>Ga0272443_10000961_pt1 | contig 46744 bp, 30 predicted proteins | sample SSMAcet12_FD_193581 | JGI IMG/M metagenome (GOLD analysis project Ga0272443, IMG submission 193581) | Marine sediment archaeal communities from Little Sippewissett salt marsh, Falmouth, MA, United States - SSM-Acet-12 | ecosystem: Environmental > Aquatic > Marine > Wetlands > Sediment ...
ATGATACAGTGTATGTATCCGGAACGCTGTATATTCCGTGTGATGATGCCTGCGGTGGTGCGGTTGGCTGTATAGTTGATAACACGGTTGATTCATGCGGTTCATCTGAGCCGAAGGGGGTTGCTTTCGAGGGTTGCGGTCTCCTGTATGATGTTTCAGGCTGTATGACATTCACGCCGCTCTATGGTGATACACTCGGCTATGATGTCTACACCATAGAGAACTACGATGGTTTCGACACCTTTGATACAGTGTATGTATCCGGAACGCTGTATATTCCTTGTGATGATGCCTGCGGTGGTGCGGTTGGCTGTATAGTTGATAACACGGTTGAATCGTGTGGATTCGAGAAATCTGGTCCTACAGGAGTTGTGGCAGTACAAAACTACCCGAACCCATTTAATCCGACGACCACAATCGAACTCTCGATTCCACAACCGGCAAAGGTCACGGTTACAATCTATAACATATTGGGACAAGTAGTTACAACACTGGTCGATGCTCATCTGGGTGCCGGAACGCATCAGTTTGAGTGGAACAGCTCTAAGAGTAGAGCTGCAAGTGGGATTTATTTCTACAGAGTCCAGGCAGGTGATGTTGACTTGACTAAGAAAATGCTGCTTATGAAATAACTGTCCTTCCGACGTACAAAGACGTCGAGATTCCCCGTTTAGCAAGTGCGGGAGATATCCTGAATATCTCCCGCTCAATTTTATGTGATAATAGTGATCTCTGATTCAGTTTGCATCCAAACTTTGGTTTTAAGGATAGCTGTACAATCAGTATCACTTAAATAGTACCATTGCGAAACAATATAATTACTACTCGAAATGGCTCAGGGATTTCATTATTGAAACCGATATCAGATTATGAGCGACAAAACCATGTCAATTGAATTAAATTCAATTTTCTATTACGATTCGAGTGAGGGGTCTAAAGCATGAAAACGAAAGCCAAGACGATTCTTCAGATTGAAGAAGAGTTGCAGAAACTGACCGGCAAACTGGATAGTCTGTTGCCCGGAGAGGGAGTCCTGCAAACACCCAACGATCACCTTGCCTTCACAAAACTCTCGCTCGACAGCTCATTTGATCCGGCTTTTCTAATCGATTCAGATGCGAATATTATCTACACGAACGAGGTCACGGCGGTAAAACTCGGATACACCCGTGAGAGACTGACACAGATGACTCTGTTTGATATTATATCCGGTCGTGATCCGGATCAGTGGGAATGTCTGTGGGCAGAGATTAAGAAGAGAATGACATATATTGAAGAGTCTATACTGAAACTGGCAAGTGGTGACAGTTATGGGGCAGAGATTACTATCAATTATCTGAGATTCGACGACCTTGAATACGCTGTAATCATAGCTCGTGAGAGTATCAAACCGGAAGCGCAGGATACTGATTTTTGGCTCAATGAGTATCAATACAGAAATTTCGTACAGCGGCATGAGGGTATCGCGTTTAGAACCACGCTTGACTATCGTCCCGTGTTTTTCCACGGTGCCTTAAGAGAGATCACCGGATACTCTGAGGAGGAGTTCATTGAGGGAGGGATCCGTTGGGATCAGATCATACATCCGGATGATATAGATCTGTTCCTTGAGCGTACGGATTACCTTATGAGGGTACCCAGCAAGAGTTCCGAGATCGAGTATAGAATTATCCGTAAGGATGGGATCGTCCGATGGCTGAGTGAACACATTCAGAGTGTATGCGATGCCAGAGGAGAGCCGGCATATATCCAGGGATTCATCTATGACATTACCCGCCAGAAGACTCCCGAAGAGGATCTTCACGATTCCGAAATGAAATATCGGGCGATGATGGAAGCGATGGGTGATCCGGTTCATATATGCAATGAAGAATGCCGTATAGAATTCATGAATCGTGCTATGATAGATAAAGCTGGAAGGGATGCAAACGGTGAATATTGCTATAAGGCTCTGCAGGGCAGAGATGATATTTGTCCATGGTGTACGTGGGATGAGGTAAAACTTGGGAAAACCCGCACTGTCGAGATACAGAGTCCTCTGGATAACAAATACTATCATGTCACGAGTTCACCCATTGCCAAATCTGATGGTTCTTTAGCAAAACTGACAATCTGCCGGGATATTACCGATCAGAAGAACGCTAACAAGGAACTTACATTCCTCTCTTCCGTTGTGCAGCAGTCGTCCGAGGGAGTGGCCGTTACCGATCTTGAAGGCAGGATAATATTCGTCAACAAGGCATGGTTGCAAATACACGGCTATGATCCGAATACGAGGTTTAATAAGCAGAATATCAGCTTGTTTCATTCGGATGAATCCTATTCTAAAGATATTGTCCGACTTGTGCATGACAATATCGAGACCAGTTCCAAATCAGAGGAGGTCGATCATAAAAGAAAAGATGGTTCTCTCTTTACAGCTTTGACAACCACGACTCTATTAAAGGACGATAACGGAAAGCCATTTGCTCTCGCAACACTTGCCAAGGATATATCGGATCGCAAGAAGGTCGAGCAGAAACTGAGGAAGCTGAATGAAGAGCTTGAGAATCGCGTTGAGGAGAGAACAGCTCATCTACAGCAGGAACTCGATGGTCGCGAGAGGATAGAAACAGCTCTTCTTGATGAAACGGAGAAGATACAGTCACTTCTCGACAATGCAGGGCAGGGTTTCCTCACATTCGGTCTGGATTTGAAAGTCGATGTGGAATATTCTGAAGAATGCAAGAAGCTCTTCAATGGAGAGATTTGGGGGCACAATTTCCCGGAATTGGTATATCCTGACAACAGTGAAAAGTGCGAATTCCTCAATTCCCTGCTGAAAGATTATTTCACCGAATCAGATGTCGACAAGGTAACTCTGTATATGAGTCTCCTTCCATCTGAAGTGTACATAAACGACAGATATTTGCAGGTGGAGTACAAGGCGATTGTAACACCGGACAATGAACGTGAAAGACGACTCCTGGTTGTACTGACAGATTTTACGGAAAAACACGAACTCCGCGATCAGGTTGAGGAAGAGCGAAACCGTCTTAAAATGCTTGTCCGGGCTGTTACGCACTATGATGAGCTGATAAATGCTATTCGAGATTTCCGTGAATTCTGTAAGAGCCGGATGCTCAGGATTGTCGACAGCGATGAACCACCGGACACGATTATCGGTGAATTATTCCGTGCTGTCCATACGTTCAAGGGGACATTCAGTCAACTCGAAATGAAGAGTGCGGTGGAGAAACTCCATGATTTGGAAAGCCGGATTTCGGAGATCCGCTCCCGAAACGGGAATGCGATAGATGAACTTCGAAACATTCTTTTGGAATCGGGAATTGATACGTGGCTTGAGGATGATCTCAGTATCGTCACAGGTACTCTCGGGCATGAGTTCCTCAACCGCAGGGAGACACTCAGGGTGGAGCCTTCACAGGTTGTTGAACTCGAAAAACAGATGATCTCGATATTGTCTCCCTCAGAGATGAAACTTCTGTTGCCGAAACTGAGACGGATGCGATGCAAGTCGTTCAAGCGTATGCTCGCTCCATTTCCGGAATATGTCGAGAGGCTTGCATCAGCATTTGGAAAACAGGTGTATCCACTTGAAATTGAGGGACCGGATATAACAATCGATCCCAATCGATATCAACCGTTTGTCAAGACACTGGTTCATATATTCAGGAATATCATGGATCATGGTCTGGAGAGTGTTGATGACAGGATTGAAGCCGGGAAAGATGAGATGGGGCATATAATATGCCGCATTGATCAGGAGGATGATAACCTCATGATTATGATCTCGGATGACGGTAAGGGAATTAATGCTGAGAAGCTTGGAAAACATGCTGTCAAGCTCGGAATCCACGATAAGAAATCCGTAGACTCTATGCCGGATTCGGAGATTATAAAACTGATATTTGATGATAATTTCTCAACAGCCAAGAGTCTTACTGCTATGTCCGGCAGGGGGATCGGTATGTCCGCCGTCAAGAGAGAACTCGACAAACTGGGCGGGAGAGTTGAGATCGAGACAGAAATCGGTACAGGGACGAAACAGACATATAGAATACCAATGGAGAAATCACTGCAGATACCGGAGCTGTCGGTTGATGATATAATGCATCCCCTTATCTCTCAAGCAAGAGAATATATAACAAATGAACTCGGACTCGCGATAACCGGTGGAGACGGGGATCGGTTCAGTCGATCGGAGAAACTCTCGATAAAAGACACTACAGCCATGATCGGCATCAAGGGGACTCTTAGAGGGATGTTTATGCTCAGTTTCGATGAGAGGCTGGCGAGTTGTGTGGTTGAGCGATTTGCGATGGATGAGCTGGCTCAGGAGGAGATGGAATTATATTCGGAAGATACGGTTGCTGAGATTTCAAATGTAATTCTCGGGCAAACGATCAGCGCACTACCGGAGGGCAACGACCTGTTGACCATCGAACCACCTGTTACAATCAAGACATGCGCATCTCATGTTAAATACACGAAGTCATATATATACACGAATAATATCGAAACCAACGAGGGTAGCATGAGTATCAGTTTCTTCTCTTCTGATGCTCTGTAGGAAAACCTTTAATATCGAGGTTCTGGAAGGTTACTATGGCAAAGATTATGATCGTGGATGATTCGTCGATGATGAGACGAAACCTAAAAAAGATTATCTCGGAAGCCGGTCATGAAGTTGTGGCTGAGGTATCAAATGGTTCGGATGCCTGCACAACGTATGAGGAATACATGCCGGATCTTGTAACTATGGATATCACGATGCCATATCTGGATGGTATCGAAGCTGTTAAGACGATCAAAGAGGTTTTTCCCGATGCCAATATCATTATGATCAGTGCTCACGGTCAGGAAGACAAGATATACAAGGCCATAAAGGCTGGCGCAAAAGGGTATATTGTAAAACCTATCAGACCGAGCAAGGTCGCTCAGGTTATTGATCAGGTACTGGCAAAATCCTCACAAAAGGAGAAGGTGAAGCCCTGATCTGAAAGCGGTGGTTATTTCAAGGGAGGCTAAGCCACCCAGATAGTTTTTATATTAACGAATTCTCTTATGCCATAATGAGACAATTCGCGACCGTAGCCGGATTTCTTGATTCCTCCAAATGGCAGCCTCGGATCTGATTTAGTCAATCCATTAACAAATACATTACCTGTCTCGATACGTCTCGCCACCCTGATTCCTCGCTCAATATCTTTTGACCAGACAGATCCGCCGAGACCCAAATCCGAGTCATTGGCAACTTTTACAGCCTCATCTTCATCTTTTACCGGGATAATCGCAGAGACAGGACCGAACGTTTCCTCGTCGTAGGCGGGCATTCCCTTTTTCACATTCGTGAGAACCGTCGGAAGATAGAATGCTCCCACCCGGTCCGCTCTCTTGCCGCCGGTCAGAAGCTTCGCGCCCTTGTCTATGGATTTTGTAACCTGCTCGTGAAGCTCCTCGAGTAGATCCTTGCGTGCTATCGGACCAACCTGAGTCTCCTCATCCATCGGATCGCCGAGCTTCATCGATTCCATGATCGCTGTCTGATCTTTTTCGAATTGCTCGAGCATTGATTCCACTACGATAAACCGTTTAGCCGCTATGCAACTCTGTCCCTGATTAATCATTCGTGCTGTGACGGAGGTTTTGACGCAGGCGGTGATATCAGCATCACCGAGTACAATATACGGATCAGAACCACCAAGTTCGAGAACGGTCTTCTTGATTTCGCTGCCCGCTATCGAAGCCACACTGCTTCCGGCCGGTTCACTGCCAGTCAAAGTTACAGCCTTTATTTTCGGATTCCGAATTACTCCCTCCACTTTGCCGGAGGAGATAAGCAGGGTTCGGAAGAGATTTTCCGGGAAACCGGCTTCCCTGAAAACCTGTTCGATTGCGAGAGCGGAGCCTGGGACGTTCGATGCATGCTTCAGTACACCCGCATTTCCCGCCATTAGAGCCGGTGCTGCAAAGCGGAAGACCTGCCAGAACGGGAAATTCCAGGGCATAACCGCAAGTACGATACCGATAGGTTCGAATGACACGAAACTCCGGGATGCATCCGTCTCGACGATCTCATCGGCGAGAAATTTCTCGGCATTTTCAGCGTAGTAATCACACACCCAGGCGCATTTCTCGACTTCAGCGCGGGATTCAGGGATGATTTTGCCCATTTCCTGTGTCATAATGGAGGCGTAGCTGTCGATATTGTCGCGCAGTACGGATGCCGCTCTATTCATCAGATTTGATCTGTGAGCGAACGTTGACTCTCTCCATTTCAGGAACTCTTCATGCACATCACCGATAATATCCCTTGCTTCGTTTTCGCTGTGTTCCTCGTAGTCTTTTATAAGTTCATTTGTTGTTGGACTGATTGCCTTCATGATATCTCACCTTTCCACTGTGCCAATTCTTCCAAATTTCGTTCCGTGATTATCCGTCCACAATACCATTCTGAAGATCGGTTTCTACCAGTTTGTCAAGATTCTTCGGCAGCATGACGATGAATCGGGTTCCTCTCCCCAATTCACTCTCGACCCTGATATCTCCTTTATGCTCTTTCACAATCTGGAAACAGATAGAGAGTCCGAGACCGGTGCCGACACCGACACCTTTGGTCGTGAAGCCCGGATCAAAAACTTTCCCGATATACTCAGGCGATATTCCGGCACCCGTATCTGAGAATTCTATATGTATCGTTCCATCTCTTTCGAGTGTTTTTATCTCAATGACTCCCTCACCACTAATCGCCTGCCGTGCATTGTTGAGGATATTGAGAAATACCTGGTTAAGTCGTCCGGGATAAACCGGAATCGGATCGATCTTGCCGTAGTTCTTTTCGATCTTTATATGATGCTTGATTTCATGATGTATTAGTGTCAGTGTGTCCTCGATGCCTTCATGAATGTCGATTGTTTTAAGCTCCGCTTCATCGAGACGTGCGAAGCTTCTCAGTCTGCGCACGATTGTGGTTACCCTTTCGGATCCTGACTTAATTATGCGGTTGGCTTCCTCGATAGCTTTTAGTGCTGATATGATCTGTCTATTTTCAGTGATTAACTTAGGATCCTTGTCTTCAAGTTCTTTTTCAAGTTTTCCCACAGCTCTCATAAGTGTGTTGTGCATGCTGGAGACCGCGCCGACCGGTGTGTTTATCTCGTGGGCAATTCCGGCGACCAGTTGACCGAGGGATGCCATCTTCTCCGATTGAACAAGCTGGCTTTGTGTCTCACGCAATTCTCTGTTCGCGTTTTCGAGATTCTCGAGGAGAGTTTTCATCTCCGTTATGTCATGGATAACACCGATGACCTCAATCAATTTACCTTCATCATCACGGAGTACTGCAGTAGCTGATGTAATCCATCTCCAGTCACCCTGTTTCGTCCGCATCCTGAATGGGTATGTCCCCTTGAATTGAGGACCGTCATGCTGCATGCCGTTTGCAATCCACTCTTCGGGTTCATGGCGTTCTTCCGGGTGGATAAGATCCAGGACTGAACGACCAATAAATTCTTCCGGTTGGAAACCGGTTGCAATGGTGAACTGTGGCGATAGATAGCTGAATTCGCCTTTGGAGTTCATCGAGTAGATGACGTCCGTTGCTTTCTCAACCAGGCTGCGGAATCTTTCTTCACTTACCCTGAGAGCCTCCTCGAATTGTTTGCGACCGATATAAACGCCTATCATCTCGGCAGCGGTCCGAAGGAGCCGGATATCCTCGCTGGTAAATTCTCCGCTGTCATAACAGTCATCGAAACCGATGACTCCGTACCAGGTTGCATCGACTTCAATGGGAAGCAGGAGAAGCGATTTGATATTCTGTGCATCGAATATCTCACGTTCAGGTCCCTCGAAATCGGATATGCGGCATTGAACGGCTTCTCCGTTTTCGAGTCCCTGTTTCCATTCCATGAAACCTTCAGTAACGGGGAGATTCTGCAAGTCGAAATTGTCTATCTGGGATTTGATCCCCTCTGCGCAGACTTCATGCATCTGACGTAAGTACAACTTCCCCTTGTCATCCTTGAAATTCTCGAAGATATAGACTCTGCTCATCCCTGTAGCATCGAGCAGGTGTCTTAGCGCGCGATCCATCGTATCATCCGGTGTCGTTCCTGTCAGAAGCGTTCGCGACAAGCTCGCGATGCCCTCCTCATATTTAAGCCTCTGGGATAGCTCTCTCTGCGAACGACGCTGTTCGGTGACATCTCTTCCGATACCCGCAAGGCAGAGCAGATTACCATCTTCATCGTATACCGGGAATCCGGAGATGTCGATTGTCTTTTCGGTGCTGTCTTTCATCGTCGCGGTAACCTCGGTTCTGAAACTGTCAGCACCCGACCGAATTGCTTTCTTGATCTGTAGAAAATTCTGTTCTCCGATGACTCCCTGCATTCCAACAGCACGCATCTCGTCGGGAGAATAGCCGGTAATTTTCCTATGTGATGGATTGGATTCGATGTAATTGCCTTCACGATCCAGTACCACGATACTGTCTCTGGAATTAAGGAACAACTCCTTGTAGAGCCTGAGTTTGTCTTCAGCGGCTTTACGCTCGGTGATATCCAGCCCGGTGGCGACGACGTATTCTACATCACCATTTTTATCGAGGATTACTGTATTGGACCACGTGATTAGTCGTTTCTCACCATCTTTTGTCAGCCAGGAATTCTCACCGCTTACATATCCCTTGCGGCGGCGTATCTCTTCGAATCGTTTTGTGAGCATCTCTTTTTCATCATGGGTGATGAAAACATCCTGGAAATTTCGACCGAGCACTTCACTCGCCCGGTAACCGCTAATGCATTCACATGTACGATTGAATGTTAAAATTACGCCATCCGGATCGAGGACTATTACGAGCGCTCCCGCAGTATCGAGGATCGCCGTAACGAAATTACGTTCACGGCGCAATTCCTGTTGTGTTTCCTTGATCTCGGTTATGTCCGTAATGCCTCCGATTGTCACCGGCTCCCCGTGGAGTTCTGTTAATGTAAGTGACATGGAGGTCCAGAGGGTCTTTCCACTTCTGTGTTTCAGACGGACCTGGAAATTATCTACCTTGCGTTCTTCGCGGAGTGTGGTCATCAACTTAGCTCTGTCATTGGTATTGCAGTAAAACTCGGTAGTTTTATGATCCCCGATTTCATCACGGGTATATCCGACAAGTTCTGCGAGATGATCATTCAGATAGATAATCCGTCCGTCTTCAATGCTGCTGACAATTGTAGGAGTCGGGGAGGCTTCCACAATCAGTTTTACCTGCTCGATGGCTTTCCGGCTCTCTGTAATATCAACGAATATCCAGGCTCTTCCAATATTATTTCCGTTTGCATCGTGGACATGAAGCGATACAAGGCTCATCCATCTTTCGTGTTCATGTTTCAACTTGAGAGTGAGTTCATCGAAACCGAAATTATTATTTGGATTCTCTTCATCGGTTTCCTCTCTGGTGAGAGCTTCCTCTACAATTTTATAGAATTCCTGTCTGTCTTCGAAACTCTCTGATATCCGTTCAAGTACGGAATCGAATTCAACCCCAATTGAGTCAGATTCTGAGATACCGAAGAACTCCTCGCATCGCTTGTTAACGGATCTAACCGTGCCATCCCGCGCCACCATTACGAGAGCTGCGGGAGTGGCGTCATATATGGCTCGAAGTTCGGTCTGTTTGTAGGAGAGTTCATCCAGCAGAGCTTTCATCTCTGCGTTTTTTTCTTCAAGCTCTTCCTGGATTGCGAGGAGGTCGACATTCGCCTGTGCCAGTTCCAGTGTTTTACTCTCGAGCAGTCTTGCTTTTTCATCGAGTTTGGCTCGCATAGATGTATTCTCGATAGCCTGCTGAATCACAATATCGAGTTCATCGGTTCCGAAGGGCTTAAGGAGGAAGCTCGTTGCTCCCCGTCGTATGGCTTCAACAGCGAGGGAGGTGGTCCCGTGAGCTGTGAGAATAAGGATTGGTACATAGGGAAATGATTTTCTGACCCGGTCGAGTACCTCAAAACCGCTCATCTCCGGCATATTAAGGTCACAGAGGATCATATCCACAGTACGGCTTTGAAGTATCGACAAACCCTCAACACCGTTTCCGGCAATCAGGCTCTCGTAACCGAGTCTGTCGAGTATCTCCGATACATGCTGCTGCTGAGAGGGATCATCCTCGATATATAGAATAGCCTGTCGCTTGTCATCTTTGCTCAAAGTTGAATACCCTGCTTGAGATTGTCAGATTCAATATATTGAGGATAGAGAAAATTCCAAACCGAAAGAGGTTCGGAGAGGGTGGAGCAGAGGTTAAATCTACCCGTATTCCGATATTGGTGTGGAATTTTCTTACCGGTCGGTCGAGAGAATCAATCGCCGAGAATGATACGCTGAATCATTTCGACTACTTTTCTGCTGTTTCCACCATAATTGCTCAAGACTGCAGCAGAGTATCCCAAGTCCGGGAAGATATCGAGGTTTGCGCTGATACCGGGCGCTCCACCGCTGTGACCTATAACTCGATTTTCGTCAATGAACTGCTCACCGAAGAGAAAGGCGTACATGAAATTCCCCCCGCGATCAACTTTTCCCGTTGTCAGCGTGTCTGTGTATGCTTTTGAGAGAAGCCGATATTCAGTCAGGGCAGAGGCGAAATTCGTCAGGTCCTCCACAGTTGAATAACCACCACCGGCAGGTCCTCCCTTGACCGAGTGCATGTAGTAGTTATTGTACCAGTGATCCCTTTCAAATTCATCATCGTAATTATATTGAGTGTAACCGATAGCGAGGTTTTTTACCGGAGTGTCTGTTTCGAAACACCCACTGTTAATCATTCCTGCGGACTCGTAGATGTGCTTTGCTATGTATTCGTAATAACTCTCGCCGGATATCTTCTCGATTATAAGACCGAGAATTATTGGACCTGAGTTTGAGTAACGGAAGCGCTCTCCCGGTTCGAATTCGAGAGGTTCCTCGATAATCAAGTCGGCGATCTGCCGGACTGTCTTTATTTTCCAAAACTGTGAGTCAAACAATTCATCCCAATAGTCTCCCATGCCCGATGTATGCGTCAGAAGGTGACGAATGGTGACCTTCGAGGCGACATCTTTCAATGGATAATCGGGAAGATGCTTGATTATCGGATCGTCGAAAGATAGAAACCCCTTCTCAGCAAGCTGACAGATTGCAACGCCGGTGAACATCTTGTTCATCGATCCGAGATTAATTTTGGTATCGAGACGATTGGGAATATCATAACGCATGCAGGCACTACCGCAGACATACGAATATACTGACTTGCCGTCTTTTGTTACCATTACCGTCCCGGAGAATTTGTTCTCGTTGCAAAGTTTGTCGATATAGTCATTCAGAAACTGCACTACATCAGGATCGGAAAAATCACCTTCGGGTGGTTGAAAACCGGGATCATCAGCCGGGCGTATGGATGCGAGAGTGATCCTGTGGGGTGGAGTTTTCTCTATCATGAGTTGTATCGAAAACCAGTTCATCGGTCCCGGTGGATTTATCGCTTCTGCGAGTACGGCAATTAATGAGTCTGTAGATTCCTCTAAAGCCCGGATGAAAATCTCATTCCCCAGATCCCCATGGACCTGTTTGAAAAAGCCGAGGCGTCTCTGGTAGATGTCATCACTTGGGGCTTCTGCCCAATAATTATCTATGAACTCTCTCCAAACAGCTTCGTCAGAACTACGAAAGGTATCCACAAGACGACTGACTGTAATACCGCCAGGCAGGGATTCGATCTCGTCAACAGGTGGTGTTCCGGCATTTGCGAGAGGAAGCATCAGTAGTGTGAGATATATGATCGACAGTATATTTCTTAGCATGACATTCTCCTTTTTCGAAATCCAACTCACAGAGACCGCTTCATGATGATCGTCTCCCGACCATAGGGGACAGGATGATTCGTGTCAGATGATTTAAGGAAACCACAGCTTTTGTATAGCCTGATTGCGGAAGCGAGTCTCGGGCTGGTCAGTAAAAACACTTCCCTTGCACCCTTTCGTTTTGCCCTTTTCAGAGCTGCGTCACACAGTTTGCGACCTATCCCAAGACTTCTGAAATTGTGGCTCACCCCCATTTTTGCCAACTCAAAAACCCTCTTATCGGTTCTTATCAGTGCGGTTGTAGCCACAATTTCCCCACCAAGCTCTGCGAAGAGTATAATGCCGCCCTTGCGAATTATGGACCGGTTTGGATCCTTCAGTATCTTTGCATCTTCGGGTTCTATGGTGAAGTACTCATTCAGCCATTCTTCGTTGAGTGACCTGAAGTATTTCTTGTATTTTGCCTTATAGTCCACGATACGGATCTTCTGCTCGATCATCGGTTTGAGGTTTTGAATACACCTGTCAAGCACACTTTCCTCGGATACCGCATGCTCCATCTTTCCCAGTGCTCTGAGAAGATTCACTCCGGATGTCTTTATAATTTCCTGAGTTGCCGCCTCGACTTCTCTCCAGACCGGTTCGAGTGTGCTGAATGTCTCCAGACCTTTTTTCGTCAGACCGATCAGACGACGCCGTTCATCTTTTCTGTCCCTACGGGAGGATACGATCCCGGCTCTCTCCATTTCGGATGCCACCTGATTGATCGCGGGATGGGTTAATTTAAGAGATGCCGCGATCTCTGTCACCGGCATCGCTCCTGATTGACGGAGAAGGTGTGCAACCGCAAACCATCTGGCCTGAAAATCGACAGAAAGGATGCGGTAGAGTTTGGTAACGTCCTTCTGGAGTTGTTCCGAGAGTCTCTTCAATCTGCTTGCAAATGCGAGAGCGCCGAGTTCTTCTATAATATCCATCTAGTACACCTCAATTATGTAAAGGCTTACGTAAATACGGTCGTGCGGTTCCAGCTTTTCTGAAATATGCAAGCTATTTCGATTTCTGTCTGTTCATTAGTGAGTAGACGAGCATCCCGATCAGGAACCCGACGAAACCCGTTATCGGGATCAGCAGGTTGACGGACATTCGGATATCCCACAGCAGTATGTTGATCTCAACCGTATGGCTGTTCTGGATAAGCAGGATAAGCAGAATCACGCAGAGGACAATTATCGCTATAAGCTTGCCCCCCGGACTTCCGGTTTGTGTACCGCTTTCATTCATAACTATCCGTTACCTTCTTCAGTGTTTTCCGCAAACTTCGACAGCGGCAGAGGCAGGGGAGACCGAACGTGGAGGTCGCGCTGCGGGAAAGGTATTTCAATATTGTATTCTCTGAATTTCTTCACAATCGCTGAGTTCAACTGGGATCTTATGCGCCAGTGCCGTCTTGGGTCGGGTATCCATACGCGGAGTTTCATATTCCAGGAGGAATCTCCGAAGCTTACGAAGAGTACATCCGGGCGGGGAGTTGAAAGGATATCCGGATGTTCCTCGGCGACTTCCGCAAGGGCTTTGAGCACATCATCGAGATTCGATGAGTACGATACGCCAACCTCAATATCCACCCTGATCCTGGGATCACCGTGCGACCAGTTGATAACACGCTGAGATACGAATTCAGAGTTCGGAACAATGTAGGATATATTGTTCAGCGACCGGATCGTCGTCGATCTCATGTTTATAGATAATACATCCCCCTCCGTATCTCCTACTGTTACCCTGTCACCAACCTTGATCGGGCGTTCAAACAATAGAATCACACCGGAGACGAAATTTGAGGTGACATTCTGGAGACCGAAACCGATACCAACCGACAACAGTCCAAAAATCACCGCAAGCCCGCTCAAGTCTATCCCAACGAACTGGAATGCCACCAGCGCACCGATGCTCATAACAATGTAGTGTGTTATTCGCCTTAACGGATACTGCGTTCCCTCTTCGATTTTGAAACGATTAAGTACACGTTTCATCACTCCGCGAACAAGCAACCGCGAGACAACAAGGAAGACAAGCATGACCACGATAAACATGATCAGCGACATCAGCGTGATGGGAGTCTCTTTCAGCTTGAATATCTCGTAGTGCAGGATCGTGTCCGCTATTCGTAACACTTCATCTGTGGTCCTTGGCAGGTTTATGTTTTCCACAAGAGAATCCACACTATTTCCGACGCTTAAACTCATAACGTAAATTTCATCCTGTAACGCTGGATCATCAACAAAAATTGTCAGTCGCGAAGATATTCTCCGGCGGATTTGCGCGCGGGAGGTTCCTTGTCCGGTTTGGTTGGGTAGCCGAGCGGTGTAATGGTTGCGATGTAATGGTCTATTGGTATTCCGAGCCAGTCTTTTACATCATCTCGATCCATTGCCGCTATCCAGCACGTGCCGAGTCCATGACACCATGCTGAGAGCATGAAATGATATGCTCCGATGCAGGCATCCTGAATATGGCGTATCGAAACTTCCGGGTCTGACGCAATTGCGACCGCGAGTGGCGCTGCATTAATCGGACCGGTTGGCTTCCCGCGTACCTCAGAGATGCGCTGCTTTAAGCTCTCATCCCGGATGATCTTGAAGTAGTAAGACTCGCAATTCTTGGAAGTGGGGGCGAATCTTGCGATCTCGATAATATTATTCAAAACCGATTCACTAATTGTATCGGCTTTGAACTTGCGGAAACTTCTTCGTGTCAGAAGAAGCTCATCCGCTGACCGATGAGGAGCTGTAGAATGTTCGAAGTACTGGAATTCGAGTGTCCGTCCCTCGGGATCCCGCGCAAAGAACTGATATATACGATATTTCTCATTGAACTCGGGAGGGGAGAGGGCGGAATCTGACATAATCTGATACATTCGATCTACATGATCGCGGTTGTTGTAGAAGAATGTCAGGATGCCCTGTGTGTCCGTATCGTTCCGCTCGCAGAAGCCAAACATGAAATTTCCATGACGGAATATTGTGCAGTCTCCCTGATCGAGCCAGATTTCGCAGCCGATTGTCTCGGTATAGAATTGCCGAAGTTTCTCAAGCATTGTGGTTTTGAAGAATACTATACCACTCACAGATCATCCCTCTCATTGAACAGGTTGTTGATTCGCTCTTCTAATTCAGAGGGATCGATACTGTATCCCTCCGCTGCCAGTGAGGTGACAAATTCGCTGTGTTTGCGGTTATTACGGTAATCCGGCTCTCGTGGTGGGTGTTTAAGATATCGATCGAGCTGTTCGCCATCTCCCGAGAGATTGAGTACCGCGTGGTAGAAAACTGCGTTCTTGTTTCGATATATCGCGGTTCCGGCGATTTTTCGCTCATCGATTGCAATATCCGATCTTCCCCTGTGGGACAGATTCTCTACTCCCATATCTTCGAGTGCCTGAATGATGATCGAATTGAAAATCCTGAAATATTCCCCGGAATCTTTCTGCGCTTCACTATAGACAGCAAACGACACAATCGCCATCCCTGAACTCAGGACGACAGCACATCCACCGGTTCCCCGGCGTACAACCGGAATCCTGTCGCTCTTGATTGTCTCCTCGATGATCTCTTTCTCCGGATTGGAACCGTTACCGATAACTACCATCGTCTCTGACGGTATCCAGAATTTCATTGCTCTTGGATGACCGTTCGGATGCAGGAGAGACGAATCGGGTAGATCGTATCTTGCGCGTATGTCGATGCTGTCATTCATCATCAATATTGGTAGTAGAGATGTTTACGATTCTGCTACATAATGTGAATCGGTCTGCCCATCGCCTTGAAAACAGCCTCCATGACGGTTTCGGATACTGTAGGATGTGCGTGAACCACCTGCCCGATATCCTCGAGTGTCCCCTCCAGCCGCATGATTGAAACAGCCTCAGCGATCATGTCGGTTGCGTGCGGCGCTACTATATGCACACCCATCACCTCGCCATATTTGCTCTCGGCGAGTACCTTGACAAAACCCTCCATATAGCCCTCGGTCATCGCCTTGCCGTTTGCGGACATCGGGAATTCTCCGACCTTGTAGTCGATACCCTTGTCCTTCAGTTCGGCTTCTGTATAGCCGACTGAGGATATTTCAGGATCGAGATAGATGTTAGTCGGAAGCTTTTTGTAGTCGATCTCCTGCTTGATATCCGCTATATGATTGACCGCTGCGATTCCCTGTGCAGAACCGATGTGTGCGAATATCTGCCCCGTTACATCACCTACGGCATAGATGGAATCGATACTCGTTTTAAGATTGCCATCAACCTCAACTATGCCCGCCGGATCGAGTTTGATATCGACTCCGCTGGTTTCGGGAATGATCGGTTTGCGGTCGGCGCAGTTGATAATCATCTCGCATTCGATGAAATCATCACCTGCATAAACACCGCCCTCGCCCTGTTTCGTAAGCTCTGCACCATAGTATGTTTTAACACCAAGCTTCTTGAGTTTGTCGGTGAGGTATTTCGTTAGTGTCTCATCCAGAAATGGAACGGGTGAATCATCCGGTGTAACGAGCGAGACTTTTTTCCCGATAGTTCTGAGGATAAATGCCGTCTCCATTGCGGCTGGATTGCCACCGAATACGAGTACCGCTTCCGGGAGATCATCTCTCTGGTAGAACTCATCAACTTCCACTACTGTATCCATATCGACATTCCGGATAGCATCGCGGTTCGGTCTCGATCCGGTTGCGATGATTATCTTGCCTGCTGAATAGGTTGCAGAGTCGATCATTACCTCTTTCGGTCCCGTGATTTTCGCTTCTCCGGTGATTATCTCGACGTTGTTTTTCTTTAGAAGGAACTCTACACCCTTGACGAGTCGCCCCACGAGACGGTCTTTACGACCGACAGCTTTCTGCCAGTTAAAACTCAGGTCTTTGGTATTTATTCCCTCTATACCGAACTGTTTAGCACTGCCGATTTTGGCGAAGAGCTTTACGCTTTCGATCAGTGCCTTGGAGGGTATGCATCCCCAGTTGAGACACATTCCGCCGATATTCTGTTTTTCGATGATTGCGGTGTTTAATCCGAGTTGTCCGGCTCGTATCGCAGCAACATAACCCGCCGGACCAGCCCCGATTATTATAAGATCGAAGTTTTTCACTGTGACCTCCTGTTACATCACGAGCATTGCCACCGGATCGGCGAGCATTGTCATTATATCTTTAAGGAATCGGGATGCTTCCGCACCGTCGACTATCCTATGGTCAAATGAGAGCGAGAGTGGGAGCAGATGTCCCACCACAATCTCATCATTTTCGTTGACAACCGGCGTCTTGAGAATCCGACCAACACCCAGAATACCGACATCCGGGTAGTTAATGACCGGTACACCATAGATGCCCGCGATAGCGCCGTAATTCGTGACAGAAAATGTGCTGTCTTTCAGTTCTTCGAGCTTCAGTTCCCGGTTCTGAGCCCGCTCAACCATGTCAACTATCTCTGTGGCAAGCTCGATTATGCTCTTCTGGTCTGCGTCTCGTATGACGGGTACCACGAGACCATCCGGTGTATCGACCGCAATCCCGATGTTGTAATACTTGTTGTAGATGACGCGGTTTCGCTCCATATCGAGGCGGCAGTTGAGTGTCTTGTGATTCTTGAGAGCGTGCGTAACCGCCTTGACTATGAAAGCCATGTATGTAAGCTTAATACCCTGTTTTGCGAGCTGCTCTTTCTTTTCCTCGCGCAGTTTGATAAGCTTCGATATCTCGACTTCCTCCAACGCGGTTGCATGGGGAGCCGTGAACTTCGACTCGACCATCTTGTTGGCTATGGTCTTTCTGATCTGCGAGAGCTCCTCTACCTCCGCACGTTCCGGGATCTCCTTCGGAATGGATGTCGACACCCTCTGCTGTTTGGTTTTTGGACCGGACTGTTTCTCCTCGAACGCGCGTTTGATATCATCTTTCATTACGCGCCCGGCTGGACCGGTACCTTTGACCGAATTGATATCAATCCCGAGGTCTTTTGCTATCTTGCGAGCGACAGGAGTAGCGAGAGCCCTGTGTGCAGGAGCCTGCTCGGTGCTATCTGTATCATCCTCCATGCCCTCGCCGCTGGAGGGGAGGAACGCATCCGACGTCGCATCTTCGATCTGGCCGACCACTCCGAATCCATGCTCTTCGACTTCTACTTTTTTCCCGGATTCCTCTGCGACTTCGGCATCATCACCCTCGATTTCGATCTCAGCGAGTGCATCACCCACGTTGATCGTTTCACCAACTTTGCCGAAAAGGTTTTTGACGACTCCTGTTCGCGGGCTTGGTATGTCGGCGACCACCTTGTCGGTTTCCATTTTGACTATCGAGTCACCTTCCTCGATTTCCTGTCCCTTCTTGACATACCATTCGAGGATTTTGCCTTCGCTGATGCCCTCTCCGATATCGGGGAATTTGAATATATACAGCATTAATCCTCCCTTAGAACTCGATCGTCTTTTTTATGGCGTGGTAAATCCTCTCCGGACTCGGGAAATACAGGTCTTCGCCCTTCGGGAGAGGTACGATCGTATCGTTACCCGTTATCCTTGCAGGCGGTGCCTCAAGATACAGGAAGGCTTCCTCGTTCGCAACAGTGAAGACCTCTGCGGCAACTCCGAATGATCTCGGTCCTTCATGCACGACAAGAATCCGTCCCGTTTTCTTTATAGAATCGGCAATTGTTTCCCTGTCCATTGGATAGATCGTCCTCAAATCGATGAGTTCGACAGAAAATCCGTTCTTCTTCGCCAGTTGAATCGCCTGCTGAGTTGTTCGGAGCATGGCACCGTATGCCACGACGGTTATCTGTTCACCTTCCTGCACAACCTTTGCGGTACCGATCTTGATCTTGAATTTCTTGTCGGGAACCTCCTGCTTAATTGCACGATAGACCTTCTTCGGTTCCATGAATATCACGGGATCGGGATCCTCGATTGCCGATATCAGAAGACCCTTGGCGTCATACGGTGTCGATGGAATAACGACCTTCAGACCCGGAATATGCGCAAACAGAGCTTCCATGCTCTCCGAGTGGCTCTCGAGCGCGCGAATCCCACCCCCGTATGGCATCCGAACCACCATCGGGCAGGTGAGTTGTCCCCTCGTGCGGTAACGCATGCGCGAAAGGTGCGATATTATCTGATTGAATGCGGGATATACAAATCCCGAGAACTGCATTTCGGCAACCGGCTTCAGGCCATTCATTGTCATACCGATACCTGCACCTACTATCACCGATTCTGCGAGTGGTGTATCGAAAACGCGCTTCTCTCCATATTTCTGCTGAAGCCCCTCTGTTACCCTGAAGACTCCGCCCTCAAGTCCGGCATCCTCACCGAAAACAAGCACGGATTCATCTTCACCGAGCTTGATATCGAGAGCCGAATTGATCGACTGAACCATATTCATAACTGGCATCTACCGGCTCTCCTTTCTGTCGAGGAAGTCCTGCAGTTCAGCCTGCTGTTGTTTCAGGCTGTCCGGCAATTCTGCGAACTGATATTTGAATATGTCATCAACAGAGGTGGAGCCTGCATTTTCAACTTCCTTGAACTGTCTCGATACGTCCGCTTCACTCACTGACTTGTGCTTTTCTTCCTTCTCATCATCCCAGAGCCCTTTTCCTTCGAGGAAAATCTTCATCCGCTTAAGAGGATCTTTTTCCTGCCACTCGGCTTCTTCCTCTTTCGTGCGATATTTCCCCGGATCATCCGATGTCGTATGAGCGCCCATTCGGTATGTCACGGCTTCGATCATAACCGGACCCTTGCCGGAGCGTGCATGATTTACAGCCTCGGATGTTGCCCTGTAGACCGCGAGAAAGTCGTTGCCATCCACCTGAATGCCCGGCATGCCATAGGCAATTGCTTTCTGGGCGAGTGTCTCGGCCTTTGTCTGCTTCTTTCGGCTCAGTGATATGGCATACTGGTTGTTGTTGCAGAAGAATATCACCGGACAGTTGAATACTCCGGCCCAGTTCATTGCTTCATGGAAATCTCCCTGAGATGTTCCACCGTCTCCGAAGTATGCCAGCACGACATCGTCCTCACCCCGATAGTTGATTGCGTGTGCAATACCTACGGCGTGGGGGAGCTGTGATGAAATCGGTACCGCTGTAGGGGTCATCCGAGCGTTCTCCGCGAGACGGCTCCCCTCCTCACTGCCGCCGAAATAGAGGAAGTACTGCTTCATGGTGAAGCCCTTTACAAGCCATGCGCCGAGTTCACGGTACGCCGTGACCATCCAGTCGGATTGTTTGATAGCCATCGCGCTTCCAACCGCTGCGGCTTCCTGTCCCATGTTTGTGGGCAGTGTAAAGATACGCCCCTGTCTTTGAAGCGATACCGCTTTGATATCTGCAACTCTGGCATACAGCATGGTCTTGTAAGCTTCGACCAATTTGTCATCATCCAGTTGAGGTATCCATTTCTTAACTTTGATTTTGCCCTCCGCATCGAGGACCTCGAGCTGGCGTCCCTTTAGCGGATCGAAAGTTTCGAACATTGCTGTCTCCTATAGCAAGTAGCTGAATATTCGTAAGTTACACTGCGTATTCAGGTGCAATCCTCCATTTCAAGCCATTTTCAATCCGCTTTCCGGATTTTGATCCGGTTAAAGCGATTATCTCTTAAACGGTTCAGTTTACTCCATGTTCCCCAAAGGACTTCATCTTTGGGAAATGGTGTGTGGTATTAACCGAATGTAACAAGAAACGCGCCGATAATTGCGAGACAGATAGCAAGGATTTTTGTTGATGATATGTGTTCTTTAAGAACCAGAGCGGCAAGGATGAAGATAAACACGTTGCTTGTCTGGTTCAATGCTGCGGCAATTGATGCCTGTGTATATTTCATGCCGGCCAGCCAGAGTACCATTGCCACATACGCTCCGAAGAATGATCCACTGACCGTATACCGGATTCGGCTCTTTGTGAATACGGATTTCACGATTGCTCCACGATTCTTGAAGAGAGGCAGTAGAGCCGCCAGCGATACAGTACCCGCTACAAGACGCCACTGTACCACCCATAGCAGTGGAGAGCGGTCGAGAAGGGGCTTGACCATTACAACACCCGATCCATTTGCTATCATAGCGAGTGCACCGATCAGGATGCCGATAATGACTTCCTTCCGGGTCTTGGCTTCCGTTCCCCTTGCTCTTGTGGAAGTCAATACGGCCGATACGATCATCACAGCTCCGATTATTTGTACGGTTTCCAGAGATTCTCCAAGAAAAATCATCGAAAGAGAAATCACGATGGGGCTGTAGAGACAGTCGATAATAGCTGTCATTCCTGCACCGAGTCGATTAAGGCAGACAAAGAACAGTGTGTCCGCTATTCCAATACCGAGAGCACCGGATAAAAACAGGATACCATAATCCTCAATCGGTGCGGATCTGATCGGATTGCCTCCCAGAAGAATGATTGTCGGTACCATCAGAATCGAGGAGAGCGCACCCTTGAACAGGTTCAGCCCGATCGGATGCACAGCTTCCCCGCTTCTCTTAAAGAGAATGACCGCGACCGCCCACGCTATTGCGGTTAGAAGGGCGGATATTTCTCCCCAGTATGGTATCATGCTCTTAAATGCTTCCTTTAACGTCCACACATTTCATTCGAAATGTGTTCGGCGAAGATACGAAATGATGGATTTACTGACAAGCAGTATAGTCACGGTGTTTTGGAATGAATCAATTGACCGGTTTGGTGCCAAAACCGGCGTATAAGTATCCCAAGCCCTTACAGCATTAGCACTTGGATGCCGATAGCTATATTATATGCTGGACGAAGAGTGTTTGTTTTCTGCTGATGGGAGCATGGGGATGAGAATCACGCAGAAGAAGGAATCGACTTTAAACGACAGAATCGATCAAAACACAACTACTCATGAGTGTGTATACCGTCATGTTTTTGAGGGCATTCCTGAACCGCTTCTGCTTCTCGATGACAATATCCCTCCAAGAGTAAGGTCATGCAACAGAGCTATGGAAGAGCTGGTTGGATTCAAGCGTATTGACCTGTGTGGAAGCACGCTGTCGGAAATATTCGGAGAGCATGCTGCGAGTTCGGTTTTTCAGGAAAAACTAAATGCTTTTGCTTTTTCTGGTTATGATCTCGAGGTGCCGGATATCACATTGAATTGTGCCGGAGGAGATGTTGTCATGGTTGACATTCGGGTGTTTCCGGTGAAGAACGCTATTGGAGATAGAATTGGCTGGCTCTATATCCTGCGGAGTCACTCGAGAAGGCTTCATTTGCATGAATCTCTTTTGCACGAGCGACGGAAACTCGAACACGCCAGGGCAGCGGTGGAGAGTAAGAATGAAGCACTTGAGCGGGTGCTGCATGAAATGGAGCGTGAGAAAGATCGTGTGTCGTCTCAGATGCGATCAAATATGAGCAAGACAATTCTGCCGCTGATATCCTTACTGCGGGAAAGACAACTGCCGGAAGATAGAGTTTATGTTGATCTTCTCGAAAGCAACCTTCGCGATATATCATCGTCATTCTCAACACACCTTGAAGCAAAACATCCCCGGCTGTCGCCACGTGAGACGGATATCTGTAAAATGATTCTGGCGGGTTTTGCTACCAAGGAGATTGCACGGATTTTGAAAGTATCCGAGCGGACTGTCGGAACCCAGCGGAACCGTATCAGAAAGAAATTAGGACTTATAAATAGTGATATAAATTTGCTGTCCTACTTAAGGTCCCTTGATACAACGGAATAGCGGTGTCGGAACCCTGTAAGAGTTTCTCATCGAGACAGCCGGAAACTCTGGATCGTGTATGCCGTGTACACGATTTGTGCACGGTAAATCCATATCAAAGAGATTTGCTACAAGACGATATGTTTGAATAGAAGGGTCTTAGGGGCTATTGAAAAGGAAATTTGTAATATCATTTTGATTCTATCAAGGAGGAGTGCGTGAAATTCAGTTGGAAGGACATCAAGATTTCCCAGAAGCTTTATATCGGCTTCGGTGTTGTTCTCGTTTTGGCGATTGCAATCGGTTGGTCCGGCTATACCGGATTAACTGAAGTTGGCAATAGCATGGAGAATTTCCATGCTGCAGACAATTTGGTGAAACATGTTAAGGATGCTGCTGCTGTTAGAAAGGATTTTCTTGCTACTCACAATACAGACAATTTGCAGCAGGTATTGGAACTCGGATCTCAGATGAAAGAGGAGATTTCATTTCTTAAGAGATCACTCGATGATAAAGCCGAACTCGATCTGGTTGCAGAATGTGATCAGTTGCTGGATAGGTATTTGAATCTCTGGAAAGAGATGATCGATGGAGAGATTAGTACCAATCAGACAATTGCATCCATGAATGACGCAGCTGCTGAGTGCGATCGCCGTGTATATGACCTGTTTGACACGCAGAGAAAACAGCTTGAACAGGATATTAACGCAAACCTCAGCGCGGATGCTCTCCGCGAGAGAATGCAAAAAATGGTTGATGCCAGTGCAATGGTTTCGTTCGTAGGCAACTGTCGTTTCAACTACATGCATTACCTCAATACAAGTGACATTAAGTACGCCAATAATCTCTACTCACTTCTCGATACCCTCACAATCCGCTCGCAGGGAATTAAGAAGATGATGACGAAAAAGGATAATCTCAAAAGAGCAGATGGGATCATTGAGATCGTCGATGTCTGCATTGATTATCTCGATCCACTCGTTAAGGGTAGAACGAATACGATGAACGCACAAACCGATCTCGCCAATGATGCAAAAGAACTTGTAGCAAGCTTTATTGAGCTTGGTGACAAACAGACAGAGAAAATGGATTCTGCACAGGCTTCTGCAATTACGATGGCAGTATCTTTTGTGATTGGTGCGGTTTTACTCGGTATGTTCGTGGCGTTTTTCATCTCACGCGGCATCAGTAGACCGGTTTCCATGATGGCTGAGATTGCAGATCAGATTTCCGTCGGGGATGTTAATCAGAGTATCGAATATGAATCAAAAGATGAGGTCGGTGTACTCGCGGGTTCGTTCAGAAATCTCGTTGATTACATGAAAACACTTGCAGGTGCAGCCGAGCGCATTGCCGATAATGATCTTACTGTAGATATTGAGCCGAAATCTGAGAGTGATGTTCTCGGTAACTCATTCAAGACAATGACCACCAATCTGCGTCAGATGATTCGTCAGTTGGCAGATAATGCCAAGGAGCTGGTCAGCGCCGCTACGGAAATTGCATCCGCTTCCGAGGAAATGTCTCGTGGTGCGAATGATCAAGCCGATCAGGTCGGGCAGGTATCGACTGCGATCGAAGAGATGACCGCGACCATCGTTGAATCCTCCAAGAATGCAGGAGAAGCCTCAGATGTTGCAAGAGGAGCCTCTGATACGGCTAATAGTGGTAACAGTGTTGTTGCGCAGACCATTCAGGGCCTTTCGAAAATAACAGAATCCGCGCGTAATACAGGTCAGATTATCGGGGAACTCGCCACTGCATCGGATAAGATCGGTGAGATAATCGGTGTAATTGACGATATTGCCGATCAGACCAATCTGCTGGCATTGAACGCTGCTATCGAGGCTGCGCGTGCCGGTGAACAGGGACGCGGATTTGCCGTAGTTGCCGATGAGGTCCGTAAACTCGCGGAGCGCACCGGAAAAGCCACCGGTGAAATTACGGATATGATTAAGGGTATACAGAAAGACTCGAACAGTGCTGTGGAAGCCATGAATGAAGCCGGTGAACTGGTTAGTGACGGGCAGGATATGGCAAATCAGGCCGGTGATGCACTGAATGAAATTCTTGGTATGACTCAGAAAGTGATGGATATGATTCAGATGATAGCAACCGCTTCAGAGGAACAGTCCACCGCTGCTGAACAGATATCAAAGAACATCGAACAGGTATCATCCATCACCAAGGAGACAGCAACGGGTGCCGAACAGTCCGCTGCTGCCGCTGAAGAGTTGAATCGTCAGGCTGAGGGTCTCAGGGAGATGGTCAGTAAGTTCACCGTATAAATGCAATATGTATCCATCCCGGAACCGTCGGGTTCCGGGAATGGTACCCGGAGGAATCCATGCAGAATGAAGTGATGGATAATGTCAATACAGTAGTGCAGGATACCGAAGACACCTCCCTCGATGAGCTGCTTCAACTCGTATCATTCAGGATCGGTGAGGAATTGTACGGAGTTGATATTCTCATCGTGCAGGAGATCAACCGCTACACCGAGATTACAAAAGTGCCTCAGGCACCGGATTTCGTAGAAGGCATGATGAATCTGCGAGGACGAGTGATTCCGATCATAGATCTCAGAAAACGGTTTGGTATGGATCTGAAAGAACACGACAAAGATACCCGTATCGTTGTCGTGGATATTAAATCATCGGTCCTGGGGATGATTGTGGATTCAGTTTCGGAGGTTCTTCGAATCCCCTCCAATACGGTTGAACCGGCTCCAGATATTGCGACATCCGTGTCGACGGAGTACATTAGGGGAGTAGCGAAACTTGAAGATCGTCTCCTGATCCTTCTTGAGTTGACCAGTATTTTCAGTGATGTTGAGAGGGAGTTGATCTCCGGTCTTTAGATCCGAATGAACACTAATTATGCCCCGGCAGGCTGAATGCTTGCCGGGGTTTCTGTTTAGAGGGTTGTTTTTGTTGAAATCATGTCATGCTTCTCTAAATTTCATCCTGAATGCTGACGCATGGAATGGCCTGATCAAATGCGAAAGATACTTACTGTAATACTTCCTCTAATACTTCTGATGATTCCTCTTGTTGTTTTTGCAGAAGAGGAATACGATCTGTCGGAATTAAAGGGACATCGGCTCATAATCGGCACGACAGAAGCCCCACCGTTTTCATTTCGAACTCAGGATGGAAGCTGGAGTGGTATCAGTATCGATCTGTGGCGTAAGATTGCGGAAGAACTGAATCTTACCTATGAATTTCAGGAGCGGGAGCTTCAGAGCCTTCTGGGCGGACTCTCTGATGGTTCCATAGACGTTGGTGTTGCGGCACTCGCGATAACATCGGAGCGTGAGCAGAAAATCGACTTCACCCATTCATTCTACAGCACCGGTCTCGCGATAGCCACCTCCACGAAACCGGATCGTGACTGGAGGGCTGTTTTCCGGGTTTTATTCTCCTATGAACTCTTCGAAGCGGTAGGTCTTCTTGCACTACTGCTATTCGCTGTTGGGATGGTTATCTGGTTGTTCGAGCGCAAGGGAAACAGAAAAGACTTTGGTGGCAGTATTTCCAGGGGACTCTGGTCCGGTTTCTGGTGGAGTGCTGTAACCATGACAACCGTTGGTTATGGCGACAAGACGCCTAAGACTGTCGGAGGCAGAGTAGTCGGTTTGATCTGGATGTTCACCGCAGTCATAACAATATCGAGTTTTACGGCCGGTATAACATCGGTAATCACACTTACTCAACTTGAACCGGTAGTAACCGGTGTGGATGATCTCCCTGACATGAAAGTCGGAAGCATATTCGGTTCGGTAGCCGCAGACTATCTGCATGATAATAGAATCCTATATAAGAGTTATGATGATCCCCTCGAGGGTCTGCGGGAGGTTGATCTCGGTAGAATTGATGCTATGGTGTATGATGCACCAATTCTCCAGTATCTCTCAAAGACACGTTTGGGAGGAAGGGTTAAAGTTCTTTCAACAACATTTGAGAGACAGGAGTATGGTATCGGATTAAAAGAAGGCTCTCCGCTGCTCGAACCGATCAATCATGTTCTGCTTCGGAAGATCCATCAACCTGAGTGGAACGATGTTCTTTATATGTACCTTGGTCAGAATTAGACTGTCCGCCGGTTGCCAGTTTCTCCGAGAAATCAAATGTAAGCATTATTGAAATCGTGATGAAAAGGTCCGCTATAAGACAGGTTATCATGGTAATTCCTGTCAACAATCCAACCGAGCTTAACATCCCGAAATCTGAGAACAGCAGGACCATAAAACCGAGACAGAGCGCGACACTCGTAAAAATCACGGGTCTGCCAACGGCGCGAAGTGTTGATTTTACCGCCTCCTCGCGTGTTAAACCCGATTTCAGTTCTCCCCGGTAGCGCATCAGGATATGAATCGTATCATCCACCGCGATACCAAGACAGATAGCCGCGACTATGCTCGTTCCGATATTAAGCGTAATTCCGGTGAATCCCATTATACCGAAGATAACGAAGATGGGTACGATATTTCCGAACATCGGGAGGAGACCTATCTTGATTGATCGAAAGAGGATGGCTATCAGTATGAATATGATGATAAATGCAATGAAGAGAGAGTCTCTTTGACCATGCACTATCGAATCTATTGATTTTGCGAGGACAACAACCGTACCCGTTGCAGTAACCATGATATCGGCAGGCATTACTTTTCGTGCATATTCCTCTATCTCCGAGATTGTATTTGCAAGATCGGTGGTGCTGACAAGCTGGGATCGGGCAAAGAGCGCCATTGAACTGTAGTCCTCAACCACATAATGGGCGCGAGTGGCCGGCTCCTCCTGATCAACCGTCAGAAGGATTGCCTCATCGAGAGCTTCCTGTGTGGATGGAATCTTGAAAGAATCGGGTTCATCCGAATTCATTGCCTGGTGGTAGCGTTTCACGATATTAACCATTGATGTCACTTTATCCACAGGGCTGTACTGTTCCATGAACTGCTGCAGTCTGTCGATACTCAAGAGGGCGTCGTGGCGTCTCATGGCATCCGGTTCATCTGAGGTCGCTATTACATAGAAAGTGAATACTCCCGCAAGATTCTCACTGATTATTTCGGCTGTTTTCCTGATCTCGGAGCCTTTTTTGAAGTAAGATATATAATCCGTGTCGACTTCAATCCGCTCCAGTCCTATGATGGAAACAAGCAAAACAACAACAGCCAGAATTAGAATAAGCTTCCTATACCTGAGATTGACCGCTATCACTTTCTCAATCACAATTGACACGAAATCATTGGTTTTCCTGATGGCTTTCTTCGTGTGCGGCGGTTTGACAACAGACAGCATCGCAGGCACGAATGTGAAGCTGACGATCATCGCATAGAATATCCCAAGTACTGAGAATGCTCCAACTTTCTGGATATTCGGAATCGGACTGACAACGAGTGCACCAAATCCCACCGCAGTCGTAAAACCGGCGAAACCGAGTGGTGCAAACAGGCTTGAGAATGTCCGCACGATGAGTCTGCGATTATCTTGAAGCTCCACAGCGGTTTTGAAGTAGGATGAGACCATGTGAATTGTCATCGAGCACGCAAGCGCCATAAGCAGAGGCGGAATTATCGTCATGGTCATATTAATGGGGACTCGAAGCAGTCCTATCGTACCGAAAGTCCATATCACGGCAATCAGGATAGTTAATGCCGGGATAATTACACCCCGTATGGATCTTAGTGAGAAGAGTAGTATCAGGATAATCAACCCGAATGCGAGCGGTACGAACAGAGTCAGGTCTCGCTGCATTGTCCTGTTGATCGCCATTCTCGTATGAATCAAACCATCGTAGAACAGCTCCTCCGGACCTCTGTGCCGGTCGAGAATACCGGAGATCAGATCATCCAGACCGCTCTGAATCAGGATACTGTCCGGGTAGTCAGAGAGGAAAATATTGATCGCGGCGGCTCTTCCGTCCTCGGAGACGAGGGTTTTGTGAAACAGGCTGTTAGAGAGTATACTCTGCCTGACCGCCTTTGCACTGTCGGTCGTCTCTGGTATTTCGGGAATAATCAGATCATTGGTCAGCTCGTCCTTTTCAGAGCCGGACAGAAGTCGTGAATTGGTCAGGCTGACTACATTATCCACGCCTTCGAGCATGGAGAGCGAATCGGTCAGATGGTCAATCTTGTGCAGTGTTGCCGGATCAAACACTCCTATGGGTGAACGGGAAAGCACCACCACCACCGCCACCTGATCATTGCCGAAATCCTCACGGACTTCCTCGAAATACTGCTGGCTCGGATCATCGCGTGGTATGCTTCCCTCGGAAGAACTGTCAAACTCGAGGTGTTTGAGATGCCATCCGAAAAAGAGTGTAAGGATCAATACTATCGGTATGATTCCGTATTTCAGCCTTACTACTATATCGAAAAACCTGTCAGTCAAGAGAACCTCGGTTTGAATTAGTCGTCGATTAGGAATGATATCGACTTTAAGCGGGCTAAGGCAAGACGTTTCTTGAGACAAAATAATCTTATAATTGCTGTCTGCTCATAAAATCCTAACAATGAGCAGCCATTCTGGGTGCGACACTATTGCAAGGGTACGCACTAACAGCTCGGACCTCTCAACGTACGGCATTGAGAGGTCTTTTTTGTCTACTGTTCAAAAATTGAACACCAATGCCGACAGTATCAGGGGGAATCATGGATAAATGTATGCTGGAAGATAAGCATATGACAACTTCAAATCTCAAAGTGCAATCACGGATAAATGTGTTCCGTAACCTCGAATGCAGAAACCTGTCATTCAAGCTGAATGGAATGTCTTGAGTGACGAATTTGATCGATATAGAACCACATGATATGAGAAACGAACAGCGGTTGGCAGAGTGTATACTCAACACGGTGAGTAATTCTGCGGAGTATTTATAAATCTCGTCATTTGTAATGTCCGGTAGAGGTCAGAATTCCAGTTTGGGGAAGCATAGCACAAAGGTTCGCACGTTCCAAAACCGAGAAATCCGCTTGAAGATTACCAACTCGATCAAGAGGCGGTTCAAAAGCAAACTGCCTCACTTTTGTTTTTGCTTCTAATAGAAACAATTCTATCAACAATATTTCGATTCTACCGATATACCAGGTAAGTGGGAAGAATAAGTCATTTGTTTGAAGGATACACATGGCAACCACATTCTTGCCACTTTGTGATCTCACACGAGATTATGGAAGATTGCTGTTCCAGGTGAGGAGTTGAATGCACAGCACCAGCAGCTACGAACTCAGAGATAGTTCACCTTCGGGCAGTGGTGAGATATCACGAGACAAATCACCCAACAAGAATCTCGAATGCTATGCAGATCTGTTCGAGAATGCTCCCATAGCATACCAGTCACTTGATATAAAAGGAAACATCCTTGAGGTAAATCCTTATTGGTGTATCCTATTTGGCTTTGAATCATCAGAGGTTATCGGGCGATCATTCGAGAGTATTGTCACTCCATCATTCATCTCAGATTTTCAATCGTGTTTCAGCAGGTTCAAAGAAGACGGCGCCATATCGGGTATGGAATTGAACCTTGTAAGGAAGAATGGTGAGATTATCATTGTTTCTTTGAATGGAATGATTCAAAGAGATGAAAATGGTGGTGTCATAAAGTTTCATTGTATCATGCAGGATCTGACATCCCAGCGCAGAGCCGAGGCTGAATCGGAAGCTGTCAAGGATATGCTTAAAACCCTGATTGAGGGGTCGGATGAAATAGTAGTATTGCACGACTTGGAGGGACATTATCTCTATCTACATACTCCACCGTCATTGCAGGTCTATGAAAAAGAACTATTAGGCAGGACCATCCGGGATGTTCTGAGTGAAGAAGAAGCAGATAAGATGTTCGCGAATTTCCGGGAAGTTATTGCTTCCAGGAAATCCATGCAGGCAGAAAGCCTGCTCGAGGTGAATGGAGAAGAACTGTGTCTGCTCAATCACATATACCCAGTGATGGATGCTGCGGGTGAAGTGAAGCAGATAGGACGAATCTGTCTGAATATAACATCTCGCAAGAAGAAGGATCTCGAAATTGAAGAGAGCAAGAAACAGCTTGAAGCCGTAATCAATGGTTTGAGACGAACTTTTTTTCTTCTCGATAGGGAAGGGAAAATCGTCGTAGCAAATGAGCTGGCAAAAAAGACTATCCATAAGGTCATCGGGAAGGAGCCCAAACAGGGAGATTCGATGATTGATTTCGTTTTTCCGGTACTTAAGGATGGTTTCGAAGAGAGGTTTCAGGCTGCTCTTGCAGGCGAATCTGTCTCTACTGAGCGGAAACATAAGTCAGCGACTGGGGATAAGAGATGGTTTCGTATTGAATATCATCCCATATATACAGGATCAGATGAGGTATCCTATATCTGTTTTGAAGCAAGGGATATTACGGACGAACGCAAGTATAGCGAGGAAGTCCTGAAGCTGGACAAGCTCGAATCCGTAGGTGGACTTGCTGCAGGTATGGCGCATGAATTCAATAATGTATTGAGCGGGATAATTGGTAGTCTTGCTTTGCTGAAAGAGGATATAGATATTAACAGCGAAGCATATAGAAATGCTGAAGAGGCCGAGAAATCCGCGGACCGTGCAAGAAGATTGACAGAACAGTTGATCGCTTTCTCTCGTGGTGGGTATCTTGTAAAAACCGTTACGCCAATACGAGATGTTATTACTGATGCACTTAATTTTTCAAGACCAAACCCGAACATACTTGTCGAGGCTGATATACCTGATGATCTATGGGATGTCGATGCCGATTCCAGCCAGATTATAGAGGCATTCATAAATATATTCCTTAATGCCCAGCAGGCTATGCCGATGGGAGGCAGCATTGAAATCAAAGCAGATAATCATGAGATTACTGCAGATTCAAACCTGCCGCTCAGTCCCGGCAAGTATGTTTCAGTTTGTATTTCGGATTTTGGTGTGGGAATCCCTGAGGATATAATCTCCAGAATTTTCGATCCGTTTTATTCCACAAAGAGTACGGGACGAGGGTTGGGACTGACCGCAAGCTATGCGATTGTACGAAGACATAATGGTCATATCTCTGTTAGATCAACACCGAACCTTGGTTCCCGTTTCACTGTCTATCTTCCATCATCATCCGGTAAAACCAGTTCACACTTGAATGGAATGGGGAGGAAGACTCAATCCTTATGCCGTATTCTTTTCGTTGATGATGAATCATCAATGCGCAAATTCGCACGGTTGTCTCTTAATTCACTCGGCTATGATGTCACTACTGTTTCCGATGGACTTGAAGCACTATCACTTATGAAGAATGCGATCAACTCTGATAAGGGATTTGATCTTGTAATTCTTGATACTGGTAGATCAATTCCTCCAGTCGATCCTGAGATATTTGCGGAAGTCCGGAAAACTGCACCGGAAGTACCCATAATTATTACATGCCCGGATTCAAAAGAGTCATTATGTCAGAAATACTACGATTCAAGTAACCTGTCAGTTATGCCCAAACCCTACTCTCTCCATCAGCTTGGAACAGCAGTTGGAAAAGTAATCGCTGACAGGAATTGTGCGAAATAGGTCTTATTTATCCGAAATTTGTAATCCGACTGGCATCGTACGAATTTGTCCTAATTTCATTGACAAATGCATGCCCCCTGATGATATTCCGAGCGCTGGAGGATGCATGATGTCTGCCAACGATCACCAACGTTACAGGTCGGCAGACGGTGGAGGTTATGTTGCCTCGGAAAAAGGAAATCGAGTTTTCTGATTATCTGCCATTCGATCAGGGACATTATCGTGACCTGAAAAGACGTCAAGTTTTCCGGTTGGTGATGACATACGTCGCGCCGATAGCACTTCTCGCAGTCTATTTCCTTATTCAGTACAACTCGATGATATCTGATAGTAAACAGCTTCATCTGCGGGCTATAGCTGAGAGTCAGGCTAATACGCTTGATCTATACCTTTCAGAGCGGGAGGTTAACCTCGCCAATCTTGTTAATGATCCTAATCTAAAAACACAACCGACATCTCAGGGAATGCAGGCGTATCTCGCGAGATTGAAAAAGAGCAGCGAGGCATTTGTTGACATTGGGTATTTCGACTCGACCGGGGTGCAGTCCGCGTATGCGGGACCATACCCGGCGCTCGAGAAAAAGGATTACAGCGAAGAGGAGTGGTATGTTCGCCTGACCGAGGGTGAGACGGATTATATTATTACGGACATCTATCTCGGTTTCAGGGGCAGACCTCACTTCACTATCGCAGTTCGGAATGTAACGGGCGCGGAATCGATAGTATTGCGTGCGACACTTGATCCTCAGAAGATCTATGATTATCTGACTTCACTCGAGGGTTCAAACGAGGTGATTGCTTCAATAGTCAATAGAGAGGGATACTATCAGCTTGTTACCGAGCAGGTCGATACCATGCTCGAACGTTCTCCGTTCATCCCTCCAGGTGAGCCGAGTACCGGTGCTGAGATTCAGCAGGTGGCCGGAGACGAGATAACGTATGCATACTCGTGGCTTAATGCAGCGGACTGGGCTCTGATTGTCCAGCCATCACTTGTCCGTACATCATCACTTCTGGGAGATGCCCGTGTTCGGATAATCGCGATAGCGGTTGCTTTCGTATTGATTGGGTTCGTCGTGGCGATTTTTCGCGCACGGAAACTCGTGGAAATACAGATCGAGTCGGATCGAACACGTGCTCAACTCGAACACGCGTCAAAGCTCGCAACGGTTGGAGAACTTGCGGCTGGTATAGCTCACGAAATCAATAATCCACTTGCAGCGATAAATGAAGAAGCCGGCTTGGTGAAGGATTTCCTGAATCCGGAATACGGACGGGAGATTGATCGAGGCGCTCTATCAGAACATCTGGATTCAATTCAGGAATCGGTGTTCCGATGCCGTGATATTACGCACAAGCTTCTTGGATTCGTAAGAAAAACCGAGATGGAATTCCGGGTGCATTCTGTCAATCAGCTTATAGATGGTGTGCTGGATGGTCTTCTGGGACCGGAGATGGCTGTTTCGAATATTGAGATAAAAAGAGATTATGATGATTCGATACCGGAGTTCAATACCGATGGTAACGGGTTGCAACAGGTATTTCTCAATATAATCAAGAATTCAATCGATGCACTTGAGGACAAACCGGGAGAGATTTCGATCAGTACGGAGCAAATCGGACAGAGTGTGAGAATAAGGATTTCGGATACCGGCTGTGGGATGAAACCGGAACAGCTCGAACGTGTCTTTCTACCATTCTACACGACAAAGGAGGTTGGCAAGGGGACCGGGCTCGGGTTGTCCGTTAGTTATGGGATTGTAAAGAGCCTCGGAGGGAAGATCGAGGTAAGCAGTTCTCTTGGTGAGGGAACGACATTCACAATCACGCTGCCAATCAGATAAAGACGGAGCATTAATATGAGTGACAGCAGAGTAAAGGATTTGATGATTCCACTTGATGATTTCCCGGTCGTAAGGGAGAACGCCACATTGCTTGAGGCAATCGAGGCTCTGGACAGAGCGCAGGAATCCCTGCCGGAGGGGCGTCAGCCATTCAGGGCGGTCCTTGTTATTAACAGTGATGGCAAGATTGTAGGTAAGATCGGACAGTTGGCGTTTCTTAAGGCTCTGGAACCTAAGTATGCCGCACTCGGCGATCTCGATCAGCTTGTACGTGCAGGTGTGAGTGATGAAGCACAATCACTTATGATGGAACACTTCCGGTTCTTCCAGGACGATATCAATGATCTCTGCCGGAGAGCGCGCACGGTAATCGCCGGAGACGCGATGCATCCACTCACCGAGTCTGTTGCCGAGAGTGACTCTCTTAATGAAGCGCTGCACAAGATAGTGTTCTATCAGACTCTCTCGATGCTTGTGACGCGGGAAAACGATATCGTCGGAATTTTGAGGTTATCCGATCTTTTTGAAGAAATAGCCCGGCAGATGAAATGCTGAGACTTTGACCTGATATAAATACGGAGCTGCACCATGCCGAAACTTCTTCTGATAGATGATGAAGATTCATTTCGTAAGCCACTTGCCGAAAGGCTCAATCTCCGCGGCTACGATACGATTGACGTGGATAATGGCGAGGATGCAATCAAGCAGATCCGTGCGGATCGGGATATTGATGTCATTCTTCTTGACCGCAAGATGCCCGGAATGCCCGGTGAGCAGGTTCTGAAGGAAATCAAGGCATTTCGTCCTGAGCTGCAGGTAATAATGCTTACGGCTCACGGTTCTATGGACTCCGCTATGGAAACCGGACGGCTTGATGCGTTCTCATATTTAGAGAAGCCGTGTGATCTTGATGAGCTGATAAAGGTTATTGAATCTGCGAGGGAGGCGAAGATTCATGCAATGTCACGGTATGAGGTTCCTCATGTCGAGAAAGGCTCTCTCCGTAAATGGCTTGCCGGTACTCACAACTCGCGCCCCGGGGTAATTATTCTCGGATTCCTGCTATTCGCGTTATTCCTTGTCATACCGCCACCCGAGAGATTGATGAAACTACTGTCGGATCCCAAGACCGAATCATCAGAGGATATAAACGCAGGATATTCGCACTACCGCAAGATGGCGCAGGGTGAAAATATCGCCGAATACTACAGCAAATCAGCCGGAACCGGTAAAAATATAGTCGATGAATCCGGTAAACGTACAATCATTCCGGAGACACCCAAGAAAGTTGCTTTCAAAGTGAGGATAATGCTCGGAGTCCTCGTAGTTGCGGCACTTTTCTGGGCAAGCGGAGCGGTTCCGGTTGGTATCACCGCACTGCTTGTCGGAGTTTTTCTGTATTTCTTTGGAATCCTGAAACCGGATGCGATTGCAAAAGCCTATTCCAAGGACGCTGTGATTTTCATCTTCGGAGTACTTGCAGTATCGAAGGCTATTAGTAAAACAGGTCTCGACAGACGGATTGGACTTCTTCTGCTTGGGCCGGCAAAGACACTTCCGAGACTTCTTTTCATTTTCCTGCCACTGATGGCGATCACCTGCTCGGTAGTCTCCGAACATGCCTTGATAGCTTTCACCATGCCACTTTTCATGATGGTCTACGCGACCTCGACGAGAGCAGCCGGAATCAAGAAAGACAAGGCTTTGGCGGTAATGTTTGCGCTGACTCTCTGTTTTACGGCCAATTCCGGTGGTCCGGGATCGCCATCTGCAGGTGGACGTAACGCTATCATGATGAGTATCCTGCAGGACTATGGTGTCGCGCCCTCATTTGGTGAATGGGTTATGTACGGCATGCCGTTTGTTCCGGTAATGGCAATTGTTATTGCATCATATTTCTTCATCATATTCAGGAAAAAGCTACAGGTAAAAGAACTGAATGTATCGAGTATAGTAAGGCAGGCAGCGGAGAAGATCGGTCCGATGAACCGAAATGAATATCTCACCGCAATAGTCCTCGTGGGGCTTATAGTGCTGTGGATAACCTCCAGTGATACATTCGGAATGGGCGGTCCGGTTATCCTTGCAATCGTTGCGCTTAATATTTTGCGGATACTGAAATGGCGGGATGTTGCCTCTATACACTGGGAGGTTGTTGCTCTATATGCGAGTGCTGCAGCGCTCGGCAAAGGGCTTGCCGAAACAGGCGCCGCGCTGTATCTGGCGGACAGCTTCCTGAGAATTCTTCCGGATTTCATGAGTCACGGCGAGTGGCTGGCAGCCGCAGCGAGTTTCTTTACCGGTATCACGACGAATTTTATGAGTGATGGCGCAACTGTATCGGCAATTGGTCCGATAACAGTACCGATGGCACGAATTTCCGGGACAAACCCATGGATGGTCGGATTTGCGACAGCGTTCGCATCCTCGTTTGCTCACATGCTCGTGATTGGAACTCCGAGCAATGCCATAGCCTATGCAATGGCAAAGGATCCCGTTACCGGCGAGCAGCTTGTGACCTTGAGTGATTTCCTGAAGCACGGATTCGTGATTCTCGTTCTTTCATTTGCTGTGCTCTGGTTATGGACAATATTCGGGTATTGGAGATTTATCGGCTTTTAACATATAAGGATTTGACATGAGTAAAAAGATCAAGCTGTTGATAGTTGATGATGAGGTCAAATTTCTCGAATCAATTGCGCAACGACTTGAGATGCGGGATTTTGATGTTACAAAGGCTGTCAATGGCGAACAGGCTGTATCCGCCGCACGCGAGGCCAAATTCGACATTGCGCTTCTCGATCTTAAAATGCCCGGCATGGATGGCAAACAGGTACTCGAGATACTGAAACGAGAGCACAGGTATATCGAGGTAATAATCCTCACCGGGCATGGTTCGCTCGACTCTGCGGTTGATTGCACAAAGCTGGGAGCTTTTTCATATCTTCCGAAACCCTACGAGCTGGATAAACTCATCGAGGTACTTCAGCAGGCTTACGAGGCAAGGCTGAAGAAAAAGTTCAGTGATGATGAGGCAAGGATGGAAAAATTGACAAAACTCGCTACGGGTTCAAGCGCGCTGAGTATCCTGCGGGAGATGAGGGAACTCGATGATGACGTGAAATAGTCTCCACCTGCATCGAATTATAATGAAACGGGAGCCTTTGATTAGACTCCCGTTCTTTTATATCATGTATGATCGACTATTCAGTCGCAATCAATGCACGGTTCCGGACCGCTTGCGAATACATACTGAATGATGTAGACGACATCATCGATGTCAACCATACCCGTACAGTCAACATCAGCGGATTCCGGTGGAACCGGTTCCGGACCACTTGCAAATACATACTGGATAATGAATACTGCATCGTCGATATCGACCATTTCATTTTCATCGGCATCGCCGCATACGAAAGTCTCGATCGTGAATGACATCGTATCTGCTCCACAGAAATCGGATGCTGCGACCGAAACAGTATCATTGGATCGAATCATCGGTACAGTACCTGTAACGATGTTATCCTGAACCGTTGCCCATGCGGGTATGCTCAGGAATTCGATGTCGACATCTTCATCATCCGGGTCGGTTACCTGTGGTTCGAAAACCAGTTCGGAACCATTGTACATCGTTAGATCATCGTGATCGGCAATTGATGGCGGTTCGTTCGAATGATCGACATCAATGCTGACACTGAGAGTGTCAGCGAGGGATCCATCACTAACGATTACGTTGAACTGAGTATCCTCACTGTCACATCCGGCGGTTCCGGTTACTGTAACATCTGTAACCGTGCACCAGCTCGGAACATCTTCGATTGAAATAATCAACTCGGTTCCATCACAGTTATTATCTTCGGCTGTTGCCGTGTAGCTGAGTTCCTCACCGGGAGCCAGACTGATAGATGAACCGGATGTTACACTCGGTGAAGTGTTGTGGAATACCGGATTGCAACAACCGTCCTCCGGATCATCCGGGCAGTTGTCACAGGCATCACCGACTCCATCCTCATCCGCATCAAGTTGATCCGGATTTGATGTGTTCGGACAATTGTCTTCAGGACAGGTATTTGCCGCATAGCCCGGATTGCCATAGCCGTCATCGTCGGTGTCGGTACATTCGTCACATGCGTCGCCTATACCGTCGCCGTCCGCATCGGCTTGATCCTCGTTGTATACCGAGGGACAATTATCCTCGTCACAGTTATTGCTTGCATAACCGGGATCACCGTATCCATCACCGTCGATGTCAGTGCAATGGTCACATATATCACCCGTGCCGTCACCATCAGCATCAAGCTGATCGGGATTTTCGGCAATGGGGCAGTTGTCCGTATCGCAGGTATTGTACGGGAACCCGGGGTTGCCATATCCGTCACCGTCCGTATCGGTACAGACATCGCATGAATCGCCGATGCCGTCAGAATCAGAATCTTCCTGATCGGGATTGTAGACATCCGGACAGATATCACAGTAATCACCGATCCCGTCACTGTCAATATCCTCCTGCTCCGGATTCGAGACCGCCGGGCAGTTGTCCAGTATATCCACGATACCGTCACCGTCGGAGTCGGTCATGTCATCACACTCAAAGAGGGTGATACCAAAACCATCCACTCCGGCTTCGACAATCGACTGAGTACCGCCATCGTTAGCCGTGAATCGGACTCTCATGTCGGAGGTTAGAGTAACACCCGCAGCGGCTAGAGTTGCTGCATCAATCTCATGCTGATACCATGAAAGACCGCCATCGGTGTCATGCCGTGCAATCTCTGTCCAGGGACCGCTTAGACCGTTACTGCTGATCTCGACCAGCAGCTTGTCGTCACCGTCGGTGTTTGTCAGCTTCAGGAAATAGTAATATGATATTGTTGCATCGCCATCAGCCAGATCGAGCTGTGGAGATATCAGAGTAACGGAACCCTCATCGACATCGGTATTACCGGTTTGGTTTTCCGTCAGGAAACACTGTCCGCTGCCATCACCATCCGAAGCCGGGTCGTAGTCCCAGCCATCATCATCGACAGGGGTGCCTCTCTCCCAGTAGCCGCTTGATGCTCCGCTGTATTCCGTCGTCCAACCAAGGTCAGACTCGAAATCGTCATCGATAACATCGGTGAAACTCGTTGCCACGACGGATGAAAACACGGTCGATGGCGCGTCATGCGGATCGGTAACAGTCCCGAATGAACCGGCTTCAACAGCGACATACCAGTTGATTGTGCTGTCACATCCCACTGCGGGAAGAACTGCTTCGTAGTGATTTGTTGTCACCTCAGTCATCGTGCCCTCAACGAACGAGCCGTCATTTATAGCGTAAAAGAGTTGTCCGCTTCCGGCTGTCGGTGCTACGGCATTCTCATTTATCTCTACATCAACGGTTGTCGTCTGATTCGGCATCACGGATTGCGGTCTGCCATTGGGATATTCGAAAACAACCGGGCTGAGTTCCGGGCAGTCCATGCTGTGTGCGCCAAATCCGGCGCATATCTCCGGATAGTGCGGTGTGCCGTTATCGAGGTTGGCATCATCATCATCGAGTGTCAGCCAATCAATTGTAATCTGCGGATCGATTGAGGTTCCGGTATGAAGCAGGATCGAGTTTATCGCCAGATCTCCAAGAATCGTGATATAGTTTGGATAGGATGCTACAAGTTCGTTTCGCGTACTCCAGACACAACCCGAATATAGCTGTCCACAGTAATGGATTTCACCGGTGCATGGGTACTGAACGGTGTTGTCAGCATTCCTGAGAGGAGTATCGCAATCGCCGTAGAATCCAAGACCGAGTTCGGGTGAGTCGGACATAAGAAGCGACATAATATCAGCGGTTCCCTCACCATATTCATCCTGGCCGCTGCCGCCGACTTCCACCATATGATGCCCGTACTCGTGATGAATCACACTCGACCACGCAGTATTCGGATATCCGCCTCCGGACTGGCAGAAATTGATGGTGACATATGTCGGGTCATACCATGCATTTCCAGGGCAGTAAAAATCATCTCTATTGACATAGACCGGGAAATTGGTTTGTGTCGAAACATCGGGATAAAGTGGATTAATTGAAAGGACGAAGTCGCGTTCCTGGTTTGGTTCTAAATAACCATTAACCTGTGCGCGTATGAGTTCATCAGTGTTTGCGGAGTTAAACTGAAAATCGGCAGGTCCGGGTGGGATAACGACATTGCTTAACGATATATCCGAACCATCATAGTTATATACATCGAAATACTGACCATCGAGGGAGGATTCAACGGTTACTGCTGAGGAACCGCTGTTTGAAATCGTGTAATCCCCGTTGGCATCCGTATAGGCGGTTGTTGAGCCGATGGTGACCTTCGTGTGCGGAATCGGAGTATCGACTTCTTCTTCACACTGTTCAGCTCCATGTCCCTCGGTACCAAGTCCGGAAACATGCCCGGAGACATCCTCGAAGATAATTCTGTCTTCACTGTAGAGAATCTCACCGGTCTGTGCATCGGATACGAACAGCCATGTCTGACCATTATCACCGAAACCGGTGAATTCGATTGCGAGGCGTGGTTCAGTCGCGGCGATCTTGTCGTACCCTGCCCATACAACCGTTTTGGGTTCAGAGAAATGGTTCAATTCCGGTTTCTCGATTGTCACGACTCTCTTTGCGGTTTCGAAATCCGTTGCGTAACGATTTTTCACGGAGAAGTCTTCGAGATCCCACATGGATGATACCGCGAGAACCAGCGGATAGCCCGGTTCGTTGCGAACAAGCAACCGCAGTTCCGAGCGGAATACGGGCACATCGTCCACATACTGTCTGTAGTAGACGAGAGTGAATTTGAAATCACCCGTGAGCTTGTCATACATAAGTTGCTGAGTTTGTCGTTTGTCCGAGAGACGGCTCTCGGCTATAAGTTGTATGGATTTGGCTCCAACCACACCAGCGTGTTTCTGTACAAATGTTGCGGCTGAAGCCTCGGGGCTTGATCCGGCCGAGAACGGCACCCCGTAGATACGTGTTATCTTTCCGTAATCGTCATACACCTCGATGTCCGGGTATTCATTTTGAAGACTCTGCAGTGCGCTTCGAGCACGGTCCAGTTTGTTACCGGACATATCCTCCTGCCCGAACGCGATTGAGACGGATGATATTATCATGAAAGCAGTCAATAAAATCACCGCCGGTTTTAGCACTCTCCTCACGTTTCTTCTCCTTTGTACCGTAGTTACAGTTTTGTTTCGGTGTGTATTGATGGAATGTATTTCATTAAAATTGCTGAGAGCATAAATGACCTGCTTCCAAAGAAGCTATCATTATATTTGTAGTGTAGTTTGCATTAACCTCGGGCTTCTGCGTCTTGCTGTGACGAGCCGGAGGCGGGTAAAAAGATTTGCCGTAACCTGTAGCAATATAAGGTGAATACTCGATTTGTCTACCAAAAAACAGGCTGTTAATGATCCTTCACTCAATTCAATATATCTCCAAGGCATAAAGTTCTTGTATAACAGAATCAGGGGAATTACTTAGGAGAAAACTGCAAATTAGGGAGCTATAAGCTGTTGTCCAAATCCAATTGCAAGATTCTACTGTCTGAAGACAGTCGAGTTCGTTCCGGATGGAGTCACGTATCGAAAGAAACAGGGGAGGGGCTGTTTGAGGCTTATGTACGTGGTCATGCTTTTTATGGTGACAAATTACTCCGGGGCAAAATATTCGCTGAATGGCTGATTGGGCAGGCATGGAGCAATAATACCATCCACGAAACCGAACTCTCACAAATAACAAAACTCAATGGTGATTTCGCTTTCATCGTAGCGTCTCCATCCCGTGTTGTAATTGTGAGTGACCTGATACGAAGCATCCCTGTCTATTACTCGATTATAGATGGTACTCTTTACGTAAGCGATAACAGTCTTGAACTTGCAGGATTGCAGGGGAATGCAAAGGTCTCTGAATCGTCGGCAATTGAATTTCTTCTAACCTCACTTGTCAGTGGACCGGATACTCTTATAGAGAGAATCAAGCAGACTCAATCAGGAGAAATAGTCTCGGTTATTCTCGGTAATAATCCGGTTGTAGAAACCGGTATTCATTCCAATTTTGTCTATCACGATCAACTTGAGATTCCAAGAAATGAGTATTTCCAACTTCTCTCTGAGGTCTACGATAATCTATTCGATCGTTTTATCAGGGTACTCGATGGTCGACGGGCTGTTGTTCCTCTAAGTGCAGGGTATGATTCCCGTTTCATAATCGCTGCACTTAAAGACAAGGGATACGATAATATTCTCACATTCACATACGGTCCTCCGGATGAATGGGAGATTGCAATCAGTAAAATGATTGCCGGGAAACTGGATCTTGAATGGCATTGTGTGGACTACACACCGGATTTGTGTGCGATACTTCTCAATACGGATGAGTTCCGCGAGTATATGCATTATGGAGGTGGAACGGCGACCTATGCACATATGCAGGACTGGATCGCCGTCAGGCAGCTTCGGGAGAACAACATCCTGCGGGATGATGATGTATTCGCACCGGGGCACGGTTCATGGGTAGCAGGTGGTCATGTACCATCTGCATATCGAGACCGGACTACCGTGAGATTGGATGACATTCTCTCAAATATCATTAGTACTTTCTATTCTCAGTGGAGGTTCTATCCGGGATATACCGATATGATACCGGAAATAACAGAGAGAATACAGGCTGTGACACCCGGTATAGCATTGGATTCCTCTGATAGTATCGTGAACCTTTTCGAGATATGGGATATCAGGGAACGACAATCCAAATTCATTGCCAATAGTATAAGAGTTTACGAATTTTTAGGGTATGACTGGGTTCTACCCCTGTGGGATACAGAGGCATTTCATTTCTGGAGGCGGGTACCATTGCGATTCAGGAGTGGGAAGCAGCTTTTCAAGGATTTCCTGGATGATGGCCTTTTTGCACGGTATTCAATTCCAAAACATAGAGATGGGGGGTATGAGCAGAGCCTTTCCGGAAGACTGAGAGGTTACTTTGTACATTTATCACCTCATGTCAGGAGTGCAACGAAGCTGGTCCTTAAAAAGCTTGGATTGCTGAATAAGATCGCATCCGGAGGCATTAATCCTCGCGAGATGGTATTCAATCACAAGTACGCTGACGGCAGGATCTTGAGTGAGTGTGATGTTGGTGAGATTGTGAAATCTATGAATGGTATTGGAATTTGTCCGGAGTCGATTCAGAGCATCCTTCGATCATCCGCAGGTATATCACTACCGAATATGCACTTCGATGCGCTTCATTCCGCTGAATATCTGCTACGCTTGTATCGGGAATATGGAGATTGAAATAGGTAGTGCATTGAAAGGATCACAGATAGACTCTCACGGACACATAGTAGATATCAGGGTAGAGGCCAAACTCCGATTTCGGTATGGCAATAGTCGAAAATGGTTGATTTGCCGGTCCCTGTACTGATTCTCCCACTCCAATAAAAGCACCGACCGAGAGGTATGTATCCTCTGAGACACTGTATTCAAGTTTGGGTGCTATATACAGTGACGGATCAGTCAAATTGATTAATGTCTCGCCGATGGCTGTAATTAGTGGTGTGACATTGTACGACATACCCGGTATGAAATAGTGCTGTCCGAGCAGATAGACTGCTCCATCAGCATAAGCCGGATTCATAGCTTGCGTCAGATACTGCTCGGGGGTATCTGTCCCGGCTCCATTGTAATGGTATTCGGCAAAGAGATAGCTGCCGTTTCGAAGACCATAATCCAATCCGATACTCAGTCGGAAATAGTCATCGTCCGATGACCTCTGTTCGGAGTCAAAGGCATTAACAACTACATGAGCCGCTTCCAGCCATGTTCCAGCCCCTCCGATTGACCGTGATAAATCGATCCCGATGAGCATATTCTTTTGGAATGCAATTGATATCGGCGATATGTCAGTTCGCCATTCATAGAATCGTGCTCTCAGGAATGTGGCTGAATTGCGGATATGAAAATCATCCCCGAAAACATGTCCCATATCAATCTCGCCCATGAAACCGATAGGCACTCGGACTCTGACAGCATCGACTCCCACTCTATCCTCAACATCCAGATCGTCATAGGAGAATGGCGCAATAATATCGGTCGGATTGACTGCCCGGGCGGATCCCCATGCTATCGCCTGCCTGCCGATATAGATGTCCGCAAGATCCGTGTTCAATTCCATATTCAATCGATCGAGATTCTGATACAGCCTGAAACTTGCAATTTCGCTTTCGAGACGAGGGTAGAGTTGGTTATCAATATCTATAGCCCTGTATGTATCGGACATGACATCCATTCCGGAAAAACTTCGGTTAAGGAATTGGGTGTCCATTATTCGCGGAGAGAAATCATGAGCAATTTGAAAACTCAGCCTGTCTGCCGGGGAGATATTTATGGATGTTCTAAGGCGGTTGTTTACAACTCCCATAATACGATTCAAACTTCCAGGGAATGCATAAGCATCCGCTTCATCATAGATCATCGAGTAAGTCTTAAAGTAAGCGGATATATCGAATGATCCGGCTTTCGCCGGTTGTATGAACATACTAAAACAGACCAATAAACACAGCATGGAGTGAATGAATGTGACCGGTCCTTTTTTTCTGATCATGATGCTGTCATTCCTTCCATGTGTCTGATTCTATGCGACCATCCTTCAGCACAACGAGCCTTCGCGCTCTCTCCATGATTTTGGTGTCGTGTGTGGAGAATACAAATGTCATTCCCTTATTCTCATTCAGTTCACGCATCATGTCGAGCAGTTCCGCACCGGTTTCCGAGTCGAGATTCGCTGTCGGTTCATCTGCGAGTATAAGGTCCGGTTCAGCAACCATAGCGCGTGCGACAGCAACCCGTTGCTGCTGACCGCCGGACAGTTTCGTGGGAACCCTGTGCGCCAGCTCTCCGATACCCAGTTCAGTCAGGATGCTATTCACCCTGCGGTGACGTTCCTCTTTCGGGATTTCCTGAAGGAGCATGATGTATTCCACATTCTCCTCGACAGTCAGAACCGGGATGAGATTGTATGCCTGGAAAATGAATCCAATCTTATCACGTCTGTAATCGGAGAGCTCTTTTCCGCTCATCTCCGAGATATTCTTACCGGCCAGCCAGATTTCACCCTCTGTGGGAGTGTCGAGTCCCGATATGAGATTCAAGAATGTCGTTTTCCCCGATCCGGATGGTCCCACTATTGCGGTGAACTCGCCACGGTCGATTTTCAAGTCAATCCCTCTAACAGCTCTCACCGGGACACCATTGTCTTTATAGGTCTTGACAACAGATTTCGCCACGATGATATCCTGCACACTTTTATCAGACATATCGATGCCTCCTAGACACTTCTCCGCATTGCGTCGGAAGGGGAGAGTTTCGCGGCATACACCGCCGGATACAAACTGCTTAAAACGGTGAAAATGTAGACCGTGATCGGATAAAAAACGAACTGGCTGAGTTGAAGTTCCGGGTAGAGCAGTTCGGTGAATGTAACACCCGAAAATTCTATCCCCGTATAGTCGATTCCGACCCTGGATAGAATTGCGGTCACAGTGAACCCGAGTAAAATACCGATTATGCTTGCTATGACCGCGAGAGCGGCAGCCTCGATAACAATCAATCTGCCCATTGCGAATGGTCTCGTTCCGATTGCGCGTAGAACACCAAACTCGAACATCCGCTCATGCAGTGACATGAAAAGCGTGTTGATAATACCAAGCGCCACGACTGCGAACAGAATAACCCCGACAATTGCGGTGCTGAAGGATGACAACTGTAACGCCGTTTTAAGTTCCGGCATGAGTACAGTCCAGCTTACCGCCTCGTTGCCGTATTCCGAGTAGATGTTCCAGAAGTCGATATCATTGTTTTGGCTGAGACTTCTATCCTCGAATTTTATTGCTATCTCATGTATTCGATTTTCGAGTCCGAGCATTTTCTGCGCGCGTTCCTGCCGGATGAACACCATCCCCCGGTCCATCTCCTTGATATTGAAATGGAATATGCCGGAAACTCTGAACATCTCCTGTGAGAGATCACCGGTTCCCGACTGGGAAACTGTCAGCACGATACGGCTTCCGATTTCGGATTCAAGCAGATCTGCGAGGTCATCCCCTATTAGAATATTGCGCGCACTCTCACCCTCGAAATACTCTCCCTCAATGATTGCCTCATCAATCCTGGAGAGATACCGCTCTGTTTCGGGATTGACACCAACCATTGATACAGAACTCAGTCCGGATGGAGAGGTGATCATTGCAAAAGACATGACTCGTGTTGTGAATGCCTCGACTCTGTTGTCATCCTTCAAGCGGGTTGCAAGTGAATCAGCATGTATGATTGTCTGATCGACATCGTATGACTCGCGGTAACCATCGCGATGAATCTGCGCTTCCCCCATAAACGATTCGGTTGCCGAGCCTATCATGTTTGTTTCCATTCCGACTACGAGTGCATCCACGAAAATCAACGCCGCCAGCCCGATACCGATTGCACTGCCCGCTATGAACGTCCTTCGCTTGTTACGCAAGACATTCCGGATTGCCATTTTTATATATAGATTCACCGTAATGTCTCCTACAATCTCATCGCTTTTGCGGGTTCAACCTGTGATGCCTTGTATGCCGGGAATATTCCCACTATGAAAGCCGTGAATGCTATTGTTACTGCGGGTATAAGGATTCCTCGCAGACTCACCTCGGAGTAGAATCGGCTGAACTCCATACCGCCGTATGTGTATGTTTCGGGCATGGGTAGACCGTTTATC
>Ga0272443_10000962_pt1 | contig 46458 bp, 39 predicted proteins | sample SSMAcet12_FD_193581 | JGI IMG/M metagenome (GOLD analysis project Ga0272443, IMG submission 193581) | Marine sediment archaeal communities from Little Sippewissett salt marsh, Falmouth, MA, United States - SSM-Acet-12 | ecosystem: Environmental > Aquatic > Marine > Wetlands > Sediment ...
ACAGATTTATGCCACCCCTTAATATTCGTTCCCCCCACAACCAATCAACCGGCTTAATATGGATACTGTCCCCTCGGAGTATATCCAAGGTTTCAACCGTTGCCGGATTGGTGTCAGCTTGAGAAGTTTCCTTATCCTCTGCTTGAAGCCCATTATATGTTTCAGCATTTAGTTTTGCATACCGCTGAAATTCAGGGAACCCCTTGTCGGTAATGAAATCGTAAACATCGTAGCCCTCTGGCATATCGTAAAAATGAATGATTTGAATTTTGGCGGCAATCCCCCAAAGGTTGACGGCAACTTGTTTGCTGTGATCCCGGCCTGGCGGGTCATTATCTTCACAAATAAAAACCCGCTTGCCTTTGAAAAACTGATTATACTCAGACTTCCACTTTTTCGAACCAAACGGATTGCATGTTGCAATCTTGCCATGCTTTACTAAAATGTCGCAGCACTTTTCACCCTCAGCAATTAGAATCGATTCACCATCAGAGGCAACCAGTTTGTCCAAGTTGTATAGGATTCTTTTTGTCCGACCTATACCGTAAGTCTTTGCTCCCGGTAATCTTGGTTGGCACTTTGGTTCATAGTTGAATCTGTCGATATGATAAACAATTTCGCCTTTTTCATCTTTGTAATCGTGAATGGCAATCCGCTTTCGTTTAACTTTGGTTGCCCCGTTGTTGCCGTTCGCATCCTTTAAAATTGACCGTACGTCAACGCCCTGTACCTTGGCCCGGACATCAAACAAATCACCACCGAATCCGCACCCGTGGCATTTATATTTCCACCCGTTGCCGTTCTGGTATATACCCCCGGATGGATTCGTGTCATCGTGGAATGGACACCGAACAGAATCGCCGGTTATAACAGCCCCGGCCTGTTTCAATTCATGTTCCAGGAGTTCCCGGTCTTGTTTGAGTTTACTTACGGTTGTCATTACGTATCACCATTTTATAAGAACCGACACTCATCGTTGTATGGTGATACGAACGACGAGCATCGGTTAATTTCTCAATCAGAATAATAATTTTTCCGTTTCATGTTTTTTTGCATCAATCTCAACAAAGTAATTTTTAATTGCTTCAACTGCCCGTTGCTCTTTTTCTTTATCAAACTTGAGAGACGTTTTTTCAGTTTGCCTATGCCGTCGATTATTACAGTAACGCATTAAATTTTATTCCTTAGTTGTTAGAGGCATTCCCGCGAAGGATAGGCTTAGCCGACAATCACCTACCCCCCGCGGAGCTATAGCAAAACGCCTCATTGCCGTGAGCACGAGTATATCCGTGCTCTGACCGCTGGTTGGTATTTTTAGTTGAATAAACATCTCATTATTAAGAAGCGGCAGTAATCAAACCGACCACCGGCCCGGCAGTTGTATCATCGCCGACATCGTGACAGTTGATATCGCCTCGCATTTTAGCTCGGAATGCAAGTAGATCACGGCTGAAGCTATCCTGCTCATTGATATAGGCAGAATTACTTGCTTCGATCGCGATCTGCTCGCGATAACCGACACTTACTGCTTTCCGCATATCGCCGAACAAGCAACATATCTGACTGTTGGCCTCACTGGTCGGCATCGACGGTGACGTAACTACGGGGAAACTTAGGAACAGTTGACGTTGTATCCCATCGACAAGCTCGCTCTGACTTGTGCCACTGGCACTATACATTAGCCGGCACAGAACACTGCCGTAAAACTGCGAACTACAATACCATTTTGCATTTTGCATAGCGTAATCAGGACAGATCGATATTAGATCGACCAGGTTTGGCAGTGTTATCTCGCTCCATAGATTGCCCGCGGCCAAAATTAAACCGCCGCCCTGATCGACGCCGTTGATTGTAGATAGTTTGGAACAGATTCCGTATATGCCACCATAGGTCGATGTGCCGTCACCCACAAACAAAGCATCGTCTAAACCCTTAGCGATGGCCCAGGAAGCTTCTATCGCGAAAAAATTACCCAGCTCGATGACCGAATCGGAAAATAATTCGCCAGAGAATCGGCACAGTACGGCAAGCTTACGAGCTATAAGACGAATCAGATCAATCACGGCAGTCGATTCAGTAATGGCTTCGCCTTCACCGGTCCACGTTGCGGTCAAACCGGTAACGCGTCGGGGAACGTCGAGTGTCTCACTCACCATGGGACGTGAGTAAGGCTCGCGTAAGGCTACGCCGTAGCTTGCAATCAAACGAATCAATTCGCTGCTCAATTCGCCATAAACAAAATACCCACCAGTTGAATTTGTCCCCTCAGAGTGTAGTGATGATGGTATATTCTGTTGTAACCAAAGATCACTATGTTTATCACCCGCCAGAGAGCGGATGTAGTGCCCCATTGATAAAGCTAAGTGATCCGGCAACACGCGGCCCGATGATACACGTTGAGAGTGAGTATAGCTTTTCATGCCTTGAGCGGGATCATCCAGAATAATGTCATCCGCTTTAGTTATTCTGCCCAGAGGTTCACTGCCAGCATTGACCAACCTTTCCTGACTTTTGGCATTTCGTATCTGGTTTTCGAGTGACGTTGCCTGAAGATTCAGTTCGTCAAATTTTGCCTGATTTTCTTCCGACATGCCCTCCGGCTCACTGTTATACAACAACTGCATTTGGTTTTTGATTTGGTCGTATTTTATTTGCAATTCCGTGATGTTCATAATCTTATACCTCACTGTAAATTTTTAACGGCGTTACGCCGATTGTATGCTAGCCGAGGGGAACACCCCCCCGGCCGAAAGGATCAACACATGAAAATAATGGACACACACACAACACCGCCGGCTCTGCCTGACGTTCGTCATGCATAAAAACGTTACTTGCCGGTGCTACCTGACAAGATTTTCTTTCTCCAATCAAAAAAAAATGCGAGCATAAAAATACCATTCTCCTAAATTGGTTTCTTTTTACTCGCTTAGTTGGTGCTAAATTTTGTTGTAAAAGAGCGATTGCCCCGTAAGGGGATTATTACAATGTTACGCCGTCCTTATAAATGGTCAACGTTCCGTTTTCATCTCTGCGACACTCATACCCGGCCTCGTGCATCTGAGCCTTTTTGTGTGCCTCAAATAGAAACCCAAGGTACACCGTATCTTGTTCGGCTTTGCCAAGTTGCACGGAGTTAATGTTCGCCCCCTTGAGTTCGGTAAGTATTTTTTTTGTTGCACCTTCGATATTTGTGGGGCTGGCAGTTGAGCTGGTTAAGCCCAAACGTTGCCAATGTTGCTCCTTGGCCTGGGCGAGTAGATCATTTATTATGTTCCGTGTCCCATTTTCGACGCACCATGCCCATGTTGCCTCTGTGGTGGGATCAAGTTGTAATAATTGTTTGAACAGAGCAGCCACGGGCAGGGACGGCATGCAATCACGCATAACACTGCCCAAGCTAACATCCATAAGCTCCGCTAGCATCTCGACACCAACCATCTCATCATCATTTGCTTTGAAAATTCTATTCGTTTTTTGATCCGCCATTTTTTTTGCCTCATTTTTTTAATAAATAATCCAATAGTGTTACCATGATAATACCAACATATTACATGAAAGCAACCCACAAAATACATTTTTTCCATTATTTTTTCTAACGCTATTATCCGCAATGAGTTACAAAGCAACAATTTTTATATTTTCCAGAATTACCCATTTATGAGATTGTCTATCCTGCCATTTTTCGGAACCATCGTAAACCCCCGGATAATGCCCCATATTGAATTTTGGGGTAATTTAGTACGTCTGATAATAGATATGCGATTCTAGGCCCCTTCTCGTGCGAAATTCGGCCATTGTGTAAGGCCCTTTAAAGGGAACATAGGCAAAATAGGAGGTATAAAAAGAAGAAAATATTTATAATTTCTATCAAAATTATATTTTTTAAAGAAATTATCGTTTTGCAACATTTTGCCTTGTTTTACCCTACAATTATATGCGATAATTTATATGGAAACAGGAAAGGAAGAAAAACTATGACAACTTTAAGCATGACAAACGCTCGTCTTAATTTCTCAGAATTAGCTAATAAGGTGACATTTGGCCACGAACGTATATTTATCGAGAAAAACGGTAAAGCTGCCTTTGCTATGGTCCCCATAAAAGATATTGAAACTTTGGAGGCATTAGAGGATAAATTAGACGCCGCTGCAATGCGTGCTGTTTTAAAGAATCCCCAGCCAATGTCATTATCCCAAGCAAAAAAAGAACTAGGTCTATAATTGAGAGATGATAACGTAAATGCCAAGGCAAATATACAATGTCAAAATCGAAAGAGCAGCTATAAAAGACCTAAAAAAACTTGATAAAAAAATACAAAAGCAAATATGGCCTAAAATTGTGAATTTAGCCTCTAATCCTCGACCTCATGGTTATCAACCAGTAGAGAATATTAAAAACGGGTTTCGTATCAGATCAGGTAAATACCGAATTTTATACACCATTGAGGATAATATACTCACCGTTTGTGTGATTCGCGTTAGAACGCGCGATAAGGCATATAGCTAATTTTCACCTCTGCATTTTAACTTAAAGTTTTATACGCCCCGCCTTATATCCTTATCTCTCCTTACCTCGACCTATCACTAGGCCCCGCCGGTAAAAACAAAACGTTATGTCATACCCCATTATATTTTTTGTTGTAAAATTGTTGTATAAACCCTGGCAAATGGTGGCAAACAGGCGCATACCGGCGCACATGAAATCTTTGTTTTTAACCCCGAAAAGGCGTTTTTAGACCATAAACGCCGACCTCCTTTAATACCATGAAGACTCATAGGCAATCCTATATGAATATGATACTTAAGGTGGAATAAAGAAAACAGCGGGAACAAGATGAAATAATATTATAAAGGCATGCCGATGATGACGGCTTCGAAGGCCTGTTGGCCGTCCACAACACCCTGGGTAGCCATTTTGAAACGGCGGGGACGTATTTCCAGAAATTTGCCGAGCAGGTAAAGACGTTGGCCGGGAACGACCTGGGCGCGGAACTTAACCTCCTCGATGCCGCCAAAACCAATAAAACGGGTTTCGGTGCTGGCCATTTTGGCACCAAAGCTGGATAACTGGGCAGCGGCCTCGATCATCAATACGCCGGGGAAAAGCGGTCGATCCGGGATATGACCACGAACCCAAAATTCATCCTCCCTGACGTCCTTAAAGCCCAAGATCAAACCTGCATCCACGTCGATATGAATAATTCCATCGAGATGGCGCATTTCGTAACGCTGAGGATTGACTTTTTCAACCTCCCGGGCATCATAAACTACTTTCTGGAGGTCGATTTTATCCAGATCTATTAACAGAGGCGGGGGCATATATATATCTTTACTATGGGGTGTGCTTTAACAACGATAATCGTAATAAAACTGCGAAAGCTAAGTGGATAGAAACTTACCCTTAACTGACTAAATAATCAGGAAAGATTCCGCTGAAGCAAGTCCAAGCAGCTTGAGAATTTTCATAAATCAGTAATTGAAAATGTAATTTAAGCTATTCGGACCGAGCTTCGAGGATTTTGATGCGTACAGCCTGGGCGGCCTGTTTAATATCCTGCATAGCTTTGCGAACGCGTGTGCCAGCGGCCTTGTTACCGCCTTCAGCCTTGGTGAGATCATCTTCTACGGCATCTACCAGTTCTTTTAGGTGATCATATTCCTGCATATAAATTTCCTTTCGTTGTAATCGTCAAGGCGACGCTTCTGATGACAAACCCTTGAAGGGCCCAAAATAATGGGGAGAGTTTAACAGGGTAGTAAGCGGTTGTCAAAAAATAATTTCCCATTTTAGCATCAAAAATGCCTATATTGGGGCCTAACCGCCATTTTTAAGGGTATCGAGTCCGCTTTGAATTGGAGCATAATTAACCTGGTTTAGCCAAGCATAAACAACAGGTAAACAAATCACATATATCACTAGCCCATAAACACAATTGCCGCTGTAACGTCTTACATACAAATTGATTACGAATCTGACGTATCTGTGAGAATTTCTACTTGGCCGCCTTTATGGAGAAGGTAGCGAATGCCGCGCCAGACGATAACACGGGTCAGGGCAGTTGAGAGAAGACACCCCAGGGTAAATAGCGCCAGGACGGGTTGAAGAAAAATATCAATTAAGGCAGGAACTACCAGTTGTTTGCGGACTTCCGGAAGGATTTTGCGAATCATGCCCTGGCGGGCAGTAGCTTTTAAAAATGAGCTCACTAATAAGAATCCGGGCAGGATGGCAGCGTAAGAAGCGTTAACAGGGTCTTGGATATATAAGACCAGAGTTACAAAAAACCCGATCCAAAAGGCAACGACAAAGTGCCCCAGACCCAAAAGAGCCAATATCCATAAACGAGGCATATGCACCCTGGTAATGATAAACTGTCGGCGGGCAAAGGAAACCAGGTTTGACCAGGAGGTTTTCTCATGGCTGGCAACAAAACAGGCCGGAGCGAAGGCAACAAGCAAACCGGCCTCTTTCAAGGCCTGAGCCAGAGAGTAATCGTCGCTCAAGGCGTGACTCCAAATATGGGAGAGATTAATCTGATTATATACTTCACGTCGTAAGGCCATGGCTCCGCCCCAGGTGGAATTCCAGGGATGAGGGCCCAGGATAGAAGCGAAAAATGCGTTCATGGCACTTAGTACGGCGGTACTTAAACGATTATCAACAGGTACAAACCAACGATAACCAGTAGCAGCACCTACACCGGGTTGCTGAAGGGGATCAACCAGGCTGGTGAGAAAATGACTCTTAAGAGTAATGTCGGAGTCAACAAAGGCCAATACCTCAAAGTCCTCCGGCAGCGTATCGCAAACGGCCAGGAGATTGTGCAATTTCTGGGAACAATCCTGAGCCAAGCCGGCCACCACAATATGGGCCCGGTGGGAAGAATCGGAACCGGAACTATTTTTATCAATTATATCCCGGAGGCGTGTATAGGCAGGGTCTTGCGTACTTTCTACAACAAAAAAGATTTCGTAATCAGGGTAATCCAAATAAAAAAAGGATGTGATATTGCGGTCAAAGGTGGTATCAAGGCCTTTACAGGGACTAATCAAAGCAAGGCGGGGCTGATAAGTGGAAGGTTCAGGACGATACTTCCGCCAGGTATAAACAAGATGGCGGGCGGCCTGGACCAAAACCGCTATCTGAATAGATACGATTACAGTTGCGAAAATGTAATAAGCGGCCATAGAAGGATTTTATGTCAGGAATACTTTTCTAAAAGTTTGGTCATAGAACCGGTCCGGCCGGTGACAATCATACTATCCTCGACCTCCAAGACTATATCCGGATCGGGATTGAACATAATCTGGCCGTCCTTACGCCTCAAGGCGATAACCAAAACACCGACCTGTCGGGGCAGATTGGCCTGGCGTAAGGTTTGACCAATGAGCTTGCTTTCGGGGGGTATTTGATATTGCTCAGCTTCGAGACCAAGCCCTTCGGCGGCAAATTCAATGAAATCGACGACGCCGGGACGGGTTAAAACATTGGCCAACCGGGTGGCGCCCAAGACCTGGGGGCAAATTACATTGTTGGCACCGGCCTGCATTAAGCGGGAGACACTTTCAGTTTTCTCGGCACGGGCGGCGATAAAAATATCGGGATTCAGGTCGCGAACGACTAAAGTGGCAAAGACATTGGAGGCATCGGAATCCAATACCGCAACAAAGCCGCGGGCTCTTTTAATGCCCGCGTCCAGCAAAATAGCCTCTTCATTGGCGTCGCCGAGGATATAAAGCAGACCATTCTGTTCCGCTTGGGCGGTTTTATTATTGTCCTGGTCAATTACGAGCAGGTCTTTGTTGCGCTGCTGCAAGTTATCACAGAGAGAGCGCCCCATGCGACCGTAACCACAAACGATAATATGATTATTCAGGTTGGCAATTTTCTTGCTCACTTTTCGTCTCCCTAAAATACTGCGCATTTGCCCTTCGACAATCATGCCGACAATGGTACTAAGGGCAATCGTGGCCGCGGCGATGCCGACTATGATTAGAAACATAATCCAGAGTTTACCGGCAAAATGTAAATCAGGTTCAGCCCCCACCCTCATACCCAGGGTGCTGATGGTGACCAGAGTCATATAAAGGGCTTCGGTAAAGGAAAGATTTTCCATAAAGATAAAGCCCAGCGTGCCCACAACCACAATTCCCAACAACAGCCCAAAAGCCAAATAGAGGCGTCGCCCAGGTGAAAAAGTTTTATCTTCCGATTTTATCAGCACTAAGAGCCCATCCTATATATTGACAAATTCCTTTTGGCAGCATTATATCGGCAAAAGCGCATACGTCAAGGATGGGCGGGAAGTAGAATAAATTCAAACTAAAGATCAGCCAACTTGAGATAATATGATGAAAGTAAATGCAGGTATATGAGATCAGCGCATCTGGTTTTTGGTGATTTCGCGGAGCAGGGAGGTGGCATAACAACCGGGGTCCAGTTCAAAATGGAGCTGAATAAAGGGACCAAGCTCATCGGAGGCGGAAGAAACATTAGTCTCACGGGGCATAAAACGCAAGGGACGGCGACCACCTTTGACTTTGTGAGTTTCGGATAGGCGAAAATCGTCTAACTGCAGATGGGCCTGTTCCAGGACGGTATTTTCCATTTCACCGGCCTGACCGGTGGGCTGCAACATCTGATAGCCAAAAATCGGTCCGGTGGGACTTATTTCAAAAGCTTTACAGCGGTCCTGTTCACGCTGTACATCTTCTACCAGAAAGCAGGCGCCATTGTCATGTTTGTAAGCGACATCTCCACTGAAAAGTTTATCGACATGAGGCATGCGAGCCACCAACAACTCATTGAACAGGATAGATTGGAAAGCGGAGACATAAAGTCTTTTGAGGCGTTTGTCGATGGTGGCGTAGGACTGGCGTTTGTTCTTGCCACGGAGCAGAGCCCGCAGGGTGCGGCGCTGATCGTGGAAATGACCGGGCCAGGCAGCATAGGCGCCTTCATAATCACCCTGGTCGAACAGGGTACGGGCCTCGACAACGAGAGGCTGATCCATAGGTAGCGGCTCGCCCAGAAATACACTCAGAAATCGCTCCATGTCTCCCCGGATGATTGCCTGGCCGAGATGATGGGTGTCGCCCCGACGGCCAAAACGCTGGGGGCCAAAGTAATTACATACGCCGGTCTGGTTGAGATTGTTGAGAATTTCACGGGCCTGACGGAGGGCCTGGTCCCATGAGGTGGTAACATTTCTGATACGGACCGTAAAGCGATTGCCGGTCAAGTGGCCGATGCGGAGTTTGTTTTCATGCCGGGTGGTTTGGAGGATTCTCAGGCGGGGGATATTCAGGCTCTCAACGTGTTCCGCTTCCATATGTTCAATGGACAACCACTGCGTAGTGACAGCCCAGGTATCCTTCAGGCCGGCATATCCAATTTGCTGGCGTGATATCTTCAGGGCGCGGGCTATCTCAACAACAGCATCCATGGTCGTCCGACCTCTTTTTTCAACCTGGATGTAAAGATGGCTGCCGCTGCCGGAAAATTCATATAAGGGGATCTCGTCGACGATGAAATCCCGCCAGCAGGTTTTTATTTTGCCTCCAATGCCGGGTATCTGCTCGTTTATATATGGTAGATTGTCTTCTAACCCCATATCCATACTATTAAGACATTTCCTCCACAATAGCTTATTTTACTTAAAGTCATAATGGTAGCAGAAGCAGCTTTAATTTCAACTATTAATGAAAAATGCGTTTTCGCACTTTTACCGGATGAATATTCCGGATATAATTATCAATAGAGCCTCAAGAGGCCGATAGCCGTTATTTAATAACTTTTGTGAGTTTGCCTAAACCGTGTCCGGGAGAGAGATAGAACAATGGCAAAACTTAAAATAGTTTTTTTCGATACCAAGTCTTATGACCGCGAGTCGTTTGACGCAGTCAACGCCAAATCCTTCCACTTCGACATCCAGTATTTCGAGAACCATCTAACGTCCGAGACTGTTGCTCTGGCAAAAGGGAGCGATGTGATCTGCGCTTTCGTGAATGACACCCTTTCCAAAGAAGTTATCGTGGGTCTGAAAGAACTGGGAGTTCAACTTATAGCGCTGCGCTGCGCCGGTTATAATAATGTGGACCTGAAGGCTGCCTATAAGCAAATTCCGGTGGTTAGAGTTCCCGAGTACTCGCCCTATGCGGTAGCAGAACATGCGGTGGCACTTATTTTAGCGCTCAATCGAAAGACTCATAAGTCTTATTACCGTACCAGAGATGGTAACTTTTCTATTAACGGCCTTATGGGATTCGATATGATCGGTAAGGTTGCAGGTATCATCGGAACAGGTAAGATCGGTCAGATAGCAGCAAAAATTCTGACTGGTTTTGAAATGGAAGTAATAGCATATGATCCCTATCCAAATCAGGAATGGGCCCAGACAAATAATGTAAGATACGTGGAACTCGACGAGTTCTACCAGCGAGCCGAGGTTATATCACTCCATTGCCCTTTGAGTCGCGGTACATACCATATCATCAATACGGAGAGTCTGGCAAAAATGAAAGACGGGGTAATGATCGTCAATACCGGCAGAGGCGGACTGATAGACACCAAGGCGTTAATTGACGCACTGAAAAGCGGCAAGGTCGGTTCGGCCGGACTCGATGTCTATGAAGAGGAAAGCGAATATTTCTTTGAGGATTTCTCGGCTCAGGTATTAAGCGACGATATCCTGGCGCGATTGTTGACCTTCAGCAATGTATTGATTACCTCCCACCAGGGATTTTTCACCAAAGAGGCGGTAGGCAATATAGCTCAAACAACCCTGCAAAATATCCAGGATTATTTTGAGCAAAAGCCGCTTAAGAATGAAATATGCTATCATTGCGGCGGAGAAGTATGCCAGAAGAAGCAATCCGGTAGATGTTTTAAATAGGTTATATCTGCAAAAAGATGTGGGCGGTTGACCAGCTCCGGGTAAAATTCTGCGATTTCAATAACAAATTCCGACAGAGACGGCATTTCGTATGAGTACGTGGGAAACCAGCATCAACAGGAACGTTGCAGAAGTTTTTGTATGTTACAAAGGTGGGGCATGGATGGTTGGGCACCGAATTTTCCACACGCCAATGCTCCGGCAGCGGCGGCAAATCGGGTGGCTTGATAGATATCTTTATCCCGGGCATAGGCAGCCGCAAAGGCTCCACAAAAGGCATCACCGACTCCGGTAATATCCACCACCTTGGTTGAGAAGGGTGGGATATGATGCATTTGCTCAGGCGTAAGGGCCAAAGCACCCCGGCGACCCAGGGTTACAATGACCACTCGTGCACCGTGGGCCAGAAGGGCTGAACCGGCCATCTTGGCGGCATGGATATCATGGACCGGTTCGCCGGACAGGCAGGAAATTTCGTCCAGATTGGCCACAATGATATCGGCCTCAAAGAAAACCGAACTAATTTGATCCGGGGCGGGGGCAGGATTGAATATAACAGGGGTGTTATTGCGCTGAGCTATTTGGAGGACATAGGCGGCGGTTTCCTGAGGAATTTCCAACTGGATCAAAACGACATCGGCCCGAGAGATTATTTCAATCTGATCGTCAATGTCCTCAGTGCTAACTAAAGCATTGGCACCAGGGGTGTTACATACGGCATTGTCGCCGTTTTCGTCCACGATAATCATGGAAGCACCGGTGCTGACGGCTTCACTGACCAGTACGGCGGAGGTGTTGATGCCGCAGGCTTGCAGGCCCAGCACCAAACGATTGCCAAAATCGTCCGAGCCGATCCGGCCTATCAAACTAACCTGGGCACCACAGCGAGCCGCCGCCACAGCCTGATTAGCGCCTCTGCCGCCGGGAATAGTGGAAAAACTATGGCCTGTGACGGTCTGGCCGGGGGTGGGCATGGCCTGGGTGCGAACTACCAGATCCATATTTATACCGCCGACGACTACTATATGAGGCATTTCAGGTGGTGGGGACGGATCAGAGGAAAGGTCAGTATTTTTATCAGATTCCTGCATAGCGACCAAGCCTGTTTAGATCTAAAGTTACTTTTTCTATAAGAGCAAATGACTTGCTTAGATAATACTACCGATGCAGTTGACTTGTCCAGTATCAATCGCTAGAATAATTCTTTTAATGGGAGGTTTGATATATGAGCATATCCGGTGACCGGCCGAATTCGTTAAAGGATTCTTATTCGGCTAAGGAAAAGTGTGGTCTATTCGGGATTTTCGGCCACCCCGGCGCGGTGGAAAAATGCTATTTCGGTCTACATGCTCTCCAGCACCGGGGGCAGGAATCGGCCGGTATGGCCGTCAGCGACGGCGAAACCTTATATTGTCATACCGGAATGGGGCTGGTAAGCGAGGTGTTTGGGAAAAATGTCCTCCGGCGGCTTTCAAATCTGGGGCAGAGAGCGATCGGACACGTGCGTTACTCGACATCAGGTTCCTCACGCATCGAAAACGCCCAGCCGCTGATGGCGGAATATTCGTTGGGGCAGATAGCCGTAGCCCATAATGGCAATTTGATCAATGCGATGCTGCTGCGGGATGAATATGAGGCCCATGGCCATATCTTCAAAGGCACCTCAGACAGTGAAATTATTATTGTTTTACTGGCCAAACCCAGCCATATAACAAAGCCGGATACCCTGGCTCATGTTTTAGGCCATCTACAGGGAGCATTTTGTCTGCTGCTTATGTATCCGGACCGGATCATAGCTGCGCGCGACGCACATGGGATACGACCTTTATGCATAGGTCAACTGCCCGACGGTGCTTATGTGGTGACATCTGAGACGTGTGCCCTGGATATTGTGGATGCGGATTTCCTCCGGGAAGTGGAGCCGGGGGAAATAGTCACGATAGACAAAAACGGCTTACATAGTCGCTTCTATGATACTCCCAATAGCACAATACCGGCCCATTGTATTTTCGAACAGATATATTTTTCAGATCCGTCCAGTACGATTTTCGGTGAGAATGTACACCTGGTCCGGCACGCCATGGGTAAACAGTTAGCCCGAGAGGCCCCGGTCGATGCCGACGTAGTGATACCAGTACCTAATTGCGCCCGCTGTGCGGCGGGCGGATACGCTGAACAAATCGGAATACCCTACGGACGCGGATTTACGGTAAGTCATTATGCCGGGCGAAGTTTCATCGAGCCGGAACAGCCAACCCGTGACCTGGCGGTAAAGATGAAACTCAATGTTATCCAAGAAGTGGTGCGGGGTAAACGTCTGGTGGTAATAGAAGATTCGATTGTACGGGGGACGACGACGCGTGGGAAAATGGGTGCCCTGCGAAGAGCCGGGGCGAAAGAGATCCACCTGCGGGTGGCTTCGCCGCCTATACGAACTCCGTGCTTCTATGGGATCGACTTTCCCAGCCGGGAAGAGTTGATCGCCAACCAGCGTAGTGTGGAAGAAATCCGGGACTATCTGGAGATCGACTCATTACAATATCTATCGCTGGAAGGTATGCTCAGTTGCGTAAAAAATCCGCCTACTCATTACTGTACGGCGTGTTTTTCGGGCAAATATCCAGTCCCGGTGGATGAAGCGGTCAGTAAATACGCCTTTGAGCGGTATCAAAAAAGATTATTTGAATGAAAATCTAATTCAGTTTAGAGCGGTGAGTAACAAAACAATTTCAATAAAATACTGTGGAGTCCGTGTATGACCAGTTCAATCAGCTATAAACAGGCTGGTGTGGATATCGATGCAGGAGAGCGGATGGTGGGGTTGATCGAAGCCAATGTGAAAAGTACGCATGGGCCGCGGGTCATCCATCTACCCAATGCGTTTGCGGGATTGTTCCGGTTGGACTATGACGAAAAACTGCTGCAAAAAAACTACCGTAAGCCGGTGCTGATAGCGTGTACGGACGGAGTGGGCACTAAAATTAAAATCGCCCAGATGATGGGAAAGTACGATACGGTGGGCATTGATCTGGTGGCAATGAGTGTGAACGATATGCTGGTGCAGGGAGCGGAGCCATTGTTTTTTCTGGATTATATCGCGGTCAATAAACTGCTGCCGGAGCAAGTCAATGAGTTTATAGCCGGGATAAGCGAGGGATGTCGGCAGGCGGAATGTGCTCTTTTGGGGGGTGAGACGGCGGAGATGCCGGATGTATATGGCAAAGATGAATTTGATCTGGCCGGCTTTGCTGTGGGGGTAGCGGAAAGAAATCGGCTGGTCACGGGGGAGCATGTGGAAACAGGCGATTCGGTGATCGGGCTGGCCAGCAGTGGCTTACACTCCAACGGCTATTCCCTGGTGCGGCGGATTTGTTTCGACCGGGCTAAACTGAGCGTCGGTGATCATTTCGAAGAACTTGGGCAAACGCTGGGAGAGGCACTGCTGGAGCCGACCAGGATATATGTCAAAACGATTGTGTCTCTGTTAAAGAAATACAAGGTGAAAAAGACAGTTAAGGCTATGGCGCATATCACCGGCGGTGGACTGGTAGGCAATATTCCACGCGTAATCGGAAGTCAATATGATGTGGTGATTCAGAAGAAATGGGACGTACCGCCGATCTTTGAGTTTTTACAAGAACTGGGCCCGGTCGAGGATGAGGAAATGTTCCGCGTATTTAATATGGGGATTGGATTTGTACTAATTATACGCCCGAAATTCACACGTTCAATTATGGGGCACCTGCGCAGGCTGGGGGAAAAGCCTTACTTCCTGGGCAAAGTCAAACGCGGCAGCGGCAAAGTGATCATTAAGCAATAAAAGCGACGGCTCTAAACTTCGTAAATGAAGGTTTAATAGCCGGCGCATATTAATTCAATGAAATATAGACACATCATCTGGGACTGGAACGGGACTCTGCTAAACGACGTTGATGAGTGCATTACGGTCGTGAATGAGCTGTTACGGGATCGAGGGTTGCCTGAGCTTAGCAGGGAGAAATATCTGGCCTGTCTGGATTTTCCGGTGATTGATTTCTATCGTCTGCTAGGTTTCGATTTCCAGAACGAGTCTTATAAAGACGTGGCCCATGAATATATGGATAAATATGTTCTGCATGTGCCCAAATGCCGTCTACAGGAGGGAGCCAGAGCAGTACTACAGCAACTAACAGAGGCGGGAATTACGCATTCGGTTCTTTCGGCCTATCATCAAAAACGTCTGGAGGAAGCCGTCAGTCACTTTAAGTTAAACCCCTGGTTTGTCAAGCTCATCGGGCTGGATGATTACTATGCGCACAGCAAATTGGAATACGGAATAAAATGGGTTAAGGAACTGAAGTACCCTCCGGCAGAGATCGTATTTATCGGGGATACGCGGCATGATTATGAAGTTGCTCGGGAGTTGGACGTTGACTGCATACTTTTAAGCTGCGGTCATCAAGCGCCCGAGAGATTACGGGACTGCGGGGCTAAACTTTTCGATTCGCTTAAAGACATACAAACATTTTTGTTACAGCACTCAAGTTAACTTAAACACTTACTCGCCGTTTTCTTCCTGCTCAGTTTCTTGCACATCCTCTTGCTCGATCTCCGGGCTGTTCTCGACGTTATCTTCAACATCGCTGTCGGAATCGTCCTGGTTATCCTTCTCCTTGTCTTCTTCTTTAACCACACGGGCCACAGCGACGAGTTTGTCACCGCTGTCGAGGCGAATCAGGCGGACGCCCTGGGTATTGCGGCCGATTTCGCGGAGTTGCTCCAGACCGGTACGCATAATAATTCCCTTGGCACTGATGAGCATAAGATCGTCCTGATCGCCGACAGCTTTTAAGGCAACAACCTTGCCGTTACGATCGGTGGTTTTGATATTAATCAGACCAATGCCGCCGCGTTTTTGCCGGCGATAGTCATCCAAATCGGTGCGTTTGCCATGCCCATTTTCGCAAACGGTCAAAAGAGAAGATCCCGACCGGGTCACAATCATATCCACCACCTTATCACCGGAACGAAGTTTTATGCCCCTAACTCCGCGGGCGGAACGGCCCATGGCACGTGCATCGGTCTCATGGAAGCGGATAGCCATGCCATTGTTGGTGCCCAGGATAACATCGTCATCGCCGCTGGTGATCCGGGCACCGATAACATCGTCCCCGGGATCAAGAGAAATGGCATTGATGCCGGTACGGCGAATATTGCCATAGGCGGTTAAAGGAGTTTTTTTGATATAACCGTTTTGGGTGGCCATGACCAGCATACGTTCGTCGAAGTCACGGACAGGCAGGATCTCAGCAATGTTCTCATCTTTGGACATGCGCAAAAGATTGGCAATACTGCGGCCTCGGCTCTGACGGGACAGGCTGGGAATGTCATACACCCTTTGCCAATAGCAACGCCCGCGATTGGTAAAGCAGCAAAGATAATCATGGGTACCGGCAGTAAAAAGATGTTCTATAAAATCACCCTGTTTGGTATCACTGCCTATGATCCCGCGGCCGCCGCGACCTTGGCGGCGATAGGTATCGATGGGCATTCTCTTGATGTAGCCGTCATGGCTGATTGTGACCACGACTTCCTCCTCGGCAACCAGGTCCTTAATATCAAAATCGGTAACTTCGCCGACGATCTCGGTCCTACGGGGTGAACCGTACTTCTCTTTCATCTCGTAGATGTCTTCTCTGATAATATCGAGGACGAGTTCCTCCTGGGCCAGAATGGCCTCATAGCCGGCTATTTCTTCGGCTAGATCGGCATATTCTTTGGCTAATTTCTCCACTTCCAGACCGGTGAGGCGCTGTAATTGCATTGACAGAATAGCATCAGCCTGGGGACCGGTGAGAAAGTGGTCGTTTTTACTTCTTTCCGTAATAAATTCCTCAGGTAACAAACGCTTAAGAGTAGCGTGTTCCATCAATCGCAGCGGTTGGGCCAACAAATCCCGTTTGGCAGAAGGAACATCCGGGGATTTTTTGATAACATTGATGATCTGATCAATATTACTCTGGGCCAACAGAAGACCTTCCACAATGTGGGCCCTAGTTCGGGCTTTACGCAGAAGGAAGCGTGTCCGGCGTCTAATGACATCCTTGCGATGGTCGAGAAATAACCCAAGCATTTGTTTTATATTGAGCAACTGGGGTCGATTGCGGACCAGGGCAATATTGTTGATGGAAAAGGTGCTCTGCAACGGAGTGTATTGATAAAGCTTATTAATAACGACTTGTTCGTCGGCGTCCCGCCGCAGTTCAATAACAACCCGCATCCCCTTTCGGTCGGACTCGTCCCGAACATCAGTAATTTCGGGAATTGTGTTGTGAGAGACACAATCAGCAATTTTAGTGACAATTTGAGCTTTAATCGTCTGGTAGGGTATCTCGTCAACGATAATAAGATTTTTGCCGCGCTTAGTGGTTTCAGTGTGGAGCTTGGCCCGGACAGTCAGAGAGCCCCGGCCGGTAGTATAGCCGTCGACGATACCTTTCCGACCGCAAATCATACCGCCGGTGGGTAAATCAGGCCCCGGCAGTACGGACATAATGTCTTTGAAACCACAATCCGGGTCGTTGATGAGCTTGATCAGGGCATCACATACTTCCGTGGGGTTGTGGGGAGGTATGCTGGTTGCCATACCGACGGCGATACCGACGCTACCATTGACCAACAAATTGGGAAAGCGGCTGGGCAGAACGGTCGGCTCGGTGGTGGTTTCATCATAGTTAGGCAGAAAATCGACGGTATCGCGATTGATATCGACGAGCATATCCGAAGCCGCTGCGGTCATACGAGCCTCGGTGTAACGCATGGCCGCGGGTGGATCGCCGTCAATCGAGCCGAAATTACCCTGGGGATCGACCAGGGTATGCCTCATATTCCAGTGCTGGCCCATCCGCACCAAGGTCGGATAGACTACCGCTTCACCGTGAGGGTGGTAATTACCAGAGGTGTCGCCGGCGATCTTGGCACATTTACGGTGTTTACTGCGCGGGCCCAGATTAAGATCATTCATGGCTACCAGAATACGCCGTTGGGAGGGTTTCAGGCCGTCACGAACATCCGGCAGGGCTCGGCTGATAATGACGCTCATGGCGTAATTAAGGTAGGAATCTTTCAATTCGTCCAGAATAGACTGATCTTCGATCTTTTCTTGAAAACTCTGCTCGGTCACCGCTATAAATCCTCAATAAATAGTGTTTTCGTTGGCTTAAAATAAGCCTAAATAATACCCGGCCGGCCAGGCGGCCAAGGCGGCTATATTGTAATCCAACCATCCGTCAAGAGCAATAAAATACAGAAGATTTGGTTCAGAATAAGAATGTTTTGTGTATGATTTCCCTGCGAAATAACTCTATAATAATTAGTTAATTATGAGTTACCTAAAGGGTTTTTGGCGAAGGAGTAGTCTGTGAAATATAATATATTTCTGAAAGCAATAGTCGCGATCCTTGTTTTGTCTTTGGCCCCCCTGAAAGCCCAGGACACTGCGTCCCGGCGGACACCTGTGGTCGAGGCTTTCGAAAAAAATAAGGATGCCGTGGTAAGTATATCCAGCAAATATATCCAGGAAGTGGTTCCCAATGATGTATTCGGCTGGGGTTTCGACTGGGACTGGCCTTTCCGGGGGCGTAAAGTGGTAATCCCCTCGTTGGGGTCGGGTTTTATCATCAATTCCAACGGGTACATCGTGACCAATGCCCATGTCGTACGCCGGGCGGATAAAATATCGGTAATAATGTCCGATAACTGCGAATTCCAGGCCAAGAAAGTGGCTGAAGACAGCCGCTCAGACCTGGCCCTTTTAAAGATCGATGCGGATAAACCATTGCCCACTGTTCATCTGGGGCACAGCGACGACTTGATGATTGGTGAAACTGTTCTGGCGATAGGCAATCCCTTCGGCTATCAACAGACCCTCACCGATGGAATCCTCAGTGCCATCCATAGAGATGTGGAAATAAGTGAGGGATTTGTTATGGAGGAAATGCTGCAAATTTCCGCCCCCATCAATCCGGGTAACAGTGGCGGCCCCCTGCTGAATATCAATGGGGATGTGATTGGGATAAACACCGCCATCCGCAAGGCAGCTCAAGGTATCGGTTTCGCCATACCCATCGATCAACTACGCCAAAACCTGGCCAAGTTAATCGATGTGGAACGACTAAGCCGGATTGACTTTGGCATGACTGTCAGTGATGTCAAGACCTCTTCCGGCTGGAAGAATGTGAAGGTTGACTCGGTGCGGGCAGGAAGCGCTGCAGACAAGGCCGATTTTAAGGCGGGTGATATTATTACGGCTGTTGATGGCAATAAGATTAATTCTGCTATCGATTTTTACCTGGATATCTTTCAACGTCAGCCTAATAGTACTGTTTCATTTCAGATAGATCGCAGCAGTGCACCTTCTGTGCCGGCTCAAAAGGTTACGCTGAATCTTCCTTTAAAAGCCCGACCCAAGCCAGACGGAAAAAAACTGGCCCAGCAGCTTTTCGGTATGGAAGTGGCTGTGTTGACCAAAAGTATGATGCAACGATATAAAATCGCAGGCAAGCCGGGGGATATAATCGTATTAAGTGTGGAACGGGCCTCACCGGCCTATTATGCCCGAGTTGAAGCAGGTGATATTATAGTAGCCCTGGATGACAGTCCTATTGCAGATATTGATCAAATGGGGTACAAACTGGAAACGATCAAAAACGGGGAGCAAGTCAGTATGATGTACACACGCACAGTAAAAATTGGCGGGTTTCTGGGTGTAACTCAGGACAGTACCATTTTACGTGCGCGCAGCGGAGATAGTGAAACGTCTCCTAAAAAAGGACTTATAGATTTATAAATCACTTTGCCATCCTACCAAAAGGCCTGACTTAAATTTTTTATAAAGTCATGTGCGTTGTTAAGGTGACCAGCGGATGGGCAGGTCGTGGTCGATACCCAGTAAATCCAGGACGCGGCCGACGACGGTATCAACTAAATTATTGACGGTCTCCGGCTCGTTATAAAATGCGGGTGAGGCGGGACAGATTATCCCACCGACTCGGGTGATTTTCAGCATATTTTCCAGATCAATGGCTGTCAGGGGCATTTCCCGGTGTACCAGAATCAGAGGCCGATTCTGCTTGAGACTGACGTATGCACAGCGTAAAAGCAGTGTGTCGGCCAGGCCGGCGGCAACCGAGGAGACGCTATGGGAAGAGCAAGGACAAACCACCATAGCATCAACAGGAAAAGAACCGCTGGCCAAGGGGCTAAACAAATCCTCATTCTTGTGAAAAGACAGACTTCCAGAAGCACGTCCCAGGAACGCCTCGGCTTTAGGCTCCATAATACCAAGCTCGTCCATAAGTATTTGTTGGGCCAACTTGGTGATGACAATATGTATTTCACAGCCGGCTTTTTCCAATTCATCCAGCAGACGTTGACCATAAATCGCCCCGCTGGCCCCGCTCATGCCGAGAACGATTTTCCGGGGGCTTAGGCCGGTTTTAAGATTATCCGTATGACTATCATTGTTACTCATGAAATCGCTTCCTTATCAAGGGCACTGCCAACCATGCTAACAAGCCTCCCACGACAAATCCCCCCACCACGCAGGCAACTTGACCTAAAGTTATATTTTGTGAACTCGGTAAATAGGTGCGAGCCAGTACACCTCCGCAGATAGCGGCAAGCAATGGAACCAGGAAAGCCAGAACGCTGGCCAGAACCACTCCTATGGGGGTGAGAGGACCTTTATTCGGTGCGGACCAAACCTGGATACAACTATCATGCTGAGAACAACCTGCGCAGCAGGACTCAGGGGAATTGGAAGTTTGGCTCTGTTTTTGATCGGTGGGTTCATCAGTCATGATTACGCCTTATATGGAGTAATTATTTTTCCCTCTCGGGCTTTTTGCGCAGGTCTTCAATCTGAACGGAGCAATTAGTAAAAGTGTTGTCCTCTAATATTGATGCCATAATCCCGTGTATAAAAACAATGAGAAGATGATTATAATATATATCCGCTTTGGGGAGAACATGATAAATCCCGATTCCTTCATCTATCACAATCTGGCTTATTGTTTGGAAATTTGTTGTTTTTGCCGTTTACCCCGGCACGAAATGCAAAATTTTGGGGCAGAATTATTTTTAAGGTCATTAAAAAGACAAATTCAGAAAATTCCCTCATGATTTTCCTTTGTTAGGAGAAGTAACGACTCCCTGCTTAGCTGCGGGGTTATTACCTCGCTTGGCCTCTACAGCTTTGAGTAAAATATTAACTGATTTAACCTGAGGCAAAAGTTGTCCAGCATCGGTTAGTGCCTGGTAAGCCTGCTCTATATCTCCGGTACTGTAGAGGATATAACCCTTAAGAAATTTCAGCATTGGTTGGCCCGATCGCTGCTGCCACAGATCCAATTCATCCATTTGTTCTTGCAATTTTTTCTGCTCGGGAAGAATTCGCCTAAAATTATCATCTACTGACGCCAGTTGCGGATCCAGCTCAACAGCCTGATTGAGAAAGTAGGCGGCACTCATATATTCTCCGGCACAAAACAGAGCCTGGGCCTTTGACAACAAAATCTTTCCACTGCGCGGTTGGTACAGAGCAGCGGTGCCAAAGGCATTGGCGGCCTGGTAATACCGCCTTTGCTGCATAAGACTATTCCCCCGGTCCATATAATAGCTGACTTCCTGACGATAGGTATTAGCCAGCTTGTTAGTAAAGCGCGTGGTGGATTCGTTTATCAAGTTCTGCACAGAAGATGATGAGCTGGTATTCGGTATGCTCTCTTGACGTTCAACCGGAGCCAACCCAACACTGTTACCCCCGGAAAGCGGGCCAGGCATTACTGATGCCCGAGTGGGACTAATCAAAGCACCTTGATTACTCGGTGAACCCAGCAATCTGGTTCTGTCCGTAAATCCCCCGGGGACCGATTCGGTTTGTTCGTTTGACTCTGATTCAGACTGTCCTGTTTGTTCCGAGGGTAATTGAGGCAAACTAAACGGAGCGGGGGTAGTTCTTTGCCAAACATAGTCCGGAGTTTTTTCTGGATTGGTCCCATCCTGAGTTTGCTGATCACCCGTTTCACTCTGGAGGCCGGGAATTTCCAAATTCGGTATCCCGGTAGCTTCCGGTTGCACCCCCCTGCCAGTAAAATCAGTTTCACTTTCTGAGTCGGTAGTAGTTGTTTCCCTGCCACCCTGATATTCCGTAAGTTCTTGAGGCTGCTCGGCCGTTTGCGCCGGTGATTGGCCCTGAGTACCATACGTATCCGTAGTAGTAGTTTGAGGTAAATCCACCACTCCCCTTCGGCTTATTCCCATATCCCTCAACTGATTTTCCACCATCCAGGGTTCTTGTACTGCTGCGCCGGAACCGGTTGTATCAATAATCTTAAACTCCGGGATGGTCTGGGAAACTCCCAAGGTGTGTGTCCTGCTCAGGGGACGCGTTGATAAACGGGAATCATCATACTCGTACTGATAGTTGGTTCCAGTTGCATTATACTGACGGGAATACATGTTTTGGGTGTTAACAATGTTGTTTCCCCGGCTACGTGTGACCGACATTGACGGATCAATATAGGGAACCTGTTGACCGACAGGCCGTGATAAATCTTGAACTCCCACCGAATCCCGGCGGAAATTACTCAAATCGCTGCTGCCCAGTGTAGATTGAAATTCCTGCGAGCTTGAATACGGCATAAGTCCCTGAAAGCTGGCCCCTCCGCTTACGTTACCGGTCACGTAAAGGTTGGCACGGGGAACCAGAGAATCCAGACGTGTTTGCGTGTTCAAACCGAAAGAACCCAGGCGTGGATTAGCGTCCAGCAAATGACCCTGTTCGGACACGTAATATTGCCCCCACAAGGTTTCTGACAGAAATGACAGACTAACTATAAGACTCAGGATTATCAGAAAAACGTCTTTAAATGTATTTTTCTTTTTCATCCTTGTACCCTCGTCTCATACGAAGTAACTTCTTTTATTTATCCTCGGTTGATTGTGTATAGTTGGGCCGGGCGCCCCAAAGCAGTTTGGTATTGAGTAGCTGCCATTGACTCTGCCTGGGATTCTGCACCAGTAAAAATCTCGCCGCCGCGGGAGTCACAGTAATAGTATCTTCGTTTTTTAAGACAGTATGGTCCTGCCCATCAATCACTACCACGGCCCCGGAGGCACCCGGCTGTGACTGCCAAATACCGCTGGCATGCACATCCCGGCAGCGTAGAGTAATGGGTTTGTCCAAATTGACCACAATGGGCCGAAAACTAAGCGAGTGAGCCGCCAGGGGGGTTATCACAGCCGCCTTTAAGGTCGAGGCCAAAATCGGACCACCTGCTGATAGATTATAGGCGGTGGAACCTGTGGGGGTAGCTACTATTAATCCATCACCGGCACAGCAAGCCAGCGGCTCTGAAGCAATACTTATCGACACTTCGATCATACGGAAGGGAGGACCAGCAATGATAGCCAAATCGTTAACTACATTAGTTTCAAAATCGGGCCGACCGGGCCTTTCAATGCGGCAGTTAAGCATCGTCCTTTCAGTATAGGGTTTTTCATGGGTTATTATCTCTTCAAATTGTTCTTGCAGATGCTCGAGAGAAAACTCGGCCAGGAAACCCAATTTCCCCATATTGACCCCAATTAGCGGCAATTGATTATTACCCAAGTCGCGTACCGTAGATAAAATCGTACCGTCTCCACCCAGAACGATAATGAAATCTGCAGCGGGAAGATTTTTTAAGTCAAGATTGCCCTGCAGATTATCTGCTACTACCTGAACTCTCTCTTGCAACCATTCCAACAACTGCCTGCCGCATGATTGGGGCTGAGTTTTATGGGGATTGATTAATAAAATAACCCGGGTTTTATCTGATGGTGTTGACATTTGATAATACCGTCAAAGAAAGATGTTCCAAAAATGCCAAAAAACCTGTCTATAACGTACCGCCCAACTACTACGATACGGTTTTAAATTTAATGATCTTTGCGCCTTTAAGAGATTCCTCTTGCTTATCCGCCGAGTTCGGCTGACTCTCGTTTAGCTTCATGGATCGTCCCAGTAATTGGCGTACATGTGCCTCTATTGCCTGCCTGGTCAATCCTGCCTTTTCCAGCTGGTTACGACGGGTATCTTGTTCCATAAAGTAATCGGGCAGACCAAGCCGAGTGATCCGGCGGGTATCAAGGCGATTTTGTTGGGCAACCTCCAATACAGCTGAGCCAAAGCCACCTGCCAAGGCATGGTCTTCCATAACTATAATCGGCATATCCGCCCCATCAGCCAAGAGTTTATGCAAAATCTCCTCATCCAGTGGTTTGGCAAATCTAGCGCTGAACACCCCCAAATCGATACCATCTTCAGCCAGAGACTCCGCCGCCAGACAGGCCTCATAGGCTACACTACCATATGCCAGGACTATCGCATCGTGTCCCTGACGCAGCCAGGCCCCTTGGGCCAGCTCGAACGGCTGGCATTGGTAGTCAGGAGCTATTTTATCAAGCTGATTGGCTATATCGCGAGGATAGCGGATCACACAGGGACGGCTGCTTTGTATAGCAAATTTAAGGGCCTCGATTAATTCCCCTTCGTCCACAGGAGCCATCAAAACCATATTCGGCAGACTTCTAAGCAGAGCGATATCACAGAAACCATGATGCGTGGGGCCGTCGCCACCCACCACTCCGGATCGGTCCACACAGAAAACTACCGGAAGGTTCTGCAAAGCTACCTCTTGGAATATCTGGTCAAAACTGCGTTGTAAAAATGTGGAGTATAACGCAACCACCGGCAGCAGTCCTTTTTTCGCCAGCCCTGCGGCAATATCTACCGCCGCACTTTCAGCGATACCCACATCAATAATCCTATCCGGATACGTACCACGCAGAGAAGCCAATCCCGTTCCATCAGGCATGGCAGCCGTCAGGGCCACTATCCGTTCATCTTTGGCCATCAGCTCATTCAGGGTATGGGCGAAAACAGAAGTAAAGCTCCGGTCCGTTCGCTCAGTGAAGCTTACGTTCTCCCCATCAACCGTAAAAGGCTGCGTGCTGTGAAAGGTACAGGGATCCTGGCTGGCCGGTATAAATCCCCGGCCCTTTTCGGTATAAACATGTAAGATAACCGGATGATCTATCTGACTGAGGACTTTGAATACCTTGATTAAATTGGCTATGCCGTGTCCGTCTATTGGACCATATAAGGGAATGTCCAACTGTTCAAATTTCTGCGGCCCCAATAGCGTGGTTTTTATACCACCTTTTATACGATGCAGAGTATCATGAAGCTTATCACCAACCAAGGGAAGCTGACGAAGCATAAGTTCGGTACGGCGATGCAGATCCTCATAGGGCCGGGAAATCCGCAAACGAGTCAGGTATTGAGCAAAAGCCCCCTGCGTCTTATCGATGGCCATGGAATTGTCATTGAGGATAATCAGCAATTGCCGATTAACCTTGTTCGTGTTATTCAGCCCTTCAAAGGAAACTCCATTGACAATACTGGCATCACCTACCACCGCTACAATTTTTTCCTGGCTTTGGGTTAATTGTGCACCCAAGGCCAGCCCTACCGCACTGGGGACGGCGGTGCCGGCATGGCCGACGATAAACTGATCATACGGACTCTCCTTTGTGTTGGGAAATCCGCTTATCCCATCCACCTGACGCAGACGGTCCAACTGTTCCGCCCTACCGGTTAATATTTTATGTACATAACACTGATGACCCACATCCCAGACGATCCGGTCCCTGCTGAAATCGAATACGTAATGCAAGGCTATGGTCAACTCGACCACCCCCAGGTTACTGGCCAAATGACCCCCATTACGGCTCACCGCCATCTTGATCAGATGGCGAATCTCCGCGGCCAGTTCAGACAACTGCTGAACCTTCAAATCCCGCAAATCAGCCGGACTCTTTATTGTTTTCAGTAACTTTCCTATCATTTCTCGCTCAAATTAATCTCTATCAGGAAAAGATTATAACGATTATATCATATCTTCTTTCTAGAACATAAGTTATATTTATGCCCCTCGGGCCATTTCCAGCATTTCATCCAACATCTTCTTCAAATAAGGACATCTATTATAAGCTACCTGTGGATCCAACTTCTCTAAAAGGTTCTTACTGTCAACCGTCTTCTTATAATCCTTATTACGAAATTCCTGTTGATATAGTTTGTTTAATAATTTCGAGGGTGGCTCTTGAAAATTTATAGTTTCCGGATCTCTGTTATCATTTGCCAATTTTGCATTTATCGGTCGTGGCAGTTTTCCCGGTTGACTTAGAATCCAGGCCTCTAATTCGTGAACCGCAAAAAACATCCGAAACTTCGCATGGTTTACCTCTTCTTTGAAGTAATCCACCCCCCAGTCATACCTGTCTTTTATAGAGGTTTTATCCGGCGGGAAAAAATTGGAGTGTTGAGGCCCATACAAATCAAGTAATCCAATCACTCCAATTATTCGATCACGATCCGGTCCTTTCAGATGTTTACGAGCTTTTTTAGAAGCTCCTTTCTTAAAATTACCAAACCCTTTCAGGTTATCTGTCTTGATCTTTACCGGCTGGGACAATTTGGGATCAAGCCACTTCTTAAGAAAGCCTGCAATGGCAAGTTTTTCAGTGTTTCCTTCTACCAGGAGGATATATTCCATTCTAATCCATCTGCTCCAATTGGCCTGTCCGGTAAAGATCCCCCAAGGTATATTCCTTAAGCCAATAATCTAGTTTGTCCTTTGGTGGAATCCAAAGTTTGGATTGACCATCCTGCCATTCACATACTGTCACCGTCGGCTGAGTATCCCGAAAGGCGCCCAGCAATTCCGGTGAATGCGTGGTCAAAATTACCTGCGTCCTGCGCGCGGCCTCTACCGCATACTCGGCTATTATAGACAGCATCTTCGGATGCAGTCCTGTTTCCGGCTCATCAATCGCGATTAGCGCTGGCGGCTCCGGATTCGCCAGGATCGTCAACAAATACAAAAACCGTAGTGTCCCATCCGACAAATTCGCTGCCGATTGCGCCGTTTTCAGACTCTTCCACCGTATCCGCATCTGCGTGCGCGTATCGGCCGCCGGTGGAAATGACAACTCCTCAAAATCCTCCCCAAATGCCGCCCCCATTGCCGCATTTATCTCCTTCTTAAATCCTCCGTCTTCTTCATACAAAGTATGTAAAAACGATATAAAGTTATGACCATCCGAATCCAATTTTTTTTCATAACTCGTAACAATAGGTTGTCTAATTACTGCCTTACTGGACGTATCGAATTCATTATGGATTTTCCACGAAGATACTATTTTTTGATAATCCAGAATCCAAAAATGATCAGTAATTTCTGATTTCGGTATTGATGTTAAAAAAATGGATAAAACAGATTCTTCTTCTGAAACATCCTCTTTTTCTACTTTATATACATTTTTATCAACTGGAATTATTTCTGCATGAATCCCTTTTCTTCCAAAAACTTTACTATTTTCACTTCCAAGAGTTTCAGGGCTTTCATTAATGAAAAGTTCAAGTTGTTCATCTTTAATCTGATATGAGCTTGTCTCGCCCAGTCTAATATAATTTAAATCATAAATGATTTTATCATTTTTTTGGTTTATTTCCGGAAAATCTGTAGTAAGTGAAAATCTGATACTTTTTGCTTTTCCGTCCCAGACAAGAGGTTGCATGCCGCCTTGATTTTTGACAAATTTGCTAAGTTTACCACGAGCGGAGGCGGAGATCATCTCCAGTAGTTGCAGCAGGTTGGATTTACCGCCGGCGTTCGGACCGATGACCACGTTCAGATCGCCCGGTGACCAATCGATGGTCTTCAAGGAACGAAAGCCTTCTACTTTTAGATTTAAGATCTTCATAATTTCAATTCTTCCTATTGACCAGCATATCCGCCAGGTTATGCAGGGGCCGGGCGGCAGCGCCCAAGGGTCCAATAACAGCTAGCGCCTCATCTTTGAGCTTTTCCACCTGCCGTCTTGATTCAGCCACACCTATTATAGAAGGATAGGTCAGTTTACCGGCCTTCTGATCTTTTTGGGTGGCCTTACCCATCTGTTCATGGGTGCCGGTGACATCCAGCAGATCATCGACAATCTGAAACGCCCAGCCCAGTTTCAAGCCATAATCTCCCAGCATCTCCACCTGTTCATTCTCGGCCCCGCCGCAAAGGGCTCCCATCCGCATAGCAGCTCGAAACATCATGGCCGTTTTATGGATATGGATATATTTTACGGTTTCCTGATCTCCGCTGGTATTTTGACCCATCAGGTCCACCACTTGCCCGCCGATCATGCCGCCCCCCCCTGCCGCGTGTGCCAACTCCAATACCAACTGCCTGGTCAGACTATCATCTTTGACATAAACAGTCAGGACATGAAAGGCTTCCGTCAGCAGCGCATCACCGGCCAGGATGGCCATTCCTTCTCCAAAGGCCACATGATTGGCGGGCTGGCCTCGGCGGTAATCATCGTCATCCATCGCCGGCAGATCGTCATGTATCAGAGAATAGGTGTGCACCATCTCCAGCGCCACCGCCGCCGGCAGGGCCACCACCTGCTCACCTTCGCATACCTCACAAGCCAGCACTACCATCACCGGCCTTAGGCGCTTACCCGGAGCCTGCAGGCTGTAACGCATAGCTTCTTGAAGAGTCTCCGGAAAGGCCTTTCCCGCCGATAGATAATCCTCCATCGCGTTTTCTATCGCGCGCAATACCTGGTCATATTGCTGCTGAAATGCTATTTCTTCCTGGGCCTGCGCCATAGTCCATCACCCATATAAATCGTCTTAAATCGCAAATCTTCATGCAGACGCCAAAAGTCTGAAAAACTTTATAAAACAAAGCCAATGCTCCAAAATCAAAAGAACATATACTTTTGGCGCTAATATCCATTCTATTCTCTTTATATGGTTAGTTCAAACACAAAGACCCTGGCCCCCTATTTGATAGAAAATACGAACTGGTTATATTAATTTTCCGACCTTACTACAACAGGATATTACCGTAACACATTGCCACACCAGAACTTACTTAATTACAACCTCTAGTTTACTCCTTGTTGAAAAATTAATTGAACAGCAAAGTAAGACTTGATGAGCGCCGATATGAAAAATGGTTTGATAAAAACTGAGGAGAAGAGATGCCTTCTTGTGATGAAAACCTACATTCCGTCCCTATAATAACCGAGGTAACACCCCGTCAGGATAACTATAAGAAATGGCCTATGCCCATGGAACGAGTCGAGGTGAAATGGTTTCCGGCTCGGAATCGCTTGATCGGTCTGGTCCGGGCGAACGGAGATAAATATGTCCTGCCTCCGGCTGTGGTCCGTAAGGCAGCATGGCGGGATTGACCATCGACACAAGTTACCACAAACATGCCTGCCCCTAACAAGGCAGCTTAGCAGATCATTTCAATTTAGGTCCTATATCATTTCCAAATCTGAACGACCGCTGTTTCCGATAATCTCTACAAATGGGCGCACCTTCCCTTTTCATTTAGAGAAATAATGGTGTCAAGTCCCCTTATAAGTCTCTTGTAGCACCCATCTTTCATCCAGTTTTTAAGGATTGTTCAGGACCGAAGGTATGTTATCGGCCGCATTAAGGATTGGTAAAATTTTCCAGCCATATTTTTTCCCCTTGATAAACTAATAAATATTTCCTATCTCAAACAATCCCCAATCAAAATCAGGTAATATGTGACATGTCCAAAATTACCCGATACCTAAGGCAATTATACCTAATTGATCGAGCTCAATTAATGGTACAACCAAAATATATTCTCCCCTAAAAACGCCAAATAACGCCCTTAAATGGCCTTCATGGGCGTTTTTTTTCTACCCTTTCACCACTCATACCTTAACCTAAGTGTACTTCGGTAACCAATAAACGGATTACTCTATACAACCTCTGCAGCCGGTGCACTTTATCCTATCTTCCCACCTGACGAATCCGGTCCAACCGATACAAACCGACCAAAACATACTGATTATCTAACCAGTCCAAAGCTAAATTACCTCACGACACTTACAGTTTAAGTCGATACAAAGGCAGCCTGGGAGAGATAGGCAATATAGGATAAGTTGTTATTAGTTAATACTAACAAGAATTGACAATTTGGGCTGAAATGGAGATATGACTCTGATGAAGGCGCAAAATTTAGTAAAAAAACGGTTTATATTGATAGTGATGCTTATAACGGTCGCATGGCTGACGGTTATGGGATGTTCTCAGAAGTCAACTCGGGTGTATAAAATCGCCTATCCTTTAAAGAGTAACTCTTCGTCGCAGTCGGTCTATATGCAGCAGGAACGTCCGTATAACCCACAGGGATCATATGAAATCACAAAATCTGTTCCTGAACAAAATACGAGAGAGCAATTCCACAGACAGCAGGACTTCAACTTCCATGCTGTGCTGAGCAACGCCGAGACTGAACAGATGAACCAGAACAATCAGGCTCACCAGACACAGATGGTTCATCACGCACCCAGCAAGGACTATCACATTGGTCCCGGCGATGTGTTGCAGGTCAAGATTTATCAACTACTGGAACTCAATCAAGAAGCGATCCTGTCTCTTGAGGTTGATCGAAATGGTCAGATATACCTTCCCATACTAAATCAGGTCACTGTGGCACAGATGACCATCGATCAGGTTCGTGATGAGTTGATCAGACGGCTGGGCCGGGAGTTCATTCGAGATCCCCAGGTTCACGTCAGCATGAAAACCTACAACAGTAAAAAGGTAATGGTTTTAGGGCAGGTGAGTAATCCGGGACCTTTGGCCCTGGAGACAGACACTTCCACATTATTGGACGTAATAGCACGCAGTGGCGGAATCAGCGTTGGGGCTGCCCCGGAGATAGAAATCTTACGAGGCGCCTACAATCCCGACGGTACTCTGATGGGAGGTGTCTCAGGCATTAATACAACTTATACACGAGAGTTAGTACCAATAAGCAAGCTCTTTGCTGAAGAAGGTGCCGGTCGGATCAACCCCCCCATTTTTGCCGGTGATGTAATAAAAGTAAGACCGGCCGATGAGGGCTATGTTTACTTTTCCGGTGAAGTCGAGCAGCCCGGTCCCAAGACGTTCCGTCGTCCTTTGACCATATTACAGGGTATTTCCTGCGCCGGCGGTATCACCAATATTGCCGCCGATAAAAAATGTAAAATCATCCGCCGCAACCCCAACGGCACGGAAAAGGAAATCGTTGTCAATCTGGAAAAAATCCGCGACGGTGAGCAGGAAAATCTGGTACTGGCCCGCAACGATACAATTGTCATCCCGGTCCACCCCGTAAAGAAATTCTTTAGTGACTTGGATCAGTTTGTCCGTCGCGGAGTGAATACGGGAGTCAATATGACATACAATGCTTCGGAAGAGATGGGCATCCCCTCCGGAGGAACATTGGGAAGCTACGGATATTAAACAAGGAAAGCGCATAGCGAGAATCAGGATTAGTTAATTAGAGAGTACAGTTTAATGGGCGTAATCATGAATGCCACAAAGAAAAAAAATACGGTGTCCCAAAACGGATCTTCGGGATGGAGACCGGACAAAGAGTATGGTTTTCATCCTCTGCAAGTCCTGGTAAAACGTCGCTGGCAGCTCTTTGCCTGCCTGATGATTGTCGGCGTTGTAGCCTTCGTCTCAGTATTTCTGAGTAAACCCAGCTATCGGGCCGTTGCTCAGGTACAGGTTACCCAGAACGATTCCCAACGGGGCAGACTTACAGAACTTATGTCTCCCGGCCACGGCGGCAACAAAAGCGACTACTTCCGCACGCAGTGTGAACTGTTGCAGTCGCAGCATGTCCTGGACCAAGCAGCTCAAAATCTCCAGGTATTACAAAGTGGCTGGGCCCCCGCTAATGAGGTCGTTGACTGGATGCGGGACCGGGTAAAAGTACAGCCGGTACCGGATTCAAAACTGATCGATATCGTTGGTGTGGGAGATAGTGGTCCCCAGGCTGCGGCCATTGCCAATCAGGTTATGGATACCTTTATCCAAATCTCCAACTCCGCTCGACAAGAGCAAAATCAACATATTCAGGAGGAGATTACCGGTCAGATTGGCGATTATGACAAGCAAATTCAGGTCGGCAGGGAACAACTCAGTAATTTTCTGCAGGACCATCAACTCTTCGATGTCGAAAAAGACCTGGCCACGGCACAGGCACGCATCGGACACCTGGAGCAGGAGCTTACCCAGGTCCAAATGCAGTATTCAACTTTGAAACCCAAAACCCAACTCCTGCAGAAGATGCTGGCCAACGGACAAGACTTAAGCAGTGCCGGAGAATTAATTCCCAAAATACAAACAGATAAAGACCTCAATGCGCTGCAACAGAATCTGCAGCAATTGCATCAGGAAGAGTCACGTCTGGCCCAGGCTTATCTGCCGGGACACAGAAAACTGCGTGAAGTCCAAAATCAAATTGCCAATTTGCAAGTTAGACAAATTGAATTGAAACGAACGGTAGTAAAAACGGTTTGCGATGAATCCGCCCAGGAAATTGAAATGCTGACCCAAAAGCAAGCGTCGCTACAGGAAATGCTCAAACAACAGCGACAAAAGGCCTTTCAGTTGACCAAGTGGAATCAGGAATACCAGGGAATATTAGCCAATGTGAAGATGATGCAAAGCTTCAAAAATGAGACGGTACAACGTCTGCAGCAATTTACCCTTGAACAAGGTATGGTCGGTGCCCCGGTGGTTGTTGTCGATAAGGCGCGCATACCGGCCCGAGCCGTTGGACTAAGTACCAACCAACGGGCGGCCTCAATATTACTTCTGGGGCTGTTGTTCAGTGTTGCCTTCATTTTGGCCCTGGAGAAGTTTTCTTTGGCTCCAACAGAAACATCACCCCAGACAGCACCTTTTGCTATGCCTGCGGGTATGAGTCAGCCCCCCTGGTGGCCCATGATGTATTGGCCACCGGCGGATGCCAGACAATATACGGGAGGTCCTTCACCAGCAGAGATGAGCGAGAAAAAACAAAGTCCCAATACCATTGCGGTGCTGGGCAGTATCAGACCTATTGATTTAGGTGGACCCAGCAACATGGATCTGGCCTTTGCAGCCCGATGTCGGGTAGTGCATGCCGACCAGCGCAGTGTACAGGCTGAAACTTTTCGTGAGATAAGCACCCAACTGCTCCAACGGTTCGGACGTACCGGACAAAGCGTGGTAGTCACTAGTCAAACTCCCCAAAGCGGTAAGACAACCTGTGCCTGTAATCTCGCCCTGGTAATGGCCCAGGCGGGTCGCAGGGTGGCGTTGGTGGATTTGAATCCTAAAGCTCCCGCGTTGAGCCGGGTCTTTTCGTCCGCATCGCAGGCACCTGATGTGGGTGCGGTCCTGGCGGATCCCGCTCTGCTCGATCAGGCGATACAGGATACCGACGTAGCTCAGCTACAGGTGATAAATTGCCATACTTCCGGTGCAACTATTGGCGAAAGGGACAACTGGTACACTCAAATAGACCGGGGCTCTTTGGCCGAGCTGGATCGAAGATTGGCAGTGCGTTTTGATTGGGTAATTTATGATACGGGCAGTTTGGATGAAAAACTGACCGGTACTTTACTGCAAACAGTCGGCAAGGCACTAGCGGTTCGCTCTGACAACGAACCCGGTATCAGCAGAGACGAGGTGGTCAAAGAGATTGAACGCAATGGAGCAATCAGTATTGGATTTGTAGAAAACGCCCCCCTCTCTGCGGCCGTAATGAGTCGGCAGAGTAACTAATATGTAGGGCGGATACAAAAGCCAGCAAACATCTTAAGGAAATACAAACTTAGTAATACAGGGCAGTAAAAGTGAGTGAATTGAGCAACTTGATAACTTCCCAGCTTGAACTGGTGGCCGTAATAGCCGGCACGGTATTTGCGATTGCATTGACTTTCAGTGTTATTTTTACCTCTTTTATGTCACGGTTGAGTCATCGCTGGGGTGCAGTGGATATACCCAACGGCGAACTGAAATGTCATCGACACACCACCGCCACCTTGGGCGGAATACCTTTGTTTGTTTCTCTGACCTTGGCACTTCTTTGGTTGGTATATATGGATTCCGGTCTCACTGGTGGTTTACTCCACGGTGCCAATGGTTATGAATTCACCGGCAGTGTATTAGGTGCCGGACTGATCATATTACTCCTGGGCGCCAAAGATGATATTAGACATATTATGCCCATGCCCAAGCTGACATTCCAGATTGTAACCGCTTTGGTGTTTATATCTTTGGGCCTGGTTATCAGGCGCTGCGGATTCTTCGGTGTATTTGAAATGCCTCTGGGAGTATTAGCAGTACCGTTTACCCTGTTTTGGCTGGTCGGCAGTTGTAATGCCTTTAATTTTATCGACGGCATGGACGGCCTGGCCTCCGGGATAGGGACGATTATAGCACTACTGCTGGCGGTATTGGGATTTATTACCGGACAATATGTCCCAGCCTTTATATCTCTGGGCTTGGCCGGCGCACTTCTGGGTGTGCTGATGTTTAATATAAAACCGGCCCAGATATTTCTGGGCGACAGTGGTTCGCAATTGACCGGCCTGCTTTTAGGGGCTCTAACTATTAAGATTGCCACCGTACAGGGAGTATTTGCCCTGCCTACCGCCGGCCTGCTCTTGAGCGTACCGGTGCTGGATGCCCTGCTTGCAATATTAAGACGCTTCAGTAAGCATCAATCACCGGCTCGGGGTGATCGTGATCATATCCACCATTGCCTCCGCCGTCATGGTTTAACCGTCAACCAGATATCTGTCACCTTATGGATAACAGCATTAATTACAGGGGGAATGGGAGTTGTCTTTTTCTTTACCACAGGTGTTAGTATAGGTATGGCAGCTTTGGCTTTGATCTGCTTATATATTTATCTGGGAGTGCGTATGGGCTGCCTGAATACCCATAAACTCTGGCTCAGACTGGTGGGAGATTACCAGGAACCTCTAACTCAATTTGTTAACCAGGTCAATATTTCATCTCAGGGTCAGACAGAGCTGGATCGACTCTGGGAACGCATGAAACCCCTGTTTGAACAGATGAGCCTAGACCGGGCCATTTTAACCCTGGAGGGAATCAACCCGGAAGGGCAGCCTCATTGCGAAACCTATCAATGGGCACGGTCCGAGAAAAGAATGGCGGAATTGCTGGTCAATCACTGGACCAAACGCTTCGCCCTGGATGAGCAGCAGCGGCGTATAGCCACCCTTCGCCTGGAGTCGGCGCAGCAATTAAATCGGGATGAGCAACGTATAGACTGGCTTTTACAGCAGATCAGGGAGAATATGCAACTGGTAACCCAGGTAAAAAAGCAGTCTGACGAAGAAATGAAAGTAGAAGTGAAACTGGAAGTATAAAAAAAGCCGTATTCATTATTACGAAAACGGCTTTGCTTTACAAAATCACCTCCCCCCTTTTTTCTCTTTTTTACCCCTATCATTAATGCCCCGACTCTATTTTTATACCGGCAACTTTTATTACCAAATAGCAGCCCGGGATTTATTCTTTATACGGGCAACCTTATGCCAGACACCCGTGCAGAGCGACTTAAACATCCCGCCTAAATCGAGGGCTTCTTCACAACGGCAGCATAGAAATTTCTCAGGTAAAACTGCACCGGTGTACAACTGATTAACAGCTTCTTTTCGCACCGGACCATTCCAGACCTTTTCTATACCTTCTTTGCCCACGTCACCCCAGATTAACTCGCGGCCCATGTCTTGACAGCACATAACCGCCTGTCCGTCGAACAATATGACCATTTGACACAAAGGCAAGTTACATCGGCAACCGTACAATCGATCTTTTTTTACTTTTTCTCCTTCACTTTTGCCTCTTGCCTTGTTCCATATCCTCCCTATCGCTCCGCACCGACTTATGGGCGGAAGATATTCCAGTTGGACTTTTTTCTCCTGCCAGAAAGTAAACCAGAGGTCCTTTTCTCCGTCAGGCCAACTATCATCGACTCCCCGAATCCGAACATGTTGGGAGTCGTATTTGCCGAGAAGATACAAAGTATTTTTCAGGGACAACTGATATTCCAATCCTGTTATGCGTTCATATACCTTCGGGGTGACCCCGTGGAAACTTATATTTATAAAACCTTGAAATCCCGTCTCTAATAGGGCGTCCACCTTCTCCGCCGTCATGGCCCCGGCATTGGTATTCAGATACACTTCGATGTCGTGTTCCAGGGCATATTTAACGTAACGCGGTAAATCGTCCGCTACAAACGGTTCGCTCATATAACAGTACGTCATCCGCGGACGAAACTTGTGCTCCCGACCAAGCCTGGCAAACTCATCCACGATTCTCTGATATAAGGACCACTCCATCTGGCCCTGACTTTGTTGGCGAGAATAGCGCGGATATGGGCACATTGTGCACCGGGCGTTGCAATATGAATGAATATCTACAATAAGTTCCAGCGGATATGCTCGTGATCGACGTAATAAGGGATTTTTCATACTGTTGTTTCCTCAACTTGTGATATGCGATTCCTGTACCGAGGTGGCTGCCATTTCATATGTTGTTGATTTCTCCTCCGGGATCGGCTTTCCCACCCAAGTCAAACTTTCCATCATGTACCCCAGGGCAACAATTTTCCGAATAATCTTTTCCGCTCGTTGATTCGACGAAAAGGGCAAATAATACATTCCCAGTTGCAGCGCGTTGCGCAAAAAAGTCCCTGCCCACAACACACGCCAGCAGATCGGATGTTTCTGGTACAGTTCTGTTCGCCATAACGGTTGAAAATAGACCATACTCCGGCCATGACGCAGGGCCCGCCGTCTTATGTAACCAAAGGCTAGCTGTTCCGGCTGCACCTGATGGCCGACCACCGCATGGGGAGAATATAAAATTTCATACCCCTGTTCACTCAATTCACGTAGAAAGGCTAGCTCACTGCCCATGATGAAAAAACCATCCGGACGGGGGCCTATCGATTCCTGGAAACACAGCTCCTGTGCGAATACCTCCCGCCGAACCCAGTAGTTCACCCCGAACGGATACAGATTCTTTTCATAAGGTGATTCCATATTCGCATAATCATGCCGGGAATAGGCCATTACCTGTAAATATTCGCTAGAAATCCAGGCGGGAAGTTGCCCCTTCGGCCACACCAGCTCAACTTTCCCTCCAAATACGCTGACGTCCGTCCAGCGGGAACTGATATTATTAATCGCCTGCAGCCAATCATTACGCGGCCGCACATCATCATCGGTAAAGACCACCAGCTTACCGAGATTTACTTCACGCAGAGCCTTGTTTAGCGCACCGTTCTTGCCCGGCCGGGGCTCAAATAAACTTCGCAAAGGGAGTTTGTCCTTAAAAGATTCTATTACCTCTGCCGTTTCATCGGAACTGTTATTATCAACAATTACAAACTCTGTTTGGATACCAGTGCGGTCTAGTTGCGTGAAGTATTTGAGAGTTTCACCCAAAATCTCCGCCCGGTTATAGGTAGTCATCAATACGGAAATATCCAAATCTTTATTCATGTTTTACCAACGAGAAAAATATAGATATTAGTTTATAATATCCTGATAGATCGCAGCCAACTTTTGCCCCTGGACCTGCCCATTAAATTGACTGTCCATATGCTCACGGCCGGCTTGTGCTAATGTCGCCCATTGTCCCGAATTGTCTATCAGCCATTGTAGTTTTGTTGTTAACCCTGCGACATTTCCTTCCTCTGCCAGTAAGCCACTTTTCCCATCCAGAACCACATTGGGAATATCGCAATGTTTCGTACTCACTATCTGCATCCCCGATGCCGACGCCTCGATTAGTGATACCGGCGCTCCACCTTCGGTATCCCCATCCGAGGCGGTTATGCTCGGTGATAGAAATATATGATTTTTATACGCTTCCTGCAAAAATACTTCGTGCGGCTGAAATCCCAACATCCGCACCTTATCTTTCAAGCCATAATGCTCAATGGTGTTCATGATTTTATTTTTCTCTTCCTGACTCCTGGACTCATTACGTGCATCGCCGATAATCGTGATTTCCAGGCTCGCACCGTTGGGCAGACTACCCAAGGCCTCTAAAGCATCTGGTATCCCCTTTTTCTCTTTGAAACTGGCCGCAATCAATACCCGTAGCACCTGTCCCTCCTGCCATAGCCGCGGCTTAAAGGTAATCTCTTCTACGGAAATGCCCAGATGATGGACTCTTACCTTGTTTTCCGGACATCCTAATTCCCGGATACATTCGGCCATGTGAGGCCCTTCACAAAGTACAGCTTCCACCTGCTCAAACAATTCCCGGTAACGTTCCCGCCAGATGGGATATTGCTTTGGATACAGATTGACGTCCACTCCATAAAAAGTCACGACATGTCGCAACCCCAATTGCCTGGCTGCCCGTAAATTCGCCCACCCTTCGTAACCGAAATGCGAATGCAATATCTGCCCCCCCTCCTTATCGATCAACCAGCCCAAAAACGCCGGCCGTCTCCTTACTCTGCGCGTCCCTCTGCCATACCGCCAATAATAACGCCAACTGGAAATCTTTGGATATACATATAACCGCGGCCAGGAATATTCTTCCGGATTAATTCGCTCCGAACAAACGACATGACTTCTCACCCAGTCGGGCAGATTTCGAATCTGGTTATAAATCCAGTTTTCCGTCTGATACAGCCACGTCTGATGAGCGTGAATAATGCATAGAGGTTCTTTATCAGTGTACATCTTCAAGTCAGTGCCTTACGCAATCTCCTCAATCCGCTGAATCGGTACAGGAACTTAGCGGTACGGTAAACCGTTTTGCCGTATATTTCATCTTTGGTCAGATATTTTCCCGAATCGTGCATTTCCTCATAGAGTGCGCAACTGGAACAGGGCAAATCGCTTTGGTGTGGAATTCGGCCCTGAAGCATCGACCGGGCTTGACAAATATTTTCCGTATTAACCGCCGCAAGGTACCCGTCAACAAAAGCGTTCTTTCCAAATTCAGCCCAACTGTTCCAACAACATCCCAGAATCTTACCGTCCCAGTTAATTTGGGGATACTGCCAGAGGCTATAACATATCTTGCGCATGTAATTAACACCCGTAATCTTCTCGTATTCCTCCCGGGTGACACAGGGCCAGCCGGTTTGGGCCCTGACAAATTCCCGGTCGCGTATAGGGGAATAGTTTGAATCCCACGACATTTTAGGCATAAAGTCCATGCCCATCTCAGCCGCTAGTTTTCGGGCCAGAGGCAGTTCATGTTCGTTATGTCCGAAAACCACAAACTGCCAGGTAAGTTTCGGATACGGCGAATTATATATTTGTTTATAATGGTTAATGCGCCTGACATGCTCCATAACCCGATTGAAATTTCCCCCCACCCGGTACATTTTATAAGTATCCGCGCTCGCTCCATCTATCGAGCAGACCAGACTGCGGAAACGATATTTTACTAATCCCTCCAGTACCTCCTCATCCACTCTATTCACATTCGCTCCGCTCTTGCAGTGAACCGGCACTCTCTTTTGATAGGCGTACTCCATCAGCGCCAATAGTTCGGGATTTAGGAACATTTCCCCCCGGTTCTCGAACAGCACACAGGTAATATAGGGATTATCATCCAGCAATCTCTTAAAGTCATGATAACGCAAGTGACCGCTACCCACCATTGGTGGATAACCTTTACTGGTTGTCGGACACGTAGGACAACGCAGTTGGCAACTGGCATTGGTCTCAATGGAGATTGTTTTAGGTTTCAACACTTTGAATCGTTTTCATATCGCAAAAAGAACTTAAATTTTTAAGCGTGTTATTTAATAATTTTTCCTGACCGCTCGGGCAAGTTTCCGCCCCACCACCTGGAAGTTGCCGTTCTTTAATAGCCCCACTATTTTATTCATGCGGTCCAGCCACGTCCGCCGCCCCAGTCGCTGCACCTCATATTGTGCTTCCTCAATCACCTGCACCCGCTGCTCATGTGTCATCCCCGGCCCATCGTAGATGGGCTTGTCCCAATATTCTGACGCATTATTTAAAAATTCCTCCGGCGGGTACAGAAGCCGACCATTTTCCAAAATCCATTCATAATCATATGTCCCCGGATAGGGGAACAAATTCGTAAATCGCACCTCCACAATCGGATACTCCCGTGCCAACCGGAACGAATCATGTACTTCCTCATATGTCTCGGTCCGGTTATTGATAATAAAATACAGCTTGGTATCAAATCCCAGTTTCCAGACCAGTTTCAAAGTCTGATGTACCTGAGCCACGGTAATCCCCTTGCGAATTTCTTTGAGTACCCGGTCATTACCCGATTCGACTCCAAAAGATAGGTAGTAAAACCCACTTTCCTTCATCATCTTCAAAGTATCATAATCTACGTTGTCAATCCGCACACCTGACGTTTCCAGATAGAATCTATACCTGCTTTTCTGGATCAGACGGCACAATTCCTGGATTCGCTTACGGTCCAGGGTTAAATTGTCGTCGGCAAAATTGATATGCGTAATCCCGCGCTCACCCCAGTATTCCATCTCACGTATAATATCTTCCGGCGTTCGCTTCCGCCACTTCTTCCCCAAAAGTGCCGCCTGCTGACAAAACGTACACCGATATGGACACCCGCGCGAGCTCAGGAGCAAACGCATGGGTAGCGAATACCTTTCCAGTTCAAATCCCCGGTAATCGGGAAAGGCTATCCTCTCCATATCAGCAATCTCCGGCTCATTTTCGCAAATACTACCGTTGTGCCTATACATTAAGCCCGGCACCTCGGTATATTTCTCCGGCTCTTGCAGATGTTCCAACAACTTCGGCAAAGATTCTTCTCCCTCGCCTCGGATCAGAAAATTCGCGTGACTTTCCTCTAGTACCCGCGCCCCCATCGCATTCACATGAGCCCCCCCTAACACAATGGGAATCCCCAGGTGGCTTACTTGCTCGATGACCTTATAACTTTCCCGGTAACAGTGGCTCCGCAAAGAAAATCCGATCAAATCCGGACCAAACGATTTGATATCCTCAATTAATTTCTCGACATTATTGGAGAAGGAAAATTCGTAATATCTACTTTCTATCCCCTGAGCATCTAATGCCGCCATAATATAACCCGCCCCCAGAGGCGGCCCCGCAATCGTCTGGGAATACGAATCACTGAAATGCAAATTGATCAGATAAAATTTCATAAAATGATTTTATTCCTTTGCTCTTTAGTTCAGTCCTGCCAAAAGTCTCTTTTTCCCGACCAGCAGCTTGAACAGCCAAAACGGTACCGGCGATATTACCCTGCCCTTGATATACCCGTCGGCCAGAGGAATCACCACGCCTTCACTATCCACCTGATAATTATCAGTTTTTCCCTGGCCGTAATCTATTATTTGGCTGATGACTAAACCATTCTTCAATCGAAACCAGCCTGTCCGCTCAAAGACCTCCTGCATCTGTTCAACTTGCTGCGACCGGCCCGCCGTCACCAGGTTCAAATAATCTCTGGACTTGAATAAACTTTCCTCCCGCTCCCCTGCCAGCAGCACCTGCCTAGACTGCTCCAAACAATCATAGACCTCATTTAATTGTTTTCCGCTTTCTGTCACCACCCGCCTTATAACCGTGTCATACATCTCCGCCGGATCATAGTCCACCTTCCCCTGATAAATAATCTTTCCCGTATCCACCCCCAAATCCACCTCATGAAACGTGTACCCGATAAACGGTTCCCGGTTGTACCACTGCCAGAACGCGATATATTTCCCTCTATATGCCGGCAGAGGAGAATAATGGTAATTGATAATCTTTTTACGTGCTATCCGCAGCGCCTTTTCCTTTAAGATCTGATCACAGCCGGCTATCAGGGCATAATCGACCTGCGGCTGCCTATACATCTCTTCGGGTAATCCATCATTGAGAGACAAACCTTGCGGAACGATATATGCTATTCCTTCTTTGTTACATACCTTGCAACAGTCAATTGCCCCGTTATGATTGTTTATTTTCAAAATCCCTTTTGATCGTTTTATAGTATTCAAAATCGGACCATAATCAAATTTTCGTCCGTAAAGCTTCTCCTGTTTCCCCACCGGTATCCCTGCTTCCAGAAACCACACCACCTCCACCCCCCTGCAGGCCAGTGATTCCTTCAGCATTGTCTGCGACATAAAATTATGACGCTCACCTATAATCCCGATCTTCATAACTCTTTGCTTTTGGTTCTATATGTTAATCCGTATTTCTTCAGCACCTTAATATCGTAGAATGATTTTTTTGACCGCCTCGATCACATCTTCCACATCTTCCTCGCTTAGCTTGGCCGATAGCGGCAAACTCACCGTTTGCCTGCCGATGCGCCTTGCTTGCGGATAATCTTCCGGCTGCCAGCCGAAACGCTCCTGATAATAGGGATGCTCCGCAATACTAAGGTAATGTACCCCCACTCCTATATTATCCTTCGTCATCGCCGAGAGAAATTCATCCCGCGGGATACCCGCCTCTGATTCATCTATGAGCATGGTATAAAGATGATATGCATGTCGGGTATCGGCCTCGGCGGCCGCCGGGCATACTATCGGCAGTTCCGCAAACGCCTCCTGGTACCTCTGCCACACCTCCTGCCGTCTCTGCCAATTTGCCTCTATGCGTGCCAGTTGATGAATACCGATCGCCGCCTGGATATCCATCATGTTATATTTGAATCCGCATTCGACCACGTAGTAGTGCTTATATCCGTCATCACTGAACCGCCGCCAGGCGTCCTTACTCATCCCATGCAGGGCCAGCATCTTGATCCGCGCTGCGTCCTTTTCCCGCTGCGTTAGCACCATCCCCCCTTCTCCGGTCACAACATTCTTGGTCACATAGAAACTAAAGCATCCGAAATCCCCGAACGTACCGGTTTTTTGCCCCCGGTATTCCGTCTCGATGGCGTGGGCGCAGTCTTCGATAAGTTTCAGATCATTATCACGTGCCAATTTCGTTAGCGCCTCCATATCACAGGCTCGCCCGGCAAAATGTACCGGCAGAATCGCCCGCGTCCGTGGCGTAATCCTTTTTTCCACCTCCGCCGGATCAATGTTCATCGTCACCGGATCCACATCCGCTACCACCGGTGTAAGCCCCGCGTGTATGATTGCGTTGATCGTCGCGCAGAACGTCATCGGGGTTGTAATCACTTCATCCCCGGGCTTTAGCCCCGCCGCCAACATACTCAGATGTAGTGCCGCCGTACATGAATTAACCGCTACCGCATAAGGTGCCTTTTTATAGCGCTTAAAATCCTCCTCAAACCGCGCCACCTTGGGCCCCGTCCCCAGCCAACCGCTCTCCAGAGACGCCGTCACTTCCTCGATCTCTTCCCGCCCCAGCGCCGGTGCTCCAAATACCAAAAATTTTTCCCGCGTCTTGGTCGTCATACTTTCCATAGTCAGCTCCTTATGGTTTAACACCTGCTTCGTTTAAACCGTACAGGCGTAACACTCATTCTTCGTATGAGGTTTGCTTTCTGCTTTATCGTAGTCCGGCCGATACTTGCCGTTAAACACCTGCTGTAGCCAAACCTCAAAACTAACCGCCCGACTCAAAACCGCCACTCGATTTTCACCCGCCAAATGCCTTTGCCATTCTTCCTCCAGCATCTCCCGGGGGATATATTCCGGATAAAGTGCATCTTTATTTTTTATCTTCTCTTCGAAAAATGACCGTGCCGGCTCCTTCCGCAGCCAACGCGGATAGTCATGAAACTCCACCGGATTATCCAGGTGAATTCCAACTCTCTCCGCCGTCCGCAACAGTTTACCCATCACCCGCCTTCGCAGTTCACACCCTTTCCTCTTCAACTTGTTCGATCCGATCGGATACCCCGTCGCCTGCCACGGAATATCTCGATAGTAGTCCGGAAAAAATCGCAATAGCATCTTATCGTATATATGTCCCCCTCGTCTTAGCCCCTCCGGCAGCGTATAGACAAATTCCATCAGCCGATTATCAAAAAACGGTATCCGGTGCTCGATCAGAGAATGACGCAATCCTTCATAGGTGAAACGCCGCAGCCGATTTTCTAAAAAGTAATAATCACTTTTAGTTAATCCTTGATAGCGTTCCACCCCTTCCAGCAGTGCTCGATCGCAGTGGAACATCTCCGCAATAACCCCCGCATAGTCATCAGTAATTTGTTCAGCAGTGGCCGGTCCCGGCAGGAAACTCCCTCCCAGAATCACATCCCCCGCCAATCCGTTAATCTCGACGGCAAAAAGATCGCAACTCACGTGTTTCGCCTCTATCCCGTGTGAATTTACAATATCCAGTTGTCCGTCCGTAAACCACAGCGCCTCCAACCGCGGCCCCAGCCAATTCTCCGCGTTGATCTCCAGGATGTGATGTACCGCTCCTTTCAACGCCGCCGTCCGCGCCGCCAACCGATTGTCGTCACATCCTTTTTTGCCGAACGTCACCGCGTGAATCGGATAACCGTTCTGCGGCATACTTGCCAATATCGCTCGCGAGTCCAGACCTCCACTTAAATGCAGCCCCACCCGCTGCTTTCCGCTGCTCCGCTTTTCCACGGCATCCACAAACAATCGCCCCAACTCCTCGGCTATCTCGTCTTCCTTCAGTTCTCCTGCCTGCTCTTTGATAGAATCCCACCACCAGTATCGCTTCCGCGTAATTGTTCGTTCTTTCATATCCCACGTAAGCACCGTACCGGCCGGCAGAATCCGTACCTCTTCAAACCAGCTCCTTTCCCCCAACACCTGCCCCAGCGTCATAAACTGCTCGACACTAACTCTATCAATTTTTGGTGTATAACCCAGTAGCCCCAACATCGCCTTAACTTCCGAGCCCCATACCAGCTCCTGATCATACACCGTCCAATATAACTGCCGCATCCCATACCGGTCACTGAGCAGATGAACTTGTTTCTTATGGGCATCATAGATCACCGCTGCGTAGATACCGTCAATTGCCTTTAGAAACGAAAAATCCGGCCATCCCCGGTACCATCGCAACAACCGTTCCGGATCATTCCCCCCTTCTACCGGGTACACCTTCTCCATTTCTTCATGGTTATAAAATTCCCCTTCCAGCCATACATATATCCCCCCTTCCCGATAGGGCTGCTCTGCTCTCTGCAATATATCCAGATGACTTCGCCCTGCACACACCGCCTCATTACAGAATGGCTCATCACTTTTTATCCGCTCATGATATGCCAGATACTTCTGCATAGCGCGCAGAATTTTAATAGCCTCGCTTTCACCCTGCCTTCTGAATGTAAATCCTACTAATCCCGGCATCTACACCCCCTGCCTTTTGACAAGGTATCCTATCGAATGCACTGTATCCCGCAGAGTAGCTCTGCCTTTGGGCAGCAGGAAAAGTATCAATATCGCCACCGTCCCCGCCAGGGCAAAGCAACCCGTAAGACCAAATACCGCCTCTGAAAAAACCAACTGGTGCCGGTACACTGTAACCGCTGATAGCACTGTTATCCCCAAAATTGCTGCTAGAAGCAGAGTGCCTCCAAAATCTTTTGCTCTCACCGGCCCCTTCCGGCACGCAAAATACAGACACACCGGCAGCATCAAATAGTATCTCACTGCTACTGCCACCGCCACTCCCGTTACTCCCCAATACAATCCTATCAGCACCGAACCAACCTTGACCACCGCATCTACAATCCCCAGATGCAACATTTCTCGTGTGCGTCCCTGACTGATAAACAACCAGCCAAAGGTATTCAGCAGCGGCATTATAAGTCCTGCAAATCCTAATATCCCAAACAGAGGCACCGCCGCCTCCCACTGCTTACCCAGGAGAATATTAATCACCCAGTCGCGCGTTGTGATCAGAAAGGTAACTCCTAATACCGTGACCATTACGATCTGGTTCAACATCCGGAAATAGGCCCGGCGGTAACGCTCCGGATCATTGCTCATGCGACTCAAAGTCGGAATCGCCACATTTGTCGCCGGCCCGTTCATCTGTCTCAGCGGCGTAAGTAACAGGGAAAACGCCCGGGAATAAAATCCCAACAGCGACACTCCGCAGAAACGTCCTATCAGAATCACATCCAGTTTCACAGCCAGATAATTGATCGTATTGAATCCCGTCAAATTCCCCCCAAAGGCCAGCATCTTTCTTACTCCCGCCTTTCGCCTGGGCCTGCCCGGCCTCCATTTGCACAAGCTCCACACCAACACCATCCGGAAAAGCGATCCCGAGAGTTCCATAAAAACCAGCGCCCAAACCCCGGCCCCCTTTAGCGCCGCTATAATCCCTACCCCTGCTCCGCAAATCACTCCTGCAACTTCTATCCCCGCCACTGCTGTCAGTTTCATCTGTCGTCGCAATAGTGCTATATGCTGCGTACTCAAACTGCTTATGAACAACCCTACCGAAACAGCCAGCGTTAATCCCAACAGCCTCTCCTGCCCATAAAACCATGCCAGTAACGGAGCCAGCCCCATCATCATCCCCATCAGTACCAATCCCATCCCTACATTTATCCAGAATAAGGTACTGATTTGCTCATGGGTGATTTCCTCCCGCTGAACCGTTGCTTCCGACAGCCCCAAATCCTTAAATAAATGCACAAATCACAT
>Ga0272443_10000963_pt1 | contig 46449 bp, 67 predicted proteins | sample SSMAcet12_FD_193581 | JGI IMG/M metagenome (GOLD analysis project Ga0272443, IMG submission 193581) | Marine sediment archaeal communities from Little Sippewissett salt marsh, Falmouth, MA, United States - SSM-Acet-12 | ecosystem: Environmental > Aquatic > Marine > Wetlands > Sediment ...
CTTGCCCCGGTTCGAGCCCGGGCACCGGCTTTCAACGACTTACGACAATTCATTGTCCTATTTGTACGGACAATCATTCTCCCTATCAGTTAGAAAATCACTCCTACATCGCGGGTATGCACAATGAACGTGCGCGTTGCCAGGGAACGGCTGACGGTTGCGATAGGATCGCCAACACCCGCGTTAAATCACGTAGTCACATATATATCAACTACGATGTGACACTTACCATAAGAGCAGAGAGAGCGCGAAAGCGTGGTGAAGCGCGGTCGGCCCCGATTCAGGTCGTTAACAATGTCACATCGAGGGGCTGCTGCCGTGCGCTGAAGGCCCCCGCTCTCTGCGTAAATTCCTTTTTCGATGCGTTAGTGTCTCTCAACAAACCGGGCGGTCACGCGCCGCTCGGTGAAAATTGCTCATCCAATAGACGGATCACCCCGTCGTGGGATTTCCCCCTTCAACATAACAGTGAAAGGAGAAACCCCTACGCGTCGTTGCAACGGCGGGGTGAAAAAATAACGATACCGAGTGGCGGAATAGGTAGACGCATGCTGTCGTGTGGGGAAGACCAGACACCGGCAAAGGCGACCATCCAACACAACTGGCGGGGAGTCTGGTCATGCGGGGTGCAAATCCCCGCCTCGGTATCTAAAGACAATCACGCGGCGTCGTGCCCCCGACAGTCAGGGCGCGTGAGAGACGCACTGGCGCTTCTTTGTGGCGCGTCGTCGCACAAATATCTTCACGGGGCGGGGTTGCCCAACTTCCATCACCTACCAAAATCCCCGCCCCATTCTCTCGTCAACTATTAACTGTGGAGAGATAGCATGAATCGACTAATCACATTCACCGCTCAACACCACGCGAGATACGAGGGCATCCAGCCCGGTCCCGATGATACCTGGGCGCATTGTGTAACCGACTTGGATACCGGCACGACAATCTGTGTCATGTCGATGCACGAACTGAAAGACAAACTGGCCGCTAAACGGCAGCAATTCAAGGAGGCGGTATGAAGTTTGTCGAAGTGACGACAAGAAGAGGGCACAAGCTAACGCTCAACCCTCTTGACATCGGCTGTGTCTGTACCGCAGAACTTGCGGATCAATGTATCGTATTCACTCGTGGCGACTTCAAGGAAATATCCCCTCTGGATGTCGCCGAATCCCGCGAGTCCCTGACGGCTCGTCTCAACGAGGCGGTGCGCGATGACTGAGAAACTCGCATACGTAATATCGCAATCTGCCTGCGCGTACATTCGAGCGCAGGCTATGATCGCCGAAAACCAACTACGAGAAATGCAGGGGCTTGCCCCGGCGTATGGCGAAGACGACTTCATGGCACTGATAGACGATTTCTGCATCGGGCACAATTCGGTTCTGTCATACATGGCTGTTGAAGATGGCGGTGCGCGATGACTGACCGCATACCGAAACTAAGCGAGTCGATGCGCGGTGTGCATTGGCCGACGGCGATTTGCGGCGGGTTGGCATACCTGGTCTTCGCGTGGTTCGCGATCTCCACCATCACGATCCTCTGCTCAAGGTGGGCAGGATGAAACTTACCCCCTGCTACCTATGCCACGGCGCAAAGCTGCTCTGCGGGGTCGCCTGTCCAGCGTGTTCGTCGCCCCGGTGCGTCGAAATCGGCGGCATGAGATTCATGGTGGAGCGTGACTTTATCGGTGAGGGCTTTGTACTGGAAGACGACAAAACCGAAAGCGGCGATATACCCGCAAGGAGGGAAGCATGACTGAATCACACGCCCGCGAGTTGGCCGAGAAGATCGTGGGGGATGGGCACATCCTGGTGCGGTTGGTAGATTACCAAGACCTTCGAGACTTTTGGCCTGTGGCCGCCCAAGAAGCAAAAACCGCCGCCATCAACCGCCTCGTCGAATTGATAAAGGCATTCCCTGACAAAGAAGAACGCGAGTTTGAGGCATACGCGCGAGAACACGACGAACAGGAGGCCAGCCATGACTGAATTAGACAGAATGCACGAACGATACGCTCAGTGGGCGTTGGCCGAAAAGCTCAAGCAGCGTCACGAGACTCCCACGGAGAAACACCGCCGCCATTGGCGCGAGGCACAGCGCATGATGAAGCCTATCCCGCGACAGCCGCAGGAAGAGATCGACCAGGCTAACGCGGGGAATATCGGTGACATTCAGTACGAAGAAGAAATGATCGAACGCGAAGAGAATCACTAAAATGCTTATCTGTCAGGCGTGTAGTACCGCAGAAGGGAACCGGGATAATATCATCTACGAATATCCCGGCGACCCAACCCTATACGCTCCATGCCCGTGGTGCAACGGGACTGGCGAAGTCACCCCGGAAGTGCGTGGACAATGGCTCAGATACAAGCGAGACATTGCCCGCGCTAAACGCGAAAAAGAAACCTGAACCCAATAGTGGAGAGAACCATGATTGCGAAAACGTGGGAAGAGGCCGCGAAGCTCTTCCGTGAAGAATTCGCCCACGCCGATCTTGAGTGGCGATCAATGATAGTCACGAAGGACGGCAAAAAGTGCCAGTTGGCCCCGTATGTCGCCAGCCGCGCCATTATGGAGCGTTTAGATTCTGTCGTTGGCCCGCAAGGTTGGTCGGACTGCTACCGAGAGACGACCATTGCGGGAGAGAATGGGATGCTGTGTAGTCTAACCATCACCATCGACGGAGTATCGGCAACGAAGGTTGATGGCGCTGGGGCGAGAACGACCGAGCCGGTCAAGGCCGCCGTTTCGGATGCCCTCAAACGCGCCGCCGTAAAATACGGTATCGGGCGCTACCTGTACCATTTGCCATCACAATGGGCGCACATCGAAGAGAACGGCAAGTATGGGACACATATCAGGGTAACGAAAGCCAAGCAGTTCCTCGGCTGGGCGCGTATCCCGTCCCTCGGTAGCGGAGAAACCAAAATCCCCGGCGCGGCCAAAGGCGCAGAGGAAGCAGAACCGGAGAAAAAGCCCGTCAAGCCGACTGGCTCTAAGCGCGACGACCCCGAAACCAAAGAGGCCACGATTGAGAGCATCCGCACGGGGCTGTCGTATCTCGCCAACAACAAGATCGACGGGTTCGGCACAAGCAAGCGGCGTCTGGCGTCCATGAAAAAGCATCTCGGCATCGACGACGTTCAGCGTTTGGCCGAGTGCAGCAACAAGCAGTTGCGGGAATACTACGCGCATCTTCAGCAGAAGGCGAAGGACGCCCCGCGAGTGGAACCGGATGACCAGTCGGGGGAAGCAGGGCAGGCGGCATAGAAACGATACTCTCCGCCGCCGGAGTGTACGGTGAAGGATACAGAAAGAACTTACTTATGGAACTGTTAGGAGAATAGTATGAGCGTCAACAAAGCGATTTTGATCGGGCATCTCGGCAAAGACCCCCAGTTGAAAACGACGCAATCGGGAAAGAGCGTCTGTTCGTTCTCGCTTGCGACAAACGAGCGATACAACAACGAGGATCATACGACCTGGCACAACATTGTCGCTTGGGGCAAGCAGGCCGAAGTGATCAACCAGTATTTGCACAAGGGGTCACAGGTGTTCATCGAGGGCCGCATCAACAACCGGGGTTACGAAGACGGTGACGGCAATAAGAAGTATATCAGCGAGGTAATCGTCAGGGACTTTACGTTCCTCGGCGGTCGGGACAGCAATGAGTCACCCAGGACGGCAAAGGTGAATGATTTCGACGATTACGATGATCTCCCCTTTTAGGGGCATCTCTCCACAACAGTCGGCGCGGGGTTTGACGCCCGCGTCGGCGTAATTGAAGGGATATGACATGGATACGTCATGGCACACATACCCAAAGGTCTACGCTCTTGGACACGCGGCGGTCGCCAATCTGTTTGACGGCCCCGTTGTCGTGCAGGAGAAAGTCGATGGGTCGCAGTTTTCGTTTGGGATATTCAACGGTACGCTCAAGTGCCGGAGTAAGGGTAAAGAGCAAGACCCCGACGCTCCCGATCAGATGTTCACCCACGCCCTCGAAACGGTTCACGCTATCAAGGGAAAACTTGTTCACGGTTGGACATATCGTGGCGAGTATCTCCAGAAACGGAAGCACAACGCGCTTTGTTACGACCGCGTACCGAACGGCCACATCATCCTGTTTGACATCAATGACAACCACGAATCCTACTTGCCTCCAGCAAAGGTTCGGGACGAAGCCCTGCATCTTGGGCTTGAATGTGTCCCGACCCTCGCCACGCTCGGTCATCAGCCGTCAATGGACGATCTCAACGCATGGCTCGACATCGAAAGCATTCTCGGCGGGCACAAGATTGAGGGCGTCGTGATAAAAAACTATACCCAATTCGGGGCCGACAAGAAGGCTCTCATGGCGAAGTTTGTATCGGAAGCCTTCAAAGAGAAACATGCGAAAGTGTGGGGCGAACAGAATAAGAGCCACAAGGACATCGTTGCTGACATCGTTGATGTCTATTGCAACGAAAACCGATGGGCGAAGGCTGTCCAGCACTTGCGCGAAGTCGGCGTTCTTGAGGGTTCCCCCCGTGATATTGGCCTGCTCATCAAGGAAATCCCCGCCGACATTCTCGACGAATGTGAAGACGAGATCAAAGAACTGCTGTTTAGGCATTTCTGGAAGCAGATCAGCCGAGGTGTCGTGATAGGAATACCGGAGTGGTACAAGCGTCGTTTGGCGGAGTCAGCCCTAACCCCCGCGTCGGCGTAACAAGGAGGTTTTATGCGAGAAATAAAGTTCAGGGTGCGCGACATCGACACCAAAAAGATCGTCGCGTATGAGTGGATCGGCGAAGACGACAAATGGATGCACTGGTTAGTGTCCTCAAATGACGGTTTACTTGGCATTGGTGCCTACCCCGGCAATGGTCCACGCGAACAGTACACGGGCCTGAAAGACAGCGAGGGCGTGGAGATTTACGAGGGCGATAAGCTGTCTATCAACAGTGGCGCGAAGACGGTTGTGTCTGGTGGAGTGGAAATGCGGTACGGGTGTTGGGGCTTCATAGCACCGTGGACGGGACAAAATGGTAAGGTGCTCTTTGTCGAGTTGAAGTATTACGTCAATATGGATTTCTGTGTAACCACCGTCATCGGCTCCATCCACGACCCCGAATATGCGGAGTTGGCGAAGTGAATGTACGTCAAGAGCGTTCGTTGGTTGGGGCGCTACACGCCGAGCGCGAACAAGACCATCGAATGGAGGTGGCGAAGGTGTATGGACACATAGCAACGTGGAAAGCGTTTAGCGCCGCGATGAATGACGAAGACGCCGCCCTACTGTTCGAGTCGACGCCCATATCAATCTGGCCAAGATTCCCAAGATTTAGGGAGTTGGCGAAGTGACCGACACCGCGACGAAACCCACAGCGTTCGACAATGCTATCACGAACAGCCCCGAATCGACTGTTGACGAGGTAATCCACGCGCTACGTAACCGTGACCGCAAGGGGGTGCTGTCGTACCTGAACTACGCGGGCGCACGGTCACGGTGCAAAGAACTGGACGACGATGTACGCGACAACTGGAAAGCGAAAGTGGAAGCGATTAACAAATATCTCAAGGAGCGAGATCATGGCAATAAGGAGCGAGATCATGGCAATCAGGGCACGAGGAATTGAAACGTCTGATGGGGTGATGATCCAACACACCACCCAAGATACTCAAATCCACATTGGGGACCAAGACGCACTTGACGCCGGTATGGGCTCGGCAATAGACCTCGCCGACTGGCCCGCCATCGACGCATGGGTACGCGCCCGCATTGCCGAAAGCGAGGTGGAGAAATGAGCATGACACAGCAGGAACGTGAGGAGAAGATTGACGACCTTGAGCAACGTATCGCTCAATACGGTGAATATATCTATGGCCTGACGAAACGGCGCAATGAAACACTCACAGAGCTTGCCAGAATCAAAAATGAGGGACGGCACAAAGAACGATGCACTGCACAGTCTGTAACGTTGTGATCGCCCCAGGTGAAGTCCACTGGACCACGCTTGGCGATTCGCTCTGCCCGTACTGCTACGAAGAGTACATTGGCAACGTAGATCACGACCCGGAATGGTGACGCCGAATAGCGGCACGGACGCATAACAGCAAAGGAGTGCTGTGACAGCAGGAAGTCTATTCACTGGAATCGGCGGGTTCGATCTGGCCTGTGAACGCGCAGGGATCGAAACGCTCTGGCAGGTCGAGATCGACGATAAATGTCAGACCACACTCGCCAAACATTTCCCCAACGCAACGAGGTACAAGGATGTTACCGAAGTCGGACGCCACAACCTATCCCCAGTTGACATTATTACCGGAGGATTCCCCTGCCAAGACCTTAGTGTGGCCGGCAAACGTGCGGGCCTCGCTGGAAGCCGGAGCGGACTTTGGTCCCATTTCCATAGAATTATTCAGGAGCTTAATCCGCGATGGGTTGTCATCGAGAACGTCCCCGGCTTGTTATCCAGTAACGGCGGACGGGACTTTGCCGTCGTCCTCCGAGGGCTGGAAGACATCGGGTATCACGCATCCTGGCGGGTACTTGACGCTCAATATGCAGGAGTGGCACAGCGACGCCGTCGTGTGTTTGTTGTCGCAAGTCTTGGAGACTACGGTTGCATCCCGGTACTATTTGAGTCCGAGAGCGTGTCGTGGAATCCTCCGTCGCGCCAAGAAGCGGGGAAGGTCACTCCCACCCTCTCTTCAAGCGGCACTGGAACGAGTCGCACGAGCAATGACAGAACCGAAGCCGAGTTCTGTGTGATTAGCGGACAGTCACTACCTGAAAGTAACGACGTATCACCGACGCTTGACACAAGCCACAATAATCGGCAACCACACATCTTCCAAGCACAGGGGCGGTCGAAATACGTCGAGGGCGATGACAAGGCGGCGGCACTGCGGGCGAATAGTCACCAACAAGACGTTGACCTGGTCAACGTCTGCACCACCATTCGTTCATCGGGACCGATGAACGACGACAACGCAGCGCAAGCAGGGCATCTGGTGGAAAGTTATTGGGACGGCGGACAGGTTGCCGACACGCTCGATGTAAGTGCAATCAGCAAGGGGCAGATGATGCCAGACAAGCGACGATTCCCCTGTGTAATGCAATCTGGCGTCCGCCGACTCACCCCGACTGAATGTGAGAGATTACAAGGATTTCCCGACGGCTGGACCACAATGCACAAAGACACCAACCGCTACAAGCAACTCGGTAACGCCGTCGCTGTCCCGGTTGTCGAGTGGATCATCAACAGAATAGCGGCACGGACGCCGCGCAACTAGGAGCTGGCAAGGATGCCGATAGATTTTGACAATGTGATATATGGTGCAGACCTTGTGATTGACGATTCCACGGGGTATAAATATCTTGACCCCGTGTGTACCTATTCGATATATTCATCGCAATCAATTCGCCCCTGGCGCAGAGGACTCTTCCGTTTATCGGGTGGGTACACACACCTCTGTCAGCCGGGGGCTTTTTGTATTGGGGGAATCTCTTGAGTATCTCCAAGAAAACTCGATTTGAAGTCTTTAAGCGCGACTCATTCACCTGCCAGTATTGCGGGCAATCTGCACCCGACGTAATCCTTGAGGTAGACCACATCCACCCACGCGCCGAAGATGGAAGTGACGACATCAGCAACCTCATTACGTCGTGCTTTGACTGTAATAGGGGTAAGGGGGCGCGGAGGCTGTCTGATGACACGGTAGCAAAAAAGCGCAAAAAGCAACTCGACGACCTCCAGGCCCGCCGTGAGCAAATTGAGATGATGGCACAGTGGCACCTAAGTCTCGCAGATCTTGGGCAACAAGAAGTCGACGCATACTCGGAACTGTGGGACAAGCTGACGGGTGGAGTCTATGACTTGAGCGACCACGGCCGGAAGAAGGCGGGCCAGATCATCAAACGCTTTGGCCTATCTCTCGCACTTCAATCATTAACAACAGCTGTTCGCCAATACATCAAGTACGACGACGATGGTGAAATTGTCCAAGATTCGGCGAACCACGCCCTCAATAAAGTTGGGGGTATTTGCCAAGTAACGAAGAACGGCGGGTACAACGAGAAATGGGGGGAGGCGTGTTACGTCGCAAGAATACTTTCTAATAGGCTGACATATACACCAAACGAGATCGACCTGCGCAAAAGTATTCTCGTGCTATTAGAACAGGGGTTTAAGTTTGAATGGCTTAAGTCGCTCGCCGCTGAAGTTAGAAACTGGACGGAATGGCGCGAAGAAATTGAAGATGGGTTGAGGATGGCGGAAGATGCCGCCACGGAGGCGACCGATGCGTAAGTTTGGCGTCGTTGCTCCGCAGTTCTGGACGGGCGAAACGGGGAAGGCTCTCAGAGGAGAGCCGCACCATGTTCGTATCCTGGCTATCTATCTTATGACTTCTCCCCACGCCAATATGATCGGCCTGTACTACCTACCGTGGGTGCTGGTGGGCCACGAAACGGGGCTAACCATAGAAGAATCAACCGAGGGAATGAAAGCACTCGACAACCTCGGATTTGCCAAGTATGACGAAACGACCGAAATGGTATGGATTCCCAAGATGGCAAAATACCAAATTGGCGAGTCGATCAAACCCTCGGACAACACCAGAAAGACGATTCAAAATATGCTTTTGGCACTTCCGAACAACCCGTTTATTGCAAACTTTTGCACACTCTACGCAGACAATTACCATCTTGAACTCCACAGAACCACAAGGTTATCCACAATAGGGGAGGGGTCTAAGACCCCTCTGGGAGGGGTCTATCCTGACCCTGCCCCTGACCCTTCCCCTGGTCCTGTCCCTGACCCTAGGAAAGATCATCGGGACTTAAATCGTCTTGTTGAGCATTTGCAATATCAGAACAAGGGGCGGCTTCGGTCGATCATCGGTGGTTCGGTCCCGCGTGATTACCTGAATAGGCTACTGCAAGAGTTTCCTTTTGATCGTATTGGGGCCGTCGCTGAAGACCTGGCGACCACGATAGCGAGTTATCGCACGATACCGGATGCGCCGACGCTTCGGAAATGGCTTCACGAGCGATGTACCCGCTGGAATCCGAATCCTGAGCCGAGGCGTGGCGATAGACAATCAAAGGCGGACGCTGACAACAATCGGCGCGGCGTAAAAATATCCACCAACGTAACGGAGTACCCCGATGCCTTCCCAGATTAACGAAACGCTGTGGTCCCATGAATCGGAGATTGGCGTTCTCTCTGTCGTATTGGCGGAGGGGCGAATGGATAGCGCAATTGAATTGATCCCAAGTGCCGAGTGTTTCCATAAACCGGCCCACCAAACGATTTGGGAGGCGGCCCTGGCGTTGTATTCTCGTGGTGATGTAACGGATTGGCGGGCAGTATCGGGGGCGCTTGATGATGTTTCTAAGATTGGCGGGACTGCGACGCTGATCGACATAGCCGAAGCGTACCCCGGTACAAGCGGACACCTTGAGACACACGCCCGAATAGTTAGAGACTTCTACGTTCGCCGTCGTTTGATCGGAGTATGTGGTGAGATTGCGTCGGATTGCTATAAGTCAGATGACGTTAAATCGACCCTGAACGATGCCGAGCGTCGGATATACGACATAACCATTGGCGCGGCGGCATCCAAGATTCAGCACATATCAGAGATCATGCCCGCGACACTTGCTGAGATCGACGCATGGCAAACAGGTGAGATTCAAAAAACGCTCGTACCAACAGGTTTTACCGACTTCGACAACCTTGCCGTTGGGTTCATGCCGGGTGACATGATAGTTCTTGCGGGGCAGACATCGCACGGCAAAACCCAAGCGGCGATTCAGATAGCGCGAAACGTCGCATACTCCGGCAAACAGGTCGTTATCCTATCGCTGGAGATGCGGAACCTTGAGGTAAACAAGCGCGTAGTTCTGGCTGATGCGAGAGTAGACGGGATGAAGATTAAGCGACGCCAACTCACCGACGAAGATTGGGACCGTATAACACAATCCGGCAATCGTCTTTGTGGGCAGGGCATCCATTACATTGATGACACGAGCGTGACCGTCAACGACCTGCGGTCCCTGTGTCGGAAACTGCGTGGTGATGGGGAAATCGGGCTGATCGTGGTGGATTACTTGCAGCTTATGTCCCCCGATGTCTCGGCATCAACCAGGGAGCAGGAAGTCGCTCGCGTGTCTCGTGGGTGTAAATGGCTTGCGAAGGACATTGGTTGTCCTGTCATGGCGTTGTCGCAGTTTCGGAAAACTGACGGCAACCGGAAACCGTCGCTCAACGATCTCCGCGAATCTGGGGCTATTGGGCACGACGCAGATTGGGTCATGTTCGTGTGGCGCGATCCAGATAACAGGTTCTGGTGGTTGCTCAAAAAGGCGCGACACGGTTGTGTCGGTGACGTTGAGATGAACTTTGTCAACGGGCGGTGGGAGTGTCTCGCTGACGCCGTGGAACTATAAGCAAGGAGGCGGGAATGATTAAAGAGCAATTGTGTGCACTGAAGGGGCAGAGTGGTTATGCTGGGAGGTTGCCATGAGCGAAATTAAAGTCGGGGATCGTGTTCGTTGGGAATATGAACACTGTATCGGTAGGAGCTACCACACGGTAGTCAAGCGCGGGGTCGTCAAGCGGTTCACCCGTGATGGTCGTCGCGCTGTGGTTCGATTTGATAGTAACAGGACGGACTCGTATGTGCCGCTTCGTGATCTGGTGGCCGTGCCGAGCCGCAGGAAAGCGAGGTAAAACCATGAGTGAGGAGTATCCGTACTACGTGATTGAGCAACGAGAAAACAAGGGTGCCGAGTGGACGATCTGGGGGCCGCGATTCTACGTCACGCTGGAAGAGGCTCTTGACGAGACCTATTCGGCGTATCAGTACGGCGCGATGGGTCGATTCAGTACGATGGAGCGAAATGGCCTTGCCCGCATCGTTCGTTGCCGTGTCGAGATCGAGCCGAAGGAAAGCGAGGTGAAGTGATGAGCAAACTGAGCGACGCGCAACTGCGCGAGATCAAGGAGCGGGCGGACAAGGCGACGGGGGGGCCGTGGGAGTGGGATGTGAGGGTTGGACGCGTAATGCTCCAGACGGTGAAGCGGGGTAATGTCTATGTTATGGGGTTTGTCCGAGCGGGGATGCGGGGAGCTGTCCCTGTGGTTCAGATACACAAACCAGACTGTGACGGTATGTGTAGCGGTTGTGGTGTCATGGAGCGGGTGGATAAACTTGGGGAGCCGGATTACAATGGACGTGTCCACGAGAGACACCAAGACATGGATTTCATTGTCCATGCCCGCACCGACATCCCGGCGCTGCTGTCGCACATCGACACGCTGACGGCGGAGCTTGCCGAGTGCAAGGCGGCGCTGAAGCCGTTTGCGGATGAGTATATTCAACAGCAGATGGTTGCACCAGTAAGCGACGGTAGTTTAGTGAATGTGAAGTATGGCTGGCTCCGCCGCGCCGCGCTGTGGCTCAAACTCACGGAGGTGGAAAAGTGATATACTATTTAGTAAACCCATCTGATGTCATCACATTTGAGGCCGATGACGAGAACGTATTGATGGCTGGTGTCTTGGCTCTATCAGCAAGGGTTGGTCTTGACTCAATCGGTGGCGGCGACACGATTATGTTTCCATTCATGGCCGATAAAGCAACGCAACAACAGTGGCTTGATGATCGGTTCGGTGGGGACTTGGTGAAATTCCGCGAGGCCCACGCGAACGAGGTTGCTGATGCCGTGTCGTCTATCCTGTATGGTAGCCCCTCTGATCGAAACTTATTCCAGTTGGCGACCAAAAAGATGACACCTGAAGAGACTGAGATTTTTCGCGCCGAGTGGAACGACAAGAAGCGGTCGTCGATGAACGACTACCACAAGATTTGCATGGAGGCAGCGCGGCGGCTGAGAGAAATAGCCAAGCTCACGGAGGCGGAGCGTGAGTGAAATTGCGATCAACATACCGGGTAAGCCGCTTGGTAAACAACGCCCCCGTATGTGCCGATCCGGCAGAACTTACACGCCGAACCAGACCGTCAACTACGAAACCCTGGTGCGGGAGTTGTTCGCCATCGAATACCCCGGCTTTGTGCCAATGTCGGGGCCGGTCGATGTCACCATCAGAGCTGTCTATGCGATCCCCAAGTCTGCTACGAAGAAGCGATTAGCTGAGATTGAGGCTGGCAGAGAGCGACCAACCAAGACGCCCGACGTTGACAACATCGCTAAAATCGTGACGGATGCGCTGAACGGCTTAGCTTACGACGATGACAAACAGATCGTGAATTTGTTTGTAGGCAAATACTACGGTAGTGCGCCGATGGTGGGCGTTGTTATTGCGGAGACACGCGATGAAACCTGAGATCCCGCTTGTGAGCGGTGACGAGCAAGACGCTCTTACTGGTTGGCGGAAATATCTGCACTGGCGGCCGGGGCAGCGCAAGTTGATCAAGCGGTTCCACCGGCATCGTATCCGTCGCTGGTGGAAACGCAAAATACATGGAGGCTGTGATGAGTGAGATTCTAACGACAGATGAGATCGAAAACATGACGGAGCGGCTTGCGTGGACCGGCGAACACAGACAGGAGGCTGATGCTTATGTCGCTATCGTCGCCAGCCACGAAGCCCTCCGCGCCGAGAACGCCGAGCTGAAGGCCGCACTGACGGAAGCATCCGCCGTGTTGAGTCTGCTGGCTAACATTAACGCCCAGCGAGCGGGGAACGAGGTTACTTGTAAGCTATACTTTTGGGATCGCAAGGGCGTACCGCCGACGCTGATTTGCGAGTGTCCCCCGTCTGACTTCAGTAAGTTCGACGAAGTAAGCACACGGGTCAATGCCCTGCTCGACGACACGCCGGATGGAGGTGAAGGGTGATGTGGACACAACCGCAGATAGCAGACGATCCCGGCCCGATGTCGCCGGAGTTTGCCGCCGAATTGATTGCGTGTGAAACATTCACCAACGTTCAGTTGTCCCCATTTCAGGAGGACGGGACCGCCTATAAGTTGAAGTTGCCCGTATTCCCCTATGGAGCACCACCACTATTTTCCCCCGGTGTACCCAATCCATACCGTGAGGTATTGATGATGTCGCCAACAACCGCAGTGCAAATGGCGGTTGGAATGATTGACCAGTTCGATTTGTGGAATCCGACCGTAGCTCAATTTCTCGACGACACGCCGAGCGGCGAAAGGAGTAAGTGATGGAGGTGATGCGACTGAGTGATTGAATGTCTGAGACAGTAAAATAGCTCAATAAAATAGCAATCGACAGTACGGCTCCGGCGGGCGTCCATCCCGCCGGGGTGTTTGGAGGATAGGATGTTTTGGATTGGTTTTCTGTGCGGGCTTGCGGTCCCCTGCGTGGGTTGGCTCTTAATTGCGCTTTATTTGAAGTTGAGGCTTGGATAAATGACGACACAAGAAATCATTGAGAAGCTGGCGTTCTCGCAGATAGGGCGACCGTATATTTGGGGGATGCAACTACCCATAGACGGGTTTGATTGCTCTGGATTCATCGTGTGGCTGTTTCGACAGGTGCGGATCCTGCCAATGGACGTTGACATGACGGCTAACGATATGTGGCAATCATGGGAAAGAGGGGCCGGGGATGTTGGAACGTGTGCATTTTATGGACAGATCGGGAGGGCTAGTCATGTAATGCTTGTCCTAAGCAGTAACGATGCTTTGTGTATCGGGGCAAGTGGTGATAACGACATCGTGTCGGTACGCCCGACCCATTACCGCGACGACTTTCTCGGTTTCGCCGCGCCGCGAGGTTAGTATACAAGATTATAGACCACTAATCACGGGAGCGATTTAGGGGTAAATACTGGCATGGATGTCAAACTGCTTGTAATCGACGGCACCGAGAAGGAATTCGGTCGGCGTCGAATTATCATCAACGATTCTGACTTGTGGATTCAAGGTAAGCTGTTCAAGTATCTGCTGCGCCTCGCTGTGGTACGGCCTATTGGCGACGGCTGGCTTCCGATTCCACTACTCGAACCCGCGTTTGATCTGGGGTTCTCTCACGTCGCCGAAAATGTCATGCGACTTCGTCGAGCAACGGCGCTTCCTATACGCAACCGCAGGCGCGGCGCCTATCTACTCGACATCGCGCCCGATGCACTGCGCATCAATGCCGCACGGTTGATTGACGACCAGGACTTCGACGTATCGTCGGCGTTCGATCTTGTCAAGGGCCACAACATCACAAAGTTGAATTAGCGGCAAGGTGGCGATTGTAGGAATATAGTCTCTGCGTAGATTGGGGTATGAGTAATGACAACAAAGCGACGTTTGTGCGCGAGTGCGACATAACCAAGCTGAAACCGTATGCGCAGAATCCGCGGAAAAACGAAGATGCCGTTGAGGTTGTAGCGAAGTCGATAGCGGAGTACGGGTTTATCAATCCGATTATCGTCGACGAAGATTTCAATATCTGCGCTGGTCATACAAGATACAAGGCCGCTATGCAGCAGGGGATTCAAAAAGTCCCCGTAATCATTGCCCCACAGCTTTCCGATCCGCAGTTATTTGCGGGATTCAATATCGCTGACAACCAAACAGCTTCGGTTGCCGAATGGGACACCGAAGAGCTTGCGACGATCATTCAGGGCTTGCAGGATGACGGTGCCGACATTGCGGCGCTGGGGTTTGATGCCGAAGAGTTCAACGAGATCATGGCGTCCATCGACGGCCCGCCTGTCAATCCCAATGATCCTGACGACGTGCCTGAGCCTCCTGTTGACCCGATCACAAAGCCTGGCGACCTGTGGGTGCTCGGCGATCACCGGCTGCTGTGCGGGGATGCGAAGATTGGCGATGACGTGAGGCGTTTAGGCATAGAGAATTGCCGATCTGTTGTGACGAGTCCGCCCTATTTTAACCAGCGCGAATACTCCCAATGGAAAACATACGCGGCTTATTTGGCGGATATGGGAATGGTCTTGAAGTTATTTCCGGATCCGATCCTCGTTTGTTGGAACGTTGGGGACTCGGCCCCAGAGCATCTGGATATTCCGGCAGATCATTCCGTGCTGATGTCTGAGTTGGGGTTCAAGTACATCGACAAGATAGCATGGCGGAAGCCAAGGGCGGTGTTCGATTGCCCGCGCAATGGGCACATAATCAAGGGCCGATACTATCCCGCTTTTGCGTGGGAACCTATCCTCATATTTCGGAAGGGCGATCATCCGACGTTCGATATGTCGGATGCTAAAACGTTGTCCGCCGATCCGTTGAATGTCTGGGATATTGAGACCGTCAGAACAAATGGTGGCGATCATCCCGCTGCGTTCCCTGTTGCGTTGGCTGACAAATTGGTGCGGTGCTATAGTAAGACGGGGGATGGTATTTACGACCCCTTTGTCGGTTCTGGCACGACGATCATTGCCTGTGAGCAGTTAGGCCGCAGAGCATTCGCTATGGAAATCGACCCGGTATACTGCGACGTTGCCGTCAGGCGATGGGAACAGTTCACGGGAAAACAGGCGGAGATTCTACAGGATGTCTAAGCCGAAGAAAAAGCCCGTTGCCGTCAAGGCGACCGAGACGCAGATCAATCAGATGTTTCAATTCTGGTATGAGCATAACCGCGACTACTCGGCAACCTCGCGCAAGTTTAAGGTCGCTGTAACGACGGTACGACGATACGCTGACCGATTCAAGTGGGCTGACAGATACGCGGACATCAAAGCGAAAGTACAAGCAGGTGTCGACGCCAAGCTGGTGCGGGAAGAAATATCCAACGTGAAGATTGCGAAATCGCTGCTTGGCAAAGAGCTTAAGGTCTACCAAGAAGAGAAAAAGGCGACGGGGAATATCTACGCGATCTTGCACATTCTGAAATATATCGACGGAGTAATCGATGGCGACAAAGATCGTGATCCTGCTGGCGGTGTGGTTAATCACTTCCACGACAGCGTCACCTTCAATCAGGGAGATCAGCAGGGGCATGACAGCTCAATCGCAAGAATCCTCTCTGGCGACAGATTCAAAGATAACTGAGGAACAGCGCCTCAATGCCGCAAGGCTTGAAGCCAAGCGGATAATCCATGATCGCTGGCCCTTCATGTATTTGGCCGCATACGTCCATTTGACGGTGCGCGGCAACCCCCTCCGTTTTGATAACCGACCCTGGGCCATTGATATCTACAAAGACGACGCCGACTGCATGGTGATCCCGAAAGGTTCGCAGATCGGCATATCCGAATTCATGCGGGTGCGGTTGTTCGGTTATCAGAAAGCCGGCCTGTCGGTCATGTATATCATGCCGAATGAGAATATCAGAAATCGCTTTGTGTCAAACGCCATTGATCCCCTTATCAACAAAGTCCCCGAATACAAACGCGCCACGGCTAATGCTGACAAGGCGGTTCACAGCAAAGGGCTGAAAACGATATACGGTCGGGTCTGCGCTTTTGTCGGTAGCAACTCCCCGGAGAACTTCTATGAAATGCCGGTTGACGTTTTGCTGTTTGATGAGATCGACTTATGCAACCAAGCCAACCTGACCTATGCGTATGATCGACTTGGCGCGGCTGAACGTCGTCGCTGGATCAAGGTTGGCAACCCGACGGTAACGGGTCGGGGGATCAGCGACGAATACGAGTTATCAGATAAGCGGCAATGGCATGTCCAGTGCCCGCACTGCAACGAGCGACAACCCCTTGATTGGTTTGTAAATTTCGTCCGCCAAGAGGACGACGGTTCGTGGTTCCTCCTTGAAGACAGCGGCGGTGGGGATTCGCTCCCGCTCTGCCGTCGCTGTCATAAAGTTATCGACCGCCTTGCTGATGGCGAGTGGGTTGCGGAGCATCCGGGCCGCCCCGTGCACGGCTACCACGTATCACGCCTATTCGCGGCGCCAGGCAACGACCACAAGGGTCCGCCGCGTTGTATTGTTCGCGAGACCTTTGACGATTGGATTCTTGCGCAGGGCAACCCTACTAAGTTACAGCGATTCTTCAACAACATTCTCGGTGTCCCGTTCGCGGCGTCAGGAACGAAGATTACCGAAGGAATGATAGCGGACTGTGTCGCTGACTACGGGTTGCCAATGGATAGTGTCGATGGCGTCAACGTCGCGGGCTGTGATACTGGTGGTGATCTGCATTTGCGCATTCACAACCTGTGCGACGGTAAAGAGCGGTTGGTCCACGCCGAGGTCATACGTGGGGGCGATTACAATACGCTGGCTCTGCGGTGTGCGCAATTCCACGTCGATACTGGCGTGATAGACGCGCAGGGTGATCTCAACATGACGCGGCGATTCGTCGAGGATCATGGCGAGTGGTTGATGTGCTATTACAACAAGGGCGCGGATTCGGTCAAGGAAGATGTGACTGTTGACTACAAGACGCAGAGCGTCCGGGTCAACAGGACTGAGTCGATAGATGATTTCTTTGGTGCTCATGCGCGTGGGCGCATGGAGTATCCGAGTAATTTCAGGGTATTTGATGGCGGTGAGTTGTTGCGTCACATGGTAGCTCCGACTCGCATTTACAAGGAAGCGACGACGGTGGGGACCGATGGTCGGTATATCTGGGATGAGGGATCATTGCCGGATCACTACTTCCACGCGGGTAACTATGCGCACATAGCGTCGAAGATAAGTGGAGGCATACAGTTATATGTTGGTTAATATCTGGTTATCGGCTTTGACGCTGGTGGTAATCATCGGCGTGGTGTGGATACACTGTGTGTCCGTGAAGTATCGCTGGGCGCGGGCAGTACTAACTCGACACGCCAACAGTCTGACGGTGTTTAAGGACTGGCGGGAATATGTTGACGATCACCTGCCGTCTGGCGAGAATATCGAGGGGCGTCTATTCGGCCTTGAGTTTGAGGTTGGCATCAATCGCCCTCCCCAGTCTACCGTTAAGAACAATAATCTCTGGAAACGTGATAGCATCCTCGACCGCCTGACGGCCCTTGAATCTCTGCCATGCAAGTGCAAACGGGCGGCAACGGTTTCGACTCCGGTGGAGACGCCGGGGGACGCGGGTTCGACTCCCGCGCCGTCCAAAGAACCGTGTCAGCACGAGTATGAGATTGTATCGCCGCACCATGTTGTCAGCACTAGGATGGGTGGTCTGGATGAGTTGGCTAAGGTATATCTTGACGTAACCGTTCGGCTTTACCACGGGCGTGACGCGATATCTCCGGCGCTGGGACTGTGTTGTCGAAAGTGCGGTCATGAGATTGTAGCGAACCTGTCCGACTCGGTTGTCGAGGTTGGCGCGGGCGTCAACCCTGAGCCGTCCTTCACCGCGCCGTCCAAAGTAATGCCGGAGGCGATAGAGCCTCGCCAGATCGACCTGTCGCGGCCCTGTTCGCAGTGCAGCAAGGAGGAGCGATGAGACGGTTTGTCTGCCCCGAATGCGACGCCGAGTGCGCTTTCCCGCCGAAATGTGATAACGACGCAACCGCGTATTGCCACTGTGGCGCGTGTGGGTGTTACTGGCTTGATTCCCCAACGGGGAAATCATGGTTCTCTGGTGGTTACGTTTATCTTCATCGTTGTGGTACGCCAGCGAGTGGCGCGTGGTTCGTCTGTGACGAGTGTCCTGATGCGGGGCAGATATGGTGAACTGGATCGGCGACAGAAAGGTAAGGCTGAATGACATGAAGTTGATGGTTCTTTTAATCCCTGTCGTTCTGTTCATTGCGGGCTGTGCGTCCAACGAGGCGGAGCCGACCGAAACGGCTTTGTATGTTGCATGGACGGCCCCCGGTGACGACGGCATGATGGGACAGGCAAGCGAGTACGATCTCCGATGGAGTGGAAGCGCTGATTCGTTGGCTAATCATTGGGCGTCGTGTAATGTGATCCCGACTGGTGCGCCGTCGCCTTCTGGTGATCGTGATTCGGTGGTGGTGACGTTACAGCTTGAGTCTGGCAAGCCGTATTATTTCGCTATCAAGACCGCAGATGAAGTGCCGAACTGGTCTGGGATATCGAATGTGTTTGTGCTGAACGTGGCTGACACGGAGGCGCCGCTTGAGGTCAACAATCTCGTGGTTGGTCCGGTCGGCGTTTCGCGGGTTGGTGGTGACGGAGTGAAGAAGTGACCGACCTCGAGCGCGATATGTTACTGCAATACTGTGCCGAGATCGAGGTGCGGCGGCTATTCAAGGAGGGCGTCATCAGCGGTACGGTCCACTTGTCGTTTGGACAGGAGGCCGTCGATGTCGGCGTCTGTGCCGCATACAGCAATCCGATGGTGTACGGCAACCACCGTTCTCATGGTCAGTATCTTGCCGCGACTGGCGACGTGCGCGGCCTGTTTGAGCAAATCCTCGACAACAAGACTCAGCACCTTCACTACCCCGGCAAGTTTCAGAGTAATGGCGTCCAGGGATCGTTAATCCCCGTCGCCTATGGAACGGCTTTGCAATTCAAGCGCAACGGTATTGATCGGCGTGTCCTTTGCTTCATCGGTGACGGTACGTTGGGACAGGGCGTCCTCTATGAAACGCTTGGTTTGATTATGCACGATTCCGTTGCCATGTCGATTATCGTTATCGACAACGGCTACCAGATGAGCAAGACGCCGACGAAGCCGAGACTCCGACAACTGGCGGGTGCGTTTGGGGTACGTCACATGGCGCTATCGGGATCGTGCGGGCCGGATCACATCAGGGATTCGCAGAAAGTGCTTGGCAATGATCCAGCGCTGATACACGTCAAGGTTGATCGGCTCTGCGGTCACAGCATTTCTGACACGGAGGTCTATCGCCCGTCGTTTGAGCGTGACGATTCTTGGCGGGCAGAGCAGAGTCCAGTTTATGAATTCATGGCAACCCCCGAACACAAGAAGATTCAGAATTTCGTATGGGAAATAGTCGATGACGTTACGCGCCGCAATTAACAAGGGACTATTGACAGTCATGGAAGACGACGAGCGGGTCGTGTTGATTGGGCAGTCTATCCGCGACCCGTTCGGCGGCGCGTGTAAGGTGACGCGGGGATTGACGAAGCGATTTGATAGCAGGGTGATTGATTTGCCGATATCCGAGGACGCGACGATTGGCATGTCAATCGGCATGGCTACGGCTGGTGCGGTTCCCGTCGTTGAGGTGATGTTCTCTGACTTTATGACGCTTGCCGTGAATCAGATATGGAACGTGGCAGACAAGATCGAGATGCAGAGTCCGGTCGTCATCAGGACGCTGTTCAATGCGGGTGAGGCGTATGGACCGACCCACAGTCAGGATATGTACGCGCTATTGCGCATCCTACCGTCGGCGTCGGTCCAATACGTCAACCCCGCGAAATCTGTGTCGGCTCAGTATCGGGAATTGATACTTGGTGACGGTGCAAAGGTGAGGATTATGGTGGAAGACAAGCAGGCATACGATAAGGAGGCGGTTGCGTGAGGGTGTATTTGGTTTTTGATGGCTCCTGTGAAGGTGAATCTATGGAGGGTGTATTTTCGTCGCGTGAAAAGGCAGAAGATGCGATTGATCGCGGTCTGGTGTATTGTGGTTTGGACGGCGGCATTTACGGATTTGATGTCGACGGGATTCTTGATGACAAAGAGGCGAAGGAATGAGCCCCGGTCTCATCATCATTGGCGGCGGCAAGGGTGCACAGTTGATAATAGACTGGGCGAAATCAACCGCATGGAAGATTGCTGGCATCCTCGATGACAACAAGGAAGGCGAAGCGTTTGGCCACAAAATCCTCGGCGCTGTTAGTTGTCTTGACGCTGGGGGGATAATCGGCAAGACGCTAATCTGCTCGGCATCGTCACCTCGGTTCCGCCGACATGTCTGGAATCTGTATCACGATGATCATAACTTCATCAATTGCTTTCGGTCAAGTGTCCGATACTTGCGGCCAGACTACGGCGCTGGCAACGTCGTTTTCCCTGACGTGTCGTTCGACGTGTTCTCCGTTATCGGCAACAACAACGTGATCTCGGCAGGTTCCGTCATAGCGCACCATTGCACAATCGGCAGTCATAACTTGTTCGGCCCCGGCGTTCACCTGTCTGGCTCTGTGACGATAGGCGACGGCAATTTGATAGGTTCCTGTGTTGTGGTGGAGCCTAACGTCAAGATCGGCAATGACTGCGTTATCCCAAGCGGCACGGTGGTCGTGAAGGACTTGCGCGACGGGACCAAAATTACGGTGCGCATGGGGATTGACGACCGCGTGTATGGCGGGGAGAGGAAGGTACGGTATGCTTGATTGGGCAATAATTGCTGGCGTCGGTGTGGTCGTTGTAGCGTGGTGGGTCGTTGACGGATTCTTTCGGACCCGCAAGTACAAGGCGCTACTCGGTGACGATGGTTACAAGATTATGAAAGGGAAGAAGTGATAGTCGATATCCTAACGTCCCTGATCCTGCTGGCGTTCGTCGTTGGCGTCGTGTGGTATATCTGCGGGGCGTTCAAGGGCAAGCCGATACCTAAGAAACGGAGAAGGCGAAAGCGATGAACATCCTGCATGGCAGTATTGATACGGCGTCGCAGTCCCGCATCCTGTGTGATGAATTCAACAGGCTTGGACACAGGGCGCGGTCTGTCTCGTATTTCCCCGGCGTCAGCAATCTCCAGCCGCATTATGCGATTACGGCACACGACGACTTGCCCGCTGTTGCTGATTGGCTCATACCGCAATTTGACGTATTCAACTTCAAGTTTGCGCATTCGCTGTTGCCGGACTTTGGCGATCTTGAGCGTATCAAGGGCGAGGGGAAGCCGATATTCTGGACGTTCTGCGGTTCTGACGTGCGCGACTTCGAAATTGCCAAACAGGGTAGTCAATACGTCCGGGTCAAGCCGGGATACGAGGGGTTGCGCAAGGCGATTCTCGACACCGTACCGAAGTATGCCCGGACGGTCATTATTCACGACGAGGAATTGCGGCCCTATATCGCTGGCTACTTTGACGACATTCGTGTCGTGCCGTTATCGTTCAACCCGGAATCTATCGACGCAAGTAAGGCGACGACACGGGACAAGCCGCTTATAGTCCATGCGCCGACACACCAGGGCGTCAAGGGGACCGACCTATTGATGCCGGCGCTCGAAAAGCTGTCCGGTGAATATGAATTTGACCTGGCTCTGTTGTCGGGTATGCCTCGCGCATCGGTCCAGAACGCAATATCACAGGCGACGCTTGTCATTGACCAGCTTTGTATCGGTAGCTACGGGATGCTGTCGATTGAGGCGATGGCATGGGGGAAACCCGTGGTGTGCTGGATATCGGAACCGATGCAGGAGGCTTTCGGCTCTGACCTGCCGATCATTGTGGCGAGTCCGCTTGACATCGAAGAGAAACTACGAGGGATACTTGACAACCTGGATTCGTTGCCGTCGATTGGTCGCGCTGGTCAAGTGTGGGTAGATAAGCACCACAACGTACACAAGAACGCCCGTCAACTTTGTGAGATATATGCGCAACCTTGCGATTGACATAATTGTAGGTCTTGTTATTCTTGTGGTTATAGCCGTCGATGCGTTCGATGGCGTCTTATATAACGCACAAGGAGTGCTTTGGACAATAACGAAATGCGTAATTCTTTCCGGTTGCACCTACCTGATCTTCTCGTTGAAGCGGGTTGGCGAAGAGATTGCGCAATTTATTATGTTTGTGATCAAGAGTCTCTTTCCGACGAACACCGTTTGATGGCGAGAACGGCACATGAGGATTGCTCGATAGACTAAAGACCCTCGTCTCGACCTACATAGATTCGACGCGACCGACCATCCAGAAGACGAACATTGCCGGTCACGTTGCATATCCTGACGGTGGGGCCAATCGCCCCCTCGCCCCGATTACCGATCACTCGACAATTCTCAAGGCTGGCGAAGTGGAAGTGTGGGCGTATGTCTGCATGAACGCTATTGGCAAGTCTTTGTCTGCTGCTCCCCTTGTTGCTGAGGGGCAAGAAACCGTCGATGGTGATCTTGAGTGGGTGCGGCAGGATAGCGGCGATCTGGTTGATCTTATAGCCATGCCGAATCCTCGTGAGCCGATGGATATCCTCATGTGGCGTTTGGTCGTGTCGCTGCTTAGTGGTGACGCCTATCTCGCATACGATAAGGTCGATAAAGAACTGTTCCACATTCACTCTGCGTATATTCGCCCGATCCCCAACGTCGACGGTGAGATTGACGGTTATATGCTCACTCGCGGTACGGTGCAACAGCGATTTGAGCCTGACGAAATTATCCACATCCCGATGCCGAACGCCAGCGATGAGTTCCAGGGGTTGTCGCCAGTCCAGTCCGTGAAATCGCAAATCCTGCTCAATAAGTATTACCTGAATCACCTCGTCAATTACTTCGGTAATGGCGCCGTGCCGTCCGGCCTGTTGTCGTCGGAACAACCAATCACACAGGAAGTCGCGGCAGAGCTTGCGAGTCGCTGGCGAGAGGCACACGGCGGGCCGGGTAACGGCAACAAGACGGCCGTACTTGGCAAGGGGTTGACTTACCAGACGGTATCCCCCCCGCTCAAAGAGCTCATGGTGGAATCGCTCTACAAGATGCCGCGTGAGGCGATCATGGCGGCGTTTGGTGTGCCCCCCGCTGTTGGTGGAATTTACGAGTATGCCAACTATGCGAACTCGACACAGCAAATCAAGCTGTTCTGGCAAAACGCAATCCTTCCCATCATGCGCATCGTTGCCGGCACGTTGACGATTCAGCTTGCGCGTCAATTCGGCGACAACCTGCGGTTACGTTTTGATATATCAAAAATTGAAGCACTCCAAGAAGACGAGAACGAGAAGGCTACTCGGCTTGTGACTTATAAGCGCGGCGGCATCCTGACCGTCAATGAGGTGCGGAGGCAAATAGGGTATGACGAAGTCGAGGGCGGCGACGAACTGACGCCTGACGGCGGATTTATGGCTGTGCCTGAAGCTGGGGGCGAGGACGGGAAAGCGTTGGAATCGCCATCACCAGCGCGACCCTCAATCGTGCTGCGTAAAGCAGACGGCCCCCAGCTTGAGGCATGGCAACTTCACTACAAAACCGTGACACGCGCCGAGAGGAAGTTCTCGGCTATTATGCGCAAGTTCTTTGATGGTCAGCTTGATCGCTTGTTGACGAGGCTGGAAGAACTGAAGATCGGGAATGTGTTTATGCTGTCGCGCCTATATCCCGCCATTCGCAAGGACGCCAGCGACGACGACTTCGATGAGATATTCGACATGGCGTTTGAGAACGTAACGCTCCACCAATCCACCGACGGCTTTGTGCGCGAGACAATACGGACCAGTGGGCAGGGCGGGATAGACGAACTCCGGCTCGGCATGACGTTTGATCTCAAGAATCCTTACGTACAGGGGGCGATTGACGCTCTCGGTAATCGGCTCAAGAAGGTCAATGCCACGACATGGAATAAAATCAAGGACGTATTGAGCACGGCTTATTCCGAGGGCTGGACGCTTCAGGATATCAAGAAAGAACTGCGGTCAAGCTATAAGCAATTCAGCAAGGCCCGCGCCGACACGATAGCGCGAACGGAAACAAATTCGATGGTCAACGGCGGTCACTTTGCCGGATATCGACAGGGTGGCGCCACTCACAAGAAGTGGCTCTGTTCGTTCCTCGACACTTCGCGCGACAGCCACAAAGACGCCGATGCTGACGGATGGATACCGCTTGACCAGGCGTTCATTGTCGGGGGTTCCGCGTTGATGTATCCCGGCGACCCTGCGGGTCCGCCTGAAGAGACAATAAACTGTTACTGTAGGACTATAGCAAAGATTGAAGATGAACTATAAACACTTAGATGGCGAGGGTAGGTCTATGACTTGAAACCACGAATCACAGACACAACGTCTTTTTGGCTGAAAGACGGAAAGTCTCAGCGCGAGGGCGAGGTCTGTTATAAGACCCTGCCGCTCGACACCTTCAAAGCTGCCACACAGGACGACGGTTCTGTTGTCATTGAGGGGTGGGCATCGACCGACGATGTCGATCTGGCGAATGACGTAATCAAGCCGTCAGCCTATGAATCGTCGCTGGACGCGTACATGACAAAGCATGGCGGCAAGATGCTGTTCATGCACGACTGGTACGGTATGCCCATCGGCAAGTTTGACGAAGCCGAAATCCGCGACAAGGGTTTGTGGGTTAAGGGGCGAGTTCTCCCCACCAGTGACGGCAAGAATGCCGCGCTGTTGATCGAGAACGGCGTCCTCAATGCGTTCTCGGTCGGTTTTGCCATAAAGAAGTATGAGCAAGACGAGGAAGCGCAGACCCGCACAATCACCGATCTTGAACTTTTTGAAATCTCTGTAGTCAATGCGGGGATGAATCCCGAAGCGCTATTCGCGCAAGTCAAAGCACTGCAACCGAACGAAGAATCCCATAAAGAGAAAGTGTCCTCGGATGGCGGGGGGACGAAACGAAAGGAGTCCAGTATGTCGCTTACGGACAAACAGCGGGAAGCAATTGCCGCTGCCGAAAAGATGACAATCGACTTCCCGGAATTTCAGGCGAAAACTTCCGAGGACATCGAAAAGGCCAAAAAGAGTTTCGATGAGCATCAGCGATTGCTCAAGGAACTCCAAGAGAAACACGAGGCGGTAGCCGCAAATCTCATCACGAAGGGCGAACTGAAAGAGTTCGTTGATAGGATGGGTGCCGACTACGCGGCCCTCAAGGAAAGCGTCGAGAAGGGCCGTCGCGCCGTCGGTATTGATGCCGAGCGGGTTTCTGCGCTTGACTTCAAGATGCGTTCGGCCCTCATGGTCGAAACCGATAACAACGGCAAGGCGTTGACGCCGATTGACCAGCGCAAGTTCCGCCTGTTCAACATGCCCATCAAGTACGACGGCCCGCAGGGTGAGTTGTTCAAGATGGCGCGTGACCTGAACGACATCGTTGTTGTCACCGATGCGTACATGCGTGGCCTGAACAAGAGCCGGTACGACATCAGCCAACTCAAGTCCTACCAGTTGCTGTCCGAGATCGTCGCCATTCTCGACCCTGAGTTTGCGAAGGCGATGTATTCGACTGGCTCTGGCGTCGGTGACGATTGGGTGCCGACTGGTTTCAGTTCGCAGCTCTACGACTACTACCGCCTTCAGGCGAAGTTGGAGTCGTTCATCCCGCACTTTGATATGCCGACCAACCCGTTTACGTGGCCCGTCAAGAGTGGTCAGGCGACGTTGTACCGCGCCGCCGAAGCTGCGGTCAATACTCCCGATGAACTGACGAAAAGCGAGATGTCCACCAGTTCGACGACCTTCACCGCCGAGACGTTTGCTATCGCTACCGTGGTTTCCCCACAGTTGATCGAAGATTCTCTCGTGGCGATGGTTCCGGCGATCCGCGAAGACACCGCCAACGCCGCTGCTGACGGTTATGAGTCGCTCATCATCAACGGTGACGACACCGCTACTCACCAGGACACCGGCAAATCGTTCACGAGCGTCAACCCCGAAACCTACGAGACGGGTCTGCGCCATCTCGCCACTGATTGTTCGACGACCTTCGACACCGCGTCGACGGCAACCGGCACCGGCGGAGGAGATGCCGCCTTCGGTGCGAAGGACGTTCGCTATTGCCGCAAGCTCATGGGCAAATATGGCATGAAGCCGGGCGAGGTTGTTTATACGACTTCGATGGACGGATTCTTCCACATCATGAACATGAGCGAGTTCTCGCAGCCCGGAACCTATGCTGCGGGTAATACCTGGCAGACCGGCGCCCTCGACTCCGTCGATGGTTGCCCGCTCGTTGTGTCGTCCAATGTCTGGAATGACATGAATGCGTCGGGTATCTACGACGGATCGACCAAGACGAAGACCGCCATTATCGCCTTCAACAAGACCGCTTTCAAGATCGGTGAGAAGCGCGACATGACCGTTGAGTTCGAGAAGAACATCCGCACTCAGCAGTGGTCGCTCGTAACGTCATTCCGCAAATCGTTCCAGATGCTCCCCGCCTCCACCGAGAAGCCGGTAGCCTGTGGATATGACATCACCTCGTAAACCTGAAGACTGATTGAAAGGAGATAGATAGATATGGCTGGAATGACCAAAGCCAAAGATGCCATGTGCATCAAATGCTTGACGCTGGCCGGTACAACCGCAAGCGGGACCATCACCGCGACGGGCATTGCTACCGAGGACACCTTAATTGCTGTCATCGAGATCGCCACGTCGACGGGTATCCCGACGGATCGGACCTCGACTACGTCGATCACGGCGGCTAACCAGATTACTTGTAGTGTCAATACTACGGCAGACAAGCTGATCGTGCTCTATAACGACAACTCCGCGTAATCCCCGCGACCGCTGGGGGGTGGTGTCATGCTGCCCCCCAGCACCCATCAATCACAGGGATTATACGGACACGAATTGATATGAGGCTACATGAAGTTTTTGCACACATCGGCGGTTATCGCCAAGAACCTGATCGAAGCCCCGATTGTCATATCTGGATATTACCAGTGGCATCGGGCTTTTGGTACAAAGATGACTCGCTATGTCGATGCGAAGGGAACCTTTGGGGATTACGACATAGTCTACAACTGCCTGACTAAGGCAGACCTCTGGGGCCGCATCCCGCAAAAAATACGCGCCGAGCTTGGCCCCGATTCCCAAACCAAATTCGTTATCTCGGTTGACCACGGCGTTGAGTTGTGGCAATGCAATTTCGAGCTTGATTGGTTACGCGACGCGATGATGGCGGCTGACGTGGTGTTCGGCGCTGATCCCGCTATCGTTTCCTATCTGCGGGCGCTTGGGGTCGAACACGCCTTCCTGATGACGCACCCCGTCGACGTGGACAGTCTGCGGAAGATTCGCAAGGAACCGGAGCAACGCAAAGAGCGCATTGCCTGCCCGGTGCATCGGTACGACAACAACTGGGTTGCTCCATATCTGGCAGTCAGGGACTTACCCTGGCCTTCGTCGGCTGTGTATCTGTCGGGCGATATGCCAGACACGCTGTCGGCGTACTGGAGTGACTATCGCGGCCCGATGTCGTTTTACGATTTCATGCACTGGCTGTCACAGTTCCATTGCATGGTCGATTCGTATCACAACGTCCATTCGATGGGGCGTATCGGCGCTGAAGCGGCGTGTCTTGGCGTTCCGTGTATCGGTACGTCACACAGCTATTCCCAGAAAATACTATGGCCTGCGTTGACGGTTGACTCCGGCGACGTGTTCGGACAGAAGAAGCTGGTGCGGCGCTTGTTTGAAGAGCCAGCTTTCTATCAATCGTGCCTACAACGCGCTGACGAGAATCTTGAGCGGTATACACACCGCGCCAAAGTGAAAGAATTTATTGAGAACGTAGATAAACATGGAGTGAAGCGATGACTGTAAAACTGAAATTCACGGCGACGGTATCATTGAGAGTCTACCGCGGTCGTCCGGCATGGAATGACGGCAATATACGTGAAGTCGAGGAGGGCGAAGCGACGGTACTGGTGGCGCGGTTCCCCGACAACTTTGTTGTCGTTAAGGAAGAGAAGCCCAAAGCTAAAAAGGCGTCACCGGGGCCGACCCACGACAAGGCGATCAAGTACCCCGGCGTGAGGAAGGGTCGTAAGTAGTGGCTCTGTCGTCTGACGCATTATTGACGGTTGCCGAATTGGCTGACTATCTCGGTAAGGACGAGACAACGCTGACGCCTGTTGGTCGTTATGAATCGTGGATCAACATGGCGTCTACCGAGATTCTGCGTATCTGTGACCGCGACGGATTCATAACGACATCGGGCGCGACCGAACAGTTTGACGGTCACGACCAGAAGACGTTCTATCCTCGTGGCTATCCGTTGACGGCTGTGTCGAAGGTCGAGTACTACAACAGTGCAACTGCGTGGACTGAAGCGACATCGACAACCTGGTATCGTGACACGGATTCGGCGAAGATGTGGTTTACTGACGGCGCAGTGTTCTCACGTAATGCTCGTTGGCGCGTGACGTATAACTACGGCTGGGCTGTAGGGTCTGTGCCCGACGATCTGAAAGAGTGTTGCGCTGATCTCGTGCGGCTGAAGCAACTCAAGGGCGAGAAGGGGCTCTTGTTCGTCAGGTCGGAATCGCATAGCGATCAGTCGACGAGTTACGATCTCGACAAGGCGATGGCCGATATCAAGCGGCGACTTACGCCGTACATAAGGTTGTCAATTGGCTGAGTTAACGATCACATTTGGGGCCGAGAACAAGCAGGTTGGTTCTGTTGTATTGGGGCGGTTGTCTCGTCGCCTTGAGGACAACCTGCACGATGGGTTGATGGCGGCAGCGCTGTTGCTTGAGGGCGAAATGGCTTCACGTCAGGGGCGTCGACCATACCCGATGATCCGGTCGCATACGTTTATGAATTCCATCACGCACAACTTCCCCGATAAGCTGACGGTTCTCGTTGGTCCGGGAGGATTGGCGAAAGACTATGCGATGGCGTTGGAGTATGGACACCCGAAGTGGCCCCGTGGGGTGAAGTACCCGACCGTCAAGCCTACGTGGAAAGACAAGGGCGACGACGCCATTGATAAAGTGCAGGCCAAAATAATGAAGGGCGTATGAGTGTAAGATCGGACATAATCGACAACTTGGAAACGGCAATAACTGCCGTCAAGGATTCGACCTCGTATCCGTTGACGATCAAAGAAGTCAACAGATTCGATATCAACCGTCTCGTGTCTGCTAACGCGACGTTTCCGATGGTCGTCATTGTTGATGTTGGTGGTGATCGTGTGCTTGTGCAGGACGGTTCACAGTCAAGGATTGCCATGCCTATCGGGTTGCTCGGCGCTGTGTCTGGCGATACTACCGACGAGCTTGGTGACAATCTCAGCAAGATGACATCATGGCTTGAGCAGTTTATCGCATCGTCACCATCGCTTGGCGATCAGGTGCTTGGGATTCAGTTCGGCCAGGTACGCGGAAACTCGTATCAGGTCGAGCCGACGAAGCGGGCATCGACTGCGGTTGATGCTGAGATCATCTACTACGTTGACGCAGGGAGTTACTAATGGCGACGACTGTCGGCGAAGCGTGGATCGGCACTGCGCACAGCAAGATCAAGGCGTTGATGGATGCGCTAATCACGTCGATGGGTACGGCCTCAACCGATCCGGCCCTGTCGTATGCGTATGATCGCCACGACACGGCGAAGCTGCAACTGAACGGCGTGACTGTTGACGTTGACGGAGTGGTGACGGGGGAACGCGGCATGACATCGACATCGGTCTGGCATCCGGTCGTGCAGATCAGTGTCAGGGTGCATACGGCATACGAGAACGGGATTACGGACGGGCAGAAAATATCGCGGCTGTTGAATTCGGTGGCGAACAAGATAACGACGAATCTCGACCTCGGTAATGGTTATCGGGTTGAGGATGTACCGCAAATAACGAATCGAAGCACGTTCGAGGAATCGGCGACCATAGGCGGCGAGATAATCGTCGGAGTCGGCGCACACATCGAACTGACCCAGGAGTAGATGATGCACATAGAAAATCCCGAAACGTATCGCGTCTCGACGCTGATGACCCTGCTACACATTGGTCGCAAGGAGGCGGTGGCACTGAAAAGCGGAAAGCCGTTGCCGAAGGTGATGCCGAAACTGGACGAGAAGAAACGTGAAGATAAAGGAGAAGATGACTAATGGCTCTCACTACCTATTCGGGCCGTGACTTCAAGTTCGGTTTCATTGAGCAAACCGGCTGGGGCACGGCGATGGCGGATAGTTCTAACTGCACGATGATTCATGCTGACGCTATCGAAGTCGATGAGGGTGTCAACGTGATCGAGCGCAGTATTGCAATCGGTTCGCGCTTGCCGTCTACCGACGAGTCGATCACCCACACAAACCAGTGCTTGTCGAGGATCACGATTCCGAGTATAGCCGCCAAGCATGACGAGCTTGACCACTATCTCTATGGTCTGTTTCAGTCCGTTGTGGAATCGACTGCGGCGGTGTTTGACAAGACGTTCACGCTGTCAACGACCTCGGCTCCGGATTTCACGTCGAATGCCGGGTACTTCCAGACGTTTTTCATCAAAGACCCTATCGCTGGAAAGTCGTTGAAGTTCAAGGATGTCGTTACCGAGTCGATCACACTGTCGTGTGCTCCCGGCGAACCGCTCATGGTCGGCGCGACGCTGGTGTCTCGCGGCGTACCCGTCCACAATTCAACGCCGAGTGGCACGTTCACTGCGGCCAGCAACGACTTCTGGTATTACGCCGACATAGCGACGGCGACATACAACTTCGCGTCGGCACTTGATCTGAATCTGGAGGGCGCTTGGGAGTTGACCCTGTCGCGTCCGGTGACTGGCGTCGGTCAATCGTCCGGCGACTACTACACGCTGATTCACGGTGCACCCGAATTCACGTTCAAGATTTCTGCCATGCACGGTGCTTTGACTGATACGGCGAGGACTGCCGTGCAGGCCGCGACCGCAGGATCATTCCGCATTGGCTGGGGTAACGCTACGGCGGGAACCGTGGACGGCGATCTTGACTTTGCCTTCGACGGCACACTGAATCGCGATGGCGTGAAGGTGCTTGGCACTGACGGTCCTGTTGCACTTGTCGAGCTTTCGGGCACGATGCGCAAAGCGGCTGGTGCAAACCCGATCACCGTTGTGATCGCAAACTCAAACGACAGAACTTGGTAGAGGTAACGCGATGGCGATAAAGTACATCATCCCCGGTGCTCCCCGTGAAGTCGATATTGACGGCACGATTGTGACAGTGAAGACGTTGACGTGGCGAGAGAGAGAGGACTTACAGGTCGCTCTCTCCGATGCAAACCGGGGCGCTGACGCGCGGCGCGTATTATCAACGATGCTTGATACTATTGCGCCGTATGTAGTCGGATTCTCGGATTGTCCCGATTCTCCGGCGCGTGAGGTGCTCGACATCATTGAGGACGCTGCGATTCTCCACAGAATCACCAATGCAGTGCTCGGCTTGGAGGATAGGGAGGCAAAAAACTTGCCCTCCTCGCAGGGTCAGTCTTCCGGGGGCACGACGAAGGACTCTGCGCCCGACACGATGACCACGAGCGACGATTGTGCTTCAAGCACACCGATCCCGTCGTATGTCGAGTCCCAGCAGGACAGCCCGTCACCATCCACCGAAGAGACTGGACAAGGCTGATAGATGAGTACGCACAACGACACGGGGCGGTTGGCGCCCCGCCATTCATGGCGTTCCACGCATACTCAGTCTGTCCCTGGGGGATTATCACCGAGTTATCGAAGCACGTTTGGAACCTGTACTGCGCTCTCGGAGGCGTATCTCGTATTCGCACTCCGACTGAATACTACGACCAGGCAGCGATCTGGGTAGATGGTTGTGCGATAATCGACCGCGAACAGAATAGATGGCAGAAAGAACAGAAGGAGCTTGGGCACTCGTAACGAGAACGTAAAGCTCGTAATATCCGCAAAGGACAAAGCCTCGCCGACGCTTGGCGGCATCCAGAACAAGGTACTCGCAATCGGTGCGGCGTACATGGGTTGGCAAGCCGTTACTGGCGTCATCGGTTCGATTATCGAGAAGGGCGTAGAAAGTGAGCGCGTCTGGACTGACGTTGCCGCCGCTCTTGATCGTCACGGCCATTCGGTTGACGATAATATCACCAAAATTCAGGCTTTCGCTGGTGAGATGCAGACGCTATCAGGGGAGAGCGACGAAACCGTTGGTAAAATGGTCCAGTCGTTTGTCGACTACGGACAAACCGTAGACGAGGCGATGGAGACTACCCGTGTCGCTATGGACCTGGCTGCGGGTGGCGGTATGAATCTGATGTCGGCGACGGACCTGCTGTCTAAGGCTGCCGTTGGCTACACGTCAACGCTGTCTCGCTACGGCATCATCATCGACGAGAACATTCCCAAGTCAGAGAAATTTGCGGCGGCGATGGCGCAGATCAATGAGCGGTTTGGTGGTGCTGCGGCTTCGCGCATGGACACCACCGAAGTTAAGCTGAAATTGATGTCGGAACGGTTCGGGGATTTGCAGGAACAGATATTTGAGTTGTTTTCGCCAGCGTTATTCACCGCCGTCAATACTGCCGTCGCCGGGCTCGATTCACTTATGGGTGCAATTGATTTTCTGACGCCTAAAACGCGCACCCTTACCGATGAGCAGTTGAAACTTGAGAACGCAATTCTTGGCGTTGGTGAAGCCGCCGAAGGTAGTGCTGCCGATCTGATTAGTTTCGCGGCTGTATCTGAGGGCGTTAAAGAATTTGAGTCAATCATGCGGGACTTCAATCAGGGCGTCAGCACAATCGACGCTTCTCGGCTTGAGGGTATTACCGCTAATCTCCGCGAGATGTATACGATTGCCCCCGACGCAACGAATGCGCTGATCGGTGGGCTTGAAGCCGCTTCACCTGCCTTCAAGGGTGTCAGAGATCAGGCAACGATGACGCTTGAAGAAATCGAAGCCATGATGAATGACAAAGCGCTGGCCAAGATTGATTGGGCTTCTATGATTCCCCCGCCCATCGACGAAGAGTTTCTCGACGAGTTTGAGGAGAGCGCGATCAAGGTGGGTGAGATTTGGTGGAAGCACCAGAGCGACGGGGAAGATGCTTACCGTGAACACAAGAACCGCATGACTGAGATCGACAATCTCCATTGGGAGGCACAGCTTGCGGGGCTCGACGAGTTTGAGCAAGAGCGGCAGAACATTCAGCGGTGGTACGAAGACGAATTCGAGATGATCCGCCAAACACACTTCGTCAACGAGGCCGAGCGCGAACAGGCATGGAACGATCTCTATGTCGTCTATGCCGAACAGCGCATGGAGATCGACAGGGCGGAGAACCAACAGCGAGTTGATGAATGGCTGAATTCGACCGCCGAGATGCGGGCAATCGTTGATGGCTTTGTAACGGACTGGACATCGGCGGCGTTAGACGGCGGCGCAACGTGGGATACCGTGCTGAAGAACCTTCGCAAACGCATCATCGCTGCCTTTGCGGGGCAAACATTGTCGGCGCTCTGGAAGTTCATCGCTGGGCAAGTTGTCGGCACGAAAGAAACGGTCAGCCAGACAATAGCTCTGGGCGCTCAAGCGTCGGCATCAACTGCGGTTGCTGCGGCATCGACGACGGCGGCGGCTGTCCAAGTCGCTGAGGCCGCTATCGTGAAGGGGTTGACGGCGCAATACATCGCTCTCGCTGCTGCAAAAGCGGCGGCCACGCTCGGAATCTCTGCTGGCCCGTCTATTGCGGGGGCGGCAGCGGTTAAGGCTTCACTTGTACCTATGCTACTTACGGGGTTTGATGATCCGCTCAATGACGAAATGGGGAAGCGACACGGCTGGGATTACATGGACAACTTCATGGCGGGCGCGACTTCTCGCGCTTCGTCGCCGCGATACGGCTCCGAAATGGTGTCGGCCATCGGACAGGGCATGGGTAGCGCTGCAACGCCGATTAGTGGAACGTCGAGTAGCAAACCACAGACCGTCATCGTCGTCCAGGTGCAATCTGGCGCTGATGTCGATTATGTCCGCAATGCGCTACTCCCGGCGCTGAATGAGGAAGAACTGCTCGGCTCTCCCGAATCAACGACAACCATTGAACTTGAAACCGGAGAGGTGATGCGAAGTGGCATCCTCAGTTAGTTTTTATACGTGTGAACACTACGACGAATTGACGCCGCTTTCCGCAACATCCGAGGCGACAGGCTATGAGAAAGAGAACGCTTTCGATCTTTGCTTGAGCACGTACTGGAAGGGGAGTTCGACGGCGGCGCAAATCCTCTCTGTCGATTTCGGTGAAGCCAAGACGTTCGACTCTGGCGTGATCTTTGTCAATAACAACGATGAATCAATATCGTCCGGCACGGGGCTCCTACAATACTCAGCCGACAATTCAGCGTGGACAACGCTGGCATCGTTTACGTGGAACAATACGGGTGTTCCGTTACGACTCATTGATGACACCGACGAATCGTATCGCTATTGGCGCATAACGGCGTCATCTGTCACGAATATCGCAGAGGTATCCCTGTTCATGCCGACCAACAAAGTCACGCTGTCGTGGGCGAATGAGTTGCCGGAACGGTCGCCGTTATCATATCGCAACAGCGTCACACGGTCAGGCGATTTTGTGCGCTACGTAGTCGGCGAATCAAACACGGGATTGCAGCGATTCCACCGAACCTACACCGCGTTAACCAGCGCCAACCTCGCCATCCTGCAAGGTGTTTATGAAGATTGCCGGGGTAGTCGCTATCCCCTCGTCATACAGGAGGGCGCAACAGAAGCGACGGCCAAGCTGGTGAGGATCGTCAACGCCTCATTTGATCCGTCAATGACCTGTTACGGTCGATACAACGTCGAAATGGAATTTGAGGAAGTGCCTTACATCACGGGCGGGGAGACGATGTGAGGACGACGGGGACTCTATTCGATAACCAGAAACACCGCACTGGTGTGGTGACTCGCATTGTCGCTGAACTGCAAACGTCTGGCGGTACTACGATTCTCACCCTGTCTGACAAGCCGATCAACTGGACAGGCGGTAACGTGTACCCGATTATCGAATCATTGTCGAATGTCAGTGAGGCAGTCGATATGCGTACGCGCGTACCCCGGACATCATCAGCAACGCTCAAAATCAACAACGCCCGCTTTACGTATCAGTCCGATGTTAAGGTGCGGTTCTCTGAATACGTCTATGATTCGGGGTCCATCCTCGACAAAGTCAAGAAGGTCAAGGTTTATTTGATAGCGGGTGAGACCGCGACATCGGTTAGTGATGGGATGCTATTGTTTTATGGCCGCGTTACGTCGATGCCGAAAGTCACGACTTCATGCGTTGAATTGAAGCTGCAAGACTTGTCGTCCTATGTTCACGCGACAATTCCGTCAACGCTTATGGCCGATACGTTTGCATCGTGCCCAGAGAAGATCGCCGCGAAACCGATCCCACTTGTCTATGGTTCTTTTAACCATCGAGGCTACTTGTCGTGGTCTGGTATGACCGCGACGGGTTACAGTTTCGATCACGCGGGCAATGGTTTACTGTCTATCCTGCCGACCACACGCGAGGACTTCCCGAAATACGTTGTGGCAGATCATGTTATGGATGCGATTGGCGGGGTGGTCTACGCCGACTTCGGTTACGAAGACCCTGGCAAATACGACTTCCTGACAGCTACGGCAAACCCCGCGACAGCAACGCTTGACGATAGCGGGTGTGGAACCATTACGACGGATGAGTATCGCGCCATCATTCCAAGCCCGCTACTTGACAATGCCGACGATGACTATTCGTGGACATCAAGCTACACGGCCCCGGACGATGTCGAGAATATCATGGATGCTGATTTGACGACGTACTCGACGTGGACCGACAGTCAGGATGACGGCACGGCGATCATGCACTGGTCCGGGTATCACGTCAACTGGCCGAATGCTGGTAGTCCGGCATCAGCGCGGTTTGAGGCATACTTGCTTTCGTATACAGCGTGGGGTGTGCTCGTCCCCGATATCACTGCGTGGTTTGTCAAGACCGACGAGGGCTACATGATGGGCACAGGTGGGACGGTCCCGACGTATCAGATTACCGGGTCGCCGGGATGGACCTGCAATTCGACGCCGTTTTCGATCAACGCAACAGTGGACCCGAAACCCGATGGTGTTGTCATTACGATGGGACTGTCGAATTCAGTACTTGCCGATAGCACCACAGACAACTTCGACTGCTGTGACGTTTACGATTTCCGCATCATGTACGAAATGTGCGACGCGCCTTGCCCGTCTACGCGAGACTGTTTTTGCTCTGGCGATGGGTTGGCGTATGGGTCTTGGGTCACTGAGTCGGGGCGGTCTAACGGTCACGCGGTTGGCGACGTTATCGAAGACCCCGCAATGATTATTGAAAGCATCCTGCGCGACGTATTGGGCGTGGCTACTACTGACATCGACACGACGATGTTTGATGCGGCGTTGAACGGCAACGTTGAGGCGCGTATCCAAATGCTGACACAGAAGAACTCTGCAAAGTATGTGCAGCAGATTGTTGAGCAATCAACATTCGTTTACATCTGCGGTGCGCGTGGTAAGCACCGGGCAATCCCCCTGACAACAACGTACTGGTCCAGCAAGAGTGTTGACGCGACAATTCCGTGGCCTCGCATTATACCGGGATCGCTGACGGTTGACTACTTCGGACCTGTTGTCAATAAGCTCAACGTCGAATCTGGCTATCAGCAAGAAACGAAGTCCAAGTATTGGGAGCATAATACCTATACCGATTCAACGAGCGTCACGGACTTTGGGGAGTTCGCAGCGTCGGTGAAATGGCAGAACGTCAACGGCACTTCGGCCTCGACGGTTGCTGGCTTTTTGATCGGTGCAACGGGTCGCTGGTCACAACGCAGACTGCAAGTCAAGTTCAGCACTTACGGGATTATGTATGCTGACCTTGAAGTCGGGGACTGCATCTCGCTGGACTCGACAAGCGTTGATCCGCACATGAAAGCAATGGATGAATCGTGGAGCGGCAAGAAATTTATGGTAGTGTCGGCAACCCAACAGGGAGCAGGCAGGACAACAATAACAGCAATCGAAATGGGGTAATCAATGGGTAATGGCACGTCGGTCAGTAACGGGAACACATTCCCGACATGGAAGGTCATCGCAAGCGTCCTGGCATCACTACTGCTTATTGTCCTGACGTTTGCCATCGGCACAACAACGGCCCGGATCGACAAAGTCGAAACGAAGATCGAACAGAGGGAGGCTCACGACCTGATCGTCGACACCTGCATCGTCTCTATGCGGAAGGATCTGCGATACCTCGTCAAATCAATGGACGAAGTCAAGGAAGCTGTAAAGGAAAAATAGATGGCTCTTGCTCAGTTCAATCTCGTTAAGCGGGTGGGAACTTCACCCGGCAACGAGTCTAATACGTCATGGAACCCATGTCTATTGGGTTCCGATGTAGTCTCGACCGACACCGGGAGCTACCCGATTCCCGCACCGGACACGGGGTACTCGTATAGCTATGAATCCTGGCTGCGGCTGGACTGCACTACGGCGCCGGATAACGGTACTGGCAACTTCAAGGTCTGGTTCTCGGCGAATGACCCAGATACCGGGGTCGAGTTGTTTATCGGTACGACGGCGACTTACGCGACGCCGGTGTCGACTGCTTCCAGCGTGGCGACAACGGACGCAACGACCTATTCGTCAAGCGGTGCGGCAATGACGCTCGGCACACCGCAGACCGATGACGAGATCACAACGACATCCCATTTCTCGGACTACTTTGTTCTGCAACTGCGGATCGACACGACCGCCGGGCAGGGTGATATGCCGACACAAGTCCTCCACATAAGGTATGACGAATGGTAAGCGAGAACTATATGGACTATGGCGAGTGGGTGCTCAAGTGCGCTCATGGTACGGTGAGCCAGAAGCAGTCTGACCGCAAGACGCCGAGTGATGCAATCACCGACGATCTTGGCCCACCCATGTCTATCTCGTTCATGTATCGGGACGGTCGGCAGTTTGGACCGGTGCGGATTCCCGCCGGTGCAATGCCGAGATATTTCCGCAGGGTTGATCGGGCCAACGGGCGAATCGTGTCGCTGGAATTTTGGATTGGCTGGAAATCTGCTGACGGGTTCTACTGGATTGCTATTGACGCCGAAACCGGAGAGGTGCGCGAGAACGCGAAACCATAATGGCTACGCAGATACTCAGACCTAACGCCGCTGGTGACAACGACGACTGGACCCTGTCACCGGCATCCGGTTCAACCTGGGATCACCTGGAAGAGACCACCTCATCCGGTGACACGTCGTATATTAAGACGACGGTGGCGACCTACTATCCGTATCTGCGTTTAAGCTCAACCAATAGTGTCGGTTCTCAGCAATCCATCACAACGTCGCTTACCGAGTATTCCGAAACGATATCACGGCCCGGCGGGGGATCGTGGTCAGAGTCTGACCTCGCCAATCTCAAGGCGGGAGTCAAGGCTGTGTCGTTGTCGGATATATATGCCGATGTCAACCTTGAAGCATGGCCACACTCTGGGGCAACGATCAATAGCGTTGCGGTGCACACGGAGGCAATCAGCAATCGCGGCACTCGCATCTATCGCCTCTGGGTAGTCGTTGATTACACGGCCAGCGGGAATCAAGTCACCTGGTCGGCAAAGGTTCCGGCCGAGATCACCTATGATGCGAAGTGGGTTGCGCCGGACTACGCCTTTCGGAAGCGGATCGTATTCGACACGCCACACGGTGCAACGGATGCCGGATACACGGCAGAGTTCTCACTAAAGACCGGCAACAGAAAGATAGTTGCATCGGACGGCTATTACAACGAAGCAGTGCAGGCGTCGGGCGGGTTCCAGCTTGAGGACTATAACGGACGGACCTACTATACTTATCTATCTCGGGTGAACCATGCGAGGACCGCCGTCGAGGCTCGGATATGTTATCTCGACCACGCCACCGGAGAATGGTCCGACCCTGTCATGGTCGCCACGATGAACACCTATAACGACACCCACTTTTTCCCCGTGCCGACGATTGACAACGACGGATATATTCACGTCTTCTGCGGGGGGCACGGTACGGAATCGGGCGTCGGAACCAAACACTATGTCAGTGACAGCCCGGAAGATATTTCGTCATGGACATATACTCAGACGATCCTCGACGACACCACCTATCCGATTGCGTTCACTATCCCATCAACGTCAAGCGAGAATCCTGGCCGGATATATTTGTTCGTGCGTGGCGGCGGCACGACACTCGGCGAACATCTCTGGTCATTCTCGTACTCCGATAACGGCGGCACTTCGTGGTCTGGCAGGCGGACGTTCCTGCTTGACAGTTCTCACACCAGTTCAAAAAATTACTGTTACGGGTTCAGGTATGACCGGGACGCCAAGCGGCTCCACATAGGGTTTAGTTTTCAGGCGACGAACATTGATCCTCTCGGTGTTTGGTACGCCTATTCCGATCTTGGGGAGACCGATGGCTCCTCCATGACTGACGAGGGCTTCAATGTCTGGCGGTGGGCCGATGGTACTGTGGCGGGCCGAACGGATTCAGCATCTACAGCGCAGACACCAATCACCTACGATTCAGGCAAGGCAATCATTCTGAGTTCCGATGTTTGCGGCGAAGCGTTCATCGAAAATCTTGTCTTGACTAACCGCGACGGCACGACCCCGCCACAGCCCGTGATATTCTGGGAGCAGAAGCAGAGCGACGTCAACTATGCCTATGCTTTCGAGACGAACCTCTGTTGCGCGAAATGGTCGGCGTCCGTCGGGTCGTCCGGGTCGTGGAATATCTACTATCCGTCCGAGCAGGTTGACCGACTTCTCCGGGTGCGGCGCTCCGGCATCGGCGTGATGACTGACCGTGACGGAACGATTCATTGCTATATGCCCGTTCACGGCAAGACCTGGTCACACCGGATACCGGATTCAGACGTTGACGATACCAACGTCACACCATCAACCGGCTCTGACAATTATGCCTGCGTTGACGATGGGTTCGCAGCGATGGACACCAGTGACTACCTGACATTCGGCACGTTGACCGGGGCGGCAAGTTTCGACTCCATTGATACCGTTGAAACTGGCGTCACTTATGAGCAGGTCGAAGTCGTAGCACAAATGAAGGCGGTTACAAGTGGGCATGCCGTCTATCTGTATATATCCGACGGCACCACAGACGACGAGAAAACCACAGACACAATTTCGACCTCCGATTGGGCCGAATACAAAGAGGTGTGGGCCAGCAATCCGTTTACTTCATCGGCGTGGACCGAGGATGATATCAACGATCTGGAATTCGGCGTCAAGGAAAAGAATGGAGCCTATACGCTCCAAGTCGCCCGCGTGTTCCTTCGTGCCCGATACCGCCGCAGCGCCGATGACGAAATGTTCTCGACTGAGATACACGAACTGACATCTACTGACGGCGGCGCAACGTGGAATTTTGCTGGCGAGCGGTCACAGAACTCGGCCACCGGCATCCCGATAATGACCCAGAAGCATTGGGCAAACAATGACATGGTCGAGATCGGCTGGACCTCTGGCTACGACCTGTTCTATCTGACCGAGCCATTCTACGGGCAGGTCTTGCCGTCCGCCGACGATGTCCGGGTCTATTGGGGATCGCAGGAACTGCACCGGATTATCGACTACGCCAACCTCGACGAAACGACGATTCGCTTTGCCATTCCCCAGGCACTCGCGGCGGACGCAACAACCACGACAACCCCCCTCTATGTCTACTATGGGAATACCTGCGAAACCGACCGGCCCTTGAGTGACCCCAATGAGGTCTATACATATTTCGAGACGTTTGACGATTACGATGAGAATTCGAGCATAAACGGTCAGGGCGGGTGGACGCTCAATAGCGGAACGGCTTTGATATGGGAATCGCCGCCGGGCGATGACCCTGTAGATAACGGCCACTCAAATAAAATCTTCGCCGGTGGCAAATGCCTCGACTTCACCGGGCTTGGAAACGCCACAAAGACAATCGGATCGGGGCTGACAAACGTCTACGCCGAGGTTGCTATCTGGGCAACGATCAATGCCAGCAACTTTTTCACCCTGCTCGACGGCTCATCAAATTCATGGGGCGCCGGGTTCCGACTTGGCAATACCGGCGGATATGATGACGACGGGACCATGACAGCATCGTCGCTAAATTGCTACAACAGTTCTTATCACGACTATGCGGCACAGGTTACGTCGGCGGGCTGCTCGGCATGGGCCGACGGTGAATTGATGGTAGAGGAAGCATCGGGGATATCGTCGGTCAATACGCTCAAGCTCGACTCAGGAACGGGGTTCTTTGACTACATCCGAGTCTACCAGAAGATCAGGGCCACTACGAACGCAACTATCTCAAGCGGGTTCACCGACTCGACGGCCATCCTCGCCAGTTATGTAGGTAACGTCACACCAACTGCGACATATCTGGACTCGACCCACGCCAAGCAGAACTTTGTTGACAAGCGGGAAGTGTCAAAGGTCGAAGTCTCTGTCACCTGCACACAGGCATCTTGGACATCTGGGGACTATGCAGAACTGGCGTTCTACATATCGAACGAAGAGGAATACGACGCCGATGATCTTGACCTGTCCGTGACGGGGGCAAAGGTCTATTGGGATGGTGCTACAAGCGGCTCCAAGAAGTTCATTTTCGATTACGATTCGGCGGATTCGATTAACAATGCCGACAACAACGACTCGACCTACAATCTACCGACTCGCGGCAATCACTCGTTCGTCGTGCATCCCTACAGCAATACACAGGGCGATTCAGGCACGTTTACCATTACGTCAATCACCTATTACTACAAGATACAAGACCCGTCCATTACGCTCGGCACTGAGGAATTCAGGGGCGCATTGATTGACGCCGCGATTCAGGGAACCGACAGCCGCACGTTCTCGGTTGACGCAAAAATCTCCGGCTACCTTGCCCGGCTTTCAAGCAAGATTCCAACTGACTACTCATACACATTCTTCGGCGACCAGAGAATCCCTGTCGATCACACGCAGTATGCCAGCGGATCGTACCGGATACCGACAAACTGGTCCTACACATTTACGGGGTCGCAGAGAATTCCCGGCGAGATACTGAAGGGGCTGTCCGGTGCTCACCTCGTGCCCGTCGAGCACAAGCAGACCATTGCGCCGTCAGCAAAGATTCGGGCCGACTACGCCCAGTACACGAGACTGACAGGCAGGACGCCTATCGATTGGGGCGTCCTGTTCTCAGCGACACAGCAAACCCCGGTCAGTCACGGCCAGACAACTGCATGGACCCCGGAGATCAGGATTGCCCACACGGGCAACGTGTCGCTGTCGGCCCTCGTGCGGATCGCCTACGCTGGCCTTGCTGCGTTCCGCATGAGCACCCCGGTCGAGTACGCTCAATCGGCAAGCCTCGTTATTGACCTGCCGGCCGAGTACCTGGCTGAATTGGAGGCCGGCAATATCATCCGGGCCGAATACCTCAAGGCGATGGAAGACATCAAACAGGTCCGGGCAGAGCATGGCGTCGAGCGCCAAATCTCTGCGAAAATACCGACTGACTACGGCACGACAATCGAAATCTCTGAAGCGACCCCGGTTGAATACGGGCAGGGACTGACGGGTTCCAATCAAATTAGGGTTGGATTCAAGGCGCACTTGTCAGCCACGATGCAGGTGCCGACTGACTATCTCGTCACGATGGCGGCGGCTTCGGGTATGATCCCGGCCGAATATCAAAAGGCGATTGCCTCTGCGTACCAAATCCCGTCTGACTATGGACAAACAACGGCGCTCTCGTCAAAGCTCCGCATTGCTCACACCGGATTGTCCGGGTTCAAGATGCGGGTGCCGATGGAATTCTCCGTAACTATGGATGCCGCGACAGGCAAGATCGCCGTCGAGCATGGCATCACCGTGACATCGACCGGACTGACCCCGGTGGAAGTGCTCGTCACTCGGTCAGGTTCGATGCGCGTACCCGCCGACTTCAAGCAAATCACCACAGCGACGGCCCGCCAGGCGATTGAATATCTCCAGACGATGGAACCGTTCTCAGGCCAGACGCCCGTTGAGCTTTCGGAAAGTCTGGCGGCTGCACTGCAAACACCGATTGAGAATCTGTTCACGCTGGAAACATCGAACAGGACGCCCGTCGAGATAACATCCGGCGTGCAGCTTGCTACGGCCCTGCGCATCCCGCTCGACTTCGGGCAATCGGTTCTCGCCACGCAACAGACCCCGGCGGAATTCGCGCAGTCTTTACTCAGCAATCAGGTAATCAAAATCGATTACGGCAAGGGCATGACCGGATCAATCGAGATCGATGTCGAATACGGTCAGAGCATGACGGGGACTACCGAGATCCCCCTGTCGTATTTGGCGGGGCTGATGATCGCCCAGGAAATCCGGGTGGACTGGACCGGACGTGCGGCAGTCCTCTTTGCCATTACGAACGCGGCTATTTCACAGGCATCACTTGCGAGTGCAATGGTGTCCGTCGCCGGTCTTACCTCCGGCCTGCTGGAAATTGCAAAACTGAACTCTGTTCTCTTGGCCCGGACACAAGCGACCGCAGGGACTGTCTCGGCGGCAAAAATCAATGACACAGAAATCAATGGAGGTGCCTGATGCCAATCACGCCGACCACGAAGGTCAATGAGGGATCTTCATGCCGACTCACATTCACGCTCACGGATTACGACGGGACGGGAATCGCCGCCTCTGCGATAACAACGGTGACCATGACCCTGAAGGATAAGGACGCGGGGACGGTTATCAACTCCCGCGAGGATATAGACGTTTCCAGTGGGTTCGATGTCACCGGCGGCGGGTTTACATGGGAACTGATCGCCGCTGACAACCCCATCGTGGACGCTACTAAAAGCGAAGAGATTCACGTTGCGACCTTCACGATCACCTCGACCGCGGGGAGTAACGCAATCACGCTCAATGAAGAAGTATGGATAACAGTAACTAATCTCAATACGGTTTCATAGGAAGGAGCCAGACAATGGCTGTTGAAAAAAAAGACATTTGGATCTTTGGGGCGACTGTTCACCCCGAGGATGATACCACGTCGGATGTTGGGGGCGCGGTTGACACCGGAACCAAAATGACGTTCTCCGATCCCGCTGCGGCATCGACCTTCAAAATGTATGCAAATGCCGCCGACACGAACGCGATTACTGTGACCGGGCGAAACGCTGCCGGGGCGATTGTTTCCGAAGCCGAGACGCTCAATGGCACAACCGGATCGACCGAAACAACCGCAAGCCTGACCCGCATTCTCAAGGCGACGATTAACGGCAACACCGCCTCGGTCGCCGCTGCGATTGCAACCACGGGAACCACGCCAACGACCGGAACGGCTCAGTCTGCAACCGCCACCACCCTGGTCCTCGCCAACGGCGCAGTTTCTACTGACGGTGATTTCAAGCATCAGGTGCTCCGTATCACCGGCGGGACCGATGGCGTCGGCGAACTGGCCGAGATCATCGACTCTGTGGCCTCTACCGACACGGTCTACATCCGCCAATGGGGCGAGGGTGATACGCCGACCGGCACGATCACCTACTCAATCGCCCCCGGTGTCGTGTTCGAGAACTACACCACTCCAGCGATCACGATTGACACGGTCCGGCGCCCGTTCTACGATGCCGCCGCGCCGTCGAGTTCTACTCGTGACTATTACGAGAAGATCTTCGTCGGCAATGAACATGCCACAACCGCACTGACCAACGCAACTCTCGACGAGCTGACCAACGGTTCGATCTACTCCAAGGTCTATTACTTTGCGGAGAGCACGGTCAACGGTTCTGGAACCTGCGATGACCGCCTGACTGAACCATCCGGAAGCCCGTCGTGGGAAGATACCGACTCGATCGATCTCGGTGATGCGGGTGACGGAACGCTCGGCGCAGGAGAAGAGCAGGGCATCTGGGTCAAACTCGCGCTGTCGTCCTCGGACACGGCGGCCAACTCGTATTGGGAAGTCCAGGTGTCCGGTCAGTCGACCTAATAACATTTCAACCTTGTGATATTATTCGGCGACCTTGCGATTTTAAAATCGTGGGGTCGTCGTTTCTTTAGGGAAACAAACCGCGCACCCGTTGCGTGGAGGAGGTTACAATGGATACTGTATTGCTTGTTCTTTCTGCGGGATTATCTCTCATCGTCATGCCGATTACTCAGTGGATCAAACAGACGAATTGGTTCGGCAACAAGTTTGAGCCGAGGGTGATTTCTATGATCGTCGCTATTATCGTCGTCGGCATAGCGGGGCACTTCATGGACAAATCGCTAACCATTGAACAGATCGAGCAGATGGCGCTCGGCGCTGTGACTGCGGCGTATGGGTCAAACATTTTCCATTTGGTCTGGCAGAAAATTAGAGGGCGCCAATGAAAGCCCTGCTCACCCTCGCCCTTGCGCTGATACTGGCGACGGGGCCGAACGTGTTTGCAAATTAGAAAGGATCAGTGATGAAAAGAATCTTAATCCTCGCCGTTCTATTAACGGCAACGGCGTTTGCCTTTAATGTGAACGCGCAGGAACCTGAACTCACTATCGGCCAAGTGCCCGCAGGGTTCTCAGCCGGTATGCTCATGATCGAGGGCGTCCAGACCACGATGGCGTACTGCGTCGATGTCGGCAAGCAGGAAGTGCTCGGCGTCACCGGGATCGTCTCGTATATGTACACCGAACGCGACGACACAGAATTTAACTACCTCAAGATGCTTTTGGAACGCCCGGTGTACCTTGACTACGACATTTATTTGATCCCCGGCGGTGGGTTCTGGCAGAGTATCGGCCAAGGGGGCGACAAGACTTTCCCCTGTTACAGTGTGGGCGCTGAGTGGCGTCATTGGGGGTTGTCAACGGGTCTGCGTGGTGAGGTCGGCGTAAGGACGGGCGAACCCGATATGTTCATGGTCGGGGGGTTTCTGCGGGTGCTGTTGTAGTGACCATCGT
>Ga0272443_10000965_pt1 | contig 46366 bp, 43 predicted proteins | sample SSMAcet12_FD_193581 | JGI IMG/M metagenome (GOLD analysis project Ga0272443, IMG submission 193581) | Marine sediment archaeal communities from Little Sippewissett salt marsh, Falmouth, MA, United States - SSM-Acet-12 | ecosystem: Environmental > Aquatic > Marine > Wetlands > Sediment ...
CCCGACGTGTACGCCGCCATGCTGGGCGAGAAGCTCAAGGCTCACGGCACCCAGGTGTTTCTGGTCAACACCGGTTGGACCGGGGGGCCTTACGGAACGGGCAGCCGCATGGACATTACGGTGACCCGCCACATTATCCGTCAGGTGCTGGAAGGAGACCTGGAAGGTCTGGAGTTCAAAGAGGATCCCCGTTTCCATATCATGGTGCCCGTCACTTTTCCCGGAGTGGATCCCAAGGTGCTGCACCCAAAGAAATCCTGGCAGGATGGCGACGAGTTCGAGCAGCGGGCGAACGCCCTGGCCGCCGAGTTCAGCGCCCAGTACGACAAGGCCTACGGAGACAAGCCCATCGCGGACGCCATCCGCGCCTGCTGCCCCGGCAAATAAAGTTACACATTATTCACTTTCTGAACGGCTTGATGCATCGAGGTTGCAGAAATGCCTGCACAAGCCTGTGGCCAAGAGCAAGAATACATATGTGAAATCCGTTCTTTCGAGATAGATTAGGGTGTGGTGAGATGCCCTTCGCTCACCACTTCGCGTCTGACCGGAAAGGGCTGTGGTGGCCTGAAATGACTACGGCGGATGTTTGGGATGTGACCGCAGCCATTTCACCCTAGTCGGGCCGGCCTCCTGGCCCATCCGGTTCCCAGCCGACTACGTTTGCGTTCCCTCAGGGCAGTCTCACCACCCCTTTTGTATAGTGCAGGTTATGCAATGTGAGCCAATGTATATTATCAAATAGGCCGCGGGAATGAGGCATTAGCGAACGTTAAACGTAGGCTCAGGGGACCCATGGTCTGAGGCAGGATGGCCGCAAGGCAAAATGCCGCCCCGGTCACATCCCAAACAACCGCCGGGGTCATTTTAATCCGCCGAAGACCGCAATGGGTCTGGACTCCCGGCGCGATCAATGGCAGTGAATAAATCCAGAAGCAAGGCACAAGCAATACGTTTTGCAAAATACTGTTAGTTCTGCAGAGTGCCGGGAACAGGCCGTAGTGGTGAGCGTTGGCTCTGCCCGCGGTCGGCTGCTTTAGCCCATTTAAGGAGTTGATGTTTCGGGTTCAGCGGGGGCCGCGGCGGCCGTAAGGCGATCTGGAATAAGCGTTGAGGAATCCCGGGGAGTAGTCCGCCTCCGGGTAGGCCTGAAGGGTCTCGTAACCGAGCCAGGCGATCATGGATGCGTTGTCCGTGCAGTACTCCGGCCGGGGCAGGAAGAGAGGGATGCCCGGCTGGTTGAAGGCTTGCTGCAGGCGGTTGCGCAGCAGGGTGTTGCGGCTCACGCCGCCGGCCACCACCACCCCGCGCGCGGCATGGTTTTGCAGCGCCTCGGTCAGGGAACGAACCAGGTAGTCCACCATGGAGGAAAGCAGGGAGGAGATCAGCCCGGGGATGCGGGCGTCGCCGGCCTGGATGCCCTGGTGCCGGGCCAGGCGTAAAGCCGCGGCCTTGTACCCGGAGAAAGAGAAATCCGCTGAGCCGTCGCTCATACGCGGGAAAGAAAACGGGAACTCCTTGGCGCGGTCCGGAACGTACATACGGTCCAACACCGGGCCGCCCGGGTAACCCAGCCCCAGGAAGCGGGCCACCTTGTCCATGACTTCCCCGGCCGCGTCGTCACGGGTGCCCGCCAGCATTTTGAGCTCAAAGCGCGACGCCAGGTGGAACAGGGTGGTGTGTCCGCCGGAAACCACCAGGGCCAGGAGGGGGTACTCGATTTCCCTTTGGCCGATAAACGCGGCCTCGATGTGGGCGGCCACATGGTCCACTCCCACCAGGGGGATGTCCGTGCGCAAGGAAAGGCCCTTGGCGAAGGAGAGGGCGATGAGCAGGGAGCCGATCAGGCCGGGGCCCTTGGTGACGCTAAATAAATCCACCTCGTCTATGCGCAGCCCAGCCTCTTCCAGCACGGCCGTGGTCAACAGGTCGATGCTCTCGTAGTGGGTCCGGGATGCGATTTCCGGCACCACTCCCCCGAAGCGGGCGTGCAGGTCCACCTGGGACTTGACCTTTTCGCACACCACCCGGTCCCTGCCGCCGCCGCGTTCCACCAGGGCCACGGCGGTCTCATCGCAGGAGGATTCAAAACCCAGCACCAGCATGGCCCCATTCTACCCGACAACGCCGGCGGGGGCAATCAAATCGGGGCGATTGACCGAACGGCGAGAGGCGAATGGCATGGAGTCGTTAAATAAAGTTGGGAGTTAAAGAGAAAAACCGGTTGCGGAGTGGAGAAGCAATACAAACCACGGATCATACGGAAGGCATTATGTAGGAGCGGGCCCCCGTGCCCGCCCGCGTTTAAGCAACCATTACCGCAAATGTAATACAGTTTCAAGAACAAAGTCTGGGATTGACAAAACGATAAGGTTGATATATATGATATATGTGATAAGGGGGCGGTATGGATACGCAGATGCTTGTGCGAATCGACGCGGAAATCAAGGATAAACTGACGCGGCTGGCCCGCAAACAGGGCCGAAGCACTAGTAGCATGGTGAGGGAGATCCTGGCTGAGTATGTGGAGCAGCGTGACATCGAGGGATATGTGGATGACCTGTGGGGCCGGATCGGCGGAAAATTGCGGGCAAAGGGGGCGGAACCCGGGGACGTAACAGCGTCCATCGCGGCGGAGCGCAAGCACAAGTATGAAAGCGGTGATTGACACCAATATATTCATCTCCTCTTTTTTCGGAGGCAAACCCCGCCAGGTGATCGATCTCTGGAAAACCGGGAATCTCATCCTGTGCTTTTCCGCGGATATCCTGGACGAATACATGCGGGTGTTGCATCGCATGGGATTGGAACCGGCAGAGGAGCTTGCGGAGTTGTTGGATTTATTGGCTACCAGCCCCAACGTGTCGTTTGTCCGCGATCCCGACCCGGTGCGTGTAGTCGTCGAGGATCCCGACGACGACAAATTCATTGCCTGTGCCCTGGCCCTGAAAGCCGGGGTCATCATCAGCGGCGACAAGGCACTCCTGGGAATCAGCCGGTACCGTGGCATCCCCATCCTCTCCCCGGCCGCATTTTTAAAACGCTTTTTTCCTGATTGAGCCTGGTTCGGGTTGTTCATCCTGTCAGGCCTGGGATAGAATGGGGGTATGAAAGCGTGGTTGCGGGAAAGGGTGGATGGGGTTGAGCGGATCACCAAGATCCGCGCCGAGGCGTCGTTGCGCACCTTCTATCGCTTGGAATTCAAACAGGAAACCCGGGTGGCCATGGTCTACCCCGGGCCGGAACCGGCTGCCCTGGAGCGGATCAAAAGACTCACGGATCTTTACCGGGCCCACAACATCCCGGTGCCGCGGATCCATGCCGTGCTGGAAGACCGCGCCCTGCTGCAGGATGACCTGGGGGATGGCTTGCTGCAGCGGGTGTTCACCCGCGGGGCTATCGCCGAGAAACGCGCCTGGCTGCCCCGGGTAGCGGACCTGCTGCAGAAGCTGGCGGGCATTCCCCCGGAGAAAACGCCCAGCCAATTGGATCCCGATCGCATGCACTGGGAAATGGATTTTTTCATTCAGCACTTCGCCTCCCGGCGCCTGGACCTGGCGCAAAGCCGCCGGCTGCGGGCCCGGCTGATCGGCCTGGTGGAAACCATCGATCCCGCCCCGGTGTTCGCTCACCGTGACTTCCACAGCCGCAACATGATGGTCGTGGGCGATGGCATCTTTCTGGTGGATTTCCAGGACTCCCTGCGCGCCCCCAGAGCCTACGACGCGGTGTCCTTTGCCTGGGACGCCTACATGGACCTGGGCAAACTCCGGCAACCTTTCCTGGCGGATCTGGATGCGCGGGGATTGTTGCCGTCAATGGAGCAGGTCTACCTGACGGCCCTGCAGCGCAATCTCAAGGCCCTGGGCACCTTCGGCTTCCAGGTGTACGCCCGGGGCAACCGCGGCTACAAACGTTACGTGGCCCGCACGTTGCGCCACGTGGCGGCCAACCCCATGGCCGCTGAAATGCTTGCGGACAGCCTCGACAAGTTGATGCAGGAATCCAATATCGCGCTGTAGGGGCAACCCCCCCCGTGGTTGCCCGTTATTGCGTTTGCTCAAAAGCGGAGGGCACGGGGCCCGCCCCTACGCCTGATTATGAATGCGGGCGGGTTTGAAACCCGCCCCTACAACTGGAATTTCTTCCCTTTTCAACTTTTCAACTCTTCAACTCTTCAACTCTTCAACTTTTCAACTCCTTTTTTTCATTCCCCCGGGCATGGCTTTCCAGATCCGGGTCAACAGGAAAAAGCCGGCCAGAGCGAAGGGCAGCAGGAACCAGGGCCAGGCGCTCCAGTTGCGCGTGGTGATCCAGCCCAGGGAAAAGGATTGCACGGCCGTTCCCAGGTAGACGAAACCGTCGATGATGCCCACGGCCGTGGCCGCACCGCGGCGGCCGCCGAAGTCCATGGTGGCCGTGCCGGACAGCAACCCGTGGGTGCCGATGACACAGATGGAGATACCGAACACCAGGAAGCCCAACACCCAGCCCTGGGACAAGGAGAACCCCATGCCCAGGATGAGCAGGGCCATGGAGGCATACAGGAAACCCGCGGAGGGCGCACGGCGGGATTGAAACACCTTGTCACTGAGAATCCCCGCCAGGTTGCCGCCGATAATGCCGGCCACCATTAGCAATAAGCCCCAATGGCGCAACATGAAGGTCCAGCCCTGGCCGCCCAGACCGGCCAGTTCCTGTTCCTTGGCCAGGATGGGGAACCAGTGCATGACGCCGTTGCGCAGCACCCCGGTGCAGAACTCGATGCCGGCGACAGTCAGGATCACCGGGTGGGTGAGGATGCGCCGCAGCAACTGCCGGGTGGGGATGCGGGCATCCAGGTCTTCGCCGGAAGATTCATCGGCCGTATCAAAGTCCTTGAAGCCAGCCTGGGAAGGCCGGTCCCTCAGCATGAAGATTTCCACGAAGAAGAGCAGGAAGAGCAGGGCGGCGGGAGAGAAAAACACCCACCAGGTGGCGTCCGCCCCGGAAAAACCGCGGCCCGCCACCAGGGGGGATTCCAGGATGCGTTGGGAGACGTCGAAGGCCAGAAAAATCCCCGATGAGATCATGACGCCGAAGATACCGGAAAAAGTCCCCCTTTCCTTTACATGAAACCAGTGGGCGTTGACCTTGACGATGGAAACGGCGCCGTAACTCTGGAAGTACATGTTGATGGCGTAGAGCAGTGAAAAAACCAGGCGCAGGGGCGCGGTTGCCGGGTCTTCCATACCCATGACCCGCCATAAATACAGTCCCATGGCCAGGTTGGCGCCTCCGGCGCCGAATGCGGCGATGAGAATGCCGCGTTTGCCGCCGATGCGGTCCACCAGCGGACCGTTGACCAGGAAAGAGATTGCGTAAACGACGGCCCCGATGCCGAAGATCCAGCCGAAGTCGGCTTTGGTCATCAGGTTTCCCAGGGCGTTTTTGGATACCGTCAGGTTGTAGCGCCCCATGTAGAGAAGGGCATAGGTCAGGCCCATGGGGAACCAGTTCAGGAAGCGTCGATACCGGAAACCTTTGGCATGCAGCATGTTAACGTTTCTCCGCCAATTCCCGGATGCGGCCCATTACCGTTTCCAGGTGGGGCGCGATCTTGGCCGCATCGTCGGTTTTTTCAGGCATATTTTCAAACACGCCGAAGGGAACGCGGTAATCGCCGCAATCCAGGAACCCGCTCTGCTGGTTTTCGCTCAAGCTATCCCAATCAGACTGGCCGTAAAGCTTCTCCAGTTTCAGGTCCTCGAGACCGTGTTCCAGGATGGAGTCCGGCTTGTCCGGATTGTAACGCCGGCGGTTTTTGCGCAAAGATTCTTCCCAGGTGACATGGATGTACAAGGTTACGGCCCGTTCCAGTACCCGGGGAGTCAGGTGGCGATAGGCTTCCCGGAACCCCCCGTGTTCGGCGCCCCGCGAGAACTCGATAAACACCGTGCCGCCGCGGTCATGAAAGCCGGGATCGTCCCGGAGCAATTTTTCGTATTGTACGCACAACTTGCGGATCAGGAAGTTCCAGTACCAGGGCTCCTTGAAAGAGTACCCCGGATGACGCTTTCCCCTGTATTCAAATGTGGCTTCGGTGAGCAGGCGGGGGCGCGACATGGCCTCCATCAGGTCATCGTCTTCGAATTGTTCCCAGAGGATGGGGAAATCGTCAAGCTCGCGGAATTCGCCCACGTGAAAACGCCGTTGCCGCTCATCCACGGGTACGGAACGGAGGAAATCGATGATTTCCGACTTGCCCGCTGCGGGGCGTCCGTTGAGGATCACGATATCGAAAGTACTTTGCTTCACCGTTGTCACCTCCTGAGGATAGCTCCGGGGCGAGGCCGCCGGAAGAGAATCATTATACAGTGCCGCTGGCGGGAAGGGAACAAAAAGCCGCGAATCTCGTATGATTAGCATGACCGATTCGATCATCCAACTAAAGGAAATCAGTTTTTTTTACAACGGATTTCAGGCCATCCGCGGGGTGAGCCTGGAGATCGGTGCCGGTGTTTACGGCCTGCTGGGCCCAAACGGCGCAGGCAAAACCACCCTGATGAAGATCATCCTGGGGCACTTGGCCCCTGCAGCCGGCGGCGGCCGGGTGCTGGGAACCCCCATGGATGCGGGCTTGATTGAGGTGCGGCGCCGTATCGGGTACATGCCTGAAAGCCATTGCCTGATCCCCGGCATGGACGCCGTCACCCTGACCGCCTACATGGGAGAACTCAGCGGCATGCCCCGGCAGGAGGCCATCAAGCGCGCCCACGAAGTTCTCTACTACGTGGGCCTGGAGGAGTCCCGCTACCGCAAGGCGGACACCTACTCCTCCGGCATGAAACAACGCCTCAAACTCGCCCTGGCGCTGGTCCACGACCCGGAACTCATGATCCTGGATGAACCCACCTCCGGCATGGATCCGGGCGGGCGGGAAGAAATGCTCGAGTTGATCCGTGATATCGCGGCCAAAGGGCGCATGAACATGATCATCTCTTCCCACATCTTGGCGGACATCGAAAAGACCTGCCAGCAGGTGTTGATCATGAACTCGGGCAGCATCGTGTCCGAACAGCATACCCGTGATTTCAACAGCCAGGATACCAGTATTTTCGAGGTCGGCATCAAGGGGGATCCACGTGAATTCCTGCGCCGCCTGCCCAAGATCCAGGCGGAGACGGATCGCCGCGGCTTATTGCGGCTCCACCTGCCAGCGGATTATCCTCCCATGAACCTGTTTCGCGACGCCCTGGAAGCGGGGGTGCAAATCCGCCATTTTCGTCCCAGCCGCCTCACCCTTGAAGACGCATTCGTGACCGCAATAGGAGAATCCCATGCCCGTTAAGGAACGTGGATACCATGGATGGCAGGGATCGCTGGCGCCTCGGCGCCTGCGCTGGTTGCCCATAACACTGCAAGGCATCCGCCAGGTGATGCAGAAGAAGCGGGCCAAGTTGCTCTTTTTCTTTTCGGCGTTTCCCTTTCTCTTTTTCCTGGTCGCCGTTTACGTGGCCAGCAAACCGGAACTGCGTTTCCTGGAGCAGATCACCAGCCTTATCGGGGACGATGCCCGTTTGTTCAACCTGTTCTTCACCCGCAGCGGCTTGATGTTCGTCTTGTTTTTGCTCAGCCTGTATGCCGGTTCGGACCTGATATCCGGTGACCTGAAGTACAACTCCATCCAGCTCTACCTTTCGCGCCCCCTGCGTCGCGGGGACTACCTGGCGGGTAAACTGGCTGTGGTCATGTTTTACCTGCTCATGTTTTCCCTGGTCCCGGCATTGCTGCTGGTGGCGGCCAAGGCCTTGTTTGTCGGCGGTTGGAGCTTGTCGCCGGGGATCCTGCTGGCCATCGTGGCCTACCCGATATTGGTTTCTCTGGCCATGGCCGCACTGGTGCTGCTTTTTTCGTCCTTCAGCGCCAATACCCGGTTGGCCATCGTGGGATACGTGGGCTTCTATTTTTTCACCAACATGCTGGCGGGCATATTCTCCCAGGTGGTGTTTAAAAACGACGCTTTCGGCCTGCTGTCCCCGGAGCGGACCATGCGTCAGATGGCGGCCCTTCTGTTTGGAACCAAACCGGCGTTGGCCGTTCCTCCCTGGGCGGCGCCGCTGGTGGTTCTTGGCGTGACACTGGCTGCCTTGGGCTGGATCCTGTTCCGGATCCGCCGGGTGGAGGTCTGACATGGAACCCGTACTGGAAGCACAAGATCTCTCAAAATGGTACGGCAATATACTCGGGGTATCCGATATCAGCCTGAATCTGACGCCGGGCATCCACGGTCTGCTGGGCCCCAACGGCGCAGGCAAAACCACCTTTCTGCGACTGGCGTCGGGACAGCTGAAACCCAACCGGGGGCGCATCCGAATTTTCGGGGAGGCCGTCTTCAGCAACCCCGGCTTGTTTAATCGCGTGGGATTTTGTCCGGAAAACGATGCGTATTACCGCGGAGTGAACGGCGGGGATTACCTCTCGTTCATGGCCCGTTTGCACGGGGCCTCGCCAACCGAGGCCCGTGAGCGTGCCCGCAAAGCCCTGCAACGGGTTGGTCTGGAAGATGTGGCCGCCAAGGCCATCTCCGCATACAGCTTGGGCATGAGGCAGCGCCTGAAGGTAACCGCTGCCATGCTCCACGATCCGCAGTTGCTGATCCTGGATGAACCTCTGAAAGGGGTGGACCCGCTTTGGCGCGTGCGCATCATTGAATTGATTCGGGAATTCGAATCCCAGGGTCGAACCGTTATCGTCTCCTCACATATCTTGCCGGAAATCGAATCCATGACCAACAACATCGTGCTGATCCACCAAGGCGAGATCCTGGCGGAAGGGGATATCCAGGAGATCCGGGGGTTGCTGGACTCTCATCCCCACATGGTTTCAATCCGCACGCCGCATATCCGGCGCATCGCCTCCCGGTTTGTTCAGGACAACCATGTGCTTACGGTCAATTTCTCGGACAGTGCGCGGAAAGTGGTGTTTAAAACTGACAACCGCGACCATTTCTTTGACCGCTTGAACCGTATCGTCGTGGAGGAAGCCTTGGAAATCGAGGAAATCACCTCCCCGGACGACAACCTGCAGGCGGTGTTCAACTACCTGGTAGGGAGAAAGTAATGCCTTTCATGAGCTCCGCAACAGTGGTATTCGGATTCTTCGCCAGACTCAGTCTGCGCAACCGGCGCACCCGCTTGCTTCTGGCGGCAGCCTTCATCCCCTTCGTGATCCTGCTGGTGTTTCACTTGGTGGCAATCAGCGGCGGGGGCTCCCGGTCGGGTGCGGTTTTGTTTCGCCAGATGGCCGTGCCCTTCCTGTTTCAATTGTACATCCCCCTGATGGGACTTCTCGGTGGCAGCGCCTGCGTGGGGGATGAGATCGATCAACGCACCCTGGTCTTCCTCACCACGCGACCGGCGGGCAAAGCCTCGATTCTGCTGGGCAAATCCGCAGCCCAGATCGTGATCTCCCTGGCCATCGTGATCCTGGCCCTGGCCGGCAGCTTTGCCCTTGGACTGGGCAGCTACGTGTTCAGCGGTGAAGGCATGGCCCGTCTGGGCAAGTACCTTCTGGCCGGGGCGTTGGCCACCATGGCTTATACCAGTCTCTTTGTCCTGTTCGGCGCCCTCTTGAAGAAGCCGGTGATTGCGGGCATCGTGTTTATCTTCGGATGGGAGTACATCGTGCAGTTCATTCCAGGTTCCACCCAACACCTTACCATCAGCCACTACATCAAGTCTTTGTTGCCCTACAAGTCATCGGCGGGCGGGTTTCTCATGTTCCAATTGGAACCTTCCGCGGCAGTGCATGCCGTCCTGGTGCTGCTCCTGCTTTCCGGATTTTTCCTGGCCCTGGCGACCCGGGTGTTCAGCAGTAAGGAGTATGTGCTCTCCGAACCCAGGATATGAGATTGAAGTTGAAAAGTTGAAGAGTTGAAAAGTTGAAGAGTTGAAGAGTTGAAGAGGGAAGACCCAAGCGGAAAGTCGAAAGTAGGGGCGGGTTTCAAACCCGCCTGAATGTAGGGGCGAAAAATCTTTCGCCCAATGCGTTACGACGTGTCGTTTGACCGTAGGGGCGTATGGCATACGCCTGAATGTAGGGGCAATTCACGAATTGCCCCTCAAGATGAAGGCTGATCGGCGGGGCACCCATCGACGAGACCCTTCTCCAACGCCTTTAGAACGATTCGCCGATGCGGAAGTAGATCACCGGGTTACTCGGCAAGTTGCGGCTTACCGCCATGCCCAATGCCATGTTTACGGCCCCGCGCATGTGCAGCACCAAACCCAGTTCCGCGCCCCAGGTGACCACGGGTTTTATGCGCAGGTGCTGGGTCCACATGTTTCCGGCGTCGCAGAACAGGGTCAGGTAGAGACGCTCGAAGCTGGGCCCCACTGGAAAGGCCTGTTCGATTTTAAGCAGTTGCAAGCGGGTTTCGGCGTTGAATTGCCATCCGCCAAAGCCGGCTGTGTTCCCGGCATGGAACCCCCGCAACAAGGAAAACAATCCGCCTTCGACCAAACCGGCCTCGGCCGGGGCTCTTGCCCCCCCCAAGTAAAACAACCGGGGTGCATCTCCCCACGAATGGGCCAAGGCCAGGCGCAACGCCAATACGTTCGGATGACCCAGTGAGAGGTACCGTCGCCAGTCCAGGGCCAGGGATTGGACGGATGACGATCCGCCGAGGGCCAGATCCCAGGATGTCATCAGGCGGAAGCGGCCGCCGTCCGTGCGGGAAAAAGCGTCGTAATAACGCTGGGCTGAATGATGGGATAAGGTCAGGGAAAAACCGTTCAATTCGACGGTTTCATCTGCCGCATGCAGAAAACTGTGGTCCTGGATGCGGTTGACGTGAAAGCCAACGATCATGTCCCAGCGGTAGCGGCGTCTGACTGTCAATGGGAACTGGGCTTCAAGACTGAGGAAACCGTTGGTCCGAACAAAATCACCCTGAAGCGGGTTTTCCAGCACCAGGTGTTCACGCCGCCAAGTGAGGGTGATAAGGGGGAAAAGTCCCCCAAGCGTGATCTTTACATCGGAGTTCCAGCGACGGGTCCGCAGTCCGTAGAGCACTCGTGCCTGATAGCCGTACCTTCCGGGCGCATCCCGCCCGCTGACTTTGGCGCCGGCTTGAAATTCGTTTTCCAGATAGCGGATGTCCGGGGAGAGGAATCGCGGGATCAATTCCCGCCACGGGCGATAAGGTCTCGCCGGGGGTACGCTGAGGTACTCGTGCCGGGTGCGGGGCAGTACCCAGCGGGCCTTGATGGCGGCCCAGTCGGTTTCGCCAAGTGGAATCCTGGCCAGGTCCTGTCCCCGGGCGTTCAGGAACACCACCAGCAGGTGGTTTGCATCCAGCCTGGTCAGGTAATGGACCTCCGGAGGATGCGGCCCTTCAAAGGACTGCACTTGGCGGCTGGACAGCGATGCCATACCTGCGGTCGTACGGTCCTGACCGGCAATCACGAAGGCGACCCGGTCGTTGCTTAACCAGCGGGGTACGCTGCAACGCTTTCCCGGAATTTGAATGATGTACTCGAGTTCTCCCGAAGCGGTGAACACGCCGATGCCCCAGTTTGTTTCACGCTGCTTCATGGCCACGGCGATGCGATGGCCGTTCGGAGAAACCCGGGGGTGAGCCAGACCCAAGTATTCTGCGGAGAGCATTCTGGGAGTGCCCAGAGGTGAATCCAGGCGCGCCAGCCTGAAACGCTCTCTCGCCCTGGACACACAGATCAGACCGGACCCGTCGGGGAAGGGATGGGGGTGGAACAAACTTTTCCCCCGGCTCCAGCGCTTGCAGTCGGTCCCATCCAAGGAGCAGGTGTAGATATCGGAAATCCAGCGAAACGATTGGAATACTTCGGGAGCCGAAAAAACCAGGCGCTGGTTCCGAGCGTCGTATGCCAGGCTGGAAATGCCCCAGCGACGCAGCAACCAGCTGGTCTTGTTTGTGTTCCGGTCCAGGAGGCGTATGCCCGGGCGGGAGCGATGGTTGTTGAACACCCAGGCCAGCCTACCCGAATCTATCCGCACCGGATATCGCTTGAGCCATCCATCATGGGTCAGTGGCTGCACGGTGGTTTTGTCTGTTCCTGCATGATTGGCGGCGCGGCCGAATTCCCCCCACAACTCGCGCAAACTGAGGTGATAAACGTTCTGAAAACGCTTGTTGATGCTAAGAGAAAGGGGAACCCGGCTGCAATGGGTGACCAGGCGCTGCAGAAATCCGCGGCCGTTGCGGGCGGCCAGGAAGCGGAACAGCTCGGCGCCGTAGAGGAACTTGGTGACCGGACCCGGCCAACGGGAGGGAGATCCCTTGAGGGTCAGGAAATGGCGAAAACCGCCTTGTGCAGTGAGGTAGCGGAACATCTGGCGGTAGTCTGGCGTGTTCAGACGACCGGAAGGGCAGATCAGGGACTCGCTGAAAACGGCCAGTCCTTCATGCAACCACAAGGGATATTGCATCATGGGCAAAGTGGGAGGAATGGGGCCGAAAATCCGTCGCAGTGTCCGGAAGAATCCGGAGGATTTGTAGATCAGCAGAATGCGGGTGAGTTCATGAGCCAACACCTTTTCAAACCAGGGTTCCCTGCCCCCGCTGAGGCGGGAATCCGGCGCCGGCGGGGCCAGGTCGATGCGAATCGCCGGCAATGGGAAAAGCAGGTTGGATCCCCCGGCCACATCGGAATCCGGCGCCAGCAGAATGCGGATTTTTTCCCGGATGCGGACATGCCAGAGGTCGGCAAGGATGCGGTATTGACGTTGGGCGGTTTCTGCCACCGCGGCGCCGAGGATCTCATAGCCTTCGGGAAAAACAACGATGACGTGACTTTCAGGAATTTCCTTCCATATCAATGAGGGGGCCAGGCGATCCCGGGGAGGAGGCATGCCCTGGAGCTGAAAAACCGCCGCGAGCAAGAGCAGGCCGGCGCCGAGGCTTCGCCGCCTCCGCCCCGAGATTCCAGCCAGCGTTACTGATTTCACCCCACGTGTCCGGGCTCAGTCCTCAAGTGACTCCAGGTAGTGTTCGGCATCCAAAGCGGCCATGCAGCCGCTGCCGGCGGCTGTTATGGCCTGACGATAATAGGGATCCTGCACGTCACCGCAGGCGAACACTCCGGGGACGCTGGTACGGGTCTGCCCTTTTTTATCTGTTGCGGTCATGATGTAGCCTTTGGGATCCATCTCCAGCTGTCCAGCAAACAGTCCCGTATTGGGAGTATGACCGATGGCGGTAAACATGCCGTCAAACGGCATCTCCCGGGTTTCCCCGGTACTTGTATCGCGCAGCCGGATCCCGGTGACCCGGTCTTCGCCAAGGACTTCTTCGACCACGGTGTTCATGATGAAGTGGATGCGCTCGTTGTTTCTTGCCCGCTCCACCATGTAGTGAGATGCCCGGAACTCGTTTCTGCGGTGGATGACGTGCACCTCTTTGGCGAAACGGGTAAGGAAGACGGCCTCTTCCATGGCGCTGTCCCCGCCCCCCACTACGGCCACCTTGCGATCCCGGAAAAAGAAGCCGTCGCAAGTGGCGCAGGCGCTGACGCCGCGCCCCATGAGGCGTTTCTCGCTTTCCAGGCCCAAGAGGTTGGCTCTTGCCCCGGTAGACACGATCACTACCGGCGATTGGAACTCATCATCCTCGACCCATACCCGCTGGTCTCCGGGAGACAGCTTGACCTTGGTGACGTCAACGGTGCGCAACTCGGCCCCGAAGCGCTCCGCCTGAGCACGGGAATTGGCCACCAGGTCCGGTCCGTTGATGCCCTCGGTGAAGCCGGGAAAGTTTTCCACTTCCGTGGTGATCATGAGCTGTCCGCCCGCTTGGTAGCCCTCGAAAACCAGGGGGCTCAAGCCTGCCCGGGCCGTGTAGATGGCCGCTGTCAATCCGGCCGGCCCGGAGCCGACAATGATTATTTTTCTCTTTTCCATGAAAGCGTCACCTGCCTTGTGTGATTGGACCGGATCCGTTTTGGCCCGCATTAATTCTAAGCAAGCCCCTGTTAAAAGTCAACGATCGGGAATCAGATCAGCGCTCCGGAAGGATAGGTCCAGCCCAGCAGGGAGTCGACGAATTCGTGACCGCTTTCGTAAAAAGGCACCCATACAAGCTTGGTGGAGAGGAAGGTCAGTTCCACTACCTGCCGTTGCCGCGCCGCTTCCCGGCTGGTTGCGTACACCATGGGGTAAACGGCGGCATGGGTTTCCCCACGGTCCGCGGGAAAAGCCGGGATCCGCCGGCAGCGCTCCTCTCGCGGGGCCAGGCCGCGGTTTGTGTAATACAACCCGATATCGCCGAAATAACTGATGTTCTTAATAAAGAAAGCCGGCACCCAGAAAGGGGCTGTGCATGCATCAAGACCTGCATTTTCGGGGGGATCCCAGCGATAGCGGCAATGGAAAACCCAGAAAGCGAAGTAACGGACGGCATCGGGGCGTTCAATCTCAGGTGCGACGCATTCCAGGGGGAATTCCCGTTCCTGTCCTCGACTGAAGTCCACTCCGATACGGCAACTGCGGCAAAAGAACACGCGGCTGTTGTTGTCCCCCTCCATGTCCAGCTGGCAATGGGGGCATTTCAAGCTTAGCAATTTCATTGGCCGGGATCTTCCTCGGGTTCTCCGGTCAAGCGGCGCACGAAGCGACGGCTGAAGCGCAGCAGCGCTCCTTCCCGGTAACTGATGGTACGCAGGGTAGACAACTCTCCGGAAATACTGATTTCCTCGCGAAAAGCGAACAAGCGCCACAGGTAGGGATACAGCACCGCCCAGGTCAGGGCGGCGCCGGCCACCACGCCTCCGGCCACCAGCAGGGGCATGGGGCCCAGGCGGATCCGGCTGACAAGGTTGATGGCAATACGGATCCCCCGGCCCAGCAACAACGCCAGGGAAAAGGAACCGACCAGCGCCAGCATCAGTTTGCGCCGATGGTTGCGCAGGCCGTTGACCATGATCATGGCGCCGTCCACGGCTGAGCAATAACTGCGAAATACCATGCCCCGGTAGCTATAGGTGATCTCCCATATGGGAAAATAAACCAGGCGCAGGTGGGTTTCAACCGTGTCGCGGATGTCGTGGCCTTCCGCGCCCGTTTGCACGGGATTGCGGGGCGCAGCCGGAAGGACAACGCCCCGGCGACGCATTTCAGCGGGTCTGAACGGTACTTGCCGCGCCCTGAGCATGGCGGCTTCAACGATGTTGCGGTCCAGCACTTCGAGTGAGATGGCGGACAAGTCGTTCGCGGGTTCAAGGTATTCAAAAGAGACGTGAGAGAAAGTATACGCGCCGCCTTTTCCCGCTTCAGACGGTGCCCAACCCGCCTTGATGCCCCGAACCTCACTGAAGGGAATGTAGAACAGGGTTGCCCGTTCAAAAAACGTCCTTGAGAGGAAGCCGGGTTCGATCCGGGGATCCCGCAAAGCCGCCAGCACGGCTGCCCGGGCCTGCTGGGCGCTCAATTCATCGGCCAGTACCACTGCGGGCGGCTGCCCCTGGTCGAGGTAGTAGGGATTGCGGCAGTAGGCGCAGCGGCAGATGCATTGTCCGGGAACCAACGGGAGCGGCGCGCCGCAATGGGTGCAATTCACCAGTGTGACTTTCATCAATACAGGCGGCTCTCCGTCCAGGGCAGGCTGATTTGAAACGCCAAAAAAAAGAGCACGGCGTTCAGTGACAACAATACCCATGGGGTATCCAATGTCGCATCCACCACGAACATCACCAGGAAGATACTCATGAAGAGCAGAAAAAGGCGCGACACGCGGTTTTCCGGTTCCCTGGGGATGGCGGCGCCATACACGGTGCCGGATATCGCATCGCAAAGAAAACTGTACCTTTCGTGCTTATGGGAAACCAGGATGCGGTGAAAGGGCATGTAGACCAGGCGTAGTTCTCTCGTACTATCGGGTTTGGTGTCCACCGGCAGAACCAGGCTCCCGCGGGATTGCTGTTCGGGCAGGAAGATTTGCTGGGGAGCGGCGGGCATTGTAATGGACTCATCGGGGAATGATCCGGAGGCGCGTTGCAAAAAGCGTTCCCCCGGCCGATGCCAGAATGGTATGAACAGGAATTCCTGGTCGCGAAGAGCAATACCTTCATCCAGGGCGGACTCTTTCAGGTGGCGGCGCACGTGGAGCGGTGCCTCTTCAGCGTTGACCCCCGGGCCGAAAGTAGTGACCTGCATGAGGGCATCCAGGTCCAGGAAAAGGGAGTTGCCGCAATAAGTGCAAACAAAAAAGCAGTCCGCCTGACGAGGATTCAGGGGGGCGCCGCATTGGGGACAAGTGAATTTCATGGTCCCTGCCTTCACACCCGCCCTTTTCGCCGGGGGCCTTGGATCCCCCCGCACCGCTTTATCCGTCTTCCCGCTCCGGGGCGTCAGTGACCGGCACGTCGCGCCGGCTGCGCTCGTGAATGCGTTGCAGCAATCGATCCAGCGTGTCCTTCAGCAACAACACATCGTTGCGTTCGGGACAGGAAGCGGGCAGTTGCTCGATCCGCTCGATGAACGCAGCAAGGCCTTCCAGGTACTCGCAATCTTCACGGTGCCACTCGGAGATGGTTTCCGAATTGATGTCCGCGGCATCCTCCTCAGCATCCGGGGGGAGTGCCAACACCTCGCGCAGGTGCTTGAGTCCGGAGAGGATGTGATCAAAGTCGGACAGCAGATCCAGGCGCTTCTCTTCCGCCACTGAGTGTTCGAGGTCCTCGACCCGCACCACGCTCCGGGCCACGGCGCGATCCAGGAAACGGCGAAAACGTTCGTCTTCCTCTGTGCGCTTCTCAGGGTCTGCATATCCGTCGAAACCCGGGATATGCTGCCGGATCCGTTTCAGCCAGGCGGCTTCAGAAAGGGTGTTTTGCGATTCGTTCACCGTTCACTCCGGCGCCATTATAGGCAAGGCGGCATGGAAATGCAATCATACGGCTGGTTGATCCTCTCCGGGGCGCATGCTATATTCGCAAACGGAGGCAGAATGACCGTCACCCGTCCCACCTTGCTGGTGAATTCCCGGGTCGCACGCAGCAACATCCGACGCATGGCATCGAAGTTCTCCCGCCTGGATGTCCGCTTGCGTCCGCACTTCAAGACCCATCAATCCCTGGAGGTGGGGCGATGGTTCCGCGAAGCGGGCATCCGCTCCATAACCGTGTCTTCCGTGGACATGGCCGCTCGTTTCATGGAAGACGGCTGGCGGGACATCCTCATCGCCCTGCCCGCAAACCCAGCGAAAACGCCGCGGATCAACGCCTGGCCCGGCGATCTCACGCTTCACCTGCTTGTGGATCATGCGGTAGCGGTCGAACGTGTGGCTGCGCGATTGACTCGTCCCGTCGAGATGTGGATCAAAATCGATACTGGAGCCCGGCGTTGCGGCCTGCAGCCACAGCACGCCGAAGAGATCATGGCCCTGGTGCGATTGATCCAGTGTCAGCCCCTTATGCACCTTCGCGGCTTGCTGACCCATGCAGGCCACACTTACGCAGCCGCGGATCCGGCCGGCATTCGGGACCGTCACAACCAGAGTTTGGCCGAGATGGCAAGGTTGCGGGAGTGGATCCGCAATGCTGGTGGCGGCGAGATGGAGATCTCCATAGGAGATACCCCGGCCTGCAGTGTGTGCCATGATTTCCCGGGAGTCACGGAAGTCCGCTGCGGAAATTTCGTTTTTTACGATATCATGCAGTACCGCCTTGGCAGCTGCCGGCTGGAGGACGTTGCCGTTCGGTTGATATGCCCGGTGATCGGCAGCTATCCCGACCGCAACGAAGTGGTGGTTCATGGCGGCAAGGTCCACCTTTCAGCCGAGGGTATCGCCGGAGAGGATGGGACTCGGTTTTACGGCTTGGTGGCCGAATTCGCTTCCACAAATCCCTGGCCCGCCCCCCTGCCCGGGGCCAGGGTCCGGTCTTTGAGCCAGGAACACGGCGTAATCCGCCTGGGGAGACAAAAAGCCGCGGATTTTCTGCCCGGGGACCTGCTGGCCCTCCTGCCGGTGCATTCTTGTCTTACGGCGGACCTGGCAACCGACATGATAGACTTGGATGGCCGGCGCATCGACGCCCCTGCGGCCGTATGATCCCAGGGTCATGCCGTCTCGCCCATGAACTGGACGATCAGGCGCCGTTCCCTGGGGCGGTTGTCGAATTCCAGGAAAACGATTTGTTGCCAGGTTCCCAGCACCAATTCGCCCGCCTGTATTGGGATGGTCAAGGAGGGGCCCATTAAAGTGGCGCGCAGGTGGGAGTGCCCGTTGCCGTCACCCCATGTCTGGTTGTGGTGATAGGGCTGTTCCCTGGGAATCAGTCGCTGCATGAGTTCGGGAAAATCCCGCTGCAGCCCCGGCTCGAACTCGATGGTGGACAAGGCGCCGGTGGCCCCGGCCACGAACAGCAAAACCATGCCTTCTTGCAATCCGCAACTCTCCAAGGCCGCCCGCACCCGGGGGGTGATGTCCACCATGTCGCGGTCCGCCTCGGTACGCAAGTGGATCTCAGTGTGTTTCACCATGTGTCCATTATAGGGGCGGGATCCGGGGTTTACAACAATCGCCGGCCGGTGCTAGAATGTCCGGGTGGATTTAGCAGCTATCCAGGCTCCCGTTCAAAGCGATTTGGCAGCCATTCATCAGATCATCAAAAAGAAGTTCGTCAACCCGACGCCTACGGTTCAGCGCATCTTAGAGAAATCACCGGTTCACAAGGGAAAACTCATCCGGCCCACTCTCATGTTTTTACTGGCCGGCGCCAGGCAGTGTCAGGACCCGCAACTGCCCCGCATTGCAACTGAAATGGAGATGCTTCACCTGTCCAGCCTGATTCATGACGATGTCATGGATCACTCCACCATGCGCAGGGGCCGCCGCTCTCTGAACGTGGACGAAGGCAACCAGATGTCAATCCTGTGGGGGGACCACCTGTTCATCAATGCCTTCCGCGGTTTGAATTCGACCGGTTGCGCAGTCGCCGTAAGCGTGGCCATGGATGTGGCCGCACAGATGATCGAGGGTCAGATGCTGGAACTGGATCATCAGAACGACCTGGGTATCACCCGGGATACCTACATGGCGATCATCGGCCTGAAAACCGGGGCCTTGTTTGCCGGAATCGCCCGGATCGCCGCATCCCTGGCGGCCCCGATCCCGGCTGAACCGGAAGCGTATTCAACTTTCGGGCTTTCCCTGGGCATCCTTTACCAGATAAGGGACGATATGATTGATATCATCTCCCCCAGCTCGGGCAAGGATCGTTACCGGGACCTTCAAGAGGGCAAAATCACGCTCCCCCTGATTCTGTTGCTGCAACGCAAGGGCCATATGGCGCGAAAGCTTCTTCGGAAACGGGATTACGCCGCCATCGATGACCTGTTGCACCGCACGGGGATTCAGAATGAGGTGGAAGCCCGGATAAAGCGGTTATCGGCGGATTGCCGCGGCTTCCTCAATGCGTTTCCCCCGTCCGCTTTTCGTGAATCCTTGCTGGGCATGGTGGATTTTATCGGGGCCAGGGATTATTGATATGGGTGATGCCCCTCTCTCGAAAAAGGGATCCTCTTCAGCGACGCAGCGGGAGATCGAGGTCAAACTGCCGATTGCCGATCCGTCCTTGTTGCGCCGCGAGCTCTGTTCCATGGGCTTCAAGGTCGTGGCGCCCCGCTTTCATGAATTGAACCTCGTACTGGACACTCCGGGGAAGGACTTGGCCCGGCGCAACCGCCTGCTGCGCCTGCGACGAGGTGGGGACCGGATCACTCTTACGACAAAAGCCCCTCCCCCGGCCGGCCAGGATCAAGCCGGCTACAAGGTTCGCAGAGAAATCGAGGTTGCGGTGTCGGATTTTGACGCGGCATTGGCCATACTCGAGACCAGCGGTTTCGAAGTCGTGTTTGTCTACGAAAAATTTCGCGAGATCCTGCAAAATGGCGGGGTTGCCGTCATGCTGGATGAAACCCCGGTGGGGAATTTTATGGAAATCGAAGGGGAACCGGACGCCATCGACAGCCTCGCCGCCCAGTTGGGATTTCAGCGGCAGGATTACATCACCGCCAATTACCGCTCGTTGTATCATCTACACGGAGGAACCGGAGACATGCGCTTTTCCCGTTTGCCAGATGAACACTCACGGGATTGACGCTTTTATCCTGGCCGCCGGCCTGGGAATGCGTGCCCGGCCCTTGAGCCTGGTCCGTCCCAAACCGCTTTTTCCATTGGGGGGGGTGCCGCTGATCCGTTTGCTGCTCGACCAATTGCGGCAAAGGCAAGTGCAGCGGGTGTTTATCAACCTGTTCTACCGGGGCACTGAGATTCGAAATGCTCTGCGGGATTTCGCCGAGGTCTGCTTTGTTGAGGAGAAGGCGTTGAGTGGCAGCCGCATCCTGGCCATTCCCCGGGGAAAGTCCCCCAGCCCCATGCTGGTGGTGAACGGCGACGTGTTTCTTGAAATCCCCTTGCAGGCCATGTGGCGTGAATACCGGCGTGTTCCCTGTGACGGGGTTTTGCTGGTAAGACCGCGTACGGCGGCGGCCTATTCAGCCGTGAATGGGGAAAACGGCTGGTACCGGGGCAGAACCCGGGGATTAAACGGCCATTGGGGCTGGATGTACTGTGGTGCGGGATTGTTTTCGCCGCGTTTCACCGCCGCGATTCGACACGGAAGCCTCTTTGACTCCCTTGAACAAGGGGCGTTTCGGGTGCGCCTGCTGGAGTATGCCGGGATCTGGCTGGATCTCGGTACCCCGGGCCTTTATCACCAGGCTCAGTTCGACTACATCGATCATGCGGGGCTTCCCGGTTCCGCAGCCTGGTCGGGCACCAGCCGGGTAGACAAAACCGCAGCCCTTTGCCGCAGCATCCTGTGGGATAAAGTAGAGATCGGCGCAGCCACCCGGTTGGACCATGTGGTGGTGGCCGACGGCGTATGCCTTGATAATACGTCCATGCATCATCGCGTAATCACCATGGACACCAACGCGCCTTTGTGATTCCATAGAGAACTTTTCGTTCCCGTATTCGTATTAATCTGTAAAACGGAGGCTTTGAATGAGAGTACTGAAATCGGCATTGGTTTTGTTGCTGATCATTGGCATACAGGCCGGAGTCTTGGCGGAGGAGGGTAAAGAACTCAGCCTCCAGGATGCTATTGTCACGGCTTTGGAAAACAACCTGGATCTGAAGATCGAAATCCAGAACCGTGACTATTTTTGGGAATCCCTGCGCGCAAACAAATCGATATTTGTTCCCACCCTGGACGTGGGCTACCAGAGGCGTGAAACCAACCGCCCGTCCAGCGGCGTCCTCAGCGGCGCTGACGTGGAAAAGCAGGGAAGTGACAGCTTGGAGATCGGACTCTCCCAGCAGATCGCCCTGGGCGGTACGTTGAGCGTAACGTTGGAGAACTCTCGATCCACCACCAACAGTGTCTTCACCACCATCAACCCCGCGCTTTACTCCACCCTTACCCTTTCCGTCAGCCAGCCCTTGTTGAAGAATTTCGGATCCCTGGCGACAAAAAAGGATATTTACCTCTCCACCAATGATTACCGCAAGAACGATCTGACCCTGAAACAGGCCCTTATCGACCTGGTTTACCAGGTTGAGGAAGCGTATTGGAACCTGGTCTTTGCCCATCAAAACCTGGAAGCCAAAAAACAATCCCTGTTGCGGGCCCAGGACCTGCTGCGCCAGAACGAAAAAAAGGTGCGCGTGGGAGCGGCGGCCCGGATCGATGTCCTGGAAGCCAAGGCCGAGGTGGCGTCTTATGAAAGCCAGTTGCTCGAAGCGGAGAAGAACATCCTCACCGCGGAGGAGCAACTCAAGAAAATCCTCAACATCAGCCAGTCGGCGGAGATCGTAAAGCCCACGGATTCACCGGGGGTTCAGTCTCTTGCTCCGGATTTCACGGCTTTCCTTCAGGAGGCTCTGGACAGCCGCCCCGATATCCTCCAGGCGCGCATTGAATTGGAAAACCACAACATCCGCGTCAAGTACGCCCGCAACCAGATGCTTCCGGACCTGCAACTCGTTGCTTCCTATTACACCACCGGCCGCGGCGGCGACCAGTTGATCTTCGACCCCAATTCTTCGCCTTTTGACCTCAACCGCCCCGTCATCGGCGTCATCAGCAAGGACATTCTGAAAGCTCTTGATGATGTGATCTCCAACCTTTACCGCAATTACTCCATTGGTTTGTCTTTATCCATCCCCCTGGGACGCTCGCGGGAAAAGGCACAATTGGCCCAGGCGCGCATTGAAATGAAGAAGGCGTTCCTGAACCTCAAGAAGGTTGAGAACACAATCTATTCCGAGTTGAAGGAAGCGTTAAAGGAATTGGCAGCCAACCGCAAACTGGTTGAATCCAATCAGATCGCCCTGCAACTCCAGGAACAAAAGCTCAAGGCCGAGGAAAAGAAACTCTCCGTGGGTATGTCCACGAACTACCAGGTGCTCAATTACCAGCGGGACTATGCCAACGCCCAGTCCAATGCCCTGCAATCCACCATCAACTACAACCTGACCCTGGCCCGGATAAACCGCATCTTGGCCCGTTCCTTGAAGGAGCACAACATCCGTTTCGCCGATTTCCAGCGGGATTGATCCGGCGGGACTTGCCTCCCGGGACGTATCTGCTAGAATAAGACAATGCAACGCCTGGCAGCCGTGTATCTCTGCATCCTGATGGTCCCGCTGTTGACGGGAGCCCAAAGCAGTGTTGAAGCAAGAGGACGCATGGTGCGGGAACAGATCCTGGCAAAGGGGATCGTGGACCCCCGCATCCTGAGTGCTTTCAACCGCGTGGCCCGGCACCTTTTTGTCGACCCCAAGTTGCGTCACCGCGCCTATGAGGATGCCGAGTTGCCCATCGACGAGGGCCAGACCGTCAACCGCCCCTACACGGTGGCCATTATGACGGCCATCATCGCACCCGGATTCGACAAGAAAGTGCTGGAAATCGGCACCGGATCGGGTTACCAGGCCGCGATTCTGGCGGAATTGGTCAAACAGGTGTATACCATTGAGATTTTCGAACGGTTGGCCTCCAAGGCGCGCGAAAAAATTCGTTCCTTGGGCTACAAAAACGTCCACTTCAGGACCGGGAACGGTTACCAGGGTTGGGAGGAGCATGCTCCATATGACGGCATTATCGTTACGTGTTCGCCCGATCATATCCCCGAGCCCCTGATCCGCCAGCTGGCTGTCGGCGGCAGGATGGTGATCCCGGTCAGTTTTTCACGCCAAGTCCAGGAACTCATCCTGATCGAAAAAGCCGCCGACGGGCGCCTGAAACGCACCAACCTGATCCCCGTGCAATTCGTTCCCATGATTCAACGTCGCCATGCGGACTGACTGGCTCCGCAACATGAACCCGCAACAGCGGGAGGCCATTCTGCATTTTGACTCGCCTCTCATGGTGGTTGCGGGCGCGGGCTCCGGCAAGACCCGGGTCATCACCCACAAGATCGCTTACCTGATAAAGGAAGAGGGGCTTGATCCCAATGGCGTTCTCGGGGTCACCTTTACCAACAAGGCGGCCATGGAGATGAAAGCACGGATCCAGCAATTGACCGGGATCGATGCCGGCCGTTTCACGGTTTCCACCTTCCATTCCCTGGGGTTGCGGATCCTTCGGGAGTGCGGCGGGAGCAAGGGCTTCAGCCCTGACTGGACCGTTATAGACGACGGTGAGCAACGCCGGATCGTGGAACGTTTGTTGAAGCAGCGCTCGCTGCTTTTGACCCGCGATCAGCGGGACCAATTGCGCCGGCGCATCAACCTGGCCAAGATGAACTCCCTTTACCCCAACAACCCCGACCTTTTGGAGGCCCGTGGTTTCAGCGACGAAGAAATCGACATCTACCGCAGGTACCACGATTTCCAATCAACGGAGCGAATCTGGGATTTTGAGGACCTGGTTTCCCTGCCGGTCAAGATGCTGCAGGGAGATCCGGATTTGCTCAGGCGTTACAACGAGCGTTTTAAATACGTGGTGGTGGATGAATTTCAGGACACCAACCCCAACCAATACGAAATGGTGCGGCTTTTGGCCGGGGACAGGCACGCCATCACCGTAGTGGGAGACGATGACCAGGCCATTTACTCCTGGCGCGGCGCCAGCATTCGTTTCCTGGCTGATTTTGAGCGGGATTTTCCCGGCACCCGGGTGATCAAGCTGGAGCAGAACTACCGTTCAACCGGTCCCATTCTGAATTTCGCCAACCAGGTCATCGGCATGAACCGGGAGCGCCGGCAAAAATCGATGTGGACCGAAAGAAAAGAGGGACCCCCGGTCCATATCCTGAACTCCGTGTCCAAACAGGACGAAGCCAGCAAGATCGCCGACCTGATACGTTTGTGGAAACGCGATCATCCCGAGCGCCTTCCCCTGGCAATTCTTTACCGCATCAACTCACAATCACTGGCTTTGGAGACCGCTTTGGCCCGGGGCGCGGTTTCCTTCCGCATCATCAAAGGACAGCGGTTTTTCGATCGCAAGGAGGTTCGGGATGGCCTGGCTGTTTTACGCCTGGCCGTAAACGCCGCCGACAACCTGGCCTTTCGCCGTTTGGTGGACAGCCTGCCCCTGGGAATCGGCCCCAGGACCTTGGACCAATTGGAAGCGGAATCCCGGCATACAGGTAAATCCCTCTTGGCCAGCCTGTTTGCGACCATGCCGCAAAAGGTTCAGTCAAAACCTTTCCTTTTGAAATTAAAGGAGATCGCCGCCGATCCACCCGCGGCCGGTTACGCCGACCTGTTGAGAACCCTGCTTAAACTCTCAGATTACCGGGATATATTGCAGCGGCGTGGTGAAGAGGAACGGCTGTTGAACCTGGATGAACTGGAGGAATTTATCCGCAACTGGGAAGAGAGCGAGGCGGCTCCCCGGATAACAGATCTGCTTGACCGCATCAGCGTGGACGCTTTTGTCAATGATCGAAAAGATACAGTGGACGCTTTCTTGCTGACCATGCACAATGCCAAGGGATTGGAATTCAAGACGGTGGTTGCCGCGGGTGTCAACCGTACCTACCTGCCTTTCTTTCTGCGCAAAGGCTTGGATGAATGGGAAGAGGAGCGCCGTCTTTTTTACGTGGCCGCCACCCGGGCCATCAATCATCTGATTGTTTCCACCGGGTCGGACCGCATGTCCCCTTTTATATCCGCGCTGCCATCCGGGTTCTATCGTTTTATCCACTCGCCTGAAGAAATCGACCCGGGAGTGGAAGCATCTGCCGTGCCGAGTGATGCCGGAGAGCCGGTGGTTCATCCTGTTTTCGGCAACGGGCGGATTGAGAAGCGGATCGACGAGCATCGCTGCCTGGTGAACTTCGCTGAAAAGGGCCGCAAAGTCATCGACACCTCCATTGTACCCCTCACCCCGGCTTGAAATGTGGGCCGGGATGCCTTCTCCCCTTTTATTTGGCTGGTTTTTGCGGTATAATTGCGGCTTCATGGACGCGCGTGAGATCATTCAACAAGAAAAGCTGGACAACATCCTCAATCCCAAGAAATCCAACCGCTCCTTTAAAATCACCATCCGTTTCCAAAAGCAATTGACCCGCAACTTTGAACGCGCCCTTGACCTGGCCAGGCAGAATCCCGCTTTCATGGAAGAGGGGGAAGGTGACTTCTACAAGGCTTATGCCAGTTTCACCCCGGACCAGGTGAATGAGCTCTACACTTTGTTTGAACTGGTCAAGGGGGCCGAGACCACCTCTATTTACCTCAACAACAAGCGGATTCCTTACATTCAGGACTTGTGGTTGTTTCTCATGTGGTTTTACCGCGTCGGATAGCTCCGGAATCCACGGGATTGCCATATTTTGGCTTGACTTTTGCCGTGTGTTTATTTATATAGAAGACTTGGAGGAGGCTCTTATGAGAAAAACGTCGACACTGCTGCTAATCGGCATGTTCGCTGCATTACTTGTGTTCTCTTTCTCGTTTACCGGCTGCGAGAAGCTCAAACCGGACAACCTGAAGGCCAACAGCCACCTTAATAAAGCCAACAAATACTATCAGGATGAAAAGTTCGCCAAGGCGGTAAAGGAATACGAAGCGGCCCTGGAGTTGAATCCCGGCTTAAAGAAGGTCTACTTCCTGGTGGGCACCGCCTATGCGAGCCTGTTCCGTCCCGGCCGAGAAACGGACCGCAATGCGGAATACGGCCAGAAAGCGGTGGAATACCTGCAGAAAGCCAAGGAAAACGATCCCGAGAACGAACAAATTTATTTGGCCTTGGGCGACATCTTCGACAAGATGGAGAACGCCGAAGAAGCGGAGAAGTACTATTTGCGTATCCGCGAGAACGATCCCGAGAATCCCAAATCCTTTTACATTTTGGCCGAATTCTACTCCAAGTACAACGAAGAGGAAAAGGCCGAAGATATGTACAAACAGCGCATAGCGCTGGATCCCAAGGATCCGGAAGGTTATCTCTATTACGCCAATTACCTGCAGACCAAACGCAAATGGTATGAGGCCATGGATGCATTCGAATCCATGATCATTACCATGACGGCACCTGAAATCCAGGCCGAACGGCAGGAAATTTCGGATCTGGCCCGGAAAGTGGCTGAAATCGAAAAGATCGAAGATTACCTGGACAAGCATGTGCGCCGCAACCGCACCATATCAGCGGATGCCCGCAAGCAGATGATTGAGGAAAAGGAAGCACAGATCCAGGAGATCGGCGACAAAGAAGCCCTGCAGAAGGAACTGGATGAGAAGCGTGAAGCCGTAGCCGCCAAGGTGGAAGGATTGAAGGACGTCCAGGACCAGATGCCCGAAGAGAAGAAGGTCAAGCTCGCGGAAGCGTATTACTCTCTCGGCGTGGTATGCTGGTTTAAAAGCTTCCAGACCCAGGCCGACATGATGAGCGCCCAGGAACGCGGCAATGTGCTTGATCGCGGCTTCAAGGCCCTCAACCGGGCCGTTGAACTCGTACCCACTTACCCCGAGCCCTGGGCTTATCTCAACCTGTTGTGGCGTGAGATGATCAAAGTTGAGCCCCTCAAGCGGGATGAGTTCCTTGCCAAGGCCAAAGAGGACGCTGATAAGTTCGCCCGCCTGAGAAAGCGCAAACTGGCCCTGGAAGAGAAAATGAAGAAACTGGAACAATTGGGCGGCTGACCCTGAAAAAAAGACATATCATGTTATATAAACCCCGCGGTGCCCCCCGCCGCGGGGTTTTTTTTACTTTGCCAGAAGTGGATTGACAACCAAGAGTACTCCGATTATAGTATGGCAATGAAGATCAACACCAAGTTGCGCTACGGCCTGCGCATGTTGCTGGCATTGGCTGAACAACCTGACAAGGTGCGCAGTACCGCCGAACTCGGTGAAACCATGATGGTCTCTCCCAAATACCTGCGCAAACTGGCGGGCTCCTTGGAGAAGGCCGACCTAATCGACAGCGTGCAAGGGATTTACGGCGGTTACCGCCTGAAAATGTCCCCTGATCGAATTTCGATTCAAATGCTTTTCGCGGCTTTTGATGAAAAGATTCGTCTGTCCCATTGTGTCAACGGCGATTCATGTCCCCTCTTTGACACCTGTTATGCCCGCCCGCTATGGGATTATCTGGTGGATTTGATCGAGTATCGCTTCTCTTCCATCACCTTGACGGATATCCTTAGACGTACCTTCGATCGGCCTCTGCCCGAGAGATGAACTCAGCCTTTGCGGCGGATGTAGTTCAGCAACGAACGAGGAACCTGAGCCGCCACCTCGTTTAACACCGCCACGATTTCACGCACCTTGACAAACACATCCGGGTTGCCCGCCCAATTGGCCACGATCCTCTCCTGGAGTTCAGGGGAGCTGGAATTGATGGTTTTGTTGAGCATTACGGCCATAACCAGCAGGTCGTCGATCAGTCCGGCACAGGGAATCACGTCCGGGATGAAATCAAGCGGCATCACGAGGTAAGCCATGGCGATCATCAAGCGGCCTTTGGCCGCAGGAGCCACGGCCATGTCCATTAGCAGGCGTATCGCCAAGTATACCAGGTCGGGCAGAACCAGCAGGTATTGCAAAAAACGGTCCGTCCATCCGCCGGTTTGGCGGGAAAGGCGGCTGGAGGCCGCCCACTCGGTAACCCGGCAGCGTACCCGCCGATAGGTATCCGCGTATTTTCCGGATCGGACCTCAACAGCATCGTTCATGTCCCTTTCTCCATGGCAAGTCCCGGCCGGAATAATGCCGGCCGCTAAGATTAATATAGAATCACGCGACCAGGATGTCAACGGATCCAGCCAGGTCTGGAAATGGCGAAATCTTACTGAACAACGGTTATTGTTGACAATATTTTTTTCCTATGGTAATCCAAGGCTAGGAGCGCGCATGAATAAGCGAGAAATTTCGGAACTCATGGCCCGCCGTTTAGACATCAAGAAATTTGAATCGTATCAGTTTATTGATTTTATGATTCAGGTCATGGTGGAGCAGCTCAAAAGCGGACGCAAGGTACTGATATCAAATTTCGGTACTTTCAAGATCATCCAGCGGGAAAACAAGCGGGTGATCAATCCCAACACCCAGAATCCCATGATCATCCCCTCGAAAAAAATCGTCAAGTTCATCCCCTCTAAGAACCTAAAGCAATCTATAGCGGAAAAGTAGATGAAATCAACCAACCCTGCCACGATTCAGCGGATTCTCTGGGCCACGGATTTCTCGAGGGAGAGCATGTCATGCCTGCCTTGGGTGGAATGGGTTCAACACCAGATCCGGCCCGAAACACACGCCTTGTACGTTCTGCCGAGATTCTCCGATTGGGTGTACGAAGCGGCTTTTTTTTCACTTGAAGACCTGCGCCGTGAGATTGAATCCACTCGGGAAAAATCCACATCCAAACTGGCTGAAATTTCCAAACGCAAGGAAATGGAATTCAAGGTGGCCGTACGTGAGGGGATTGCCAGTGAGGAGATCTCCACTTACGCCCGTGAACAGTCCATGGACATGATCTTTGCGGGGCGCCGGGGCCTTTCGGAAATCGAGCAGATCCTGGTCGGTTCCACAACGGCACGCCTGCTGCGTAACGCTCATACACCCGTGTTCGTGGTTCCCAGGGAAAAGCGCAAGGCGGCTATCCGCCGCATTCTCGCTCCGGTGGACCTTAACGAGTTGTCTATGCGGGAATTGCGTTATGCCATCGCCCTGGCCCGGCAATTCCAGGCGGAGCTGGTGGTGATGCACGTGGCGGAGTTCTACAATTACAAGGTCCCCGCCCTCAAGCACCACCAGCTGATTGAACGCATCAATCGGCAGATCGCCGAGGTCGCGGCAAAATTGGACTACGCGGTGGAAAACATCATCCACGAAACCGGGGAGCCGGCCCACAAGATCATGGAAGTGGCCGACGCCCAGGACATGGATGTCATCGTCATGGCAACCAGCCAACGCCGGGGACTGGAAAAGTTCCTGATGGGGAGCGTGACCCAAAAGGTCTTGTTGGCCACCTCGATCCCATTGATCGTGCTTCCGCCGAACGGTGACTCCGCCGCTGAATAGCCTCCGGCTGCATACCATTGCGGCCCACCTTCTCACCTGGCATCATCCGGCGGCCCGCAGGCGCATGCTCCAGCGCAACCTGCGCCTCCACGACCTGTTGCGCATGGATCGCGCCAAGGTCCGTTCCCTGGGTTTCCCGGCTGTTTCCCTGGCGGGTTTCCCGGATGAATTCCTGGCGGCCGCCCGCCGGGAAGTTGAACGCTGCCGGCAGTTGGGCGCGGAGCTGATCCTGCGCGGTGATGCCGACTTCCCCCCCCTGCTGGAGGAGATCTACGACCCCCCGGAGGTTTTGTATGTGAGTGGTGATCCCCAATGGCTGAAGGGTACGCATCTGGCGGTGGTGGGGTCGCGCCGGGCTGATGAATACGGGAAGCGCATGGTCAATCGCCTGATTCCCCCGGTAAGTGCAGCCGGCATCACCGTTGTGTCCGGCATGGCTTACGGCGTCGACACCCATGCCCATCGCGCCGCGTTGGACAGCGAACAACCCACCATCGGCGTCAATGCCTCCGGACTGGATTATCTCCACCCCCCGGGAAACCGGCGCCTCTTCAAACGGATCCGGGAACGGGGTTGCATCGTGTGTGAAGCCCCGCTGGGTACATCGCCGCGGCCATTCCTTTTCCCGGTGCGCAACCGCATCATATCGGGCTTGAGCCGCGCGGTCTTGGTGGTACAGGGGACCCTGCGCAGCGGCTCCCTGATCACGGCCCGCTTGGCCCTGGATCAAAATCGCGAGTTGATGGCCGTTCCGGGAATGGTCCACTCCTCCCTCAGCTCCGGCCCCCATTTCTTGATCCAACACGGGGCCAAGCTGGTTCAGCACGCGGATGATATCCTGGAAGAGTACGGCCTGTCCGCCCTGAAGGCGGCGCCTTCGCCGGCCGGCCTGTCTTTGCGGGAGCGGCGTGTACTTGACTTGATGTCGGAAGATGGGGTAAAACGTATTGACGATTTCGTGGAAACGCTGAACCTCCCGGTTCCGGTGGTGGTTTCCCTGCTGCTTGAGTTGACAATGAAGGGATTCATCCGCGAAGAAGGAGACGGGTACCGCAAACTATCATGACAAAAAAAACCCTGATTATCGTTGAATCCCCTGCCAAGTCATCCACTATTTCCCGCTACCTGGGCAAGGACTTCGTGGTCAGCTCTTCCATGGGGCATATCCGCGACCTTAATCCCCACATTCTCAGCATTGACGTAAAGAACGACTTCAAACCGCACTACGAAGAGCTGAAGGACAAAAAAAATGTCATCAAAGAATTGAAGTCTTTGGCAAAGCGTTCCGGGCGCATTTTTCTGGCCCCCGACCCGGACCGTGAAGGCGAAGCCATTGCCTTCCATCTGCGTGAAATACTCAAGTCCTCCAATGAACACATATTTCGCATTCTTTTCCACGAGATCACCCGGCAGGCCGTAACGGAGTCCATCCAGCATCCCATTGATATCGACCAGGACAAGGTCAACTCTCAACAGATGCGGCGCCTGCTGGACCGCCTGGCCGGCTACAAAATCAGTCCCGTATTGCAGCGCAAGATCGGTGGCCCCCTGTCCGCGGGCAGGGTGCAATCCATTGCATTGAAACTCATCGTGGAGCGGGAAAAGGAAATCCAGGCCTTTAACGCCGAGGAGTACTGGACCATTACCGCTGAATTGGAAGGCAGTGCCTTGCCGGCTTTCAACGCCCGCCTGGAAAAGCACCTCGGCAAGAAACTGTCCATCCCCGATGGAGATACGGCCAAGCGGATTCTGGAAGAGTTGGCCGCCAATCCCTATATTCTGGATGCCATCCGCAAACGCGTCCGTCGTCCCAAGCCCCTGCCGCCATTGATCACGTCCACCCTGCAGCAGGAGGCTTTCAAGAAGCACCGCTTCCCCGTGAGCAAGACCATGAAGGTGGCCCAGTCCCTGTACGAAGGCATCAACATGCAGGACGGTGAACAGGCCGGGTTGATCACGTATATGCGAACCGACTCCTTCCGCATTTCCGATACGGCCAGGACGGCCGCCGCGGATTTTATCCGCACCACCTGGGGCGCAGATTACGTACCGGACAAACCCAATGTCTTCGGACGCAAAGGCAAGATCCAGGACGCACATGAAGCCATCCGTCCCACCACCCCCCTGCATCGGCCGGAGGACGTCAAAACCTATTTGAGCACGGATCAGTACAAGATTTACCGCCTGATCTGGGATCGGTTCATGGCCTCCCAGATGAAAGCCGCCCGCATCGAAGTGACCACTTTCGATATCGTCAACGGTGATTACCTGTTTTCCATTAAGGGTGAAGTGATTCGTTTTGACGGCCACCTGAAGTGTTGGAATCCGGAAAGCGCAACGCCGCGTCTCCCTCAACTAAAGGAAAAGGAAACCCTGAAGGCCTTGGCCGTTACGCCCAAGCAGAATTTCACCAAGCCGCCGCCCAGGTACACTGAAGCCAGCCTGGTCAAGATATTGGAAGAGAAAGGCATCGGCCGGCCATCGACTTACGCCAAGATCATTTCCACTCTGGGAAAGCGCGATTACATTGTGCGCGAAGACCGGCGTTTTGTTCCCACGCAATTGGGTACCAAGGTTACGGAATACCTGGACGCACATTTTTCCGATATGATGCAGTATACGTTTACCGCGGAGTTGGAAAAACAATTGGACCAGGTTTCCGAAGGCAAGCTCGATTGGGTGCGCGGGATTGAGCGCTTTTACAAACGCCTTGAGGAGAATCTGGAGCAGGTTCGTGATACGGAAAAAGTGGATCTGAAAATAGGCCGGGTCTGCCCCAAGTGCGGCAAGGACCTGGTGAAAAAGTACTCCCGCAAGACCAATGGCTGGTTTATCGGTTGTACCGGTTATCCCGACTGCACCCACACCGAACGGGTGGACGGAGATACTCCCCGCCCCAAGGACGAACCCCTGGATCGTGCCTGCCCACAATGCGGCAAGCCCTTGGTTCGCCGTTACTCTCCCAAGACACGGCAGCATTTTATCGGTTGTACCGGTTATCCCGAGTGCCGGTATATCGAGACGGAAGAGCCTGAACTGGGGGAATGTCCAGTGTGCGGGAAACCCCTGCGAAAACGCTTTTCCCGCAAAACCCGGCGCTATTTTGTCGGTTGTTCAGGCTATCCGGACTGCACTTATATCCAGAAATCCCCGCCCAGTAATAAGGCGGCATCCGGGGAGGATCCCGGTTGAAGCCCACCGTTCAGGTGATCGGTGCCGGGCTTGCCGGCAGTGAAGCCGCCTTGCAGCTGGCCGACCGCGGGATTCCCGTCCGTCTTTTTGAAATGCGCCCGGATACCGGAACCGAAGTCCACGAGACCCCTTACGCCGGTGAGATGGTCTGCTCAAATTCCCTCGGGTCCACGGAAATCCACTCGGCTTCGGGATTGCTGAAGGCGGAGCTGGCCCTGCTGGGCAGCCGCTACCTCCAACTGGCCGCTGAATTCCGCGTGCCCGCGGGCACTAGCTTTTCCGTGGACCGGCATCGACTGGCCGAGAAAGTGGATAGCGTATTGGATGCCCATCCGGGTATTGAACGGGTCCGGGAGGAATCAAGGCAATTGCCGCCTGAAGGCTCTGCGGTGATCGTGGCCACCGGACCGTTGACCAGCCCGGTTTTCGCCCGCCATCTCACCCGGTTCACTCAGCGGCGCCATTTGTTTTTTTACGATGCCACCAGTCCCATCATCCGTGCAGACAGCATCGATTGGTCCAAGGTGTATCGCGCCTCACGCTACGACAAGGGCGACGCCGATTTCATCAACATCCCCCTGGACGAGCAGGGGTATTGCGCTTTTGTTGCCGCCCTGGTTGAGGCAAATACCGTTGACCTCCCGGATTTCGAGAAAAGGGTGTTTTTCGAGGCCTGTCTGCCTGTAGAAGAAATCGCTCGGCGGGGCCCCATGTCCCTGGCCTTTGGTCCGCTGAAGCCGGTGGGCTTGGCGGATCCTCGTAGCGGCGTCCTGCCCTTTGCGGTCATCCAGTTGCGCCAGGACGACATTCGTGAATCACTTTTCCAGATGGTGGGCTTTCAAACCCGCTTGAAATGGGGTGAACAGAAGCGCATCTTCCGCAGCCTCCCCGGGCTGGAGAACGCCGAGTTCGAACGTTTCGGCCGCATGCATCGCAACACCTATATCAACGCTCCTTTGATCATTGATGCCACCGGCCGGGCCCTCAAGCGGGAATCGCTGTTTTTCGCCGGCCAGATCAGTGGCGTGGAAGGATATGTTGAATCGATATGTTCCGGACTGCTGGCGGGGCGTCAGATGGCACGTTACTTGACCGGCCGCCCGCCGGTGCCGCTTCCCGTTGAAACCGCATGTGGCTCTCTGCTGGATTACATCGCCACTGCCGGTTGGAAGGATTTTCGCCCCACCAAATTTTCCTTTGGTCTCCTGGCTGCCGCGGATTCCCCCAGCGGCCGCCGCAAGCTTTCAAAACGGGAGCGCAAAGAGCAAAAAGCCCAACGGGCTTTGGAGATCCTGGAGCAATGGATCCATCGGGAAAGCTTTTAAAAAATTACCTGGATTACCTGCGGGACATCCGCAACGTGTCAGAGCACACTTTGCGTGCCTATGGCCAGGATATCCGGCAATACCTGGCTTTCCTCAAAGAGAATCGGCTGCAAGGGGATCGGCAATCGGCGCGGGATTTCATTACCTGGGCCTTTCTTCAAAGCGGCAACAAAACCACGGTGGCCCGAAAGATCTATGCGGTGAAATCCTTTTGCAATTTTCAGGTTCAACGCGGCAGCCTGGCAGTCAACCCTTTTGACGGGATCCAATCTCCAAAAATCGATCGCCGGATTCCCCAGATTCTCACTGAGACGGAGATGCTGGATTTCCTGGACAAATTGCCGGACGAGACCTTTATCCAATTGCGCAACAAGACTGTTTTCGAGTTTTTGTACGCTACGGGACTGCGGGTTTCCGAACTGACGGGATTGACCCATGATCATATCCGCAGCGCCGAGGGATTGATCCGCGTCATGGGCAAGGGACGCAAGGAACGGATCGTTCCCTTTAACGAAACAGCCGGCCGTTTGTTAAACCGTTACATCGATGCCTGCCGCAGCCGCTTCAGCCGCTTGCCGGATCAGGTGTTTCTCAACTCCCGGGGAAGCGGGATCTCTGAGCGGTCGATTGAACGCATTCTGCAGTCGACTTTTCGAACCGTGACGGGGAGCCCGCGGCGGGTATATCCCCACTTGTTCCGCCATAGTTTCGCCACCCATCTGCTGCAGCGGGGGGCCAATCTGCGGGTCATCCAGGAACTTCTGGGCCATGCCAACCTGGCGACTACACAAAAGTACACCAGCCTGAACTACGGCGACCTGCTGAAGGTCTACCGGCAATTTCACCCCAGATCAAAATGAAAAAGAAGCTGTTTTCATGGCTGTTGCGCCTGGCGGTCAGCACACTCCTGATCGGCTATTTTGTTTTCAGCATGGCGGGGAAATACGGCGGGATCGGACCCGCCTGGCATCAATTCGTCCAAGTGTTCGCGGACGCCGAGCCGGTCTGGTTGTTGGCCGCCTTGGGCCTGATGATGGTGGGATATGCATTGTTGACCCTGCGCTGGAAAGTGCTGTTGGCCGCCCAGGATCATCACCCCACCTACAAACGCCTTTTTCGTGTCTACATCATGTCGACTTTTTTTAACACCTTCCTGCCCTCCACCATCGGCGGGGATGCACTGCGGGTGGTGGAGAGCCGTCAGGATTCGGCCCGGGGAGCCATGTCTCTCATGGTGGTGCTTATTGAGCGCTTGAGCGGCTTCGCCGCCCTGGTTTTTATCGCGGCCATGGGGGTTTTGGTGGACGGCCCATTGCGTACGCCCCGGAACCGGTTGATCTCGATCATCATCCTGGTGTTGCTGGTGCTGGGCATGATTGCGGCCCTGTTGTGTCATCCCCGGCGGGCATCCCGCTGGCTCCCCCGGCTGCAACGCATTCTCCCCGACAAAGCGGCTGCCCGCATCCAGGCGGCTGTGGAAGCCATATGGGCCTATTACCGCCACCCTGGCAGCCTTGGCGCCTGCCTGGGCATCAGCATGGTATTCCAGTTCAACATGGTGGTCTATTATTGGGTCATTGCCCGAACCCTGCACCGTCTGCCGGATTTCGCCGAGTTCGTTTTGAATGTTCCCATCATGGTGTTCCTCTTGATGACCGTGCCGGCCATCAACGGCTTGGGCATCCGTACCGCCGGTTTTCGCACCCTAATGCGCTTCCCCGCTCCTTTCGCCTTGGCCGCGGAGTTCGTTGACCTGGGATTCCGCATTACCCTGGGTATGCTGGGGGGGGTGGTGTTTCTCTTTTCCCGCCGTTCAAGCCATTCGCGTCGCAAATAACCGTTACTGGTTGCGCTTTACCCACCGGGGCACATGGATTATAATCGATACCGGATTGAAACCATGACCAAAAGACTGTTGCTGTTGACGCAATTGCTTGCCCTCTGGTTCATGGTCGGCGCAAATCCCGCCCCGGCGGCCGCTCCTGACATGCGCCACGAACTCAATTCATTGCGTCAACAGATCGATCGAGTCAACAACAGATTGAAGTCATTGGACGCCGCCCGTCAACCCATCCTGGCGGAATTGGCGCGGCTTGATCTCAAAATCGAACGTGAACAGTTGGGAATGCGGCGGATCGATGTACAACAACGCCAGTTGCAAACAGAGATTTCGGCCAACCAGCAGCGGCGTACCCGGTTGCGCAACGAATTGGAAGCTGAACGTTCACGTGTTCGCAAAGTGACGCGATACGTGTACAAGCTGGGTGGACAATCCTACTTGAAGCTTTTCCTGCGGGTGGATTCGCTGGAGCAGTTGTTTCACAATTATCACCTCTTCATGATCCTCATCCGTCATCATCTGGCACAAATCCGCAGCGTGCGCCTTAAAACAAACCAACTCAAAAGCGTCAACCAGGAGTTGGATCAGCAGAAGACAGAACTGGATACCCGCAAACAGGTCCACCGTGATGCCATCAAGCGCCTGGACGCCTTGCGGGTTGAGCAGAAAAATGCTGTTTCCCGGGTCAATCGGGATCGCATCACCTACCTGCGTCTGCTCGCTGAATTGCGTGCCCGGGCCGGTGAGCTGGAGGAATTGATCCATCGTTCTGGCTCCGGGGATATGTCCACGCCGATGCGTCATCTCAACGCGCTGAAGGGCCGTTTGCCCTGGCCGCTGCAGGGAACGATTTCATCACGGTTCGGGCGCCAACGCAGTACCCGCTTCAACACCTATATTTTAAACGACGGCATTGAGATCAAGCCCGAATCCGCCCGAAAAATCAAAGCCGTTTATCCCGGCAAAGTGGTTTTCGCGGACTACTTCAAGGGGTATGGAAACCTGCTTATTATCCAGCACGCCAAGAACTTCCATTCCCTTTACGGTCATTGCGCCCGTTTTCTCAAAGGACGGGGAGACCGGATTAAAGCCGGGGATGTCATTGCCTTGGTGGGAGACAGCGGGTCGACTTCAGGCCCTTCTCTGTACTTCGCCATCCGCACCGGGCTCAAGCCCCGGGATCCGCTGCGTTGGCTGACCCCGCGCTGAGCAACGGCTTGATGCGCCGGGGCCTTTGGGTTAAAATATCAACTTGATCCCATGCGAAAATCTACGCTTGTTCTTCTGGTTCTTCTAGCCGCCGTGGCCGTAGTGCGGCTGTGGGTTCTGCGGCCGCCATCAACCACCCAAACGGACGAAATTGACACTCGATCACTTTACCCGGCGGTTTCGCGGATAATCCAAGAGCACTATGTGGACCCCGTTGATCCGGCCAAAGCCTGGCCGGGCGCCTATGCGGCCATGTTGAAGCGACTGGATAATTTCGGCGCTTACATTTCCCCGGAGTATGTCACTTCAGCCCGGGCATGGCGGCAAGGCAAGGGCTTCTGGGCCGGTGTGTGGATTTCTCCGACGGAGCGGGGATTTGTCGTTTCACGCATCCTGCCGGAATCTCCTGCGGAACGTTCTTCGCTGCGGGTGGGCGATTTCGTCGAGAGTGTGGATGGAAACGGATTGGCCGGACGTACCTGGGGCGCGGCCCGTCTCATGCTTTACGCTCAGGGGGAACGTGAATTCCAGCTGGGAGTGAACCGAGTCGACTTGCAACGTCCCCTGCAGATCACCATATCCGCGATTGCATTGCCTCCGGATGTGGACATCAATCGTTTGTCCGACCGTACCACCCATGTCGATTTGTATCGCCTGACCCCGGCAGCGGTGCGGGCGTTGTCTGAAAAATTCAAGTCCCTGCCCCGGCATAATTGGATTATCGACCTGCGCAATTACCTGCACGGCGACCTGGTCTCCTGCCTTTCCGTGGCGGACCTGCTTCTGCCGCCATCGACCCGGCTGGACTTAAGAACCCGCAGCGGCAACCAACGCATCAGTACCGGTCGGCCGGGCATTGTCCCGCCCGGGATGACCGTATTGACCGGCCCGGCCACCATCATGTACGCGGAAATCCTGGCGCGCTTGATGCAAGCGGCCGGGGCTCCGCTTGTGGGGGAAAAAACCGGTGGATTCGCCGCCCATTTGCGCAGGGTTTCGTTGCCGGACGGGGGAGAACTGGTTTTGGTGGACGGCCATTTTTATTGGGATGGCAAAAACGTCCAACACGAGCCGCTGATTCCCGATGAAAGAGTCGTGGAGAAAGAAGCCGCATTGGCCCGCGCAAGGGCCATCTTGAGGGATGGCTGATGGCTGTTCGAAAATCCCATCGCCGAAAAAAAGGCAACGCCCTGGCCTATTTTGTGCTTTTCGCCGTACTGGCGCTGGGAATCGTCTTCGTCCTCGAATACCTGGATTATCGGAAAGGAAAAGCCACCTTTATTTTGTCCCGCATTTTGTCCGCGCCCACAGCGGCCGCAAGCAGGCGGCCCCTTCTCCGAAAGGACAGCTTTCACAGCGAGTTGCTGCGACTCATGGATTCCCAGGACCCTTCTTACAGCTTGATCCAGGACTCCCAGGGGCGTTACCATGTCAAATGGAGACTGACGGACGCCCGGCGCAGGCAGTTGGTGAAAGCGCTCCGGAAATTGTCCGCAGCACATGGCCGGCGCTGGAAGGCCGAGGAGGTTCAACACCTCCGCGGAGAACATCTTTTCCTCTACTCCGTATCTCCCCGGGGAAGCGGGGTCACCCACCTGCTGCTCATCACCACGGGCACCCCGGAACCATTCCTTGAATCGGAAGCCCAACCAAAGCAAAAGCCACGCGGCCGACTGGCCATTATCATTGACGATATCGGTTTCAATGAACTGGGTGCCCTGGAATTGAAACGCCTTGGAGTCCCGGTCACAGCTGCGGTTATTCCCCATGCCCCCTATGCATACGACGAAGCCCGGCAATTGCATATGTACGGCATCGAGCAGATCATTCACCTGCCCATGCAGTCTTCCAACCGCAAATTGAAAGCCGATCCCGGCCAGTTCATCCTCAAGGGGGCGGAAGTTTCCAACATCCGCCGCTTGATCCATCGGTCCCGCACCCTGGTGCCATACGCCCGGGGGGTCAACAACCACATGGGGTCATTGACCACCGGGGATCAGCAGACCATGAACCGCGTCTTGTCCGTATTGCGGGAGGAAGGGTTGTTTTTTGTGGACTCGCGAACCACCGCCTCCACGGTGGCCTATCGCATGGCCCGGGAAATGAATGTGCCCACCACGCAGCGGGATGCTTTCCTTGAAGACATCAACAACGGTCATGTCACCTACCTTTACTCCCGGAACCAGGTGATAAAGGTGGCGAAACTCGCCCTGCGCCGCGGCCGGGCCGTGGCCATCGGACATCCTTACCCCACCACACTCAAGGCCATCCGGGATGCCGCCAACGAGGTCCGGTCCATGGGTGTGCATTTCGTACCGGTGTCCAGCTTGTTGGAGAGATGAACGCGAGGACCCGTAACGCCCGCAGATGGTCAAAGAGGAGGAAACATGAGTGACGAAAAATCCAAGAAGGAAACCTTTGAATTTCAATCGGAAGTCCAGCAACTGCTCAATATCCTGGTTTATTCACTTTACCAGAACCGGGAAGTGTTTCTGCGCGAACTTGTCTCCAACGCGGTGGATGCGTTGAACAAAGCGCAATTCCAATTGCTGACCCATCCCGATATGGCCGGCCAGGATGACGAATTGGCCATTCACATATCGGTCAACCAGGCAAGGAATGCCCTGGTGATCGAAGACAACGGCATTGGCATGACCCGCGACGAGTTGATTGAGAACCTGGGCACCATCGCCCATTCGGGTACCACGGAGTTTCTCAAGCGCTTGTCGGAATCGGAATCAGATCGTCAGGTGGACCTGATCGGCAAATTCGGTGTCGGATTCTACTCCGCCTTCATGGTGGCCAAAGAGATTCATGTCACCACCCGCGGACTGGCTGCGGATTCACAGGCTTGGTTGTGGAGTTCCAAGGGAGACACGGCCTATTCCATCCGCGAAGCGGTCAAGAAGACCCGGGGCACGCGCATTGAATTGCGTTTGAAAAAGGAGGCCGAGGAATTTCTGGATCCCGCGCGGATCCGCCAGGTCTTGCATCAGCATTCCCGTTTCGTCCCTTTCCCGGTCTATTTGGAGAAACGCAAGTTTGAAAGTGCCGAAGCCATCTGGACCCAGCCCAAGTCCAGCCTCAAGGAAGATCAATACCGTGAGTTCTACGCCTTCCTGGACCATACACCCGAGAAGCCGTTGACGTGGCTTCACCTCTCCTCGGACGCCCCGGTGCAGTTCAACGCATTGCTGTTCGTGCCCGGGATCTCCCTGGAATCCTTGGGCCTGGGGCCCAGTGAACCGGGAGTGGATCTCTATTCACGCAAGGTATTGATCAGCAAGGGAAACCGGGACATTCTGCCGGAGTACCTGCGTTTCCTGCGCGGTGTTATTGACTCCGAGGAAATCCCCCTGAACATCTCCCGGGAATCCATTCAGCACAATGCCCGGATTGATCGCATTCGCAAGCACCTGGTCAAGAAACTCCTGTCCCACCTGGGCGACCTGCAGAGCCGGGAGCATGACCTCTACCTGAAGGTGTGGAATCTCTTCGGCCGCCACCTGCGTGAAGGCGTGGCCACGGACCCGGATCACAAAGAGGCCCTGGCCCCGCTGCTGCTCTTCCACTCCACCCATGGAGAGGAAGACGAGTGGGTGGATCTGAATGCTTACGTGAAACGCATGGGCAAGGACCAAAAAGAGATCTTCTTCGTATCCGGACCGGACATGAAGTCATTGCGCAAGAACCCCGCCCTGGAGGCGTTCCGTCGCCGGGAAATGGAGGTGTTGCTGCTGGTGGATCCCCTGGACGAGATCGTCCTGGATCACCTGGGCAAATTTAAAGACCATAGATTCAAATCGGCGGAAAGCGCCGACATCTCTCTGGAAGAGGCGGCCGAGGCGGTGGTTGACAAAGAAGAGCGTACCCGTACGGCGGAGTTTGCCAAGTTCCTGAAGCAGTTGTTCGGAGACCGGGTGGAGGATGTACGCGTTTCCAACAGGTTGGTGGATCACCCCTGTATGCTGGTGCGGCCGGGTGACGGTCCTTCAGCGCAGATGGAGAAGGTCATGCGCATGGTGAACGAAGAGTACCAGTTCTCCCGCCGCATCCTGGAAATCAATCCAGCCCACCCGCTGATCCGGGAGCTGGTGCGCCTTCACGGCGAGTCACCCGAATCCACGGAGCTTTCCGAATTGGGCCACTTGCTTTTGGACAATCAATTGCTGGCCGAGGGCATGGTGGACGGCATCAGTGACTTGGTGCCCCGGATCCAGGCGGTCATGCTGGCCGCGGCCAAAAAGAAATGAGCGATCCTTCCGGTCTGGACCGCCGCGCCAGCGGCCTGTTGCTGCACATAACCTCCCTGCCGGGCCGTTTTGGAATCGGTACCCTGGGACAGGAAGCCGTAGATTTCCTGGATCAATTGGCTCGTGGCAAGCAGGCCTATTGGCAGGTACTGCCTTTGGGGCCGACTTCGCCGGTGTTCGGCCACTCTCCCTATGCGTCTCCTTCGGCTTTTGCCGGGAATCCCTTGGTCATAGACCTGGAATCCGTCCAGGCCGAACCCTGGTGCCCGGACCTGGATCTCTCTTCTCTGGAATCGCCGCCATCGGGCCGGGTGGATTTCCCGGCGGCAGCCCGGGGCGGGCGGCGGTTGGATGCGGCTTTGGCGGGATTCCGCCGCTCGGCGTCCCGGGCGGACCGCGAAGCCTTTGCCGCTTTCCGCGAGCAGCATGCGGATTGGCTGGACGATTACTCCCTGTTCGTTTACTTTGCGGAAAAATTCCACACCGGGCATTGGCCGGAATGGCCGCAGGCAATCCGCTTGCGTGAACCCGCCGCCCTGGATGCCGTACGCCGGGAGCAGGCCGACGCGCTCGAGGCCACGGCTTTTCGTCAGTTCCTGTTTGAAATGCAGTGGCAGGCACTGCGTGAAGCCGCTGACAGTAGGGGTGTTCGCCTGATCGGAGATATCCCCATCTACATCACCCTGGACAGCGCCGATGCCTGGGCCCGCCCAGAGATATTTGACCTGGATCCCCGCACCCGCCGCCCAAGGGCCGTGGCCGGTGTGCCGCCGGATTACTTCAGCGCCAGCGGTCAACTCTGGGGCAATCCTCTCTACAATTGGTTTGATGGATCCAATCTGAATGAGTCCGTAATGGGCTGGTGGGAGCGCCGTTTGCGGCGCACCCTGGAATGGTACCATGTGGTGCGACTGGACCACTTCCGCGCCTTTGCCGCCTATTGGGCCGTACCGGCTGACGCGCCCACCGCGGAGTCGGGGAAATGGCAGCCCGGCCCGGGTCAGCCTTTCTTCGAGAACCTTGCGCAACGGCTTGGCCCGTTGCCGCTTATCGCCGAGGACCTGGGAGAGATCACCTCCGACGTGGAGGCCCTGCGGGATGAATTGGGATTGCCGGGAATGAAGATCCTGCAATTCGCCTTTGACGGGGATCCCCGCAACATTCACCTGCCCCACAACTATCCCTCCCCCCGCTGCGTGGTATACCCGGGCACCCATGACAACAACACGGTAAACGGCTGGTTCTACGGGCCAGAGTTGGATGATACCGGCCGCCGCCGGGTGCAGGACTACGTGGCCGCACCGGATTTCCACGACATGCATCGGCGCATTCTGAGGTTGGCCCTGCAGTCCACCGCATGCCTGGCCGTCATACCCGTCCAGGATGTGCTGGGTTTCGGCGCCGAATGCCGCATGAACACACCCGGGAAGGGCGCCGACAATTGGGGCTGGATGCTCAAATCCGGGGACCTGGACATCGAGAGCCTGGACTGGCTGGCCGCCTTGACGCTATTGTACGGCCGCGCCTGAGACTGGACAGCCTATTTCCCGGGGGGTATAACTTTAGTGACGTTCCCGGCGGAGGATATCCATGCATCAATTGCGAATCGCTGTTTTATTTGGGTTGTGTGTTTTTGCGGGCTTGGCGGCGGCGGACCGGATTACAGGTCCCGCCTGGGCCACCCGTTCGGAGGTTGTCGCTGCGAACGGCATGGTGGCCACCTCCCACCCCCTGGCGGCCCAGATCGGTATCGATATCCTCAAACAAGGCGGCAGCGCCGTGGATGCGGCCATTGCGGTGGATGCCGCCCTGGGCTTGATGGAGCCCACGGGCAGCGGCATCGGCGGGGACCTGTTCGCCCTGGTGTGGGATGCCGCATCCGGAAAACTCTATGGCTTGAACGCCAGCGGTGCGGCTCCGGCCGGGCATACGCTGAAAATGTTTCATGACCAGGAACTCAAGGAGGTTCCCTACCGGGGCCCCCTGAGCTGGACGGTTCCGGGTTGCGTGGCCGGCTGGTTCGCCCTGCATCAGCGTTTCGGTCGCCTGCACATGAAAAAACTGCTGCAGCCCGCCATTACCTATGCCCGCAGCGGTTTCCCCGTGACCGAGTTGATCGCCCACTATTGGGCGCTGTCCGTGGCCGCATTCGAGGAATTTCCCAATTTCCAGAAACTCTACGCCCCCGAGGGCAGGGCGCCGTCCAAGGGGGAGATATTCCGCAATCCGCAACTGGCGGATACCCTGGAAGGGATCGCCAAGTCCGGACCCGGGGCTTTTTATCGCGGCGCCATCGCCAAGCGCATGGTGGCCTACTCCAACCGCGTGGGCGGACACCTTGCCATGGCGGACCTGGCGGCCTGCCGGCCACGCTGGGAGACGCCACTTTCCGTGGACTACAAGGGATACCGTGTGTGGGAACTCCCGCCCAACGGCCAGGGTATCGCCGTGCTGCAGATGCTGGCCATGTTAAAACAACTGGACGTCGCGGCCATGGGGCACAACAGCGCCGATTACCTGCACGCCCTGGTGGAGATCAAGAAGCTGGTCTACGAAGATCGGGCCATGTACTATGCGGACCCCGCATTCGCGGACGTGCCGGTTAAGGAGTTGATCTCACCGGAATATGCCGCACAGCGGCTGAAGCTGTACGATCCCCGGCGTGCCGCCGCGACCGTGCCCGCCGGCAATCCCCGCCTGGATCAGGGCGATACGGTCTACCTGACCGTGGTGGACAAAGATCGCAACGTAGTGTCGTTGATCCAGAGCAACTACGGCGGTTTCGGGTCCGGCAACGTTCCCGACGGGCTGGGCTTCTGCATCCAGAACCGGGGCGCCCTGTTTTCCCTGCAAGCGGGCCATGCCAATGTGGTGGCGCCGGGCAAGCGTCCCTTCCATACGATCATCCCCGCCATGGTGACCCGGGACGGGAAACCGGTGTTCAGCTTCGGGGTCATGGGCGGAGCCATGCAGCCCCAGGGTCACGTCCAGGTGCTGTTGAACATCATCGATTTCGGTATGAACGTCCAGGCCGCGGGGGATGCGCCCCGCTTCCGCCACAGCGGTTCGACCCAACCCAACGGCGAGACCATGGATGACGGCAGCCTGGTGCACCTGGAATCGGGCATTCCCTGGCCGGTTGTGCGGGAACTCATCGCCAGGGGGCACCGCATTGCGCCCCGGCGCGGCGGATTCGGGGGCTACCAGGGCATCTGGATCGATCATGCGCGTGGTGTGCTTCTGGGGGGCTCGGAATCCCGCAAAGACGGCTGCGCCCTGGGGTATTGATTTATTTGAATGGGGTGATGTGGAGCTCCCACTCCTCGTCGTTGTTTTCCGCCAATTGGAAGAGCTGGTTGTCCCGGATGGCGAAGGGCGCCGGCCGAACGGCGTTCTGGTAGGCCACGGGCAGCCATAGCGATTTTTCCACCTTGCCGTCGGGGTTCATGATCAGGACCTCGCTGCGGTTATCCTGGCGCCGCCAGGTCATGACGTACATCTTGCCCTGGGTGGCGAAAATGGCCAGAATGGCCGGGTATTCATCCGGGAAGTGGATGGGCTTGAGCAGTTCAAAGAAATCCTTGGTGCCCTTGTCGGTTTTGAGGAATCCCAGTATGTTGTCCTTGTCTGTCTGCGTCATTTCCCGGCGGGGGTGGTCCCGCCGGATGGTGTCCACCAGGTTTCCCTTGACGTCGTACACGTCGATAACGAAATCGGGCATATGGGCGACCCACAGCTTGTCCTCAAGGACGGAAAAGGTAAAAGATGCCGCCTGGATGTTCATGCCCTGGCCGGGGGCCTGGAACTCGTCCTTTTGCTTTACCACGGTGCGCAGTTTTTTCAGGTCCCGGTCGCGCAACTCAATGGTGCGGTAGCGCACCTGGCTTTCCAGGGCCAGGCCCCAGCAGGCCAGGTTTTCTCCCAGGGGCAGGGCCATGAACACGAATCCCGCCTGGGTGCGTTTTTCCCTCAGGAACTTGCCGGACTTGGAAAAATAGGACAACTTGCCGAAACTGTTGACTTCCAGTTCCTTGCCCTCCACGTTGAGGATCAGGGGCAGTCCGGGCACGAGGCGGAACTCCTGCGGGCCCTCGCCGGCCTTGCCGAAAACGGCGATTTGCTCAAGGTTGCTGCGGCTGAAGATGTATACTTCCGGTCCCTGAGTGACGTAGATTTGCGTGTCGTCCAATGCGATGCTGTCCGGATTCATCAACTCCGGAATGACCCGGGCCTCCATGTCCGCTCCCGGCAATACCCGGCCCCCGGAAACCATGAACAGCAGCAACAAAACAGTCAGTGCTTTAACCAAAACTTTCATGCCGGCCTCCCCCTTGGATTCTATATAAATAGTACGTAAAATCTACCTGATGGTTCAACAACAGCCCGGAAAGTGATAAGACAAACGGGACTACAGGGGGGAGGAATGGCATGAGGAAAAGTGATATGGAAAGGTTGTCACGGAGGATTCATACCATGCCCGAAGATGTGGAACAGGCCCTGGAGCAAAGGGGGCTGATGGCCGCCTACAACCAGCGCCCTCCCTATCAGCGCAATGACTACATCGGCTGGATCATCCGGGCCAAGCGACCCGACACCCGGCACCGCCGCCTGGAACAGATGCTGTTCGAACTGGAGCAGGGCCATCTCTACATGAAGATGTCCTGGCGGCGTGGAAGGAGAGGCTAATGAGCGGGTTGTCCTTGATTGCCATTGTGGGGATTGTTCTGCTGTGCGGCCTGGCGGTGTTTCAGGTATTGCTGGCCCTGGGACGGCCCTTGGGAGAGATGGCCTGGGGCGGCAGGCACCGGGTACTCCCTCGGAAGCTGCGCCGGGCCAGCGTAGTGGCCGTGCCCGTGCTCTTGTGGGCCGCCTACATCCTGGCGGCCCGGGCTCACATCCTTCCCGCCATTCTATCGCCGGATTGGATCCGGGGCTTTACCTGGTTTTTTACCGGTTACTTCGGCCTCAACGTCCTGGCCAACCTGGCCTCCCGCAGCCCCAAAGAGAAGTGGATCATGGGCCCTCTGTCCCTCGTTCTGTTTCTCGCCTG
>Ga0272443_10000966_pt1 | contig 46281 bp, 66 predicted proteins | sample SSMAcet12_FD_193581 | JGI IMG/M metagenome (GOLD analysis project Ga0272443, IMG submission 193581) | Marine sediment archaeal communities from Little Sippewissett salt marsh, Falmouth, MA, United States - SSM-Acet-12 | ecosystem: Environmental > Aquatic > Marine > Wetlands > Sediment ...
CCGGCAGCGGCCGTAGGCAATGTCAGAATCACATTGGCCACACCGCCATCGTTTCCATCAGAAACACAAAGCTTTCCTGATTCGGCCGCCAACAAAACATCGTCATCGACAAACAATTCCACTGTTCGATACAGGTTCGTAATAGCCGACCCGCCCGCTGACACCGTACCCGTAACAGCCAGCGTCAGATTGCCCGCAGCGGTCAAGGTCATATCGTCGGCGGCATCAATAGTGATATCACCGTTAGTGCCGTCGTTAGCCTCGATATTGATACCACCGTTGGTCGTCTCGACGTTAATGGCTTCTCCGGCACCTGTCCCGGTCGCATTAAGCACAATCTGATTGACCTCGGCATCCGTTGTAACGAAGGATACGTTGCCGCAATTTGCCAAAACGGAGTCAGCCGACTCGTCCCACATAAAGTATTCGCCAGACGTTTCACCGTGCATGACAACATCCATACCCTCATCGGTGACGCCGAAAGACACCTCTTTGCCGGAGCCGAGGATATCGAGGTCATTGCCGGAGCCGTCATACGCGATAGTCACATCGCCACTGGACCCGAACTTCAGGTACATGGAGTCAGAGAACGTCATCGAATCGCCATCGTAATCTGTGGCAATCGTTCCGGCTGTCTCGAAGTAGTACGTGATATCGAAACCAGCGCTTGTTCCGCCGATAGTAAACGCCGTATCCGCCGCCGCTGCTTCGAGTTCCAGCGCGTCACTGGTCGTCTCGTCGTACTTAAGCGTAGCGTCGTCACCCGTACCGAACGCCACAATGGAGTCATCGAGAATCTCCAGAGTGTTTTCTGAAGAATCCCACTGGATATTCTTCGATGTGCCCGTCATCACGACATCACCAGCTGACGTGACCGTAGCCGCCGTCAGAGCGCCCGTGGATGCCACGGTGAAGTTGCCGTCCTCGTCGTAGATCAGGTTGCCTGTGCTGGCACCATTAATGCTAATCGCATCACCCGTACCCGCATTGGTAATCTGAAGCACGTCGGGATTGTTACTGGAATCGTCCATATCCAGCAACAGAGCGGCGTTGTTGGAGCCGTCATCGACCTCCAACTCCAGCACCGTCCCATCCACATCGATCTTATTGCCGCTGTCGTATGCCGTATCGAGAGACTGGCTAGCACCACTTTCCAGTGCCGTCCACGTCGATCCATCGGTACACACATACAGCGCGTTAGCTGTGTCATTGTAGTAAACCTTACCCTCAGCGGCGTCCGGTGCGGAATCGGACGGCAAGAACAGGAACCAGCTATCATCGAAACCGGCGAACCAGTCTTCGAGAAGTTCCTGCAAGAGCCGTGGATTTCGCATGGCCGTGCGAGAAGGAGGTCGGTTATCGGCCCAGGTTGCACCTGCCAGCAGCAGGACGCACACCATGAGCATGAGTAGTTTCTTCATGGTACTTATCCTTTCGTCAGTGAACGAACCTGCTCTGGGCTCAATTCGACCTGGCAGGCAAATCGTTTCTGTTTGTCCTGAGAATACAAACTGCGAATCATACCTTCACCGTCGGTTTGAACGGGGCGGTCTACCGGAACAGATAACGACTGGAGATGCTGCACCACACTGTACGGAATCGTGTACGTGTGGCCATGAAGAAAATGCCACCTCGGGGCAGGCTTGACCTTACCGTTCGGGCTGGGTTTGAACCCGCCCTTCTGATAGGTGAACATCAGATCCGCACCAGGAGATTCCAGGTTCTGGAACGTCATGGTAATCATTGGATCGTCGGGATCACTAGTCTCTTCTACAGCCTTGGCTGTTTCTTCACGAGACTCGTTGATTCTACGACTCTCAAGTTCCAACACAGCCCCTACAAGCTCCTTCTTACTCAATCCCGGCTTCACATCGAACGAGAATCGTTCAAGCAACTCCGTCAGAGCCTCGATAGTGAGCTTCATCAATTCCTTTTGCAGCAACTCCATTCCTGGCGTTATAGGCTCCGGCAGTACCGCCGCCGCCGTCGCAGTCAATTCATTGGTGTCTGTCATGTCCATATCCTGTCTCCTTCTTATTTCACATTGACGAAGTCGTATGTTGCCAGATTAGCAACATCGCCAACATCCTTAACAGCCAGAGATTCCCACGCCACCAACAGCGAATACTGGCCGTCGGTCTGCACGGTAGCATCCACCGTCAGGCCCTGACAGCCCTTCGTGAACACTTCTTCCGTGCGGCAGGTAAACACGTTGCTGTTCCCATCTGTAACCGTAGTTCCCACGGTTGTGGGCCACGTCGGCTCAGTCTCTGAACCTGTGGTCGTTCCCGTAACCAACTCGTAGACGAACCCGTTCCGAGTCGTCGGCCATACCACATCACCTGCGGCCGTAGTAGAACGAACTTCAAGGCCGCTGTAGTCCGTGGACGAACTGTACACAGTCGGAACACGGAAGTTGGGATCGTTGCCAGCGGGATTCGGAACCAGAACACCCTGGTACTTGGTATCGAATTCAGCCATCGCGTCCGTGTCGCGGGTAACGACGCCACTGGACCCCGTCAGAAGCAAGGCCCCCAGCGTGGTTGACTGGTCGTTCCACAGCTTACTATAGAAATAGATGTTGGGATTGGTCCCCTCCGTATCTTCGAAGAGGATGGCGAAGCTCGGAAGAAATCCGCAATCGACAGTAACGTCGCCGCCATCTTCGAGCCATCGTGCTACTACCGGTCTATCCATGATTAGACCCTTTCATATTGTAAAGGTTGTCACATTAACCGTTCGTGCAGATCAGTACGTGGATATAGAGATCCTGAAGAATGCGGAACGCCATCCACGACTTCCAACCGATAGTCGCCCGTTGATCGAGCGGGTCAGCCGTACCGGCGCTGCCGGGCTCTTTCATCGAACCACGCAGATTCCCGCCGCCCAGATCGACCATCGCATACGGCAGATTGGCCGGATCGCGGCCCATAATCGGGCAGTAGTAATTACTGCTGGAGGTGTAGCCCTGCGTACTGGTCAGCCAGCGAACCGAGCCGGTATTACCGAACTCGCCAGGATCGACGCCGGTTGACTGAGAATACTCGACCACGTCGAGGAAGTTGCTCACATCGCGAAGATCGTCTTCCAGGGCCGTATCAGCCATGCCGACATAAGACGCCCGAACCGGAGAGGTCGCCACGCCCGTCGAAGCATTGACCCGGTCGAACATGTAATCGCAGTCGTTGTCTCGAAGTGTCTGAACGACGCCGTCGATGTCTATCTTGTTCAGCAACGTGGCCGTACCCGAACCGTTAGAACAGGTCGTACTGGACGCTGACGCACAAATGTAATCGCGGCACAACTGATCGGTTGTGTTGTTGACCTGATCGTTCTGCAACTCCATCGTCTTGGCGACCAGATCATCCTCAACGGTCAACTTGACCACATCGGTCAGGGTGACATAGTCGCCGTACTGGCTAAGCGTTGCCGTCAAATCCACCTTGGCCAATTGCGACCCGGTGGGCGTGACACCCTCGGTCAGCGGCGTTGTGGCCGCAGACAGTCGGCTGAACCGACGAAACTTGATGGTTGTGCCCTGCTTGGTCCCAATCTGCCGACGCTCGGCAAATTTGGTGTAGATGTACTTGGGCTGCGGGGCCATAAGGAGGACGCGGTCGTACACCACTCCGACCGCTGGATCAACTTGGGTGGTACTCGTATATTGGCTCATGCCTGTATACTCCTATTTCGCTACGGCTGACCACCACGCTTCTGCTGCCACCACTGCTGGAACTGGTCCTGGCTCATCCCGGCTATCGAAGTGGCTTGATCCACCTGGCCACCGCCTCCGGTAGCTGCCGATATGCCCTGCGGAACCCGCTGCCCGGAACGGATCTGATCGACCACGTTGCGAGTAGACGCACCCGGCGATTGCTGTGATTTACTCGCCATCGCCTTTGCCGCATAGAAAGCCTTGACCGGGTCCCATTGCTTGCGTAGCTGCATAGCCAATATGGGGTCGGCCTTGATTGCGTTTGCAAGATGTTCACTCAACTGACCTGTGGGTGACGTAACCACCTCGGAAAATTCCGGGCGCGCCGCCAACCACTGCTCCATCTGAGCCGTTTCCACTTGACGTTGGTTCTGCTGTTGGATGAATCCGAAGAACTTGGTCAGATCGTCCTTGGTCAAGTACACGTCACTACCGATTCCCTGCTGCTCCATGAACTGGTGCAGTGGATCGGCCTGCTGACCTTGAGGCGGCTGTTGCTGCTGGGACTGCTGATACAGGAACTGCTGCATCTGCATGTTCTGCTGCTCAGCCGCCTTGAGCCGGTCGTTGACTTCCTTGAACCGCTCATACGGGATCGGACCTTGTGCCTGCGGCTCATCCGGTTGCCCAGCGGCGTCCTGGGGAGCTTCTTCGCCCGCGTCCGTGGCGAGTGGACGTTCTTCGCCTGTAGGCGTGGCGAGCGCCTCGATATCGCCTTGATCCGTAGCGACTGGATCGGTTACGCTAGTTGTCTCCGGTTCCATACTGTGCCCTTCTGTACCAAATAAAAAAGCCCCAGCGATTAGAGGGACATCCTCTAATCAACTGGGGCATCATTTCAGCTTATCCAGTGACTCTATGTAATTGTCGTTACGCTACGTGCGCTTACCGCCCTTCTTTCCGCCTTTGCAACCCACCTTCTAGTTCCTCCATAGGAATAGGATGGTTCTGATGGCTCTTGATGTCACGCAACTGACCACAATAGAAATGGAATTCGATGCTCCCCGTGAACTTCGGGTGCAACACACGCCACTTCTGCACGAATTCTGTCAATTGCATCGACATAACATTCCTATCAATTCGGATGATACTGCAAATCCGTAGACAAAAGAACCCACGTAACGTTCTCTATGTCTTTTTGGGTCAACTCAACGCCCGGCTTGGCATTTTTGTCAGGCCAAGGATATTCCATATCGTTCTGCTGGTCTTCTTCCATAATCAACTCCAAATCAATGGGACGCCGCGTGCATCCTGAGCCACCTTCTCAACTACCGTACCGGCGTTGTCACTGTCTTCGACCAACGTCGGCACATCCATCGGCAACGCATATTCCAACTCCATCTCACCCGTCCGATTGTCCACTCGCCAAAGCATGGTCCCCAACTGCTTGACCAATGGCCGAGACAACAATGGCGCTACGATCCGGTTGTGAATCATCTTGTTCGGCAAACGGACCTCAGTCGTCTCGATGCCATCAGACACGCTCTGGGCGGCCGGACCTTGATATTTGTTCTTGATAATGACCAGAATCCAATACGGCTTGGACAGATTCTGAAAGGCGTCTACCACCTTTTCCAGCATGGCATACAGATCATCCGAAGCCATGCGTCGGACATCACCAATCTGAACAGGCTTAGCCATTATTTCCTTTCGCGATGTCAGCCTTCTTTGGTTGGGCCTTGATCTTTTCCATTTCTATCGCCCGATCCAACATGTCGAGCCGGGGCTGCGTCTGCATCTCCTGGAGCGTCTGGGCCGTATTAACCTTCGTCTGCATCAAATCAGCGGCCCGCTCACCCAGATGAACCTCCTCATTCCGTGTGTCGACGTCCATCTGCTTCAATGCCGCCATCTGAACGGCCTCCTGAAGCTGTTGTGCCCGTTGCGCGGCCTGTTGCTGCTGCTGCTCTTTCGCCGCCAGCGACTGCAACACACTACGCTTCATGGCCGTCGGAGCGAACTGGAGCAGATCGGACCAGGAAACAGGGAACGGATCACCTATCTCGGCCCCCATCTTCTTGAGGTTGAGCATCTCTGTATACAACGCATTGCGCTGGGTGTCCGTCAGGGTCGTCTCACAGGGAACGGCGTCATATCGCATGAATTCCTTGTTGTAGAAGGCCGGGGATACTTCCTCACCCAAAATCCGCATAACCTTATCCGGCGGCATCTGCTGGATCAGTTTGAGTAACTTACCACCCATGACCTGATCGGCAAACGACTTATTGTCGAAGAAGTCGAACATGCCCACCATGCCCAGCCCCAACCGCATCTTGCCAACCACGCCCAGTAGTAGCTGGTCTTTCTGGTCGATCCCAAGCAATCCATCCTCGTTCAAATTGAGGATCTTGCCCGGCAGCTTGTCGAACACCTCCTGCATCTGGAGATATCCGGCAGGTAGGTTAGGCGACGGACGGTCACGGAAACGCTGCTCAGCGATAGCCCCCTGCTTAAAGAATCGCGGATGACCAGCACCCGCTGTATACGCCTGTCTATCGTCAACTAACGCGCCCTCTTCCACGTCCAGTCCCGCCCCAATGACGCATTCCAAGGCCCGGATATTGGCTATGGTCCGGCGATCAAAGGCCCGCTGGGAGTCCTTCAACGCCCTGACAGCCGACTGGATACGCAAATGGAAGTGATCCACCTCGGGATCGAAGAACGCCATGTACGGAGTGAACGAGAAATCGCCGATCCCAAACGGGTCAACGCCATGATAAACCTCTTTGCCGTTGAGATACTGCGTTACCTCCACCGTGCGGACGGGCTCTGTAACCAGGTCCAGCGTGGGCTCCGTGGCCAGGGCCATGCGTTCTTCCGGCGTATCCGTATACTCGACCTTGTTGCCGTCCTTATCCCGGAGGTATCCGACGCGAGAGTCCACGAAAAACTGCTTATTCGCCACCGTCCTGCGAGTCCACTCGTCCAGACTCAGCAAATACTGGCCATAGAGCTTGACTCGCGGCATATTGGGGAACTTCTCGTCCTCTTCGTTCTCATGGATAAGCAGCCAGTCGATGTAATCATCGCTGTCAGCGAAGAACATCTTGGCTTCAGACGGAGTGATATACTTCCTAAGGACCCCATACTGACAATCTGCCAGGTCCCTGCGGCTGAATCCGGGGTGCAGGATGAACTGGTTATAGCCGAACTTCTCGAAATGGATCTGGTGCTGACGGTCCATCGCGATATTGAACAACGCCATACCGGATTTCAGGGCATGGTCGAAGCAGTCACTCTTGATGTGGTAGCCCCTCCCCCGAGCCAGGGCATCGTTGGCAATCAGGGTGTACTGATTCGCCGTCATCTCATCGGAATTCTCGACCGGGTCATACCGAAGCGAGGTCCGGTTGTTGCGCTCGAAATTGCTTATCAGACGAACGAACCGCCGAAGCAACGGAAACGACATGATCTCCCGCGCCGGCATCACCTTCTTCATATAGGCGATGTCCTCTTTCGTCCAAGTATTGTCCACGATGGCATACAGATCATCGCGGGCGTGCGACTGCCAGTTACCCCAGGCAGTCCATGCCTGCGAATAGGCTTCATCCAGATCGGACTTTCTGTCCTGTTCAGCACTCATGTATACTGCTCCTGTAACTGGCGCACCCGATCCTTACTCATTATGCCCCCCAACTTCCTGATCGCCGCCGAGACATACCGTTCGCAGTCGGCACAGTGCGATGACCAGTCGTGTAACGGCGTATCCGAGTACACACCCTTGGACTCTGTACTCATAGAGACGTTCTTCCTACGCTGATAATGCTCCAGGGCCTCGATTCCACCGCTGCATTCGTTCTCATGGAAGGTGGCATAGGGCAACATCTTCCGCACCCGCTCGATCCCGTCTGTAACACGCTTCTCACGGGCCAGGGTCGTAATATGGAGGCCCATTTCGGTCGCTGTGGCCCGAAGTTCCTTCCCTGTGGCCAAATCACGCTTCTTGCCGTCATGTGGCCAGAAATGCTGACCAAAATGGAGGCCCAACCGCTTACCTACGTCGAAAACGTACCGAATATAGTGTTCCAGGGGCTCCCCGGAGTTCTCATAGTAGTGAACATGGCGAATTTCGGCACCAACCTTCTGGAAAAACCAGATAGCCGTGGCATCCGACATCCCCAGATCCCATGCCGTGTGGGTCGCCACCGATTTGTCTGGGTCAAAGCCCATTCCCACCCCAATACGACCCTCTTTGCGGGCCTCTTCCATCAACTTAAGGTAGTAGGAGCCCTCCAGATCGGCCTCATCGTGGCAATTCAGTACATACCGGCGGTATTTCCGCTGCTCCGTCTCGGTCCCCTGCTCCATCGACCGAAGATCTTCCACGAAATCCGCTGGCAGGTTATGTTCGTTGTCGAAGGTTTGGGCCTGGATGCCATAGTAATGCTCCGGGTGCGACCGCTTGTCCGCTAACCACTGCCGCCAGACCCAATTCTTGCCGTTGGCGTTGGCTATCACGAACCCCGTCCGTACCTCTTCATACCGGAGATAGTCATGAAACGACGTCATACGGTCATCCGCAGTCCTATTCCAGAATCCATAGCACTTCCGACAGCGGACCAGGGTCGTAACCCCACGTAAATTCGGGTCAGCCGTCAAATCCTTCTTGCCCGGCTCGATCTCCAGCCCAAACGCGTCATTCCCCTCCACCAGATCGTCCGAGCCGCAGAACACACACTTCTGGGATGTGGCCAAAAAGTCCAATCGCTGGGCATAGGATTCATAGTAGGGCTCAAATGGGTGCAGCCTGCGCCGTAACCGACCCCGGAGCATGTGAAACTGCTCAGATGTCTCGAATTCCTCAGCCTGCTCCATCGCCACAAACCCCAGATTCACGTTCTGGATCAACTGCTTCGTCGCGCCACCCGTCAATTCTTCCAGGTGACGGAACATGATCCGACTCTTCGAGCCCGGTATCACCACATCCCTGGTACTCATGGGCACCTTCAGGCCCGTATACAACTCAAAATCCTTGATCGTGCTGTCAGCAAGGTCCTTGAATACCTTTCGGACCACCAAGCCCAGGTTGTCCTGGTAACATTGCGATAAGACCATCGCCCGCTGAATCAATACCAACGTCTTACCCGTCCCCCAACCCGCCACCAAACCAGGAAACCGGGCCTTCGAGGTCAAGAACTCCCACTGATATGGATTCAACACAACCTGCATTTAGCTATTCTGGTCTGCCATGGCGACATCGTCGGCTCCCTTTTCCTCCCCGTCACCACACCAATCGTTTTTACTCGTTACTGGCCAAACCATAACCGCCAATGGCTCATCAACAGAAGTATCACGACACGGACGAGGAGCATACCGAAAACAAAATCCAAACCCTTCCCCATGGGGCGACCAATACCGGCAATACTCACAACTTCTAATCATTGCTCACGTCCTCCGCGCCAGCCAACGTGGCCTCTATCTTCGCCAGCCGGGCCTCCTGCCTCCGTGTAGCCGCCAGCAACGCATGGACCGTGTACGCCAGCGTCCTGTCTGACGTGGGAGCCTCTATGGCCCAATCCGCCTTCGGAGCCAGTAAGCCCTCCGTCAGAATGGGATCAAGGCCAGGTGCAGGCGATGGAGCAGCATACAGTAGTGCGATGGTCCAGCCGCCCAGGACAACCACAATTACGCCAATAGCCAATGTTAACTTGTCAAATCTGTCCATGTGTCATCCTTCCAATAGATTCCAGTACGATCGGGTCTTGAATAGGGTTTGGGGAGGGAGTATGGGGGATAGGGTCCCATATCGCAATCCGCTGCCCCATATAAAAAACCCGGATTCCAGGCCGGCAAGGCTCCATCCAACCTGCCCCAAGAAGCCCGATTCGCAACATTCTGCCTATTCTATTGCAGTGAGAGCCGGTATTCACCCAAACCTAAGCCCTTGTATAAGCAAGGCTTATATCGACATCACATTATCACCATCCCTATCTGGTTTTGGCGCTGCCGATTGTCCTGTTCGAAGGCTCCCAGGTGCTTGCCCAACTGATTCAAAGCCACGTTGGCAGCGGAGCGGTCGTGCGCTACCTTGCTATCGTCCAGCACCCAGACCTGCTGCTCACGCCACCAATCCAGGTCCAGCTTGCTGTAGTCCCTGATGCTGGCCTTCACCCGCTCTATCGCTTGGGTAACCTTGGGATGCCTGAGCAACTCATGGCCGGACTTACCCAAGGTGTTATCACTGCCCTTATACCCTGCCAGCTTGCACGCTAACGTGGCATTACCGTGCGCCTCCCCGAGGTAGGCTGCCACGAAGAGATTCTGCTTCAGGGTCAGACTTGGATCATGTTGGGTAATGGTTTGTTCCATGTCTGCCAGTAGATCATAGTATAAGCAGATGTCAAGCATTAAATCAGATAATCTTATATCTGAATGCTGTTTGTTTGAATGCTTAAAAGCGAAGCGCGCATAACCCGCCCCTGCGCCGCAGGGTCACATTTAAGAGCTTTGGGCTCTAAGGTAGTTCCCTGCTTCTCCTCGATCCTATTGTTGCTCTCGCGGATCGGCTGACAGTCGGGGGGTCGTGGTCGGGTTACTGTCAGGCTTATAGGTACGTTCTACCGTACCCTATCACCCTATCACGGTGGTGAGCCGGGACCAATGCCAGTCGTGCATCCCCGCAGGGCAGACGGTGCAGAGCCGCCACAATCAATTGTCTATGGCGCCTTATACCGGCCGCGCGTGATCTTGTCAAGCGATATATTTTTCTTAACACCACGTGTCCATTTGCTTGCTCCCCCCACTCCGTTGCAACATTTTCACCATGGGAGCAAAATATTTTCGCGTGCCTAATTGCTTGTCTATAACACACTTACACACAGTATTAGATAAGGCTAACACATTATCAGCAATTAAACTGTTGCATTTAGGCTCCTGAACCGTTATATATAGTAGTAGCACATGACGAGCATATTTTTGACAACCACACACTATAGGAGACACGACAATGGCAACCACAACGACAACCATTAGCAACGGCACACTAATCGACGATCGTACAATTCGTCGGTTGGACGCCCTCGTACCGGACGCTGATACGCAGGACCGCATCGATGGACGCGTAGGCTGGTCTTACTATGGTATCGACCTGGGCGGCAACACGTGGACGTGGACGGTCTACAATGGCAACCCTGAGCCCCATTATGAGGAATATCTCCTCGACCAGGACAAGGCGCTAACGATGGAGATGCACGACCATATTATGGCCATTGCCGACGAGGTAGAGAGTTGGGATCCATGCCATGCTAACTGGTTACGAGAGACCCTGCGAATGGATGTTTAACCCCTTGGCCCACTATAGGAGATCAGGACAATGGCAACAAACGTAGTCAATTTAGCCACTGGTGCAGAACTAACGTACGTATCGCTCCACCCCATAGAGGCGGTCCTGTGCGCATTCCTGCAAGACATAGGTGATTACAATACATGGTCATACGCCGACGCTATGGCCCGTATGTTTGACTGTCTTGTGTTTGGTCGTCATACGGTTTGCTATGGCGATTGGTGCGCCAAACTAACATAACCCCTGACCGGTCTGGCGGTCCTGCCCTGTTCGATCCGGGGCAAGGGCTTTGTTGACTGAGTATATTGACCCCACACTATAGGAGGCAACAATTATGGAAACGCTTGACGCATATTCACGCGCATTGAAAACAACGGAAGGTAATAACCCCAGTGACCTCGATATTATCGCCAAGGTCAATGCTATGGCCGCCCGCTCCGCAAACTTCCAAGGCCTTACGGGCGAAATACGTAATGCCTATTTATCCGGCTGTAATACAGGAGTATGTATGGCAATGGAGCGCCTTCGGGAATATGGTGTTTGCCGACCAAGGCAAGAAATCGTCAATAATAAGAAAACTACCGTATATCGCTTCCGTTGACACGATCCGCACCGGCGCAGTCCCTGACCGGGCTGCGCCAGTCTGGACCGTCAATGAGAACGGACCAAAACACCAACCATGCTATAGGAGATAAGGACCATGGAAACGACACAGGAAAAGCAGCGCGTTACCCACACCTTCAAGAGTATCAAGATCGAAAAACCAGACCCCGAATACGACAAGCAGGCAATGGATTGGCTTGAGGCCACTGATAGCACACTGGAAATCACCTTTTCATATACGGGCAGATACTTCCCGGATGATAAAGAGGATCGGGATATCTATGAGGTTTCCCTGCGGCATGGGCAAGGAATTGCCTATACGTTCCGTTTCGGCCAGTCTATCGCCCATAGTCACCCCAAAAGCCCCCGATGGAAATGGATGAGCCCCCGAGAACGCTCCAAGCTATTGGACCAGCGCCGTCAGCCGTCTGCGTACTCCATTCTGGCCTGCCTGGACGGATACAGCCCCGGCACGTTCGAGGAATTCTGCGCCAACTTCGGATATGACACCGACAGCCGCCGATCCGAAAAGACCTGGAAGGCCTGCGTCGATCAATACCTGAATTTGGTCAACCGATACTCCCCGGACGAGCTAGCCGCACTGTCTGAAATCCAATAACGCTCCTATAGCCCTCTGCGCCGGGCTCTGCCCGTAGCATCCCGGCGTGGGGGTGTTTTGACTGGAAAGGAATAGAACAATGGAAACGAACTGGAACAATGAAATACGCCGGCGCCTGCGAGGTTGCCCGCGACATTTACGTGGAGCCCTCAAATCTGAACGCATGGCCCTGGTATCTCTATATCATCGTGGATGTCAACCCCAAAAAATCGTGGCAATACACAACGCCTGCAAATCATTCGACGCCGCGCTGCGCCGGGTAGGCCACGAACTGAATCCCTCCGGCCCTCTGTGTTGAGAAGGAGAAACCCGTGAATAAACCCATCAATGATTCTATCCGCATCCATGACCTGATCGCCGCCGCCAAACAGATACGGCGACAGCGCAACGGACCAAAGAAGCCTGCCAAGGCTCAACTGGACGTAACCGAATACCTCGAACCGCCTGAGCTACTCTCTTTCATCCGTTTCATGCGCCGGCAATCTAGCAAACGGAAAAGCCGGGCCGCTATCCAGAACTGCACTATGGCGGAGATCCTAGCCCTAGCTGGTCTACGTGCCTCAGAACTGTGTCACCTAACCTTGGCCGATGTGCCGCCCCTGCGCGGTGACGGTACGCTCAGGGTGGTGAACGGCAAGGGAGGGAAAACCAGACTGGTCAACATACCGCCCGACCTGACAACAACCATAGACCACTGGGTTAGGGTTTACCGCAAGCAGATTATGCCAACGCACTACCTATTTGTCACTAGGAACAACAAACCCTATTCGCATGTAGATATCTGGAAGCGTTCGCAGGTCTGGTTCCGGGAATGGCGGGAATCAGGCACAGCACCAGACAGGGAGATGCATCTATCACCCCATTCACTACGCCATAGTTACGCCAGTCGATACCTCCATATCAATGGCTCAGACGCCCTGGCACATCTCCAAATGCAGCTCGGACACAGCGACATCAAAACTACCATGATCTACGCCAGAACAACCAGCGTGGATAATCAACGTTTCGCCGCAAACCTTACTATAGGAGACTAGAACGATGAAAACACAACACACACCCGGAAAGTGGGAAATCGTCCGCGAAGACTACGACGATGATTTTCCCATTGTCTATGTAACCATCAAAGATGATAACCGCCGTATCTGCGAGGTATACAATGATTGGTTACCAGAAGATGACGCTAACGCCCGCCTGATTGCTGCCGCATCAGACCTGCTGGACGTCTTAGACCCAGACTTACTAGAAGAGGCCGCCGCATACGCTGATGCACAAGTAGGCGGTAACATAATAGCGGCCGACCTGTATATGCTGGCAGATAGAACCCGCGACGCCATCGCCAAGGCCACCAACCAGGCAAAATAAGACATTTCCATAAAATAGTTGTTGACAAACAGCAGGTGGTAAGGTAAAGAGAAAGCCAATGAGAACTGGCCAATCACAACCAAGTACAGATAAGAAGGCCGCACGAAGAAAACCCTGGCCGGTGCTCATGTGCGGCTTCTTTTCTGGTCCCACCTGCTGTTTTCCGAAGAAGCGTAAGCACGGCTCCGGCGATAAAAGGGCCTCCAACCTCTCTCAGGACTGCCCCACGACACTGTTACGGGGTGCGCTGAGACTGCCGCTGCAATACGGACAACGTGACGCAGCGCCGGGCTCCGGCTAAATACAAACAGCTATGATAGACAAACCTTCTCCTGTGGGGAAGGCAGGTACGGACAGCAAAGGCATCAAAGGGGCTGGAATAGTCTGATGTCCGTGAGAGTTGGTCTGTCAAAAGGAGGACTACAAATGAAATGGGACCGAGGATCGAACGGCTGGACCTGTGGCGACTACCGGATCGCCCCAGCCTACAGAAAGCCGGGCTTGTTTGCCCTGCATTGTGGCACCGACCTGCTGATGTACTGCGGCAATTTTGGCACAGCCGTTTTAGAGGCCCAGAAACACCAGCGACGGAAGAATAGGAAGGAGAATGAATTATGAAAACTAAACTGTTCGTTTTGGTTATCGCCCTGATGCTGTGGCTGGCCTCGCTGGCCCCGGCTACACTGAACTTCAACCGAACTGGCGTACCGATTACCGTCCCCCTGCATCGGTGGTACTGTCCTGGCAACGGGGATCATTTCTATACGTCGGACATCCAGGAACATATCTGGATGCAGGCTAACATGACCCAATGGTACATCTACGAGGGTATCCAGTGTTATGTATTTCCCTGTGCCGTCGAGGCCTATAGCGATGGCTCGATAGGAAACTAGACTCCCTTTCTTCCTCTCTCATTGCGAAAGCGCCAGAATTCGTAGGGACTCTGGCGCTTTTTTGTTAACCCCCTTGTCAGATATATCCGATAGTTTGGGTATCACACTAACCCATTTTAACAGGAGGTAGACATCATGGCCAAACACAAATGGATCGAGTTGGCAAGTATCTGGATTGTACTGACATTGTCATTACTACTGCTGTACGCCGGGGGCTGTAACACCACGCAGGGCATCGCCCGAGACGTGGCTATCGGGGCCAAGGGCGTAGCCGACGGCATGACCCATTACACGGAGGCGAACCCAGAATGACACCGACAATAACACAACGATTGATCGTATTGGGCATACTAGGAACCACTATCGGCATGATCGTCGCCCTGGTAATGGCCGATCCAACCCCTGTGCCTACGCTGGACAAGACTTTGGTGGCCATCTGGATGGTTGAGTCATCTGGCAGGTTAAATCCCCCTGACGGCGATTCTGGGGCCTCTATTGGCCCGATGCAGACCCAGCGGGCCTGTTGGACGGATGCGATGGGGTTTCTGAACGAGGATTGGCCCTACGAAGACGCAAGGGATCTTGACAAAGCCCTAACCGCCTGCGCTGCCTATGTGGTAGGCTGGCAAAGGCATCTGAACTATCCGGGAATTCCGGAGACTTGGGCTAGGATATGGAATGGTGGTCCCCGTGGACCAGAGAAGCAGGCGACTCTGGCCTATTGGCGCAAGATACAACGTCACCTTTGAGATGCCCGCCCAATCGGTGCGCTCTGCTTCACTGGCGGGGCGCACCGATCCATCGTTCTTGCCACTCCCAGCGCGGATGCCACTCATCATCGAGGAAACTGTAATACCGTCCTCCCAGGCCATAGACCAGCCACGCCACCAGCCACCTACCCCGCGTCCATAATAGACCAAACACCGCCACGCCCAGCAGGAATATGCCTCCCCATGCCGCCACATAATCCAGGAACGATGGACGATCCATACCCAGGACGATATAGGCCCCATAGAACGATCCTACACACATCAGCCCGCCCCAATACATCCCAATCGACAGAGTGTATGGGCACCATACCCAATTCGGGACACACGCCCGCACCATCAATACAGCCACGCCAATCCACACACACAGGGGAACGACAACTACGCCTAGAATGTACCAGACCATCTGCGCCTATCTCCTATACCACCGACTGAACCAGTGGCGAATATGCCATACGTTGAGCCAGGGGATATGGACTATTGCCCCTATCGGCCCACCCCAAAACCCGGCCTCGAATACCAAGCCCAATACATCAGCCGCACCATACTGGCCGTGGAAGATACGCTGATTAGCCGGGCAATTCAAACAGCGATCCTGCCGCCTAATATCCCGCCCACGTAGAATATCTATGAACGGCTCATCCAGATCTACGCCACCCCTGGCTTCTAGGCAGGCGTTGCTACACCCATACACTTTGCCGTCGGGACCTAGATGTAGGCCCACGGCCACGCAAATAGCAGGCCAGCCACGCGCCGGTGAAACCTTTGGGCCATCGAACATCACATTTCTGTGGACCACCCAACTGACATGGAAGCGGCGACCTAGTTGCTTCCGCAGTCGCAGGATATCCTGGCGATTGATCGCCCCATAGTGTGTCACACGGACACTGTCTATGCCATCATACGCATCCGATGGCTGCTTCACGCCATTGCTGATACATGTTACCCTATCAACCAAGCCCCGTTCCTTGCTCGCTCGCGCCGCCCAGCACAGATACGGCCAAAGCGTTGGCTCACCTCCGTTGAAGTCCAAGGTCTTGAGCGGCCAGTTCTGATATGCAAGGCGATCCAGAAATCGGGCAAACGTCTGTTTGGATAACGAACCCTGGACCCGATCAGGACAGAGCCTTTGCACGCAGGTCGGACAATTGAGATTACAGGCCCAGGTGGGGTAAACTTCGGCGTTACGTAACTCCCGATCCGTCATAATGTCACCATCCTAATACCTTCTTCCTGCAAGCCGTGGTCGCAAACCACTGACCCGACACGTTTTTCTGACCCGCCAACCCACAGCCACAGGCACAGAGCCGGGCGGATCTAGTCCCTTGGGCGACATACCCCTCGGGCATTTCGTCCAGCCATCGCTGGGCATGTAGCCAGGTGGCCGGGTGCAGGGGCCTGAAACCGATGCCATCCTGCTTTTTGCGCTTGGCCTCATGGGCGGTGTAGGCTGGCAACCCGTCTAGAATGGCCTGGACCTCTGTCGTGGATCGAGCCTGAGCATAGGCTTTCAGGGCAGCACCTTTACCTAATTTATGTCCCTTGGGGAGATTGGGCCAAAATTGCTCCTCGAACTCCTGCTTAATGGCAGCCGTGACTCGGCCCTTTGGTGATGGGCTAGCCAAACAGCGATTGGCTATCTCGACACAGATAGCGTCGATTAAGGCCTCGACGAACTCAGTCCGGTCCTTGGCGTCCCGTACTGGCTGCCAATGGTCCTCAATCACGGCCATTGCCCTCGTACCGTAATCGGTCAGATGGTCGTGGCGCAGGCCGCATCAGAACAGCCATACAACATGGATACGTCCACTCATACCCAGGTAATCCCACCGGCATCCAATCAGGTACGTCCACCCAACCCTGCGCCTTCAGCCTACGAATGGGTTCAAACAGTTCCCGCTCCGGGTCGAAGTTGTCAGCCAGGAATCTGAATGAATCCTCTGTGCATACAATATCATAGTCAGTCATGGACCTGAACCTCATCATCAAAGCAGTGGTCATTCACCCTGTTCTGTCTCCCGCCGGGCTAATAATAAATCGAGCCCAATACATGACTCCGTACTGTGCGGCACGATGGTATGGTCTGGATCAAGATGTGTAATGATATCGAGTAGCTCCAATCCAATCTCAACCAGGCAATCCCGCTCGTGAATCCACATAATGCAATCTTCGCATTCGTTCATTATGATACCCTCCGACTTAATTGCTGTTGCGACCAACACGACTTGGCCTGGCCGGGGCTCTGGCAGCGCACACTCTCATTTCCACACGTCATACACGCCACGAAATCTTCATCGTTGGCCACATCATAGGTCAGTACGACGTGCGTGCTGCCGCAAGTACAGCGGCGCAGGGGGCGGGGCTTGTTGCGATTAAGGGCCATGATATTGCTCCTTTCCGCTCAAGAACGGGCACACCTTTTTACTGTCGTCATCAGTCGTCATAACCAGAGTCCCTAACCATATGGAAACAAGAAAGAAGGCAGGCAGGGGGACTCATCCTCGACATCCCAGAGAGAAGAGGAATCTGGGTGATGTTGGACGCATCTGGTAATTTCTTTGCCCAACGGCCCTTCTGTGCCCCCTGCCCATCTCTATTAGAGCAAAACGTATGCTTTATCGTCAAGAATGGGTATTCCATAGTGTATTCCGTATCGACGCCGCTCCTCGCTGCCGCTCAATGTGGTCCTGCTCGGCCTGTTCCATTCCCATCCCCTCACAGGGCAGGCCATCTGGGGCATTGTGTGGGTCCGGAGTCCAGCCCATCTTGTAGATCCACGTAGCTTCTACCAACAGGCCACACTCGCTGCAACAACGGGTGGCACGCTTCCAGGGGATGATGGTCATGGTTAGCCCTCCACAGGGAATAATGGCTGCTGGCCTGCCCTAGCCTCTTTGACGGGCACGCCGGTGTCCAGGGCCGTCAGGCGGTCCTTGGCGATCTGGCAGTAGTCCTGTTCCCGGTCCAAGCCAAGAAAGCGGAATCCCTCATCTCTTGCCGCCAGAAGAGTGGACCCACTACCACAGAATGGATCAAGTACCAGACCACCTGGTGGAGTTGCCAATCGACATAGATATCGCATAAGGGCTAATGGTTTTACGGTGGCGTGTTTGTTCTCGACTCTTCCGCCGCACGTCCGTTCGGAACGAGATGCTTTAGCGCAATAGAAGAAGCGGGCGGCGGAGCCAGAATCGGCGTACTCCGCCCCGGTAGCTTTCATGCCCCACCCATCCCCATTCTTGCCGGTGCGGGGTAGGCCCTGTCGACTGGGCGAGGTCTGCGGAAACGCCCCCACGATTTCTTCGCTACCGTCATGGATAAGATTGGCGGGCCAGCGACCCACCTCGCTATGCTGATTAGCTTTCGCTGAGTTGTAATGATCCCCGAGCCCAGTCTGTGACGGACGGCCATTCGCTCCACATTTATAGTCTCCATTCAACGGGATTCTGCACCCGTCGATATTCAATGCTCCTGTCCCATGCTCCATCACGTTCTTGGCCACCGTACCGATCAAGGGTTTGCGGGCCACAACAATCGGCTCACAAGCAGGCTTCAGGGCCGTACCCCACCCATCCCATTGCTCGGCCTCGGCCGTAGCCGGAACCTCTTTTCTCGGTTGGTATTCTCTGCCGTTGTCCTTGATCCAGGAACCGGTAGCGTTCTGGTCGGCACCTGGGATCATGCGTTTTACGGGCTTGCCAACGGGTGTTGCCTCTCTATCTGCCCCCTTCATCTTGTCGATTGCCTTGCTGACGTCCAACGACTTCGGAAACCCCGACCCATATACCCACGAAATCATATCTCTGATCTCAAAACCGGCATCTTCTATCGCCACAACGCCCCGGTGGTAGGTGCGTGTCCCAAAAAAACTCAACAGGTGGCCTCCGGGTTTTAACACTCGCAGGACTTCTTTCCAAATGTCTGTTGATGGGACATCGCAGTCCCAGTGCTTTCCCATAAACTTGAGGCCGTATGGTGGATCGGTTGCGACGGCATCCACGCACCCATCCGGCATCAGCGGCAGGATGTCCAGGCAATCGGCACAGACAATGCAGCCCTCGCTGTTTCCGTCCAGTACGGCCCGTATCTCACTGGGGAGCTTAGTCATTCTTCCGTGTCCCATAGATCGCAACAACCCGTAGGCTCTACCCGAAAATTCCTGCCAGGGCTGTTGCAGGGATGTACGCACCAATGTTTATCTCGCGACACATGGAGACATGTTTCACACCGTTTGGCAGGTCCAAGGTTGCGATAAGTCCACCGTCGCCTGTCTTGGATGTCCTTCTTGGTCATTCTACTTCCTCTGTCGTCAATTCCTGCAACTCAACCTTCTTGTGGCACCAGTCCCGTGCCGCTTTCTTGCTCTTGAACACGAACGTGATCCCTACGCAGCCTGGAGGCAGGTTTATTGCTACGGGGTGTCCGCCAAGGGTCACGGTTGGCCGTTGAAAAAGTTGCAGGGCTAGATATTTCTTGCTCATTTCTTCATCCTCATTTGCCAGACGTGATGGAGGTGGGGCCGAAGCTTGTCCAGCCGGGCCTTGGCCACGCCCTTCTTCGGGAACGACCCGAACCAGACCAATACCACTTGATACTCTGGGTATTGTTGACAGAATCGCTTGATCTTAGATGTAGCCTTTTGGGCCATGAAGCCGCGCTTGATCTCTATGATGGTCTGCTTCTCATCGTCGGCAAAGCGGATGCTGGCGTCAGGACGATAGGAATCCTGATGGAGAATGCCACAGTATTTATAGGTGATTGGGTAAGGTGGAGGCTGCCAGAAGAAGTCTATGATGTCGCCTGAGATTAACAATGGTTCGATCTCCTGGAGCCAACGTCGCTCGGCCAGACTGCTGTAATGGCACAGTCTCCCGGCAATCTCTATCGTGCCCGTGCGACCGAAGGATTCTGTTTGATAATGGCTCATTCGTCCCCCAGTCTGGCTTTGTCGAGGGCCAATAGACAAGTAAGACATTGGATGATCGGGGGGTTCATGTGGAACATCCATCGTGCAGGGTGGGGATTAGATACCGGCGTCAACTTTTTGTTCCTATGATAGTGCATCGCGGATGCGTGCATAAGTGCCTCCCAGTCACACCTCAACACCAAAGCCAGTGCCGCGTCGGCCATCGAACCGGCGAACTCGTCTGGGACGGGACAGGGCTTGTCGCGTTCTCTGGTGAACTCTATTCCGTTACTTATCTCTCGCCCGCACTTGGGGCAACAACCCTTGACCGTCGCGTAGCAGTGTCGCCATGGCCCAGGGTTTAGTGCCGTCGTGATCGTCCGCCGTAGCAGGGCTTCATCTACTTGCAGTTCTTCGGTTGTGGGAATGTCACTCATTTGTGTTGCTCCTTCCAGGCTTCCCATGCGGCGTTGACCACGTCGTACAGAGCATGATCCATTCCATGTGTAGGCCCCTGCATAGGGAAGACCCACCCGTCCGTCACCATCGCGTCTATCATGGCCCACAGACGGTCTAAGACAGGCTGGGGTGGGGCATCCCGGCAAATCTCGGGCATGGTTGAGTACATACATTCTCCGTCGGCACGGGCGGGACAAGGACGGGATGGGTCGGTGCAGGGGTTCATTCGTCATCCTCACGATCTGGTTCGTGGTAGGGAATTTCTACGACGGGCTTGCCGCAACCCATGCAAAAATTACACCCGTTGGCGTTGGGTCCACCATCATCAAATTCCCACGTTCGGCCACAGTCGCTACACCAAATACCTTCCTCGTCTTCACGCCAGCGGCAGATATTCTCTTGCTCGTTCATGTGATCTCCTTGAACTCGTAGCGGGCGATAGTGGGATTATCATCCCAGGCCCAACCGGGACGCTTGCCGTTGAGACGGTCCCATATTTGGATAAAGTCCGCCAACGGCGGTTCTATCCAGCCAGTATTTAGACAATCAGTACACCCCATCACATCCATTGCCATGTGAAAGCAGGGAACGCCTTGAAATCCTTCCCGGATGGCATCGTCATTGTTAATGCCCCATAACGGCTCCATCCTGGCACTGAACACCTCGAACCGATTCGGACGAGCGGCCCATTTGGGCATGAAACGGGCGGACTTCCATGTACTTACCCAGTCTGGCGGGCCTCCTTCCCACGGGAATAATTCGTCGGCGGATTGGTGCATTAACAGCCCGTCAGCGCGGTATTTGATGCCCTCATAATCAATCACATACGGCGTCAACCGATTGCAGACCGCATGACACTCCCGCAGGTACAGCACGTCCCCCGGCTGATACATCAGCTTCTTGTGGCAGCGGCGCGTGACAGTCTTGGTGCCGTCAAGGATCTTCGGGATTAGCTCCGTACAAAAGATGATGCCTTTCTCGCTCATTCTGGAACCTCTTCCAGTGAGATCATGTAGTACATAGCACATTGGCCATCATGGTGCCCAGCTAAATAATCGTCTTGTATCTCCGGGCCGTCTGGATGGGTTGTCCATGGCTCGTCCTTGTAATCATTGTAGTTTCGCCAGAAACCCTGGTTAAGCGGCGTATTTTCAATCCAAATGGTGTAGTTGGCATAGTCGTCTTCGCAATGTGCCATGCCGCAAATAGCGGCGTCCTTCTGGCCGTCGTCGAAGCCCTGCGAGTAGGGCGGGTCCGGGTTATTGGGGATCTGGCATGAATACGGCACAGTATAAGCCCAGGTCTTGATGACCCCATAGAAATATCCGTCAATATAGATGTCACCCGGTTCGACGTCGGCATGAACGGTATTGACACACAGTGACAATATGGCGATACACAGTATCTTTTTCATGGTTTATCCTTTCTATCAGATTGCCCATTGGCGGCATGTACGTTAATCATCTCTTCCATACGGCCCTGCGCCCGCATCAGGATATTGTGCCTACGCTCCATCTCGTCCGATTCCAAAGCCCAGGCCAGACACTTGAAGAGGTCGTCATCCAGTTGAATCTTTGGCGTGCGAATCACGGCCCAGTCATAAGCATCTTTGACTTGCTGCTTGCCCCACCGTCGCCATTGACGGCTGCGTTGCCATGTGAAGTAGTCTTTTCCGGCCATGTTAGCCTCTACGAGTATCCGCTTAAACGCTCGTCGCAAGATACACTGTACGATCCATGCTAGTATGCGCTCCATAACATCTCCTTACTCTGGCACACATCGTACCTTGCACTTTAGGTGTGGACAGTAGGTGTACACAGTGCATGGTGTGCCGTCTGGCGAGACATCGACAATGTCATGCCCGCGATTATGAGCGCATTGACCGCGACTGACCTTACACTGTCCATCACGAAATGCCTCACAGATATGATGACTCAGATTTGATCGTGCCATAACGTCTTTCCGAAAAATATAGGCGGTGACAGGACCGCCTACGGCTTACGACTCATTAGCCAAGGCAACAATTGTCAAATGGATTTGACTAATAGTATCGTATCTTGTCTTATGAGTTCATTTTACATGACCTCACATACGGTATACATTCTGCCCTGCCGCAGAACTGAATTGTCCACCACTGTCAGCCCATATATGCTGCCCTCCTAACTAAATCCATTGTATGTCAAAGACTGTTGTTACCGTGGCCGGGGGCCTGTGGATCGCCCCCGGCCCGGAAAGGGAGAATGAGTCTAGAAGTTGAAGTATGCAGAGATCAGTAACCGGTGTTCGTCCTGTGGGGCCAATTTGTTCCAGAGATCATCCGTCAAAGCATACTGATAGACTGGTCCGAGTCCCATTTTCTCGTTGCCGAACAATAATGAGGTAAACAGTGATGGGGCTGGATCGACGTCCGACGATTGCGTGAAGAACATGATCTGTCCCTTCGCACCGACACTCCACGTCGCCGGAATGTTCACGTCCCCGATCACGATATGCGCGTCGTCCACCACATCGTACATAGCTAGGAAGCCCAGACCAAACGCATCTCCGTCGGCAGGGTTATCGTCGTTGTCCAACCATGTAGTCGCCAGTCCTACATGGGCACGGCCCGAGCTTCTCGTCAGCCAGACATCCACCTGGCCGTCCCCGACCGGAGTCATCACCGTCCAGTCAGCTGCCTGCGCCCAGCCCATCGGGAGCAAAATGAGTCCCATTACAATTAATGTCCATGTTGTTCGTTTCATGCGTTAATCCTTTCGTTCGTGTTCTTCATTAGTGTTCTTTGATATTGCTGTCGATATTCAAGGGGAAACCACCCAGTTCATGCAGGTCGCGCTCTCGACGTATTCCATCCACAGATATCGTGGCTATTATGCCCCCAGGAAGCAGCTTGCCATCTTCGTCAACGCAGATGACCTCCACGACATTATCTCTGTACGAAGGTCTGCGCACTGCGATGCGGAGAACACGTTCATCTTCCTTCTTGGGTTCATACGGAACGATTTTCATATTCGCACTTCCTTTCCAATTGCCTTACATGCTGGGCACAGACCATCTGGCCCGACTGATGATGTGTAGATATGATGATGGTTAGGGCAATGTAACAACTTATTGTCCATGGAGGTCGGGGCAGAGTCGGCAGGAGGTGTACCGCTCTGCCCCTGGGGTGATACGTCGCCAGTATCTGTACGCTTCATGCGCCAGTTCGGGTCTGGATCTGGAACTACAATACCCCAGACCGACGCTGCGTGATCTCTGCACTTGTCAAAAAAGGTAGCCGCTTCTATCGTGTTCATCTGGCTTAGGGTCTTCCGTTCGCCCATCTCCCCCACATCGTTGCAGGCGGCGTAGAAGACCTGCATCAGTACCTCGCGGGGACAGGGAATGCCCGGAGGGATCTGTGCCGTCGGGAACAGAACCGCCATGTCGAACCCCATCTCGTCCAATCCCTGTTTGACCGTCTCTATCAGTAAGCCCCAAATCGTTCTGACCTGTTGATCCGTCTTGGGCTTCCGGTAGAGTTTCAGCGTCTCCACGACCACTTGCCCCGGCTTCAATGAAGCGATGAAACGCTTCCGCCGCTCGATGTCGGCCCCGCTGAATGTCAGCATCCGAGAGTCTGTTCCTATGTGGGCGTGGAACGTTTCCATGGATGTACCCAAACTTAGCCATCAAAAGGGAATTTGGTCGTCATCACACAGAACAGGTTCTCCCTCACCAGCGAATGACTGGCCGTCGTCGGGATTCGTGATGGCCTTGTATTCAGGTGAGGCACGGATGATATCCTTGATCCAATCCGGCAGGGACTCTGGAATATTAGCGCCATCAAAGTCGATGTCATAGGCTACCTGTTCGTTCTCTGGCTTAAGGCGTGTACCCTTGGGGGCAGGAATGACAGCCCTGACGTTTGCATAGGTTTTGTTGTTCTTTGTTTCATGGACAATATTGAGTTGGCATGTGACCCCAAGGACGTTGTGTAGGTCAAACGCCTCTTCTTCTTCCGGCGCAAAATCCTTCCCCCTCCACGACACAAGGTCTTGCCGCATGTTGGACTTTTCATGCAGCGACGGGGTATATCTCTTAGAAACGACCCGCCGTCGCTCAACGTCGTTCCCCTGTTCATCCTGCATGGTAATGGTTTCGTCTGCCGTTTCCCACGCTATCAAAACCTTGCGAGTCCATTTCTGGTACATCTCAGAGAACGTACTGCCGAGATCGACAATGGAGTAGCAGACCGCCAGGTGTACGCCTGCTGATACCGGCTCGAAGTCCTTGCCGCCTTTATTGCTCACGATGAGCCCCATAATACCTCCCTACTTAATAACCAGATTTGTCTTGTCTGTTAGCTCTGCGCCAGGATGATGATCGTGTTCCTTGATATACGCCTTGATCTGTTCCTTGTCGGGCTCCCAAAACACCTTCTTACGCGACTCATTAGGAAATGCCCCTAGCTCAAATAACGTTGGATCAGTGATGGTTACAGACTGACTCCGGCGGGTGCTGAGCCGAAACATCCCTGCCTCAACGGGCCTTTTTAGCCTTTGCCGCTCAGCATCCACATACGGAGTCAGGAACTTCTTGATCGACTTCTGCCTGTTCTGCGCCGCTTTCACCAGCTTGCCGATGCGATCCAGTTCGGACTTCCCCATGGCAACATAGTGATCCAGGTGGCACAAGTATTTGCACAAGCCCTCCATCTTAGCGAGTGACGTGGTATTGGCTTTGATGAGTGCTTCCATCGCCTCTGTAGGTATCTCCCCCGTCTCGGGGTCCACGGCGTCAGCGAACTGTCTCTTAATCATCTCGCAATCATATAAGGTCAGGTCGTCAGACATCGTCGTTTCTCCTGTATGGCGCTTTCCTCGGCGAGTGCTAGTGCTTCTAAGACGGCCCGCCGCCGCTTCCGTGCGGCGTTGCGGACCAGGACATTCCGTGTCCAATGCTGCATCCGTTGCGCATCCTGCGGGTTAAGTTCAGCTATCTCTCTGGTGGTGATGCTCATTGGGGTGGCCTTTCGTTCCAGCCTGCGATGGCCCGCTCTATTGTACTTTCCCCCCCGTTGAGAATTACTGCTCCACAGTTCTGGCACCGTACATAATATTGTCCGGTTAAAAGTACGTCAGTCACAACTATTGGCCTAACCTCTGGCCACGACAGTCTATGGATGCTAGTCCTTTCGAGGAACTTCTCTGTTATGCCGCAAAACGGACATGGTTTGATTTCTTCCGACATATTTTCATCCTTCCTGTGTTGTGTTGGAATTATATCCAATCCTTCCGCTGCTCAGCCAATTTATTGTACCGCTCTCGCACGAACTCCAGTAATTCCCTGATCCGGTCGTCATCCAGCAGGCAATCCCCACAGACCAGATTGCCCGCATACTGCTTAACTTCGTCATCAGGCTTCTGGACCTTCTTACACAGCAGGCAGCGGAACACTTCCTGCTCGAAGTCATATTCGCCTGGCATAAGCATTGTCATGGACCTATCCAAAAATGCGCCCCTCTGGTGCGGAGGAGAAAAGAAGGGGAGAGCAAGTGCAGAGGGGCGCGTCGGTTGTCAATGCCGCCGTGGCTACAACGGTACGTGACGAACATAGCCAAAGGAGGACCACGGCGGCGTGGGTCGGAGTTTCATAGATCAGGTTATTTGCTATGGTCGTCATGTCGGCATTCCTTCTACCGGCAATTGACGTAACAGTCAACCATAAAATATAGAGATGATGAAAAAAGTTGTCTCTTTACACTATCCACAATCATTAAGTGTAACTATCATATATGGTTACGTCCATTGTGGGTGACACAACTTTTTTGCAGTATTCGGGTTAGTTCCAGATTTTGCCGTCGATGATGCGTCGATTTTCTACGTTGAATGCGCCGTCAGTATCAATGTGAACGGCAGCGAACCCGTGATTCCATTTGTTCAATGGCATATACCGTGGATGGAGGTCACACAAACAGCCGGTGGAGTACGTCACCAGCCGCTTGTCGTCTAGGGTGTTCTCGCTATGGTGGGATGACTGGTGGAAGTGGCCACATAAGGCCAGGGCTTTGCTGCGAAGAAATAGACCACGGGCTGGATTGACAGGATTGCTAATTGAAAACTTATATTCATGGCCGTGGATCACATTAAGTTTGCCCAACCGGATGGGCCGCATATCGCGCACCACTTCAATCTCAAGCTCGTCGCACTTGTAGAGACTGGCAAAGTCGAAGGCGGGTACGTCCAACAATTCAGGGGCCTTCAGGAACATGTACCGTTCATACCGCTCCTCATGGTTGCCGAGCTTCAATATGATCTGGACATTGGGACGACATCGACGAATGGTAGTCAGCAGGGACACAGAGGTTTCCAGTTCCAATGCGAACTTGCGTTTGCGCGGGTCTATCTCCCACCGGCTCAGGCTATAGTGGTCGATAGTGTCCCCGTTGAGGATGATCCCCACGCAATCCGGCTCACTCTCCAGGGCCGCTTGCAGGGCAGCCTTATCGTGGTAGGGACAATGAATGTCAGACAAAACCAAGTATGTACCGGGTTTGTTCACCACAAACGGGGTGAAATCGTCTATATCTCGCATACCTTCCGGCAAGACATCGAAACCCGTTCCTGACACACCGTTGGGGCGGAAAAACCTTTTGTCCGCCGCTTCCTGTCGGCCCTGCTTGCCCTTGTTGCCTCTGGCGTATCTCACCGACGTGCGACAGGCTTCCAATGTAGACCACAAAGAAGAGTTTTCCTTGTAGATCTTCTTGGCCAGGGTCATCGTGGCGGCGGTAGGGAATCGTTCCAGATATGAGCGCACAACCGCCTGCTTGCTGATTTTCGCCATGTTATTTCTCCTTCCGTTTGCGATGCCATAGAACCTGTCGCTTTTCGACAGTTTCATACACAGCTTCAATGCAGCCGATGGGGATCTTGTGCCGGTCTTTTTCGGGGGAGTCATAGAATCCTGAAGAGGCCAGGATCAGTGTGGTGTCGTCCTGTGATACGACTATACCCCGTATCCAACCCAATGGGGCTGGGTCATTTCCTTCGGTGGGGCCGTGCCAAGAAGAGTCTGACATCCAATCGCGCGCTTCGACCAGGACAGGTGTTCCGATTCGCAGACGCCTCATCCGTCCTCCAACTAGTCAGCCTGACCCACACCGCCCTCGTTGGCGCTGCCGCTACGAACCACCATCAGGCTGAAGCCCTCGGGGCAGCGTATCCAGTTTATCGTCAATGGCGCTGTACAAATCATACAATCGCCGGTTCAGTATGTCCAGTTTTTTTTCGGCGTCGGAAAGATCGCCCTGCAAGGTCATCACATCAGCCAACAAGGTCCGGTATTGCTCCTGCTTGGTCATGTCCGCACATTCCCGCCGCTCTGGTACAATCGGTCGATTCGTTCATGCAGGCCCCGGAATCCAACATCCACAGCAGACTTTATCTCTCGGACATCCTCCTTGATGTCATCATGCCGTTGCTGTTGGCGAACCGACTCCTGTTCCCGTTGTTCTTTTTCTTCCTTATGCTTCTTTTCACACGCAGCAGCCGTCACGAACTTGGATATGTCCAGCTTACTGTTACCGCCCCCAATACTGAATGTACCGGTAATGCCACGCTTGATTAGCAGTGAAATCACCCCCACCATCGTTACACCACCCGCTCCAATGCCAATGTCCCGCACAGCCTGACCTAGCACCATATTCACCATGTTACACCCTCATCAGTTATGATAACAATCGCAATTTCTCTGACGGGCTCAGCCCCGCCAGCATTTCCTCTACCGCCTCCATTATCGTTGCCGGGTCAGCGTCATTGGTTTCGAGATTACATGATATATCACCGTCCTCGCCCCACAGCGACACTGTCGAAGGATTCCCATATCGCTTACGCTTGTATTCAGATGTGCCCGTTTGCACATATCGGACATACTTCTCCATGTGACGACGCACGAAGGTTGCCGTTCCATGTAATTTGTCGGTCGTACGACGGCGCAGGCACGCATACCACCCCACACTCATAAGCTCTTCGATATCAACCAAGTGACAGGGGATCATCTGGAGCGTCTTCTCGGCACAAAACGCCAGTAACGCTTTATGTTGTTCACTCCAGTAGGCTAAGTTGTCCGTGCGGCAACGAGTCATTGTCACGATCCCGCCAAAATAAGAAGAACTGGCGGACGGTTTGGCGGTACATTGACTACAACCAACGTCCCGGTTACCGTAACCGCCTGCGCAGAGTCTAGAGGCTCATCGGTCACGCTGACATTGACGTAGTGCAGACCAATGTCAATAAGAGCAGGTCCATTGACACTGTAGGTTGCTCCATTATCCGTAATGGTCCCTGTATCCACAGTATAGGTCATGCTGTCCCCGTCCGGGTCACAAGCAGAACCGACATAGGTCCAGGGTTGACCGACGGTCGTGATGATCCAACCCAGGAACAGGCGCTGACCGGAGATGGGATGAATGGCAATCATATTGGGGTCCACGGTCATCGGGGTGGGGTCCCAGGAAGGATACTCTTGGGGGCCACAGGGCTCACCGGCAAAGACGGACACAACCGCAAATACTAAAATAGTACAGATTAGTATTAAATTAGTACTTCGTTTCATTACAAGGTTCCCTTCAGTTGAGAGTATTTAGAGACAACCTGCCACGCCCGTTGGCGAAGAATAGGATCAATGGAAGTGTCACGCATTGCTCCAGCGAACGTTGGGTTCGGCTGGCTCATGTACCAGGGAAGGAAAGCGGGCTCGTTCTTCCATAACGGAGCCCAGTCCTGAAGGTCCTTGGAGATCCAGATAATGGAGGGTGGACGATTGGTCGTGCCACCACCACTAGCAACAAACTCAAAGGCCCCAATGCTCGCTGGGTCGTTCCATGACGTCCCAATAATGTCTGTGCTAGGCGTAGCCGTGTCCCCTGCGTGATAGAGGACGCTGTCCGTGTCCTTAACGGAGAAGTCGCCCGTGGCATAGCTCGTGAATGCTGCGGCCCAGTCGGTGGATTCTGTACCGCCGGGGGAAATATCAACCGCTGTCCCATCCGTTGCATCCCCGTCGTCAGAAGCACAATAAGAAACTACGGTCAACCCATTAAAGTCGTCATCGTTATTGAAGACCGCGCAGTTGTACGCCCTTAACACACCGTTATTGGTTTCCAACGCGCCATAATAACAGTCCGAAATCGTGCAGTTGTAGATCCACATCTGGTGCGGCACACTGCAATCTTGACGTACTCCCATGAAGCCGGTATCGCTGCCGCTTTTCCATCCGGTTATGGTGCAATTAGACACAACTACGTCACCATCCGCGTCCCTGATACCGTAGCCTATCCCGCTGCCGCTACACGTTGCATTGACGATGCACGACGTTATGTAGATTCCTGTCGTTCCCCCACCCAGAGTGCCATCTACATTGATACCAATACCGTTTGAAGTAATTGTCATGGACAGTTGCAGGTGGGAGCATGTAACATACGCTTCCTGCAAAGTTAAAGCCGTTCCGTTCGTGGGGCCAAGGTAGTAAGCATCCTCATCAAATATGCCGGTTTCAGTAGGGAAGTCGTCCTGTGTGATGGTAATTGTGCCAACGGTCCACCCAGCGATAACGCAGGCCGTGGTATCTACTCCGCCCCCGTTAGTTCTGTTGCAGTGAATAACGATGTCATCACCAGTAAAGTCGATGCCATCCAACGCAGCTTCAGCCGCAAACAACGAAGCAAAGGCACAATTCTCTCCACTGGTTGCCGTAGAAGTTCCGTCACCGTCACCATCACTTCCAGTGTCTACATAGTAATTAAGGGTATCAGCATGAGCGACTGAACATAGCAGTAACAGGATAACAAGGATGTACTTCATCGGTCCTTCCTTAGTCATAGTCATAGTCGCACTGGAATCTGACATACTTGATATCCGCATCCGGCTGAGCGGCCAAAGTGATATAGACACATTTGCCTGACGGAATATTAGGATCGTCGAATGAGGTTATATCCGACAAACCACTGGATGTATTCACAGCACCAATCAGATTTGGATCAGCCAGGTCGAACGGGTTGTCGCAGAAGTTCAGGTCCCAGTCCAAGGCATCCTCGCTAGCCGTATCGCAGGCTGCCTGGAAATGCGTGATCGTCAGTGCCGCTGGCGTGTTCTGGTCTAGGATCAGGTAGTGCGAGTAACTGGAGTAGTAGTAATTCGGGTCAACGATCTGGGCCTTCCAGTCCTCACTCAGTCCTGCCGCCCGAGCGGGAAGCGTGACGGTGGCCGACGAGAAGTCATGTGCGTTGCTATAAGTATCTCCATCAGCCTCAGCAAAATCATCAACATCAGCAATCTGGCCTTCCAGTTCACTCTTGGCGTCAATCTCAGCGGTGGTATCGGCCCCCGTGATGGCAATGAGGCCCGTGTAGGAAGACACATCAGCCTGGAGCCCACCCCATTCATGCTCGATGGTGCCGGCGTCAAAGAAGGCTGTGGCACTGTCTCCAGTGGCGGCATCCACCGCCGTCAACGCACTACCATCGCCTGTGAACGTCGTAGCCTGAACATCCAGGTTGAAGACCACACCAACGTCGGGGTCGTGGGTCATGGTAACGTCCTGGTCATCGCCCAGGTAGAGGATCTTGCCGTCGCCAAGATAGACGTCGCCAAACTCTGCTGCCGCCGAACCAATATCCGCATTGGAGGCTGCCAGGATCGAGGTAGTAAACGTCGGAGAAGTGGCAAACGCCAGAACCCCCTCTCCTGTCTCATCATCAATAGCCGTGAGTAGTTCCGATGACAGGTTAACATCAACCGTGCTGCCTCCTGTTATCCCCACCAGGCCGCCATAGCCAGATACGTCAGCTTCCAGACCACCGTACTCATGTTCAACAGTACCTGCATCGAAGAAAGCTGTGGCGCTATCACCTGTCGCTGCATCCACAGCGGTCAGGTTGGCCCCACCCCCGGAAAACTCTGTAGCCGTCAGAGTGCCGCTATTGGGGTCGTATGTCAGATCGCCGTCCGATTCCAGGGCGGCATCGGTCGCTCCGTCCAAGTCGGCATCGGCCACAAAAACTAACGCATTGGCTTCATCGGTATCCTCATTGTCCGTGACGGTAATGGTTTCGTTGGTAGCCACACCCCCAGACATGCTGAAGGCCCCCCAGTCATCGTCCGCTGTATGGTTGGGATCCACCGCATCATCGGCTATTGCCGCACTATCCACCACGTTGGCGTCAATACTCCACGATCCGCTGGATACAGTGATGTCACCATAGTCGGCATCAGCCACATTGTTGGCATCATCTGTCAGACCCAAATAGAGCGTGTCTGTATACGTTTCGTTGACGTCCGCCGTAATATCCTGACCGGACAACGTCAAGGTGATAGACGCACTCTCTGTAACCGTAACGGCATCGTGGCTGTTCGGATCAGCGGCGGCAAACGTCGCCAGCCACACCTCGTTCACGTCAATGTTGATTTCGGTGTCCGGGTCTTCTGCCACGTTGAACTGAACATCATTGAAGTCGATGGTGACAATGTCAGCCCCTCCTACCTGGACATCACCCGTCTCAATCGTGGTCACAGTACCAGCAGCACCGGCACCAGCGTCGGCCTTCATGTAGAAGCCATCAGCATCGGCATCGTAGGCCACAACGTAGTCATCATCAGACGGGAGTGTAGCCAGATCAACGAGATACTTCACCTCATCATCGTCGTACCACGCTATCGCTCCATCGTTCCATCCCGTTACTGTATTGTCGTACAACAATTCCCCTGCTGTAGCCGGAGAAACATCCTGATCCAGGAAAACTGTTTGACCCCATCCGCTGTTCTGGTGGACAACCCAGCATTCCTTGTCCGAATCATAGATACGCATTCCTTCTAGTGGGGTCGAAAAGGCCGCAATCTGGGCTGTCGTGGCTGTTTGATTGAATTGGATATTCCCTGCCGTCAAGTCGCCGCCGATGGTTCTATTGCTACGAACAACACTGCCGGGAAGAATGATCTGGGACGTAACGACATTATCGAGTGTAACACCACCAGCTCCGCCCTGAGCTGCACTAACCATCTCGACATAGCAATCCGTGATACAATTGGCATCCAGGATGGTACTGGTGTCGTTGATAGGCGAAGTATTGACAGTCAGGTGAAGACCGTCCACATCGTTAGGGTCATCACCGAGCCGAACTGCCGTGCCCCCGTCCAAGTTCGTCAATTCAACATTCAGCACCCCGCCACGGCTTAAGTTATCGATCCACAGACCCCCTGCGTTACACGCTTGGGCAAGAAAATACCCCGAAATCGTTTGAGCCTGCTCAACATGCACAGCGGGATTGACATCGACCGTATACATCATTAGGCCATTGAAAAGCACCTCTGCCGAAGGAGACGAGTTGACGTAGACGCCTCCTGCCCCTATTGCCCTGATTTGGCCCAAAAGCGCACACTGCTTCACCGCACCTGAGATATCGACGGCATAGGAACTTCCGTCATCGCCGGTCTGCTCTACGTTGAACTGAACTGTTGCTGAGGACGACCCCGTCTGCTTGAATGCCGTGTCACAGTGGACTCCGTTGATGAAGAAGGTATTCTCATCAGGGCTGTATGGATTATCGTAAGCCAATTCGACAAAGGTATTGCAGTAGGAGCCAAAAACACTGAAGCGGCACTTCTCTGTGTTGCCGTTTACTTTCAGAAGAGAATCACACTTGTAGCCATAGACATAGACATCGTTATAGCCGTTCGCCGGCCCATCAAAGAGAACACCATCGACAGACTCATCGACTCCGTTCACGTCGATCCAGCAGTATTTCAGGGGCTGATCGGAATCATTAGTCACATTGACCAGTTCAGTCCCTGTGAACACAGTGGCCTTATTAAGCCTCCCCAAATGGATTGCCTGAATACCAACCAAGTCTAGCGTTTCGGAAATGATAAATTCGCCTTCTCCATATACTGTCCCATTAGACGCTGCCGCTGCATCTATCGCCGCCTGGATCGCCGTCGTATCGTCCGTAGTGCCGTCGCCGGTGGCACCATAATCCGTCACGTCGATGAACGGGATGTTGAGTTGGTCCCGAATTGTCCGTCCGTTGGCCGCTGTGGTCGTAGTGCCATCCAGGATATCCTGCCAGGAGGCGTGAGGGGTGATACCGGACCAAGTAGTAAGATCGGTGTCCAGGTCCAATGTGACCGTGCCGTCGCCATCATCGGTAACAGAAAGGCCGGTATCTCCGGCGATGAAGTCCGTCAAGTCGTCCACTGTCTCGATGGAATTGACGTCATTGACATCATCCTCATAAGCATAAAACAGGTGCCCCGCCGACCAGCGTGAAGTCATCTCCTGGAGCGGGCCCCGGATACGGTGCAAGCCGTAGAGAGCCGGGCACAGGATCAACAGTACGATTATGATAGTCTTCAGTCGTTCTTCCATATCTATCTCTTCACCTTTCGGCGCACGGCGCTAATGGCGTTGTTGTACTCCCTGACTTTCTTGAACCGCTCCTGTTCAAGGCCGCGAATCTGCTTGATCTTTTCCTGGTCCGACAAAGTCGTATCTCGCATCAACACATCTATGGCTTTCAGGTACCGTCCCACCTCGGTCCGGGCCCGTTGGATCTCCTTGCCAAGAATCAAGTCTGGATGTTTATTCATCAGCGCCTGGGAAGATTTCAAATCGCCCTGAGTAACGAAGGATCTCCACGACTGATACCATTTCGTTATCTCATCGGCGTTGGTATAGAAATCTTGGAACGACTGCGCCGCCCCCCCCTCTGGCGGCCGGGCTATAACACCACGCAACAACGGCTTGTCCGCCAGATCGTCCGGCATCTTGAAGGGAATCCTCTTGCCCTGTGCCCGTTGAATCTGCTCCAGAAGATAGTCAGTGGCGTTGGTAGCATACCGTCCCGAACCCCCAAAGTAACTGCGGATCAGGTGGTCTATTTTGGATGGACTGTAACCGAAGAACTTACCCAGCGCTTTGGATGTCTCCGATGTGTAACGACCATACTGCAATTCCGGGATAAGATCCTTTTTGCTCTCCGGCACCACGCTCCGGTCAAGAAAAAAGTTTTTGTCCACAGCATTTTCCAATGGACCCTTCACTGCCGTCGGCAAAAGACCGCCAGCAGGATCTCCAGATACAGGACTGACCGACTCAAACATCGTCTTAGCGAGGTCATCAAATGCCTTGGGATTGCGCGTGTCCGCGTACTCCATGAACCGTTCAGGCATGGTAGAGAATATCTGGCCATAGCCAAATACCTTAGGTATCAATAACCACGTCCCGTCAACCTTAACGGGATAAAACATATCACGCTGCCAGCGGGGCAACTCGAAATAGGTTGGGTCCTTGCGGTTGCGCAGGTACAGCGCAATAGAGGGCAGCGTCATTGTTGCCAGCCCCTTAATCAAGAAGCCAACAGGATCGTTCTTGGCCGCACGCAATGCTCGATCCGTTCCCTGGATACCCGCATTGAAGAAAGCAACAGCGCTGTTGACGTTTTTCATCCTACTTCCGCGACGAGCAAAATCAGTGGTCGCTTCTCGCGAAGTATATGCCGCTTCCACATCCGCTTGGCCCGCCTTTTCGGCCCGCTGAAAGGCCCCGACTCGTGTCGCCCGCTCCATGAACTGCGACAGATCCTCTGCTGACGTAATGATATTCAGCTTCGATAGCATTTTAAGACCAACAGGACGGGTCAATTCCTTAACAGCCTTCTTCAACCCAGGCCGCGTCAGCTCCACAAAACCTGAATAGGCACCCCCTGACCGCAGCCATGCATAGTACGACTCTTTATCGCCCAGCATGTCCGCAATGGCCTTACCCGAATCCACGAATGGGACGAAGCCTATATTGGTATTCATCAGCGCCGACCACTGGTCACGATAGGGATTCTTGGCAATGAACTCCGGCGTAATCGTAGCCCCCGTTCGCAGTGTATGGGAAGGAATACCCAGCAACCGCGCCACCCAATGAGCCTCCTCGTCCGACAACGACGTCATGGCATCGTGAAGATTTTTGGATACCTCGATATACTTCCTTTTGCCATCATCATAATACTCGACAACACGGCCCTTGGGAGCAAATTGTGACGGCCTCCATATAGTCGATGGCTCTGGAGCTATCTCAGAAATCACTCGCTCAGTCTGTGTAACAACCCGAGTCGCCGTTTCGGTCGGAGTTTCTGTCTGGGCACCCGAAGACCGCAACTTGCGAACATAGTTGCCCGCCTCCCCCTCCGTCATGCCTCTGTGTATCAACGCCTCCTTAACCACCGTTTCCAACTTCTTCATAGGCCCGCTGGAACTTGCCCCGGCTGCTACCGATGCCCGTATTTCCTGGACAACAGGAACAGCCTTCTCTACAAATGTCCGCTGGGATGTCTTGATCTCAGATGGGTCAACACGAATGGGACGCATCACCGTCTTAACAGGGTTAATCTCATCTGGGAATACATCAGCCAAATTCCCTATGGAACGAGCCACGCGGTTTCGGTTCGCCACGGCCAAGACCCGATAGGTGTTCTTGATATCCGATTCCGTGGAATTCGCTATCGCCCGCTCCGACCCCTTGATCTTTCTGATAGGAGCTTTGGCTTTCGTGAACGGGCCTCGGCTCGCTGCTGATTCAGCGGATTCCTCCCCCAAGATTCTATCGAACGGCGTGTAATGCGGATTCGCCCGGACAATGTCCTGATATTGCTTCTCACTGAGATTCCCAGAATCTACCAGTGTATGCAAAATGCGATTGCGATATGCCGTCTTGCGATCTACCACGTCGTCAAGAACTGCGGTTTTATCCCCATATTTCTGTGTTATCCGTGTCACATCGTTTTGTGCCGCCTTCACCTGTTCCTTGGTGACGATATTCTCTTTAGCCTCAGGATAAGGTTTTCTCTGGAGGTCGTTTATTGTCCGCTTCGCATTAGCATAATCGTCCAAGTCCTTAACGCGCACTTTAGCAACAGGTTCTATCGCTGATACCGCCGCATCATAATCGCGAAGAATCGGTAGCAATCCTTCCCCATTAGGACGTACCTGTCCACTGGGGTGATACGAGAATGTCTGGTTTTCCAAGGCCGCTTTTGCAGCCCCCTCAACGCCCAGATATACACGAGACAAGATCCGAGGGTCTTCTCCCGGTTGCAGAGGAATGCCAAGTTCTCTCGCCCGACTTCCGATGTTTTCTATAGACTTGAAACGATTCACCAGAGACTGATATGCCCCCTCAGCCGCTTGCCTTACGCGGCCCTGCTGTGGGGCGGCCGGACGAGATGGAGCGGGAGCGGATCTAGGTGTCGCAGTCTGTTCTCCCGCCGTTCCCCAACCGGCATATTTCTGCATTACCCGTTCCCACTCAGCACCCCCCGCTTGCTTGGCAGCACGGATTTCCCGCAAGGATTGCTGACGACTCCAAGTCCGGAATTCTGACGGGCTCATTTTTGAGCCTTCCGGTGGGGTCCATTGCGCCATCGCACGCGGGGAATTTGCCCCACGTATAAATTTCCCCAACTGCTGCAATCCCACCTCTCCCGCACCGAATAGCGTTCCTACGCCAGCCTCAAAATGAATTCCTTCCCAATCAAACGGTTCTCCCGCCACCACCTTGCGCACCGCCTGATTTCCAGCCTCCCTGCCCCCGAACGTAAGACCAGCGCCTAAGATAGTCTTCAACGCACTCGCCACAGGAAGCCGACCAGTAACGGGACCGACTAACTTTCCCGCCGTGTTTAGCTCGGTGATAAATCTACCACTCTGGGCTGCGCCCTGTTCGCGCGGTGTCGGGGTGAACCCAGTCGCCCTATTAACCACATCCGACAGGGATTCATCTCCCGTGACCGCATGAGTGACGATATCAGGAATACCTAGCGCCAATCCACTAGCCGCTTCCGCGCCATAATACGCTCCCGCCCGGCCTAGCTCACGCAACGGCTGTGTTCCCCGCTTAGGAGGTCCATATATGGGCGGCTCAAAAAGACCCGTACGCTGCCGTATCCATTGGGCGACATCGGCCAACGGACCAGCAGGCTTTCCACGCACCAGTTCCGCCGATCGATTTGGCTGACTATCTGCCGGAACAGACTTTGTACTTTTCGGAGTATACCCGGAAAAGTAGTCTACGTCGTTCGGATCACTAGGCGACGGATCGCTTTTGTAATTCGCAAAATAGTCGCGCTCAGCCATTAAGGTTTCCCCTGACTAAACTGTTGCCGCAACAGCATGTCAAATAAGTCCACCGACGATGGAATAAGTATTTGCTTTAACTTACTGGCATAGGGCAACAGATCGCTATTGGTCTGAAGAACGTAGCGGTATATATCCTCTGGATTCTCTCCCTGAGCCACCTTCTCCAGTGCCTGTTGAACAACGGGATGAAGTTTAGCGGGAATATCTTTAGGACTGTCAATACCCAGCGCAGCAGAAAACTCGGGTGTTCCCGGCTCAAGCGATTTAACGACCTCAAGACGCATCTGGGCTATTTCTTTAGTTGGCGATACCTCTCTTATCTGCTTCTCCAGTAACTCTATTCGCTTTTGAAGTTCCTGTCTACGCAACGGATCTTGCTCTAACTCAGCGCGCGACCTCTCCACATTCAACTCTTTTTGCAGGGCGTCTGTTTTGGCTATACGGCGTGACAATAGAACATCTTCGGGGTCTTGATACCCATATGCCTCATCCCTACGCGACCTCAACGCCTCATATTCAGGGGTCCCAGTTCGTCCCTGACTTTCTAACTGCTGCAACACTCGATCCAGGCGCATCATTTCCTGCGCCCTTAACTGAGATTCGGTTGGCAGTTCCGGTGATTGGTTTGCTATGGCATCCGCCTGTGCCCCATACAGACCTGTTAGCGCGTTCAGCCGAGCCATCTCAGCCTGCTGCATGGGCGACATAGGTAACATGGACTGCAACTGTGCCCCCTGTAGGTTCAAGGCCAAGTCTTTGAACTTCGTGGACAAAGCCGAAGGCGGATTCAGCATGGCCCCCTGCGTACCACCCTGGAGATCATTGGCAAACGCGGACTGAGTGATCACAGACTGAATATAATCACCGAACCGCTGCTGGTCCCGCCGTTCAAAGACATTCTCCAGACCAGCACCCAAACCCTGCCCCAGCGCCATGCCCAACGGATCAAGAACACCATTGCCTTTTAGAAACGTCGCCATAGTTATACTCCCTGCAATTCGCCAAGCGCCGCCGCAATAATCGACATCAATGCGTAAGTATCAACGTGCTTGAGCCCGCCTACTTCTTTCACGGCATCGGGGAATTCCTGTTCCAAGTCTTGCGCTATTAAACCAAGTCTGGGCTCGTCATCACCCACGTATTTATATGAATGCACCTTAATGCGGCGCAACTTCTTCAACACACTCTCCACCGGCTTGATATCCCTTTTGGCTCGGCGGTCACTTAGCATAGATACTATAGCAGGTATCGCCGCCTGCAACCCAGCACCAACAGCATTCCCCACACCCTCCGACCCAGCAAGCCCAGAAAGCAAGCTGTAACCCATACCACCACTGTTCTGAACCGGCTCCTGCTGCGTTCCGCCCAACAACGTCGCTAGATACCTGAGTCCAGGATGGTTATAAGGATTGGCCTCATTGAACGCGGAAAGCTGAGCGTTCGCCCGAGCCTGTTCCACATCAAACTGCTGTGCCCCACCCATCGCCAACTGGTTCTGGACATCACCCATCTGACCCAACGCCTGTAACTGCTGGGCCTGGTTCTGGAGGGCCAACGGAGCCATCTGGGCGTTCAGGCCCAGACCATAGTTGCCTAGCTCCCGTGCCAGCCCTTTGGCCGCTCCACCGCTGCTGGCCGTCCCCAGCCCAGCGAACCGCTCCATAACCTGCGGGGTAATCACATCGCTGGCGTACCGAGTGCCATAGTTATAGATGTCATCCAACGGAGCCTGGCCCCCAGCGATGCCCTGAAGTTGCTGAAGCTGCTGGGGAGCCAGTTGACCCAACGATTGGAAGTATTGCTGCTGGAGCGGCTGATAACCCGGTACACGCTGATCTGCCGGAAAGACCCAATCGGCCTCTGAACCACCGAAACTACCCGGCTGGCCAGGAGACGTCTGTTGCGATGTCGAACCCAATTTTCCGCCAGTCAGGTTATATAAAAACTGATCGATTCCGCTGGGCTGGGAGTATTGAGCCGGAGTGCCAAACAGGTTTTGACCAATCTGACCCACCAGGGGATCCACCACCTGTTCTTTCAGATACGGGTCAACCGTACTCATCGTGTCCACGCTTGGACCACCGAAGAACTCTTTCATCGAGTTAAAATTGCTACTTATCCAACTCATATTACCACCTCAGCTATAATCCCGTACCCAACTTATTTGCTGTGTATTTAATACCCATACCCAAAAAGTGGGCATCTTCCTCCAGCGTATCTGCTGTCCCTAAACGAGTAACGCGAAACATAATCAATTGATCCCCAGCAGCCAACGTATCCATGCCAGTAATCGTAGCAATAATCAGCCCATCTTCCGTGGCAATGGCATTACTATTGACAGACAGCGTCTCCTGCGCTGCCACCTCCGCATCCTCGCCAGCCGTAAGATACAGATATTCCAGTTGCCATGTGCAGTAATTGACCGTATTCACATCCGTCGTACACCATCCAATTTTCAGTTCAGGATCGACGGTACGATCAATGCCCTGCGGAATACGCATGTTAGCGAAAACGATGTCGTCCTTTCCGTCTGTGAAATCATAACAGAATGAAATGCCATGCTCTGTCGCCGTGGCTGGGTTCAACGTGGGGATGCGGAATGATGACGCATCGATCCACTCATTCTTATATACCCGTGCATCTCCATATAGGGTCATCCCGGTATCGTTGATGTCTACATAGTTCGTAGCCCCTCCCACAGCCACGCCATTGACATCCACCCGGCCCTGGCTGGGGTTGTAGGTGAAGTCGCCGTCAGATTCTACGTTGGCGTTGTCCGTCGTAAACAACACCTCCTGGTCATCGTTGGAACTCTCGTCGTCCGTGATCGTCACCGTCGTGGCCAAGGTTGCCAGATCAATCGTTATCGTATTGGGCACCTGACCGTCCGTCACAGCCCCCTGTAAGTCCTGTAGGTCCAATACAGCCTCCAGGGCCGTCTCGCCATCGGTCCAGGAAAGGTTGTTCGAGTCGATATTGGTAGACCCCAGGTCACTCGTCCAGTCCAGATGCTCATTGGCCAGGAAATCAGCAAACGAGTCGTGGCTCAGGGCATATATATCACTAGGCGTAGCGACATTAACATCCTTGGCATAGACCACCCCATTGGCGTCCATCAACACGTACCCGCTGCGCAGATCCTCAAGCGGGCCATAGAACCATTCGTCAGCTACGCTTGAAGCGATGTACGTTAGTCCAAGTAGAACTAAGATAGCGCTGAAGCTGCAACTCACCTTCATCCGTGTCATAGTAAAACCTATAGGTCCCTTCTGACCAGTTCCCATCTATATCAAGATTGCCGAAATAGGCAAAGTCTCCGTCGGTGTACTCGATAAGCCGATTGATGCGCTCTGAAATAGTCACATTCAACCGCTCCTCGATCTCCTGCATGGCGATATTCCACCGCGTGGACAACTCATCAATGAACGCTTCGATCCCGCCCGTGCGTAACGCCTCCTGAAGCTGCTCACTGTAGATACGTGGCAGTTGCTGGGCAAGGTCTATGCGTTCAATGGTCATATCAGTAATCTTCCACCCTAACCGTCACCCATTCTCCATCGACATACTTCTGATACTCGAACATACCATCGTCCTTTTCGACCCAGCGCCAGTCTTCGATATCGTCGTTTGTGCTTACTAGATCAGCCATCAATAGTCATCCACAACCACATTCTGCCACGTGCCACTGACCTTCTTCTGTGTCACCAGTTCCCCATCGTCATTCTCGATGAACCGCCAGATACGACTGGGATATCCACCTGTCGTGTCGATGGTCGAAACGCCATCCGAGCCACCAGGATCGAGCTTGCCCGCAGGCGCGAAATCGCAATAGATTGCATGGATCGTAGGTATGTCGCCAGAAAATCCGATCCGATGGAAGTTACCCACCTCTCCATCAGGGAACAGATGGACGATATGCTTATCCCCCTCACCATCAGCCTGTAGCGTCGTCTGCTTGTAGGCCGTCGAAGACAGGTCCTTGTAGAACGACACCGTACAGGATCGTGTACTGCTGGTCGATACCAGAACATCACAGCGACCGAAGTAGGCCTTCTTGCCTTGCTCTATAAACGGATTCAGCCCGGCGCTATAAATCGACGCACTGATATCCGTTCCGTCGTCCGTAGTCCCCGTATTCATCTGGTATATCTTGCCCGTTGATCCGCCGAAAAGAACATACGCGCCGTCGTCAGGGTGGCGTATCGGGTTCATGTCGCTGAGATTCTGATAACCGCTCTCGGCGTCCAACAGGGTATCCTCTACCACCTGGGCACCACTTGTGGCAAGCAGGGCCGTGGCACTGATGCGATGAACGGCAAACGTGTTGGCGTCGGCGTTCCATTCCAGAATACGATTGTTACTGGAACTGTCTGTCTCGGGATACGCCAGATACAGAATCGCTCTATCACGCCGCATAGTGGCCTGCATATATCCAGCGGCCACGGTTTCCATATCACCGACGAAGTCACGAATAGAAGAACTAATCAACCGACTCTGGTATCCATCCCAAACCACCAGGCCATCATGTCCCACATAAATGACAGCCCGCTTGTACTGCACCGCCCTGTGCGGACCCAGGGCTCCAGGACCGACCTCCACCGTCTCCATAGCGAATGGTGTGTCGCTGTCAAACGTGTACTTGACCCGAACGATATTGCCCTCATGTCCGAAGAAGGTGGGGACACCGTTAACATACTGGGCAGACGCAAACAGGTCTGCGGCGTCAGCATCAACATAATTGGTGGACTGGACATCCGTAGTGTTGACATCTGTGTAATACAATCGACGTGGATAATACGTCCCGTCAATCGTCACCCCGGCGAAGAGAAGTCGTGATTTGTATAGGAAGATCCACTGGGCCGCATCGATCTGGATATCCGTATCGGAATCAGAGACGGTATTCAATGCCGCCAATGTTCCCGTCACCTGATTATAGGTATACGGCGTGTCTTTTCCGTTATTGACATAACAGGTGTCTCCCCATTCCTGGAAGTCGAAGAAGTGCCGTTCCGACCCAGTAAACGTGTTACTCCCAGCCAGATCCGTCAGTGTAGCCGCATACGGTCGATACTCGTACAGTCGCTTCCTGTCAGCCACAAGATAGACGGGGTGGCCCTTCGACACATAGGGATAGATACCCATGATAGGATACCCGGCACCTGTATCGGCCATCTCCTCGTACCCAGACCGCTTGGACAGTACCCCCCGATCCACCCGAGCGTCATACAACGTGGGAAAGGCATCCCTGGGAGCCTTCCACGGCTCCGTCGCCGTGAACAAGCCCGTCTTCAAATCAGAGATTGGAAACCGCTGATAGCTAGGCATCAGAATTCATATCCAAAGACGTCCATCGTGACCGTCGTATCTGCTGTCGTACCGTCCGCAGGCAAGACGCCAAACGCATCCGCAGCATTAAAAATAGTGATAGCCGTGCTGTCTTTTCGTAATACCATGTAATGGGCCGTACTGGTCATCCCCGACAAGTCCACCGCCGTCTGCCAGGTATCGGCAGATGCTCCATCCCCAAAATCAACATCATTGGCGTCAGCCAGTGAGGCACTAGGGCTACGCAACACCACCTGCGTAACGATAGCAGAACGACCCGTCGGCACCGTATATGCGGTCGTCTTACCGTCAGCGTCCTGCATCCCTACTACAGCCGAGCCTAGCAACCGTTCTCCGGGGGGCAGGGGCGTCTTGATGTCCACATAGAGAATGACCGTCGTATCACTAACACCAATCACGTCAGCAACCTTGACCGTCCACGCCGTCCCGTATGGAGGGGCCGTAACCATATTGCCGTCCGTACCCAGCCATAGCTCATCCCCGTCAGAGTAACTCGCTGCATTGTCTGTGGCCGTGAACGAGACGTAACCGTGCGTGATAATGCTACCGTTGGATGTGTTGGCGATATCCTCCACAGCCACGCCGATCACACGCGCCGTCGCTTCTGCGGTATTGGCTGCTTTTGTCACCTTGCGATACTGGCCGTTGTCATCGCTACAGTACACACATTGTAGCGCCTGGATCTCGGCACCTGTCACATTTAAAACATAGTCCAGCGACCTGCCCCATGTGAGAGGCGACTTCAACGCCAACTGGTCATAGACCTTATCGGCAGACCAGACCTCATCCGTATCTCCATTGGTCGCTGAATCGTTGATGTCAGACACGATAGCAACGAAGGCGTTGGAATCATTGTCATAAAACCAGAGCGTATTATCGTTGGAATCTATGCCCAGCCGCCCGGTATCATTGGCGTCAAATGCCGTTCCATCCGGGCGCGTCAATACCAACGTATCCGCCACCTGGGCCACAGCACTTCCAGCCCGATGGAAGCCCTCCTGCGTTCCTGCCGCCGTCCCGTTGAACTCATGTTCGTTGTCGAACGCGCCTTCTATGGCGGCATTGTTCGTCCGAATGTCATCATCACGCAATGAATACGCACGGTTGTCGGCTGGCTTGGTGTCGTCCCATTGGGCCTGGAGCGATACACCCAACATAATAGTCACCAGAACACACAGCCACGGAAGATATCTGATCTTCATGGTGCTACCTCACATATAAGATGACATCGACGGTCATTCCCGATGTGCCAGGATCTCCAGACGGTGTAATAGTAAACGTCAGCGTCCCGTCACATAAAAACGGGTTGAAATTGGCGTCCTGAGTTCCCTTATTACTCAAGGCACTATAAACCGTTGTTGCGTTCTCTGGAATCGCCGCCTGACTATAGAGTGTGCCGCTATTAGCGCTTGTAATAGCTACCGTCGCAGTGGCATTCCCTGTGTTGTTATTGATAACGACTTCGATTTGTTCCACGATCCCGTTGATATTCGACAGGGTCGTCGTAACCGCATTTGCATCCCCGTCTGGCATGGACTGCTGTGTAATCTGATATGTCGATACCGGAAAGGCTGAGCCTTCCCCTCTTCGGTCGGATATCGTCACACCCATTGCCATCAATGCCAGCAATAGACCGATCAGTAACCACTCAAAGCGCCTCATTGTACTCTCCTATCAGAAGGACGGTTGCGCCGTCCGTTGATCTCGAATCCACTGTAACTTCTGCTTGCGCCCAATCTGATTGAGCAACTGCGTCTTATTGGCATCTAATTCAGCCATGCGGATCATATCGTTCTCTTTTTCTTGCAGGAACAGCATGGCCGCTCCAGTCGCTATCAACGGACCCCACCGTGCATCCAATGGGGCATCCGTGTCATCAGTCAAGGCCGACGGTCGCTGCAAAGTCAGTTGGGACTCAATCTGGTGCCAGTCGCTTGGTTTGGGACGGACGAACAATTTCCCGCCCTGAACCAACGCCGCCTCCGGGAAAGCCCGCAAACCAGGCGCTCCGTCGGTATAGGTATCCGTAACGCCCGTCGTGTCCAACCCGGTCGTGCCCGGTGTAAACGCTGACGTGTGCGTTACGGTCACAAACCCCATGATACAGTCCGATGTGTGTTCCGCCGTCAAGGCCTTGATGGCAAGCCCCGGCGTTTTGTATCCCGTGTCATTGTCATCCGCTTCAGTGACTGTGATATCCCCATCAGAGTCGATACTGAGCATCCATGCCCCATAGGTGTTAGCCGGGACAGCAGACCCTGATAGCGACGTTTCCGTCGCGGCCTTGTAGTATGAGTCGTTCCCGATCCGATACGTGAACGCACTGTTCGCCACGGCGGCGGTATCGGAGGTCCCAATCGCCAAAGTCGGAGCTGTGACAAACGACTCCCCGCTCGGATAGCGGTCGAAGAACTGTTCTGTGTCCGTGTATAAGGCAATGCGTCTTCCATCGCATGTTACCGGCTCTTCCAATGCTATGACATCATCGCTCAACGTATACTCACCGCTGTCCGTCGGAGTCAGAGACTGCGTAAAGTCTGTCTGGAAGTCGAAGACCTTGGCCTCGTCGGGGAAATGGTTACGGTAGTATTCGTTGATCCAATTCGCTACGTTCGCATCGCTGATATCTCCGGTACTACTGCGCCGGGTGATCGAGCGGAACTGCGTTCGTAGCTCAGACAACTGCCAGGTAAACGCCATCGTTCTATCCTTTGGGCCGAGGGGGCCAGGCGGACACACGACACCTGTGCCCCCTCGGTATCACCCGAAAGTAGGGCGACCCCTGAATCGGAAGGAGACAGGGGGCCGCCCAAGGATTCTATATCAATCAGGAGAATCGTCCGCGACCCACGTCCCGGACACTGCCGTTATAATCCATCGCGTTTCGTCAATCGCCTCTAACGTCACGCTTTGTCCAGCGGAATCCGTCTTGCAAGCCAGGTATTCGGCCGCAGAACCGCCATTGATGGTGTCAGACGCACCGGCCTTGATGTACAAATCATCGCCACCCGTAGCGTTGGCATCGGCGAATGTAAACACAATACCGGCAGCGGCCGTAGGCAATGTCAGAATCACATTGGCCACACCGCCATCGTTTCCATCAGAAACACAAAGCTTTCCTGATTCGGCCGCCAACAAAACATCGTCATCGACAAACAATTCCACTGTTC
>Ga0272443_10000967_pt1 | contig 46269 bp, 39 predicted proteins | sample SSMAcet12_FD_193581 | JGI IMG/M metagenome (GOLD analysis project Ga0272443, IMG submission 193581) | Marine sediment archaeal communities from Little Sippewissett salt marsh, Falmouth, MA, United States - SSM-Acet-12 | ecosystem: Environmental > Aquatic > Marine > Wetlands > Sediment ...
TTGACGATCCTGACGCCTCAGAAGATTTTCTTCCGAGACCCTTCGGCATCTTTTACGTCGAGGACCGTTACACCTATGAGGACGCTCTTGACGAACAGATCGCACAGGCACAGGCCGGTGGTGAAGGAACCCTCGAAGAACTGCTTGCAGGCCCGAACACCTGGACAATCAAGTAAAGAGAGCATCTCTTCTCAAGTATCAACAAAGAAAGCCGGCTTCAAGCCGGCTTTCTCTTTTATTCCTGTAATCCTCCGGATTCACTCCTCCAAACAAATCAACAACACCCTTCTTGCCTCTTGCCTTTTACCTTTTACCTTTTACCTTTTGACTTTTGACTTTATTCCACCCCCTCCTCATTCCATACGCCCATCGCGGCAAACTTGTCTATCCTTTCATTGACAAGATCATCAGAATTTTTACCCTGAAACATGCGCAACTCCTCAATAAGCACTGATTTCACAGTATCAGCCATTTTTTCAGGGTCATGGTGAGCGCCACCAAGCGGCTCAGGAATAATCCGGTCAATAATCTTCTGCTCAAGAAGATCTTCCGACGTCAGCTTCAACGCCTCGGCTGCCTGCTCCTTAAATTTCCAGCTCCTCCAGAGAATGGAAGAACAGCTTTCAGGAGAGATAACCGAGTACCAGGCATTTTCCGTCATAAGAATACGGTTCCCCACGCCGATACCGATAGCTCCTCCGCTTGCCCCTTCACCAATGATAACACAGATAACCGGAACACGAAGTCCTGCCATTTCAAAAAGATTGCGAGCGATCGCTTCAGCCTGTCCGAGCTCTTCAGCTTTAATGCCGGGATACGCACCGGGAGTATCGATAAGGGTAACCACAGGCTTATTGAATTTTTCCGCAAGTTTCATCAGCCGCAAGGCCTTGCGATATCCTTCAGGCTGAGACATTCCGAAATTCCTGTAGACATTTGATTTAGTATCTCTGCCTTTCTGGTGTCCGATAACCATGACGGTCTGAGAAAAATCGCTCTCTTCATCCTCAATTCTTGCAAATCCACCAATCAATGCCTTGTCATCCCCGTAATGCCGGTCTCCTGAAAGCTCCACGAAATCCTGCGTCATCATATAAATATAATCAAGCGTAAAAGGTCGCTCCGGGTGACGAGCAAGTTGCACCTTCTGCCATCTGGTGAGGTTTTTGTAGATCGCATGCCTCAAAGCGTCAACCTTTGATTCAAGAACCTCGATTTCCCTGCTCAGACCTTCTGTTTCTTCAAGGTTATGCTCACCTGAACTTTTTTTCAGACAGACCCGCATCTCGTGGAGCTTTTCCTCAAGCTCGAACAACGGTTTTTCAAAATCAAGTACTACTTTAGTTGCCATATCATCAGATGCATATTTTATAAAAAAAGCCCATCAAGCGGTGGCTGGATGGACTAAAAAAGCAGAAAAAAAGAGGCTCCATACAGAGAAAGCCCTTCAAGCGACTTCATCCCGCAATGCCTTACCTGCCTTGAACTTAACAACTTTCTTTGCAGCGATAGAAATTGTTTCTCCTGTCTGGGGGTTCCGGCCTTGTCGAGCAGCTCTTTCACCTGTTGAAAAAGTCCCGAAACCTACAAGAGTGATATCATCACCTGCTTTCAGACCAGCAGTCACAACGTTCACAAAGGCGCTTACCGCCCTTTCCGCGTCGGCTTTGGTTAAACCAGCCTGGGATGCGATCTTCTCAACTAACTCAGCTTTAGACATAGGATATTTTTTTTTTGTTAGGCGCAAACCTCTACAGCAACTGTAAACTACACTAAAAATAATGTAACCAGTCTCTTTCAAACATGCAATCGCTTTTTCCGTTAGCTCTTGATGACAGGCTTTCACTGATTGTTAATCACATTGCGCTGTATTATATTAAACTCTTTGTCGAACAACAAAAAGAAAGAGATAGAAATCAGTTCATTTTCCACACTTTATGACATCCATCAGTAATGTATCGAAAGGCTCCATCATACGCTTCAGAGGCGAGCCTCATCGTATTGAAAGCCTGATTCACCGAACCCCGGGAAATCTTCGGGCATTCTACCAGGCAGGTATGAAAAATCTCAAGACCGGGCGCAATGTTGAATATCGCTTCAGTGCCAACGACGCTGTAGACGTCATTGTTACCGAAAGGAAACAGTACCAGTACCTCTACCGTGACGGGAAAGACTTCGTCATCATGGATACAGAGACTTTCGATCAGATTAATCTCGCAAGAGAGATCATCGGAAGTCCGTCTCAGTTTATATCGGAAGGTATGCTTGTCGACATCGTTTTTGCTGATGATGGCTCCATTCTCGAGGCTGAACTGCCGACATTCGTTGAACTGGAAGTGACAGAAACTAACCCGGCGACAAAAGATGACAGAGCGACAAGCGGAACAAAACCGGCAATTCTTGAAACCGGCACAGAGGTTAACGTTCCGATGTTTATACAGATCGGTAGTATTATCCGTGTCGATACACGAAGCGGTGAATACATGGACAGAGTAAAAAAATAATCACCGCGCCAGCAGTAAACCCTGAATGGGCGCCAATACAAAAGCACGACATTATGAACCTCAAGGAAATCCAGCAGCTCATCGACATGATCAATAATTCCGATATCGGTGAAGCTATTATTGAAGAGGCCGATTTCAAGATTACTCTCAAAAGATCTTCATCGCTGCCTGTAGCCCAAACCCCGGTGCAGCCGATTACACAAGCTATTGCCCAGCCTGTAGCACAACAGCCCAATGCTGTCGAACCCCGGGAAAAAAGCGAGCCTTCCGCACCTGCAAACGACGGACTGACTGAAATCCGCTCTCCTATCGTGGGAACGTTCTACCGGTCTCCCACCCCTGACGCCGACCCGTTTGTAACTGTACAAGACACCATAGAGAACGGGCAGACGCTCTGTATCATCGAAGCCATGAAGCTCATGAATGAAATTGAGTCGGATTTTTCCGGTACTCTTGTAGAGATTCTCGTTGAAAACGGACAACCCGTTGAATATGATCAGCCCCTGTTCCTCATCAAGTCCTAAAACCAATAACACAGAACTTTGTTTAAAAAAATACTTATTGCAAATCGCGGCGAGATCGCCTTGCGAGTCATGCAAAGCTGTCGTGAGCTGGGCATCAGCACCGTTGCCGTGCATTCAACAGCAGATCGAGAATCACTGCATGTCAGATACGCAGATGAATCCGTGTGCATCGGACCTCCCATGGGGAAAGAGAGTTACCTCAATGTTCCCCGTATATTGGCTGCCGCTGAAATCACCAATGCAGACGCGATACATCCTGGCTACGGGTTTTTAGCTGAAAACGCGGATTTTGCGGAAGTATGCACTTCATCCGGCATCAAATTCATCGGTCCCGAAGCGGAGATGATCCGCAAAATGGGAGACAAAAACACTGCGAGATCGACCGTGATCGCAGCAGGGGTACCTGTCGTTCCTGGAAGCAAGGGATTGATATCGGACGGAAACGAAGCGCTTAAAACAGCTGAGGAAATCGGTTATCCAATCATCATCAAACCCACCGCAGGAGGCGGAGGAAAGGGAATGAGGGTGGTCAATAAGGCAAGTGAGCTGGGGAAAGCGATCGCAACCGCCCAGAATGAAGCACAGCAAGCATTCGGTAACAGCGGCGTGTATATTGAAAAGTTTATTGAATGCCCCCGCCATGTAGAGATACAGGTGCTTTCCGATCAGTACGGCAACACGATACATCTCGGTGAACGCGACTGTACCATACAGCGCCGTCATCAGAAGCTCATCGAGGAGACGCCATCACCTGCGGTACATGAGGAACAGCGAAAGAAAATGGGTGAAGCTGCAATGGCCGCAGCCGCAGCCATAAACTATGAGGGCGCGGGAACCATAGAATTTCTGCTTGACAAGCATGGGAATTTCTATTTCATGGAAATGAATACCCGCATACAGGTTGAACATCCTGTCACTGAAGAACGGTACAGTGTCGATCTGGTCAAAGAGCAGATTATGATTGCTGCCGGTGAATCCATCGCCCAGCGCTCCTTCTCACCCAAAGGACATGCTATCGAGTGCCGTATCAATGCTGAAGACCCTGAACACGGGTTCCGTCCCTCTCCCGGTGAGTTACAGGTATTTCACACACCCGGCGGTTATGGCGTCAGGGTTGATTCCCATGGATATGCCAGCTACAAGGTTCCTCCTCACTATGATTCGCTGATAGCGAAACTTATCGTTCATGCCGATACAAGGCAGGAAGCCATTGAAAGAATGCTGCGGGCCCTTGATGAATTTATCGTTGTCGGTATCAAGACAACCATTCCTTTCCACAAAAAACTTCTTCGTACCGAAGCGTTCAGAAGCGGTGAATTCGATACAGGGTTTCTTGACTCTGGCAATTTCACACTCTCATAAAACCACTACAAAAAAAAGAGGCTGCCTCAAAAGGGCAGCCTCTCGTATTTTGAGCAGGAAATGGTAGCGGCATCCCTCTTGGTTGTCATCCCCGGGCTTGACCCGGGGATCCATCTTTTACCGAAAGCCCCGATAGTTGCCGTATCAACCCCGTGAAATCTGAGCATCTATTTCACAGGGCGGCATGACTGTATGTGGTTTTGAGCTTTTTTATGTAGTTTGAACCATAGGTGACAGGCTTTTGAGACAACCTCTTTTTTTATATCATACAGATGTCTGCTTTCAGATACCTGTCACGCATCATCTTCGCCTGATTCTGCCATACCCGCTTCTTCCCCCTCCAGAGCATCTTCTCTTTCTGTACCATCCGACGGCATATCAAGGCTTAGCTTGAGGTATTTCTTGAGTCCGGTTCCTGCAGGAATGAGTTTTCCGACAATAACGTTCTCTTTCAACCCGGCAAGATTATCAATCTTTCCAGCAACCGCGGCATCGGTCAGCACCTTGGTTGTTTCCTGGAAAGAAGCCGCAGAAATAACGCTTTCAGTCTGCAATGCCGCACTGGTTATTCCCAGAAGCACTGGATGAGAAGTAGCCTGCAGTGACGGTTCAACGTCGATGAGCTGCTTGCTGTTTCTGCGAAGCTCCCGGTTGAGTTTTATTATCTCACGAGTCTTGTAGAGCTGACCTTCATGAATTCTTGCCGGTGCGTCACCTTTTGACGTCACACGTACCTTCTCGCTGACATCACGGTTAGCCCGGATAAACACGGTTCTGTCAATGAGGTCACCCGGAAGCAACTCGGTATCACCAGGCTCTTCAACCCTTACCTTCTGCAGCATCTGACGCACGATAACTTCAAGATGCTTGTCATTGATCTCAACACCGGCATTGATCTGGTAGACTTTCTGAATTTCATTCACCAGATACTGCTGTACGGCGTTAGGCCCCTGAATTCTCAGAATATCCTGAGGAGAAACTGCACCATCAGTCAACGGTTCACCGGCTGTAACCTCGTCTCCCTCATTGGCAAGAACGTGCTTACCGACCTGTACATAGTAGTTCTTTTCCTCTCCAAACTCGTTTTTCACCTTAATTTCCTTACTGCTCCTGCGTTGCGGACCGAAGCCGACATAACCGTCGATTTCAGAGACTATTGCCGGATCAGATGGAATACGAGCTTCAAACAGTTCGGTTACCTTCGGAAGGCCTGCGGTAATATCACCACCTACACGATCAAGATTTCTCGGCACCTTGGCCAGCATATCCCCTATCTTCACCTTCTTTCCGTTCTCGATATACAGATTGGATTTGATCGGGACCGGATAGGTTTTGAGGGTTTCTCCATCCTTGTCGACAATCAGAATCCTCGGTTCTCTTGTTTCCGAAGCCCGAAGTTTTGTGCGCCAGTTGATAATCACATGCTGGACATATCCGGTCTGAGGGTCAACCTCTTCCTTATAGGTGACACCTTTATCGATATCGACAAATTTGACCTCTCCCTCTACTTCTGCGATAATCTGCGTACTGTTAGGTTCGCTGCTGAAAAGTACATCATCTTTTTTAACAACATCTCCGTTCTTACAGACAAGATGCGCTCCGTGAGGCACTTCGTAGCGTTTCAGAAATTTTCCTGAATCAGGATCAAGAATATTGACTTTACCGTTCTTCTGTATCACAAGCGTAACGGTTTCAGGCATACCATCTTCATTGATGGTCTCCTGTTCGACACTCCTGATGCTTTCAAATTCAACCTGTCCGTCCATAGATGACTTTGTCTCGGTTTCAGCAATACCACCCTGTGCCGTACCACCCTGGTGGAAGGTACGAAGCGTCAGCTGTGTTCCCGGTTCACCGATGGACTGTGCTGCAATAACGCCTACCGCTTCACCTATTTCTACAAGCTTGTGCACCGAAAGGTTGGTGCCATAACATTTGGAACAGATTCCCTGTTTTGACTCACAGGTAAGCACCGATCGGATATCGGCCTCGACCACACCTGCATTTTTCTGTATGGCACCTGCAATCTCATCGGTGATGACGCCCCCTGCAGGAAGAATGACCACATCGTTCAGGTTATCGACAATATCCCTCGAAGCAACCCTGCCCCGGATTTTTTCACTGAACTTGATCTGACCGCCTGTCTCTTCTTCGATTCCGCGCTCTACATGAATACCTCTGGTTGTCCCGCAATCATCTTCGGTGACGATGACATCCTGAGCTACATCATGCAGTCTTCGTGTCAGATACCCCGCATCAGCCGTTTTGAGCGATGTATCGGAAAGACCTTTTCGAGCGCCATGGGTAGAGACAAAATACTCCAGCACCGTAAGGCCCTCTTTCAGATTGGAAATAATCGGGTTCTCGATAATCTCACCCGGCTGCCCGGACATTGATTTCTGCGGTCTGGCTATAAGACCTCTCATACCGGTCAACTGGCGCACCTGCTCTCTCGAACCTCGAGCACCGGAGTCAAGCATCATGAACAGCGGATTGAATCCTGAACGATCCTTGCGAAGTTTCTGGTAGGATTCCTCCGCGACCAGGTTCGTCACCTTCTGCCAGACATCGACAATCTGGTTATAGCGTTCGTTTTCCGTAAGCGTCCCTCTATTGTACTCTCTGATGATCTTGGTGCTCTCTTTGGTTGCCTTCCTGATATGCTGAACCTTGACTTCAGGAATAATCGCGTCAGCAAGTCCGATAGAGAGCCCGCCCTTCATAGCGAAGTGGAAGCCAACCTGCTTGATGTTATCAAGAAACTCGGCTGCAGCAACGTTTCCAACCTCGCTTGAGAGTTTGGAAATAAGATCCTTGGCTCCTTTTTTATCGATCACCTTGTTGATAAAGCCGATTTTTTCCGGAATGTACCGGTTAAACAACACCCTACCGACCGTTGTCACCAGAATCTTGTTTTCCCCGATCTGTTTTTTCAGCCACTCTTTCTTTTCGGACCGATCATCCGGAATGATATCGAGCATTCTCAGCGGATCAAACTTCTGTTCAATACGGCCCTCATAGTGCACGAAGACAAGCGAGTGAAGTCCGATGCGCTCCTCGTTAAAGGCAATCATGACCTCTTCAATTCCATAAAAGAGTTTACCCTGACCTTTTTCCCCAAGCCTTGACTTTGTCAGGTAGTACATACCCAGTACCATATCCTGAGACGGAACGGTGACCGGCTTACCCGACTGGGGAAGAATGAGATTGTGAGAAGAGAGCATCAGCAGTGCCGCCTCAAGTTGTGCTTCCTGCGAAAGCGGGACGTGAACCGCCATCTGGTCGCCATCAAAGTCAGCGTTGAACGCGGTACAAACCAGCGGGTGGATCTGTATTGCTTTGCCTTCGATCAGCACAGGCTGAAAAGCCTGAATACCCAGACGATGAAGCGTTGGAGCACGGTTGAGCAACACAGGACGTCCGTCAATAACTTTTTCAAGCACATCCCATACTACCGGATCCTTTTTATCAATCAGCTTTTTGGCTGATTTCACGGATTTCGCGATACCACGCTCCACAAGACGTCTGATAACAAACGGCTGGAAAAGCTCGATCGCCATGCTTTTCGGAAGTCCGCACTGATGAAGTTTGAGTTCCGGTCCAACGACAATAACCGACCGTCCGGAATAGTCAACTCGTTTACCGAGCAGGTTCTGGCGGAATCTTCCCTGCTTTCCCTTGAGAGCATCGGATAGCGATTTCAGAGGCCTGTTCGACTCACCGGTTTTCACGGCGTTGGCTTTGCGTGAGTTGTCGAAAAGAGCATCCACAGCTTCCTGCAGCATTCTTTTCTCATTACGCAGAATAACCTCAGGCGCACGAATATCAATCAGCTTCTTCAAGCGGTTGTTCCGGATAATGACCCTTCGATAAAGATCATTAAGATCGGATGTCGCGAACCGCCCTCCTTCAAGAGGGACAAGCGGACGCAATTCAGGAGGTATGACCGGTATAACCTCCATGACCATGTATTCCGGCTTGTTACCTTCATACACATAGGGTTCCGGAGCTTCGTCCTCGGGAAAAAGACCGGTGGATTTCTTTCTTGTCTTTTTTACCGGCTCGAAACTTTTTCTGAATGCCTCGACAACCTTAAGGCGTTTGAGGGCATCGGCTCTCTTCTGCTCTGAACCGCTTTCCCGGAGTATTTTGCGAAGATCAACAGCCTGTGTATCAAGTTCGAGTCCTTTAAGGAGTGTATGAATGGCTTCGCCACCCATCTTGGCCACGAACTTTGCCGGATCATTATCGTCAAGATCCTGATTGTCCTCGTACTCGGTTATGATCTGGAAATACTGCTCTTCAGTCAGACGATCAAGTTTTTTTATTCCCTGTTTCTCTCCCGGTTCACCGGGATTGATCACTACATATACCTCATAGTAGATAACCCGTTCAAGTTCCTTGGTTGAAAGATCGAGCAAGGCACCAATTTTGCTGGGAACAGAGCGGAAAAACCATGTATGAACAACCGGAACAGCAAGAGAGATGTGTCCCATACGTTCACGACGCACGCTCTTCATGGTCACCTCGACTCCGCAGCGGTCACAGATAATACCTTTATACCTGACGCGTTTGTACTTGCCGCAATAGCATTCCCAATCTTTCGTGGGACCGAATATTTTCTCACACATCAGGCCATCACGCTCAGGCTTGAATGTGCGATAATTGATCGTCTCCGGTTTGAGCACCTCACCTCGTGAATGCGCAAGAATGCTTTCAGGAGATGCAATGCTGAATTTTATCTTTGAAAAATCACCTTTGAAAGGTGAAACTCCTTGTGAAAATATCATAGTATATGTCCCTCTTAAACGACCTTTTAGAAATCCCTGAAAGTATCACATAACAACAACGTAAACTAGCTCAAGGAACCTTGTTGTCAATACGTATTTCAAGTCCAAGGCCCTGTAGCTCTCTGACCAGAACATTAAACGATTCCGGCGTTCCGGGGTCGGGTAGATTCTGGCCTTTGACAATCGCTTCGTAGGTCTTGTTTCTCCCTACGACATCATCTGATTTAACGGTAAGCATCTCTCTGAGAATATTTGCCGCGCCGTAAGCCTCAAGTGCCCATACCTCCATCTCACCGAACCGCTGGCCACCAAACTGCGCTTTTCCGCCCAGCGGCTGCTGGGTTATCAACGAGTAAGGACCGGTCGAACGCGCATGAATCTTGTCATCCACAAGATGACTCAGTTTCAGCATATAGATGTATCCGACCGTTACTTCATCATCAAAAGGCTCTCCTGTGCGACCGTCGTAAAGCCTGACTTTCCCGTGCATGGGCAGACCGGCTTTTTCAAGCTGTTCCTGCACCTCGGTGTAGGATGCACCATCAAAAATCGGCGTTTTAAACTGAACACCGAGTGCCCTTGCAGCCCATCCGAGAGAGGTTTCATAGAGCTGACCGATATTCATCCTGCTGGGAACACCGAGAGGGTTCAGGACGATATCAACCGGCGTGCCGTCACCCATGAAAGGCAAATCCTCGATTGGCAGTATTTTTCCGACCACACCCTTGTTGCCATGACGACCGGCCATCTTGTCGCCAACCTGTATTTTTCTTTTCTGAGCGATGTAGACCTTTGCAAGCTCTTCAATTCCGGGCGGAAGTTCATCTCCTATATTGAGCTTGTATTTTTCATTCTCACGCTCATCTTCCATATCCTTCAGCATGAGACGATACTCTCTGCAGAGGCGAAGCAGTGTCGCGTTGGCTTTCGCGTCCTTGACGATACCCTTGGAGAGGTCCACAGATTCAAGAAAACCGAGACCGGCAAACTTGCCAAGCGTTCCCGCATCAAGAACACTGCCGGCGGGAACAATCTCTTTTCCCTTCTGATTGTAGATGCCCGTACTCTTTTTACCCTCAAAAAGCTGGCTCATCCACGTGTTGAAGCGACTCCGGAGATCCGCTGTCCTGCGTTCGAACAAGGCGTCAATCGCCTCCTGCCGCTCCCTGATATCCAGACCGACCTTCTTTTTGCGACTGAACAGCTTTGTCTTGATCACAATCCCCTTCATTCCTGCAGGAACATGCATCGATGCATCTTTCACATCACTGGACTTGTCACCAAAAATGGCTCGAAGCAGTTTTTCTTCAGGTGTAGGATCACTTTCCCCTTTCGGTGTAATCTTGCCGACAAGGATATCACGTTCCTTGACCTCCGCACCGATACGAATAATACCGTTCTCGTCAAGGTTTCTCAGCGCATCTTCGCTGACGTTGTAAATGTCACGGGTGAACTGTTCTTCACCACGCTTCGTGTCGCGGACATTGGCCTCGAACTCATGAATGTGGATCGATGTGAACACATCATCATAAACCAGACGCTCACTGAGAACAATAGCGTCTTCAAAGTTATAGCCTCTCCAGGGCATGAAGGCGACAAGCACGTTCTTGCCGAGCGCCAGCTCACCATTTTCAGTGGACGGACCATCAGCAAGCACATCTCCTTTCTCAAGTTTCTGGCCTGTCCGCACGACCGGTTTCTGAGAGATGCAGGTGTCCTGGTTAGAACGTTTAAACTTGATCAGATTGTAGGTCTTGACCCCTTCATCCGGATCCAGCATGATCATCCGTTGATCTTCATCTTCATGCACTTCATAGCGGACACGGATACTTTCCGCGGTAACCGACTCAACAACGCCATCTCCTTCGGCAAGAACCACAGCCCGGGAGTCACGAGCGACTTTGGCTTCCATACCGGTACCTACCAGCGGTGCGTCAGCAACGAGAAGCGGCACAGCCTGCCGTTGCATGTTTGCTCCCATAAGAGCACGGTTACCATCATCATGCTCAAGAAAAGGAATAAGAGCCGCTGCCGCGCTGACAATCTGAATCGGCGAGACATCCATATAATCTACCTGTTCGGCGTCAACAACAGGGTAGTCACCCTTTGTTCTCGCCTGAACTGTTTCCGTAGTTATTCTCCTGTTCTCGTCAAATTTCACGCTGACCGGAACAGTGATCTTGTTCTCTTCATCCTCGGCCGAAAGCATCAGGACCTTGTCGGTCACTATACCTTTTTCGACAACACGATACGGAGCCTGGATAAAACCTTTATCATTGATCTCCGCATAGACCGACAGCGAAGAAATCAAGCCGATATTGGGGCCTTCCGGAGTCTCGATAGGGCAGAGACGGCCATAATGCGTATAGTGAACGTCACGAACCTCAAAACCTGCGCGTTCCCTGGTAAGGCCACCCGGACCAAGAGCCGAAACCCTTCGCTTGTTGGTCATTTCAGCAAGGGGGTTTGTCTGATCCATGAACTGCGAAAGCTGACTTGTAGCGAAAAAGCTCGAGACAACACTCGATACTGTTCTTGCGTTAATAAGATCAGCAGGAGCTATCTTGTCCGTATCACGTGAATTAAGTTTTTCACGGACGTTTTTCCCCATTCTTGCAAGCCCTATCACAAACTGAGCCGCGAGCTGTTCGCCAACCGTTCGCACTCTTCTGTTCGCGAGATGGTCAACATCGTCAACCTCCGCCTGTCCGTTAACCAGTTTGATGAGATAGTTGATAACTGCAATGATATCATAGTGTGTCAACACCATGATATCCTCGCCTATCGGCTCGTCTGAATATGACTGTATCGTCTGGAGAATTTTCTCGTAAATACTGTCGGACAGAGCTTTCAGTTCGGGTTGCCCGCTGAGAAACTCTTTGAACGCTTCATGTTCCTTCCCGAGTTTCTTATTGATTCTGTATCGGCCTACGTCTCCCAGATCATATTTTTTCTGATTGAAAAACGTTCTTTCAAGAAAACTTCTCGCGGCGTCAATATCCGGCGCCTCGTTTGCGCGAAGCTCCTCATAGACAATTTCCAGCGCCTCTTCCTCTGTAGCGGAAGAATCATTGAGAATGGTATTGGTGACAACAGATTTATCGAGCCCTTTCTCGCCCGTACCGGGTTTCATGATCCTGACCGTCTTGGAGCCCGCTGAGGTTATCTGATCCAGTATGTCCTCTGTAATCGCCGTTCTGGCACTGACAACCTCACCCGTCTGCATATCGACGATATCCGACGCGAGGTTCTTGCCGATAAGGTACTCTTTCTTGTTGGCTTTTACCGGAACCTCTTCGATCAGATCGAACAGACTGAGGATATCCTCATCTTTTGTAAACCCGATGGCTCGAAGCAATGCACTGACCAGAAAGTTCTTTTTCTGGTCGATATAGACATATATCTGATTATTAATATCAGTCTGGAACTCAATCCAGGATCCTCGTGTCGGCACAATCTTTGCAGAATACATCTTTTTGCCGTTCGGATGTGTGGCCTCACTAAAGACAACACCAGGCGAACGATGAAGCTGTGCAACGACAACCCGCTCCGCTCCATTTACAATAAATGTACCGCGGTCGGTCATATAGGGAATACGTCCGAGATATACCTCCTGCTGGATAGTCTCTTTCCAGTCCTGCTCATCGGGCTCATCCTTGTAAGAAAGTTTCAGCTTGACCTTCAGTGAAACATCGTAGGTCAGGCCCCTCTCAATACACTCCTCGACAGTATATTTCGGTTTGTCAAATGTATATGATATATATTCTAATAAATAAAGACCCCGGGTATCGGTAATCGGAAAAGCACTTCTCAGTACCTTTTCAAGCCCCTGGTCTTTACGTTTGGCAAGAGGAACACTGTCCTGAATAAACCTCTTGAAAGAATCTAGCTGAACTTGTAATAAATCAGGAGGATTTACAATACTCTGGATCTTGGAAAAGGCAATACACTCTTTCTGTGTTTTATCAGCCACTTTCACTTGCACCTCACTTTTATCGATTGCAGGAAGTACTTCACTTTCTCTTCTTTGAATAAAAACACAATAGCAATTCACCTGATGCCTTTATCAGTACTGAACTTCGTGTTTGCATAACTGCAGGGCCAAGCGCTTACAAACAGGCAAAGCTCCGCTTCATGCCGAAACGGAGCTTGTGCTGAAAATCAACGCTTGAGGAGATGTCACTTAAGCTCAACTTCCGCGCCTGCGTCTTTGAGCTCTTTAGCGACTTTTTCAGCTTCTTCTTTGCTTACAGCCTCTTTAACGACCTTGGGAGCACCGTCAACCATCTCCTTGGCTTCTTTCAGACCAAGACCAGTAATAGAACGAACCGCTTTGATAACGTTGATTTTGTTTGCGCCAATCGCTTTGAGCTCAACATCGAACTCTGTCTGCTCTTCTTTCGCTTCAGCTTCACCACCAGGTGCGGCAGCTACAGCACCGGCAAAAACCGCAGGAGCGGCACTTACACCAAACTTATCTTCCAATGCCTTAACCAGCTCTGAAGCTTCGGTAAGCGACAACTTACCAATTTCCTCTACAAGTGCTTCAATAGATGCCATTATCTTCCTCTTTTGTTTTATATATTATTGTGACATAATTCTGTTGAGTGCGTAATAGACCTGTATCGTCAATCCTGTTTCTGTTTGGCAACCTGATCAATAACAGAAACAAGATCGCTCATAACCGCGTTGATGACCATCGGAACGGAACTGATGACGTTGTTGAGCATACCTGCAAAACGACCGATATTCTCGGTTTTGCCGAGCATCTTTGACAACACCTGCAGTTTGTCAGCCTCAAAAACTGAACCATCAATAGTGGCCATCTTAAATTTCAGCATTTCATTCTTTTTGCCGAACTTCTCGATGATCTTTGCCGGCGCAATCGGATCATCATAACCAATTGCCATTCCGGTTGTATTAACCAGCCCATCAGCCAGACGGTCTCCGCCGTTGACATTTTCCAGAGCCTTTTTGATCAGCGTGTTTTTTACAACCTGATACTCCACACCAGCCTTACGAAACTCATTTCTCAGCTCGGCCATTTTCTCGACATCAAGACCCTGAAACTCGGTCAGGTAAATGCCCTGGGCTTTCCGGAGCTTTTCGGCAACATCCTTAACTATCTGCTCTTTTTTCTCGCGCTTCATCTTGTAAACCGTTTATGTTAGGCGACATACTTTTCTTTTTTCACCCTCAGACCAGGAGACATCGTACTTGATACGGAAATATTCCGGATGTAGTGCCCTTTGGCAGCAGCCGGCTTCAACCTGACGATCTCCCTGAGAAAACTCGTGGCGTTTTCGAGAAGCTGTTCAGAACTGAACGAGACCTTACCGACGGGAGCATGAACGTTTCCTGCCTTATCTACCCGAAATTCGATTTTACCAGCCTTTACTTCCGTGACAGCCTTGGCGACATCCATGGTAACCGTACCCGATTTCGGATTGGGCATGAGACCACGAGGGCCCAGAATCTTGCCGACCTTGCCAAGCTTGCCCATAACATCAGGCGTAGCTATTATGACATCGACATCTGTCCAGCCATTCTGAATTTTTTCAATATAGTCTTCAAATCCCACAAAGTCCGCTCCGGCCTCTTGCGCCTCGGGAGCTTTGGCTTCACTGCAGATCACAAGAACTGATACTGTCTTTCCCGTTCCATGAGGCAGCATAACTGTCCCTCTGACAACCTGATCGGCGTGACGCGGGTCAACACCCAGCCTCACAGCCAGATCAACCGATGCATCAAATTTCGTATCGTTAATCTCCTTGACAAGCTCCACAGCCTGCTGCAGATCATACTCATCCTGAACCGCCGCTTTACTTAAAGCGTTTCTGTATTTCTTTCCTGCCATTGTTATCTTCTTGCAAGTGGTTAATAAAACGACCCGACGGTCTCCCACAAAATCAAGCCCTGCACGAACAGGCTCAGCCCTCTACGACAATCCCCATACTTCTTGCCGTACCCCTGATCATCTGCATAGCGCCATCGATATCGAAAGCATTGAGATCCGGCATCTTCAGCTCCGCTATCTTGCGAACCTGCTCCTCGGTGACCTTGCCGACCTTATTCTTGTTCGGTTCACCTGACCCTTTCTGCAAACCGGCCTCCTTGACCAGAAGCACCGCGGCAGGAGGCGTCTTGGTGATGAACGTAAATGATTTGTCCGAATATACCGTAATCACGACAGGAATGATAGTCCCTGACTGCGACTGGGTTTTCGCGTTGAACTGCTTGCAGAACTCCATGATATTCACACCCTTCTGACCAAGTGCAGGGCCAACAGGTGGTGCAGGATTGGCGGCTCCTGCCGGAATCTGCAGCTTAATAAACCCAACTACCTTTTTTGCCATACTAACATCACTGTTTCAACAGCCGGATAAACTCAAGCCGTATTATTGAGAAATTGACTTAACCTGGGAAAAATCAAGCTCGGTAGGAGTACTTCGCCCGAAAAAGCTGATCATAACCTTTACCTTCATCCTTTCAACACAAACATCATGAACTACACCGGTCAAGGAGCTGAATGGACCGTCGATCACCTTGACAGTATCACCAACCCGGAAAGGAGCCTCGACAACAGAGCGGTGCTCAACAGTGCTTTCCGGCTCAAGGATCTTTTCAACTTCGTCAGGGCGCAGAGGTGTAGGAATATCATTAACCCCGAGAAAACCCATTACCGAAGGAATATCCATGATAAGGTTTTTGGTCTGCTTATCGAGTATCGCCTCAATAAGCACGTAACCGGGAAAAGCGTTCTTTGTAAGGCTTCTTTTCTTGCCGTTCCTGACCTCTACGAACTTCTCGTAGGGGACATAGACCTGCAGAATTTTATCCTCAAGGACCTGACGCTCCACCTCAAGCTCAATACCTTCTTTCACCTTGCGTTCATGCCCTGAATAAATCCTCAAAGCATACCATCTCGGCTTGGAAAGACCCTGAGCGTCCTGTTCGATATTTGTTTCACTTTCACTCATCCACTTTACCTCAGCCCTCTTTTCTTACAACAATTTTCCGATAAATGAGTTAATAACCCAATCCACCACAAAAGTGAACAGGGCGAGCAACCCGGAGACAGTCAAAACAACAACTGTAAGATCCCGGGTATCCTCAGGACTTGGCCAGGCTACTTTCTTCATCTCATTGACGACGTCGTGATAGTAGCCGGTCACCTTATCGAGATATTTAGTCATAAACCGCTTTCCAGTAAAAATACCACCTTAATAAGCATTCCCCCGACACCTGCACGTCAGGAGGGACTCGAACCCCCAACCTGCGGTTTTGGAGACCGCTGCTCTACCAATTAAGCTACTGACGTCTGCATAACCATATTAGCATGTGAGCTGATGATCGGACTTGAACCGATGACCTCTTCCTTACCAAGGAAGTGCTCTACCGACTGAGCTACATCAGCCTGGCTATAGAAAACCAATGTGGGTAGGGGAGGATTCGAACCTCCGAAGACATATGTCGACAGATTTACAGTCTGTTGCGTTTGACCGCTTCGCTACCTACCCGTTTAACTGCCTTACTCCGAGCTGGTGATGGGACTCGAACCCGCAACCTGCTGATTACAAATCAGCTGCTCTACCAATTGAGCTACACCAGCACAGCTTCAAAAAAACAGGGCAGGTAATATACTTCTATAAAACAGAAATCCAAAAATATTTCCACTCACCTGCAACCCTCCGTAAAAAAAACAGCTGATCATGTTCCTACCGTTCACCGCTGTACTTCAGAGGCGCGAGAAACGCCGCAGTCTTCAGCACCACCGACCTTGGGAGAAATCGCTGAAAAAATACCACCAGAAAATCAATCATAGTGGGATAGACATGTAACCTGTTTTTAATCAGCCCTTTAATAGACGCCTTGACAACAACGGACGGGTCTGAAAGTGGAAGAATACTGCATTCAGGATGTTGACGGGCCCTGGCATGAAATCCTGTTTCGATGTACCCGGGACTGACCGCGACAACCTTTATCCCCTTGTTTTTCAGCTCCTCGTGCAGCGACTCACTCAGCGTAAGGATGAAAGACTTTGTTGCAGAATACAGCCCGAGCCTGGAAATTCCCTGAAACCCGCCAATTGAAGCCACATTTATTATCCCGCCATTTTTTTCATCTATCATAGCCGGCAGAAACAGGCGAATAAGTATAGCCATGGCAGCAGTGTTCACCTGGATCATTTCCTGTAACGCTTCAAGAGGCATAGAATCATACTCTCCGGCATATCCAAACCCTGCACAGTTAATGATCAGCTCCACTCCGAGAGATCTGTCCCGGCAGTATTGATATACCCTCCGGGGACTTTCCGGATCGCTCAGGTCCTCAATGCAAAGGTGAATTGCAGGCTCACCCGCAGGACTGAGTTCCGTGCAAAGATTCCGCAGAGAACTTTCCGAACGGGCGACAAGAACCATATCACTTTTACGGCGGGCAAATTCACGAGCAAACTCCCTGCCGATTCCATTCGACGCGCCGGTTATCAAGGTGTATGGCATACCCCCCCTGAATAATAGCTATGCAACACTCTCAACCCATCGACCATGTGACCTGATGAGCTCAACAAGCCTGTCAACGGCATCTTTTTCAGGAATGTTCGACGCGACACATTCTTTGCCCACATAGAGACTTACCCCGGCTTTTCCCGAGCCGACATACCCGAAATCAGCATCAGCCATCTCTCCGGGACCATTGACGATACAACCCATAATACCGATTTTCAGTCCTTTCAGATGAGACATCCGGGCCTTGATAACCGCTGTTGTTTTTTCAAGATCAAAATAGGTTCTGCCGCACCCCGGACAGGAGATGAACTCCGTTTTAGACATCCTCACTCTGGCGGCCTGCAGAACATTGAAAGCAAGACTGACCTCTTCACTTTCAGCAAGGCCTGTCTCCAGAGAAAGCATATCACCTATGCCGTCACAGAAAAGTGCACCGGTCTGTGTGGCACAATCGATCAGTGTCTCAAGACGCCCTTTAGTCAAGGCATGATACCGTATCACCAGAGGATAGTCGAGGCCCTGCTCGTTGAAATCGCGAACAAGATGACGATAGGCATAGACCGGAACAGGTGATTGGATAGAAAAAAGGAGCTTTTCGATACCCTTCGACTTCATTTTCAGCGCTATTCGAACAAGAACTTCAGCCGGAACTTTTTCCGACGCATGCTCATGAATAAAGCAAAACTCCAGAAGCGCTCCTCCTTCATCAAGCGAGTCAAAAAAGGCTTTATCGATCATCTCACCTTCACGGATATCTATACGAACTCTCGCCGCATGTTTCAGAAGATCCGGAACAAGCGAAATATCACCAGTAGCGACACCCACACGGCTCCGGCTGACACCGAGTTCGGCAAGAACCGGTTCAAGAGCCTCTGATTCAACCGCTGAATATACCGGAACGGTTACCCGTTCAGATCTGATCTCCTGCTCAGCACTATCAACCGCCAATCTGCTGCGCAACTCCGCCAGAAGCTGCTCCGGGTCGGCCCCGGGCGAGGCTTTGGCAACAGTCTCAACCACAGGAAGACCCTCTCCACCTATTTCACCATCGGCAGTTGACACCACACACGACTTGCGCTTCCTGTAGCTGAACGGATCAAAAGGAGGAAGCTCAAAAAACGCGCCCTCCGCCTGTGACATGATGATCCTGTTAACCGGAGCATGGCCTTTTTCGCCCTTTACCTTCAGTAAATCATTATACTTTTTCACCAGCGCGAACCCGACGGGAACTTCGTTAACGGGGTCTTCCGTCAGGGAAACCCTGATGGTGTCGCCAAGCCCTTCCTCCAGCAACGCCCCGGTACCCATCGCAGATTTAATTCTTCCCTCATCTCCATCCCCGGCCTCCGTTACCCCGAGATGTAAAGGATAAACATGTCGCAGTTCGGTATCCGCTCTGGCGACAAGATGCCTGTAGGCCTGAATCATCACCCGTACATTGGAAGACTTCATAGAAAACAAAACATCGTAATACCCCTCATCTTCACAAATTCTGGCAAATTCAAGCGCTGCTTCCACCATTCCCTCCGGCGTGTTTCCGTAGCGGCTGACAATTCTGTCCGAGAGCGAACCGTGGTTGGTTCCGATCCTCATCGACACCCCGAATGCCTTTGCTTTCACGATCAGAGGAAGAAACGATTCCCGGACTTTTTCAAGCTCCGAATCGTAGGACTGTGCAGTATACTCCTCGTTGGTGAATTTATGGGTATTGGCAAAATTACCCGGATTGATCCGGACATTTTCGACGAACTCCACCGCTTTGAGGGCGGCTTTCTGAGAAAAATGAATATCGGCCACAAGCGGTGTATCAACACCGTCCCGCCGAAGCTGATCACGAATAGTCTTGAGATTTTCAGCGTCCTTCTCTGTAGGAACTGTCAGGCGGATAATCTCACAACCTGCTTCATGGAGTCTCCGGCACTGCTCCACGGAAGCGCTGGTATCCATAGTATGCGTTGTCGTCATCGACTCTACCCTGACGGGCTGATACCCGCCGAGAGAAAGCGATCCGAAACCAACCTCACGGGTCAGCCTCCTGTTGTACTGATACATCGAAATCGGAAAATTCTGCATACGGCTTGTTTCAATCAGGTCTGATAAAAATTGACTTGACAGGAGAAAAGCTACCCGGTCAAAAACACGTGCGTTGCGGATCGATCATGACAGGCGTAACGTCCCTACTTCTCCTCAATGATAAAAAGGGTCTCCGCATCTCTCGAAAAATTATACTTCTCCCTTGCTATCTTCTCTATCGTCGCAGGATCATCCGCCTGCTTGATCTTTCTGGTGTTTTCGATGATTTTGCTTTCTTCCTGTTGCTGACGGGCCCTGAGCATACTATGCTCGGCCTCCATGCGGAGTCTTGCCACCACCCCATAGTCGCCAAACACTATCCACAACACGAAAATCCCGGCAAGTACCAGAAGAAATATTTTCCTGGGACGGGAGAGAATATATGCCCATATATCTGCCATTGACCACGACAACTTCATCACGCTTTCTTTTTTCCCGAATTCATATCTTCTGACTCAGACGGTATCGTGAACAACACTATCTTTCCAGATGCCCAATTCCGGCACAAGCCATCACTTACGGCCAAAATACTGACGGCACCATGAGGGCTCCATCCCTTATGCCTATACTCTGAACGCTTTCACTCCCGGATAGTACGCTTCAGCGCCCAGTTCCTCTTCGATCCGCAGAAGCTCATTGTATTTTGCAATGCGATCAGAACGTGACAGACTACCTGTTTTTATCTGGCCGGCACCTGTAGCAACCGCTATCTGCGCGATGGTTGTATCTTCTGTTTCACCGCTTCTGTGGCTGATTACGGAAGTATAGCCGTTACGTTTTGCAAGGTCAATAGCCTGTAGCGTCTCGGTCAGCGTACCAATCTGGTTAACCTTTATCAGTATCGAGTTACCGACCTTCTTGTCGATACCATCAGCAAGCCGTTTTGTATTGGTAACAAAAAGATCGTCACCGACAAGCTGCACGCGTGAACCAATCTTGTCAGAGAGCAGTTTCCAGCCCTCCCAATCGTCTTCAGCCATCGCATCCTCAATGGAGATAATCGGATAGTCACTACACCACTTTTCCCAGTAATCAGCCATCTCTGAGGCGTCAAGCTCTTTGCCGGAAGATTTTTTGAAAACATATTTTTTCCGGTCCGCGTCATAATACTCCGAACTTGCCGGATCAAGAGCAATCATGACCTGAGCATCTCCGATACCTCCCCGGTCGGTTGGCGACCCGACAGAGTAGCCTGCCTTTCCGACAGCTTCAACAACAAGTTCTATAGCTTCTTCGTTGGAACCCAGATTCGGAGCAAATCCGCCTTCGTCCCCCACAGCTGTGCTGAGCCCTCTCTTTTTGAGTAACGCTTTCAACGCGTGAAATACCTCAGCACCACAGCGCAATGCATCTGAATAGTTTGTAAAGCCGACAGGCATAATCATGAACTCCTGAAAATCCACATTGTTGTCCGCATGCGCTCCTCCATTGAGTACATTCATCATCGGTACGGGCAGTGAGGTGGCCAGCGTTCCGCCGATATAGCGGAAAAGGGACAGACCTGAATATTCTGCAGCTGCTTTCGCACAGGCAAGAGAAACGCCCAAAATAGCATTGGCGCCAAGGTTTGATTTGTTTTCTGTTCCATCGAGGGCAATCAAAGCGTTATCTATCTCAACCTGTTCAGTGACATCCATTCCCTTCAGACAGTCATTGATGTGGGTATTGACATTCATAACGGCTTTCATCACACCTTTTCCAAGATAGACCTCTGAGTCCCCGTCGCGCAATTCAACTGCCTCATGAACACCTGTTGATGCTCCGCTCGGAACAGCCGCCCGACCGTAAGATGTTTCAGTCAAAACATCTACTTCAACAGTAGGATTTCCCCGGGAATCGAGAATCTGCCTGGCGATAACGTTGGTAATTACTGGCATGATAACGTTCTTTTAAAATGTTGACGACGAGCGTGCATAACTAATAACGCAATTCATTGGCTAAACATAATAATTTATACCCTATTGTCCAGCTTTTCGCTAATGCCTCGTCAGCTTATTAAACTTTTTTTTACTTTTCACCTTATCAGCGGTTTCATACGACTGCAGAGAGTACTATCTATCGCGTCCGGCTGCTCCGGACATCAGTTTTTCAACCAGAAGGAGTTTCAACCTATGCAACCTGTCCAGCCTGATCAACTTCGAAACATTGTGATAACCGGCCACTCCGGTTCAGGGAAAACAATCCTGGCCGAGTCACTTGCACTTGCAATGAATATCACCAACCGCCTCGGAAATATTGAAGATGGAACAACCCTTTCTGACTACTCAGAGGATGAAATTTCCCGGCAGCACAGCCTTAACTCCACCCTGATTCACGGAACCTGGAACAATCGAAAGATAAATATCATCGATACTCCCGGCCTTCTTGACTTTCATGGTGATGTAAAGTCCGCCATGAGAGTAGCCGACACTGTACTCTTGACGGTAAACTCTTCAATAGGCGTGGAGGTCGGCACCGACATCATATGGGACTACACAAAGGAATACTACAAGCCGACCATGTTTGTACTCACAAAACTTGATGCAGACAGAACAAATTACGCGAAAACCATTCAGGAGCTTCAGGATCATTTCGGCAACCAGGTGACGCCGATACAGTTCCCTGTCGAGGAAGGGCTCGGGCACCATGTCATCATCGACGTACTCCTGATGAAACAGCTCGAATTCAATCCGGGCAAACCCGGAAACATGACTGAATCAGAAATTCCGGATCTCTACAAAAAACGTGCTGAAGAGTTGCACTTCAAGCTTGTAGAAGCTGTCGCAGAAACAGATGAGGATCTCATGAACCGATATTTCGATATCGGCAACCTTACAGAAGACGAGCTGAGGGCCGGTATCAAATCAGCGCTCCTGACCAGAACCTTCTTTCCTGTTTTCTGCACCTCACCGTTGCATCTTATCGGATCGGAACGTCTTCTGAACGCCATAGTCAATATCTGTCCTTCACCGATTGAACGCGGCCCGGAACATGCCTACTGTGCATCAAAAAAAGATGAAAAGCTGCTGGAACCGGATACCGAAGGACCAACGATAGCGTTTATTTTTAAAACCATGTCCGAGCCCAGGGTGGGTGAAATCTCTTTCCTGAGAGTCTACTCCGGTCATATAGAAACCGGTCATGAACTAATCGACGTGCAGACAGGTCAGCTTGAGAAAATCGGCCAGATATACACCATGGAAGGTCAGAAAAAAGTACCTGTCGAAAAACTGCTTGCCGGTGACATCGGCATGGTCGTCAAACTAAAGGACTCTCACACAAACGATACGCTTGCCGACAAGGGGAGCGATTGCAGGATAACGCCAATTATCTTTCCTGAACCATTGCTTGCAACGGCCATAGAACCGGCTGCGCAGGGTGACGAGGAAAAAATATCCTCCGGACTGCATCATCTTCTTGAAGAAGACCCGAGTTTCGCTATTGAGCATGATACCGAGTTTAACCAGACGATAATCAAGACCCTTGGTGAAACACATCTCGATGCTATCATGAGTCGGCTTGAAAGCAAATTCGGTGTCTCTGTCACAAGAAGTGACGTAAAAATCCCCTATCGTGAATCCATTCGGAGTTCCGCGTCTTCACAGGGAAAATATAAAAAGCAGTCAGGCGGCAGAGGACAATATGGAGATGTCTGGATCAGGGTAGAGCCTACTGAGAGAAACTCAGGCTTTTCATTTGCAAGCGAGGTTGTCGGCGGTGTCGTCCCGACCCGCTACCTCCCTGCTGTTGAAAAGGGGCTTCGTGAATCAGTCTCGAATGGCGTTATCTGCGGATACCCTGTCGTTGACCTCAAGGCTGTCGTCTATGATGGTTCATACCATCCCGTGGACAGTTCGGAATTCGCTTTTAAGATCGCGTCAAATATGGCCTTCAAGACAGCATTTGAAAAGGCTAAACCCCTGCTCCTGGAGCCCTATTATTCTCTAAGCGTAAAAACACCTGAACAGTATACCGGAGAGATCGTGGGTGAGATATCAGGAAAACGTGGGAAAATCATTGGTATGGACGCGGATTCTCGTTTCCAAACAATCAATGCCCAGATCCCGCAGTCCTCTCTTCGCAATTTCCATCAGCAGCTTGTACGGTTAACGCAAAGCAGAGCCCGCTACAGCTATGCATTCAGCCATTACGAAGAGGTACCTCAGGATATTGCAAATCAGATTATTGCGGCAAACGCGGAGGATAAATCGTAGGAGCTTAGCCTGAATAATTCACCAAAGGAAAAAAAAAGGGTGTACAAGGACGGGAAACTTTCCCTTTTCTGTCATTCCCGTGCCTGACCCGTGAAATCTGAGCATCTATTTCACAGGTCTTACACGGGAATCCATTGCTGGTGCAGGGGTCTGCATGGATGCCGGATCAAGTCCGGCATGACTGTGTGTGGTTTTTAGCTTTTTTACCGGTTTTCAGGAGGGAATCCGGGTACATGATCGGCTCAATGTATATTCCTGCAATTCGGGGTTTCGAACTCTCATGAATTATTCAGGTTAGAAAGCCTTGACTTCCGGTGCGCGATCTGAAACGAGTTTTCGCGCACCGGAAGCCGGGGTGCTATAGCGAATAGCGGGTTAATTCACTGGAGAGTACCAAAAACAGATTTTATTTTAAGCCACCATACTATCCAGATTGCCTCGACGATATTCTTCCTGGTCATTTTCGATTTCCCTACAGCCCTGTCAATAAATATGATAGGTGTCTCGACAATGGAAAAACCTTTTTTCCATACTCTGAAATTCATCTCTATCTGAAAGGAATACCCTTGAGACTGCACCCTGTCAAGATCGATCTCCTGCAGAACACGTGATCTGAAACATTTATACCCGCTTGTTGGATCAGCGACTGGCATGCCGGTAATCAAACGGGTATAGACGCTTGCCGTTTTTGAAAGCACAAGCCTGCTGAGGGGCCAGTTTACGACATTTACCGTGTTTCCGATATAGCGCGATCCTATAACAAGATCGGCAGTTTCTGATTGTTCAATCATCCTGCCAATCACCGCCGGATCATGAGAGTAGTCAGCGTCCATCTCAATAATTCTCTGGTAACCGTGCTTGATCGCATACCTGAATCCATCGATATAGGCCGTTCCGAGCCCCATCTTCGAGGGACGCTCATGGAGGTACAGTGTTTTATGGACAAGCTGGATCTCTTTGACAAGTGCTGCCGTACCATCTGGCGAGTTGTCGTCAATAATCAGTACGTCAACGCATTCGGGGTATAATGAAAAAATATCTTCAAGCAGTTTCGAGATATTTTCAGACTCATTATAGGTAGGTATTATCACCAGGGATCTCTCTGTACATGATGTACTGACACACATGAATAGTAATGGTTGTTACCGATAGCAATAAAAAAAGCACTGCCCACATTGGGCAATGCTTTGATAAAGTGTTATTAACGACCCGCTATTATCTGTTTTCCTTGTGAAAACGGTGCAGGAAACGAAGGTCGAAATCAAGACGCTCAGGCGGCGTGTAGGTAAAGTCAAGAGTTTCCCCATCGGGAAGTATTTCAAGCAGGGCACCTGAGGGGCACTCGTCTGAAGAAAAACAGGCTGAACATGAGATACATGCATCCTGATCGATATAACATCTGAAACCACCTTCCTGAACATCACCATAGAACTTGTATCCAATGGCATTGACTTTCGGTGGGCACTTATCAAGACACAAACCGCAACCCACACAAAGGTTTTCAAGAATGAAGTAATGTTTCTTCGGGCGTGGAGCTTTTTTAGCTACCGGTCTTGGCGCAGCACCCTTAGCCACTGGAGCACCCTTAGCCGCTGGAGCACCCTTAGCCGCTGGAGCACCTTTGGCTGCCGGCTTCGGCTTCGCTGACATTTTTGGTTTCGGCTTTACCGACGGCAACGCTGATTCCATTCTGCGCCCCGTACGTCCCAGATTCACATCAAGAACACTCAAACGATCTTTAGCTACAGGTGTAGCTCCGACTCCTTTTGGAGCTGCTGCCTGCTTGGCTTTAGGCGCGGGCTTTCCCTTGGGAGCGCCCCCCTTTGCCTTGGGTGCTGGCGGCTTAGCCTTTGCCGGAGCGGGCTCTGTACCCTGCTGTTTTACAGGATCGGCCATAAACCCTCCTAAACTTTGTTAAATAGGGATATACTTTACAAACCTTGATGACAGTGATACGAAGGAACCGCACAGTGGACGGTTCCTTCGTACCTAATCATCAGGCGATCAATTTCATAATAAAGTCAACAACCTGCGTCAGCAAATGCTGTCCCGAAACCGCGGCGTCACCAACCGGCGGAAGTGCCGGAGTGTTGGTCTGATAGAAACCGTTGGCAATAAACAGGAAGACAAGCATAAACGTACCACCGAAATACAGGAAGGTACCGGCAAGCTTCGAATCTGAAATGGTCAGCACAGGGAATCTGAACTGCACATCACGATTGAGGAACTTCTTGCCCAACCATCTGATGGTGCGGGTCTGTACATCTGCACCTTCAAGACGGGAACCCCTGTCTTCAAACCAGACAGCGAAACTGATAAACCATACAAGATGCCCGATCATAAGAATAACCGACAGATGCGAGCTTGAGAAGATGGTCACTGTTTCCGTCCAGAAGTAATAGAAAATACCTGCGGAATAGTGATGCGACAAGCCGGCAACTGCATCCCACGCTTTTGCGTCAGCAGCAGGAACGCCATACATCATCGAGGCAATCCATGCGCCGTCAATGTACCAGCAGACAGCAGACAAGCCCTTTACTCCCCACAACATCGCGAACCAGAGCTGATCCTGAATGGAGACACCACAGGTACCACCATAAACAGGGCCGAGACATGGGAATGAATACGAGTTCTTCTTGAGACCGAGATCGTCCCATAGCGGCGAAGTGTGAGAGAAGAACGCGATACGGGCCAAAGCGATCAAGGAGAAAAGTGAACCAGCTACAATGACATGAGCCATGACCCAGTCGTTGATGCTTGGATCTTCAAACATCCAGTGAAGGAAAGGAAGTGGTTTGAGCCAGTAGAACGACATCATGATATTGGTGCCGAAAAAGTTCAGCTCGCAGATGGTGTTCCAGACAATTACCGCATAGACCGAAAGCATAGTAGCGAAACAGAGCGCCATAATGGTACCGAGGATCTTTACCTGCAGTTCCTGATCACGGCCTTTGGCAACCCAGATGGATTTAATCTGACTGTACAGTCCGTTTATCTGGACTTTCAGCAGATACTGGCCACCATGGTAGACACCGGCAAAAACATAGAGAACACCACAAATGATATGGTTGAAGACAATCAGGTTGATGACTACCCGTGCCATACCGAAAGATTCACCATTTTTCGGAAGAATTGCGAAAGCAGGGAACTCTGCAAATTCCTTGGAACCGGACAGAACCTTACCGCCCTGCTCTACAAAGTCAAAACTGACACGGTTGAAAGGCTCACCGTAGATGTAGAAAACAAGTTTGTCAAGTTCGGCATAGTACGGCGCGAATGAATCCTGCTGGAAAGCAACAAACGCAATAATACCAAGAGCGATATTGACATACCCGATAGCGGTAAGATGCACCGAGAAAGCAGCCTTCATATCATCATTCAGATGAATCGCGGCATTCGGCGGATTTTTCCACCAGTAGAGCCCTAAAGCAAAAAAGACGATAAACCAGATAAACGACATGAACACTTCAGAGTTGATTGTCTGGAAATCAGGAATCGGAGCAAACCCGAGTACAATCCATAACATCAAACCCCAGCCGAGGAAAAGAAGCGACATGTAGACCGAATGAGGCCCAAGAGCATCCTTATAGGTTTTGGCACTTGTCCCCTGGAATACAGTATCACCGAATTTACCGAGAAATCTGAATTCGCGGAAATTACCGGCACGCCCTGTGAACGGATTGGTCAGGTTGTGCGTCCAGTGACGCCAGCCGCCAAAGAGGAGAATCGAACCGGAAACAAAATGCAGAATAGCCCATCCAATGAGCTTCCAGGATGCAGCTATCAGGTCTTCCGTTCTCGGACTGTAGGTGTCGATACCCAGCGATACCATGCGAGGCTTGATTGTCAGATAGAACCAGTTATCATGAAAAGCCGGAGCCCCATTCCATGGCAGAACCTGCATTCCTGACAAGTAGTAGATACCCATAATGAAACCGAGGACACCCAGCAATGCCAGATGGCCGCCGACCACCTGCTCATCATCTACCTTGTCGGTATCAAAAACCTGATACCACTTGGTTGAACGGGTCTCTGTTCGCTGAAACAGAAAACGCCTCATTTTGGCAGCATCTTTCTCTTTAATGATGGATGCTCCACCGGCAGGTGCACCATTCCCCTTCGGAGGAGGTACCTTCCCCTTCGGAGGAGGTACTTTGCCCTTTGGCTTGACTCCTGTTGGATTCGCTTGATCAGCCATTGTATTCTCTCCTTTATTTGGACATATTAACTGGTTGAAAAAACCATAAAGAAAATATGAAGCTCATCTATAACTGCATGCAAATAAGAGAGTTCATCTATTCAAGCTTTGAACGTGCTCTACGTGTATCGGGGTATATCTCATCAAATCGTGATCATGTGCTGCAGTATTCAAACAGACCGGAAATAAAACCTCTCAAGACATTTTCGACAATTAATTTACTAAAAATATTTCCAGCGACTGTAGCGAATAAGATAAAAAAATTTATTTAATAATAAATATTTTTGAGCAAGGCTCTCACGTCCAGCGACAAGCCGATTCGTTATAATAGCAGGAGATACCGACACTGACAAAACGGTCAATATCAGCTCGACATCCAAAAATCAATCTTCAATCAGTACTGTCAATTATGCACCTAAACTTCTCAAAAATGTCAGGCGCGGGTAATGATTTCATCGTAGTCGATAACATGAAGAGAACCATACGCATGAACGAGTCACAAATATCTGCTCTCTGCACGAGAAGAACCGGTATCGGGGCTGACGGATTCATTCTTGTCGAACCATCCGAAACATATGATTTCAGCATGCGTTACTTCAATGCTGACGGAAAACCCGGATCAATGTGTGGAAACGGCGGAAGATGTGCGGCGTTTTTTTCCTGTACAACAGGAATTACCGGTAACAGGTGCTCTTTCCTGGCGAATGGAAACCGTTATGATGCATGGATAACCGGTGTTGAGAGAGTGAAGCTGAAAATGACCGAACCTGATACATTCAGGGATGATATTCATGCCAATGGACTCAACTGTCATTTCGTCAACACCGGATCCCCGCATACCATCATTTATACCGGAGAGCTTGAGACCTTCAATGTACATGACGCGGGTTATGCTGTCCGCAATAACGACAGCCTCTTTCCAGAAGGGACAAATGTCAACTTCCTCCAGGTGACCGGACCTGACAGCCTCAGCGTACGAACATTTGAGCGCGGTGTAGAAGCCGAAACGCTTGCCTGCGGAACCGGAGCGGTTGCTGCTGCCATAATGAGCTACAGACTTGGAAAAGTCTCTTCCACAAGTGTTTCCGTGACGGTAAAAAGCGGAGATGTTCTGAAGGTGGAATTTTCAGAAGATATGCGGGAGGTTTTTCTTTCAGGGCCGGCAAAAGTCGTCTACACCGGTACGGTCAGTGTCTGCTGATACAGCATTTCCCCCAATCGTTTTCGGGACCACGGTCCCGGTTCTTGCAATCTTTCCTATCGCGAGTTCCGCGATCTGTTTTTCAATGACCACTCTACCCATGAAATGGTCGCATGAATACTTATACCCTATTCCTTGCCAGTTGGCTGATGGTCAGAGCGGATTTCTTTTCAGATTTCTTGTTTTCCATGCGTCAGACCTCCTCTTTTGGATTGCGATATAGCAAGGGAAGGTGGCATAACCCTGGTACTTTGACGAAAACTGATACTATGTCTCTGCGAATGGAGATCAGGGATCACTCCCTTAGTACAAAGGGTAATGAATAAAATCTACGTTTTTCTGAAACGTTCACCACAAACTTCCTTGCAGGTGAACCGGTAGCGGATGAGTCCCGTCACATGATCCAGCGCCGGTGGATACTGCGAAGCGTCAAAAGAAAAAGCAGCAGGGCAAACAGAAAAAGAGCGATAAAATCAAACCCGACAGGCATCGTCCCTTTTCCGGAAATGGCGGCGTGAAGGATATCGGCTCCGTAAGTCAGGGGCAGCAAATACGATAAGGGCTGAAGAACAGCAGGAAGCGACTGCACGGGAAAGAACAGTCCGCAGAGAAAAATCATGGGAAACCTGAAAAAATTCGAAAAGGTCTGCGCCTCGAAAACCTCGCTCACCGACACGGCGATAAAAAGCCCGAGAAATGTCGAAACGATCGCGATCATGACAGTCGCAGGAATGACAGCTATCCAGAGAACTCCTGAAAGATCGGCCAGAAAAAAGCCGATAAGAAACGGCACACATGCATTGATAACACCGAAAAGTATCGCACCGCCGGTTTTTGCGAACATGAGCAGACCGAGAGGTACCGGAGCGAGCAGCAGTCTTTCAAACGCCTTCGCCTTGCGTTCGAATGTCACGGTAACCGCAAGCATCGATGTTGCACCGAAAAGAATGGAAATACAGACCATGCCCGGTAGCACGGAGAGGACACTTTCAGCACCCTTGCCGGATCTGATGAAAAACATGCCGGCCCAGACCAGCGGAAACAGCAGTCCCCAACTGATGTTCGGAGGTTTGAAGTAATATGCCCGCATGTCTTTTCCGAGTATGGCAAGAAATGCCGTCAGCAGCTTCATCTGCGATTCCCCCGCTCTTTGTTCATACTTTCGGCGCCGATCCCGGTCACATCGACGAAAACATCTTCAAGTGACTGTTGTTTTTTCCTTGCTTCGGTGACTTCAGCTCCCTGTTCCTCGAGAAAACGGACCAGCAGACCGGCCCTGACAGGCTCGGGTGACTCGAAACGCAGAACTCCCGGCGCTCCGGCACGAACAACGTATCCAGGAAAAGCATCAGCCACAGCACGCATATCGATACAGTCGCCACGATTGAGAGAAACCATCATCACCTCCCTGCCCTGAACCGGCCGGACCAGATTAACAACCGTGTCCTCTCTGACTATTTTCCCCTTGACGATGAACGCAACACGATCGCACATCCTTTCGGCCTCTTCGATGTAATGCGTGGTAAGAAATACCGTGGTACCCGAAAGGTGGAGATCTTCGAGCATCACCCGGATACTGCGCGCGCTCTGAACGTCAACGCCCGTGGTCGGTTCGTCGAGAAACAGAACAGGCGGCCGGTGCATGATACCTGCCGCAATAGTGAGCCTGCGCTTCATTCCCCTTGAATATTCTCCGAATTTTCTTCCGCTGGACTCCTCCAGACCGAAAAGAGCCAGCAGCTCGGACGCCCTCGATTTTCTCTCTCCCGACGACATCCCGTAAAGGCCTCCACAAAAACAGAGGTTGCCGAATCCCGTCAGTTCCGGATAGAGATTGCTTTCATCAGGCACTACGCCGATAAGATGCTGCGCGGCTTTCGGGTTTTTCGTGCAGTCGACGCCTCCTACCGCAAGCGTTCCGGCATCAGGCCGGGCAAGTCCGGTCAGCATATTGATGGTCGTTGTCTTACCTGCCCCGTTTGGGCCGAGAAAACCGAAAATCTCGCCCGCGCGCACTGAAAATGAAATACCGTCAACCGCCATCACGTCACCGAACGACTTTTTGAGACCTGATACTTGTATACATATTTCAGACATGACCACAAGGATACATTCATGGACACCTCTATTTACTTGTTCCGCGATCTGATTGCGGTGTTGGGCAGTGCTCGAAATTCTCATCCCGACTTACAGGTACTCCGGTTTCTCAGCTCCGTCCGTATTGCTCTCATATCGCTCACGACAATAAATAGAGGTGCCCTCATGAGAATAAGCCCGAAAAAAACGGGCATCGCACCATCATCACCTCACACCGTCGAGATTGTCGTAAAACGTCCTGCCGAGTTCATTCAGAACCCGGCCGTTTCTGCTGAACTCCAGGGCCATCCAGACAGTTGTCCTCGAAAAACTGTGGCGGAAATCCCAGGCCTGCACACCAGGCACCCCGGCATCGACCTGATCGAGAATTCTCACGACCGGGATCGTGCTGTTCATTTCGGTCCGATAGTTCACGTCAAGAGGTTCGCCTCCGATAAACAGCACGCGATATGTGTCGGCGCCCCTGTCAATAATGACTATCTGCGGCGTCCCGCTTTCTCCCGACCAGTACCGGGCTTTTTCGGTCACCTGGGGCACGGAGGGAGAAAACGCTGTACCGTTTCCATTGAGGAAAAAGACCAGTGCGCAGAATACAAACATAGACACAATCGATCGTATCATCTCCCATCTCCTTTTTTACCTCGGCTGCGTCAGCGGAACCTCACGAAATGAAGGCATTTCTCCCTCGAAAAAGTTACCTATCCCCTGTCTTTTTTCCCCGATGAAACAGAAAAACGGCCACTTTCAGGATTTCGGCGATGTGACGTCCGTCACCATGGGCGCCCCTGCCCGAGACACAATCCCCCACCGTATCATAATCCTGTAAATGCGGTTCGCCTTTCTCTGAATAGAGCGGCAGGATCCCGTCGGCTGTATCTGACCGGATTGGAAAGCACCGCGGCAAGCCTTGAGGCCTCCAGGGCTGAAAGTCAGCGTGCGTTTTTACCATAGTAGTGACGAGCTGCCTGCTCGATACCGAAAATCCCGTCACCGCACTGGAGCCAAAGAAAAAACCCTTCTTCTTCATGTTTTTTTCAAACGCAATGCCTATCGCATCGTAATCAAATCCTTCGTGACTCCAGAATTTATTGTCTTCCGATATCAGTACAGCATGTTGAAGATATTGCGAAAATATTCGTCAGAGAAACCCGGCGAAGTGTCAGCACTTTTTTCTGACCCGCGTCAATCGACCGCTTTTCGCAATAACGCATCAATGCTGTTTTTTCAGGATTGAAATCCTTGAGCGCTTCTATATCCGGAATGAAGCAGTACCGGCCGATATCAACGGTGACCAGCAACAAAATGAGCCCGGTTATTCGTGCAAAGAGTTTCATTCGAGTCGATAAAATCAGAAAAAAGATCAACGGCTTTGCATCTCGCCGGGTTGTTTCATATCATGATTCACAGAAGGAACAGCTCCGATCCTACATCCGCCACGCAAGTGTTGCGTGTGAAATCTGAACGGATCCCTGTTGCAAAGTATAATTATAGTTCATTATCACTAATTACGGAACCAATCATTGATAAAACATGAAACGTTATTTTTCACCTTTTACGCTCAGCGCACTACTGATCGCTTCGGCTACCACATTCTCCGCTTGTCAGAAACAAACAGGTCCTGTCAACGAACAGCAACAGGAGAAAGCTGTTACCACCGAAGTTCAGGCAGAAAAGACCTCAGAGAATGATGCTGATGAGAATAGCGAAGCCATAGCGAAAAAAGATGCGGCCCTGGCTGCAGCGAAGGAAGCTGAGGCCATCTATCATAAAAGCTGCAGCTCCTGCCACCCCCTTACACCACCTGCCAAAAGCGCCCCTGCAATTATCGCTATTGCAGGACAGTACCGGGCGAGATACGGGAAAAAGTCAGGTGCGGTAGCCGATATGGTATCCTTCATAAAGGAACCATCCATAGGCAAATCTGTTTTCGGCTCCAAAACTTTTGAGCGCTTCGGACTTATGCCCGCGATGTCGCTACCAGATAAAGAACTGGAAATGGTTTCCGAATGGCTTTGGGATCAGTACGACCCGAATTTTGAAGGGGCTGCCGATTGTCAGTAGAACGCAGTTGTTCCTGAAAGAAATGCCAAGGAGACCGTCTCAGACGCCTGTCACCTCTGGTTCAAACCACAGAAAAAAGCTCAAAACCACACACAGTCATGCCGCCCTGTGTAATACTATTACACGGGGTGATCCGGCATCTATAGGGGCTTTAAGAAAAGATGGATCCTCGGGTCAAGCCCGAGGATGACAACCAGGAGGGATGCTGCAAACTATTTACTGCTCAAAATACGAGAGACTGCCCTTTTGAGACAACCTCTTTTTTTGCAATTGGCCTGTATGTCGAGCAAAAAAAAATACCGGAAAACGGCAGCTTGGCGAGGGTACCCTTGGGCAGACTCGAACTGCCGACCCACAGTTTAGGAAACTGTTGCTCTATCCACTGAGCTACAAGGGTAAGGGTGTAAATGTACTATTTTTCTTCAAGCACCACAAATCTACTTCCGCCCGAACATTTTGTCCAGCTGGTCAAGAGAGATCCGTATAATGACCGGACGCCCGTGTGGACAAACATACGGCATTTTCGTCGCGAAAAGCCTGTCAATCAGTGAGCGCATATCTTCAAGGCTCAACGCCTGACCGCTCATTATCGCGTTCCGGCAGGAGTAGGATTTAGCAAGATTTTCACGTTTCTCGAGCTTCAGTTTTGACGCATTCTGCTGATACTCCTGAATCATGTCCTGAAGGATATAGGCCTCCGAACCGCTGCGAACATCCTGTGGAACACCCTCTATCATAACGGTCCTTGCTCCCAGTATGCCGAGATTGAAACCAAGCCTGTCGAGGTCATCGCAAATCTCCAGATAGATCTCGAATTCCCACGGCTTGAGCTCGACTTTCTGAGGAAAAAGAAGTTGCTGGGCATTCGGGACGTTGTTGTCCATAATGTCTACCGCACGCTCATAGAGAACCCGTTCATGAGCCACATGCTGATCGATAAGCATCAATCCTGTCTTGATCTGACAGATGATATACTTGTTATGCAGTTGCCAGATTTTGGGATCTTTCTCTTCCGGCTCGAGGCGCACTCCGTCAACAAATTCCTCTGAAACCTGACCGAAATCACTGCTGCGAAGCTCCCTGTCCGGTTCAGAGAAAATATCAGCGCTGTGGCTGAACATCTCTTCCTGTTCACTGACACGTGTTCTTTCCGGCATCGGACGCTTCAGCGTACTCTCCTGAAACTCCCTGTAGAGATCATCGGTTGATGACGCTCTGGAAGGAACCGCCTGAAAGCCAAGCCTGGCATCGCTATGCTGAGAACTCCGGGAAGAAAAGGAATCATTCGTCGCCTGGAAACCTTCACCGCCGACATCAGGTGAGAAGTCCTGCATCCTGACAGATCTTTTAACAATAGTATAAAACATGCTTCGCACACTGCGTTCATCCTCGAACTTCACTTCAAGCTTCGCGGGATGAACGTTCACATCAGTCTGCTGAGCGTCGATCCCAAGAAAAAGAAGCGCGAAGGGAGAATGGCGCTCTATAAGAAGTTCTCCGTAGGCCTGCTGCAATGCCTGTGAGAGCATCCTGTTCTGGATCACCCGCCTGTTCAGATAGATGAACTGTTCATTTTTCTGGCGTTTCTGCATGGAAGGCTTACCGACATAACCGTGCAGAGAAAGAAAATCGTTATCATCGTGAACTTCTATCAGACTCCGGGCAAAGTCATCACCGAAAAAAAAATTCAGGCGCTCGTGCATGTCAGAGCTTCTGAAATCGAAAAGCGCTTCATCATCATTGATCATCTGCCACTGTATCTCGGGATAGGCAAGCACCTGGGCCTTCACGCTCTCGAAAATATGCTTGAATTCCGTAGCGTTTGATTTGAGAAACTTCCTGCGGGCCGGAACATTGTAAAAAAGATTTCTTACGCTAACCGCTGTACCCGGATCAGACGCTACCTTACCCCTCTCAGATAGCACACCGCCCTCGTAACGCAGCTGAATCCCCACATTGTCGCTCTCGCGGCGTGTCCTGAGTTCGAAATGCGAGACCGTCGAGATACTTGCCAGCGCCTCTCCCCTGAACCCCAATGTCGTCAGGGTATCCAGCTCCTCCGCTTCAGAAATTTTGCTGGTTGCAAACCGCTCGACACAACAGAGCGCATCCTCTTCATCCATGCCCGAACCATTGTCGATAACCTGAACAAGCTCTTTTCCTGCATCTTTTATGGCGACAGTGATACGTGTCGCCCCTGCATCAATGGCATTTTCGAGCAGTTCTTTCACCACTGAAGCAGGGCGCTGAACAACCTCCCCTGCTGAAATCTTGTTAGCGACAATATCGGGCAACCTGGCAATTCTCGGCATAGTGCGTCCTGAGTTGATCATTTCGAATTCTACCGCTCTGAACAAACGGGAATAACTGTTGAGACGTGAACACAGTAATCGGTATAGTGAAGTGAAACCGATCGTAAATAAATGCAATCACAACTCGTGACCGTTTCGAATCAACGTGTCAACTTAGGCTAAAAAAACTTCACAACAAAAACCACATACTCTGAAAAAAACACGCCAACATAAACTGAGCATTTCAAGAAACGATCAATGAGAGTAAGTTTATTTAAAAATGTCTTTTACGATACATTTATGGTGAGAATTTCCCTCTCTCATCGAATAAAAATGAAAACCGCCATGCATCTCCGGCATGCTTGACAATCGCTCAATTTAAGTCTAAATTATTGCCTGAACCGATTATTAGAATGATGATATGGAGAAAAAATCATGACCAGGAAACGAACGATCATTGCACTACTTCTTGCCGTTGCATTAAGCGGTGCAGTCGGCATTGCATCCATGAACCGCAATGCTGCATCTCATCCTCCGCAGTTAACCTCTGCAAAAAGCGGAAACGGAACGCTTTCAGGATCCGAAAAACTCATCGGGAAATGGCAGCTCGTCACTGCATCCGTTACACCTGATTTCCTTAACGTCCCGATCCCCATCAATACCATTGACGCGCATGGTACCGTTACCCATGACTACACCTACACGATTACAGCAAACGGTTCCTTTTTCGGCAGCAATTATGGCTATCTGGGTAGCGGGGATATCGATGTAGAGGGAGCCCGCCTTACCCTGACTATAAACGACGGGGTCATCACCGTCAACGAAAAGAAAAAAAAACAGGATAAAAAAGGGGGCACCATTTCCGGCAGTTATCGTATGAGCGGGAAGGATACTCTACAGGTGGAAGCGGTGAAATATCAGGACGGAATCGGCTACACCTTTCACCTTGAGCTGGTCAACTCCTGAGCGCTTTCCAGACCATTCTCAGTGCTGCTTCGCTGAACCTTAACTTGTTTTGCAGGCGATCGCCCCGTGTAACGAACGTTTCTGTTTCAGTGCGGACGCGTTGGCCCTCTTTCCGGATTGCAAGTCCAAGACAGACCATGCCTGCCGGCTTCAGCTCAGTTCCACCGTCCGGCCCTGCAATTCCGGTAGAAGAGATCGCCATATGCACACCGCTTCTCTGCAGACATCCTTCAGCCATCTCCGCGGCAACCTCTTCACTCACCGCCCCACAGGTTTCGATTGTTTCTCCTCTGACCCCGAGATTCTTCTCTTTTGAAGCGTTACTGTACACGACAAAACCCTGCTCAAAATATCCTGATGACCCGGGGACATCGGTCAATCTCCCTGCAATAAGTCCTCCCGTACAGGATTCTGCGGTTGCAATCTTCATGCCATCCTTCAAAAGCAAACTGCCGACCAGCTCTTCAAGCGATATATCGGAAGTGGCGTAGACAACATGCCTTGCCGCAGAGACAATCGCATCGGTGACTTCACGATTATCATGCTCGACCGAAGATCTATCGGTTCCGATAGAACTGACCCGGAGACTGACCCCTGCGGTATGCGGAAGATAGGCAAGTGATGTCCCGTCAGGCAGAGTATTCTCTATTTCTACGATGATCTTCGCCAGGGATGCCTCACCGATACCGGTTGTTTTTATGTGTGAGTGAACGATGACCGTACCGGACAAACCTGAAAAGTAGGGAAGAACCGAATTGCGCATCATACTCTTCATCTCCCGCGGCACACCAGGCAAGAGTACAAGATAGTGCCCCCGAAAACGCTCTTCACAAGCAATGATCATACCCGGCGCAAGCCCTTCATCGTTCCGGACAACAATCGAATCACCGATAACCTTTGCATTCTCACGAAGAGAGGATACGGGTTTTTTCCCGAGAAGTTTATAGCGATCCAGCGTACGTTCATAGGTCTGCCGGTCTACAACAAGCGCTCTGTTCAGGAACTGCTGCGCCGACTGCTTTGTCATGTCGTCACGGGTCGGCCCCAGCCCGCCGGTAACCACAACCAGCATTGCCCGTTCCAATGACTCCCTGAACTGCTCTTTTATCGCATCAACGTTGTCGGCACAAGCAATAATCCTCTGCACCGCGATTCCTGCACCTGCAAGCTCCGAAGAGATAAACCTGGCATTGGTGTTGACCTTCTGACCGAAGAGCAGTTCATCACCGATGGAAATGATTTCAGCAAACATTCCCTGCTCCTATATAAGATAGCTTGCGATGCGCAGAATATCGGCAAACACGCCTCCTGCGGTAACCTCTCCTCCTGCACCCGGCCCTTTTACCACAAGCGGAGTATCGAAATAGCGATCGGTGGTGAACACGACCAGATTTTCCGTACCGTTCAAACCTGCGACAGGATTCGATACAGGCAGCGTTTTTACACCGATACGCGCTTTACCTTCACTGATTTCACCCGCGTAGGCAATCGTCATGTTCTTTTCAGCCGCCTCACCGATTCTGGTTTGATACTCAGCGTCAATACCGCCCAGCCGTTCCATGAACTCTTCAACACTCATCTCTCCCCTCAGAGATTCCGGGACAAGACTCTCACACTCGATATCCTCATAATCAAGCCTGTAACCGAGTTCCCTGCCGAGAATGAGAAATTTTCTCGCAAAATCAGCACCGGAAAGATCTTCTCGAGGGTCAGGCTCAGTGTAGCCGGCATCTCTTGCGCTCCTGACTATCTCACTGAATTTCCCCCCTTTGCGAAGTTCATTGAAGATGTAACTCAGTGTCCCTGAGAGCACTCCCTCAATCCTGACGATCCTGTCACCGCTGTTTCTCAGATCGTTCAGTGTATTGATTATGGGAAGTCCCGCGCCCACATTGGTTTCATAGAGAAAACGGGCATTTGAGGCATGCAACGCCCCGGATATGGTCTCATAAAGTGCCCATGAACCTGCCGTTCCAAGCTTGTTTGCCGTTACGACAGAGATGTTCGAGGCAAGAAGATCAGGATAGCATGCAGCGACCTCCGCACTTGCCGTACAGTCCACAAATATGGAATTATGCAGATTCCGTGACTTGATATAGTCTACATAATCGCCTACGGTTTTTCTATCGGTCCTCGGCTTCAGAGCGCTCTCCCATCTGCTCAGATCTATGCCGGCATCGTCGCTGACATGCATTCGGGTATTTGCCATACCACTCACAACCACATCCAGCTCCTTCTCCTTTCTCAGCGTAAGGCTGTGATCACGAATCTGCCCGATAAGGCTTTTTGCGATAGTTCCGGTTCCCGCGATAAAAACATGCACCTTCCGACGGGAGAGCAGAAACGACTCGTGCACACAATGAAGCGCCTTATCTTCATCATGGCTGTCAATCACGAATGAGATATTCATCTCATTAGCTCCCTGAGCCACGGCTATGACGTTGATACCGTTTTTTCCGAGCGTCTCGAAAAGATGGGCCGAAACACCCGGATGCCCCGGCATCTGCTTGCCGACAACAGCGATGATGGCGATATGCTTTCTGAATGTCAAAGATTCTATCTGACGCGCCGAAAGTTCAGCCGCAAACTCCTGTTCGAGAAGAAGACGCGCTTTTTCCGCCTGGGCAAGATTGATAGCAAGACTTATGGACTGCTCTGAAGAGGCCTGTGAAATAAAAATTATATTGATTTTGTGCCGCGCCAGGCAGCTGAAAAGCCTTGACGCAATACCCGGCACACCAACCATGCCACTCCCGGAAAAGTTCAGCAGCACAACGTCATTGATTGAGCTGAGACCGGTCACCGGCTTTCCGGAGCCTGTATCGTTTCCTTCAGGCGCGGAGATACGTGTTCCTTCTACGTCAGGATTGTAGGAATTCCTGATAGTGATCGGAATCCCCTTCTTCATGGCCGGATGAACTGAATATGGATGCAGCACTTTGGCTCCCGAATGGGAAAGCTCCATCGCCTCGCCATAGCTGATAAACGGCAGAACATAGGCGTCTTTGACTCGTTTAGGATCTGCGCTGAAAAAGCCATCCACATCGGTCCATATCTGGATTTCGTCAGCACCGGCGACGGAACCGAGTATGGTAGCGGTGTAGTCCGATCCCCCCCTTCCAAGCGTTGTCGCCGTTCCATCAGGAGCAGCACCGATATAACCCGTCACGACAGGCACTCCGCGCTCCTCTTTGAACCATGCGCTGATCAGTTCCGAAGAGGCATTCATATCAACCCTTGCATCACAATGATTGGTATCGGTAACAATCAATTTTCTCGCATCGGTATAGGATGCATCCATGCCTTCCTGACAAAGGAACGCGCTCATAATCCTTGCTGAAAATCGTTCACCGAAACTCAGGATCAACGCCTTGCTCCTGTCAGAGAGGTCGCGAAGAAGGCTGACACCATAGAGAATGTCACCGAGCTCTCTGAGTTCATCGGTCAACACGTCCTGAACCTCTTCTCTGTGGGAGAGGTCTATCAGATCACGAACAAGATCTCCGTGAATATTTTCAATAGTAACAAGCCTTTCCCTGTAACCGGAATCGCCACCTCCCGCTGCAACCGCGGCTTCCAGAAGCAGATCTGTAACCTTTCGTATAGCGGACACCACAATGATAACAGGTGAATCCTCTATCGCGTTGCGAATAATACCCAAGACATTTCTGGTCCTTTCACTATTCTCTATCGATGTGCCGCCGAATTTTAAAACCTTCATACTGATGCTTTTATGTGGTAAGGAAAGATACAAATCATACAAAAAAAAAGCGCCCCGATTCGTCGGGGCGCCTGAAAAAAGCTGTCTGCAGAGGATTATTCTCCCTGCAATGCCTCAGCACCCGCGACGATCTCGCTGAGTTCTGTAGTGATAGCTGCCTGGCGTGCACGGTTGTAACTTATCTTCAGAACCCTCATTAGCTCTTTAGCGTTCTCAGTCGCAGAATCCATGGCGGTCATACGCGAGGCATGTTCCGCTGCATTGGATTCAAGCATCATTCTCCATATCTGTGTATTAAGATGCTTGGGTACAAGAACATCGATAATAGCTGAAGGAGAAGGTTCGTAAATATAGTCGCTCGAGCTCTCGGTTTTCTCCCCTTCCACTTTTTCCGGCGTGATAGGAAGCAGCACCTCGCTTTTCAACACAGGTGCCAGAACAGACTTGAACTCGTTATAGACAACGACGACTTTGTCGACCTCTCCCTTGAGATATCTTTCAGAAGCATATTCAGCGATCTCTTTGGCGACACTGAAATGAAGGTTCTGGAAAAGCCCCGGATAAGCTTTGGCGATACTGAAATCACGCTTGCGGAAATAATCATTTCCTTTAGAGCCTGCACAGAGAAGCTCCACCTTGCCGTCACGGTAAAGAGATCCATACTCTTCAGTAACGACCTTCTGGGCGATTTTTATGATATTGGCATTGAATGCCCCGCAAAGCCCTCTGTCCGAAGTAATCACGACAACCAGTACGTTCTTCACCTCGTCACGGTCAGAAAGCAAAGGGTTCAACGTCGTATCTACCCGGGTTGACAGCGAACCGAGCATCTCTTTCAGCTTTGCCGCGTAGGGACGCGCCTGAATTGCCGAATCCTGTGCCCTGCGAAGCTTCGCGGCAGAAACCATTTTCATCGCCTTGGTGACCTGCTGCGTCGATGCAATACTTTGTATTCGAGTTCGTATATCCTTTAAGGTTGCCATGAAAATTATTCTCTGATTGTTCTATCTATTGCTGATTTCCTTGCGATAACTACGCTTTTATTTTCTGCTTGAACGTACTCATAAACTGCTCAGCCACCTCTTTCAACCTTTTTGCGACATCAACATCCATTTGACCTGTTTCAGCAATAGCGTTGAGAATGTCACTGTGTTTGTGTTCAAGAAGACTGAGAAACTCCTCTTCAAACTTGCGGATATACTGCAAATCAAGCTGATCAAGAACGCCCTGGGTACCGGCAAAGATAATCGCGACCTGTTTTTCCACTGCCATAGGAACATACTGGCCCTGTTTCAGAATCTCTACCAGACGGGCTCCCCTGTCGAGCTGGGCTTTTGTCGCTTTGTCGAGGTCTGAGCCGAATTTCGAGAACGCCTCGAGCTCACGGAACTGGGCAAGGTCGAGACGCAGTGTACCGGTAATCTTTTTCATAGCCTTGATCTGCGCGCTGCCACCCACACGGGAAACCGAGATACCGACATTGATAGCAGGTCTCTGACCGGCATTGAAGAGATTCGGTTCAAGGAATATCTGACCGTCGGTAATCGAAATCACATTGGTCGGAATATAGGCAGACACGTCACCTGCCTGAGTCTCGATAACCGGCAGCGCCGTAAGGCTTCCACCCGCCTTGATCATCGGCTTCAACGGTTCCGGAAGATCATTCATCTTTTTGGCCGTCTCCAGATCGTCGGTAATCTTTGCAGCACGCTCAAGCAGACGCGAATGAAGATAAAAAACATCACCAGGATAGGCTTCACGTCCCGGCGGGCGACGAAGAAGAAGAGAAAGCTGACGATAAGCAACCGCCTGTTTTGAAAGGTCATCGTAAATAACCAGCGCATGACGTCCGGTATCACGGAAAAACTCGCCGATAGTAGCACCGGCATAGGGAGCGATAAACTGCATCGGCGCAGGATCAGAAGCCGATGAGGCAATCACCGTCGTATATTCCATGGCGCCGTACTTTTCAAGGGTACTGACAACCTGGGCGATTGTCGATCCCTTCTGACCTATAGCGACATATATGCAGAATACATCCTTTCCTTTCTGATTGATGATGGTATCGATCGCAACAGCTGTTTTACCTGTCTGGCGATCTCCGATAATCAGCTCTCGCTGACCACGACCGATCGGAATCATCGCATCAATCGCTTTCAGACCTGTCTGAAGTGGCTGATTAACCGACTTACGGAAAATAACACCCGGAGCCTTGCGTTCGAGAGGTAGTCTGATACTGGTTTCTATCGGCCCCTTGCCATCGATAGGCTCGCCAAGCGGATTAATAACCCTTCCCAGCATTGCCTCACCGACAGGAATTGACGCGAGAATACCTGACCTCTTGACAGTATCGCCCTCCTTAACGGCATTCGATTTCCCAAACATAACAGCCCCGACATTATCTTCCTCAAGGTTCAATGCCATTCCCATGACATTACCCGGAAACTCGAGAAGCTCACCGGCGGCGACTTTTGATAAACCATAAATTCTTGCAATGCCATCACCCACCTGGAGTACGGTTCCAACATCATAGACATCCGCTTCGGACTCAAACCCTGCCAGGTGTTTGCGGAGTATTGCCGAAACCTCATCAGGCCTGACTGTTGTAGACATATCGTAATTAGCTTTGTTATTTGTTAAGAATGGAGAAAGTTTATTTATTATACTTCTTTAAAATCATTCTCCGTCAAACTCCTTTCCAAAAACCCTTGAACCATAATTTAAGGAAAAGCCATAAGTAATTCAAATTCTCTTGTTGCATAAAACGTAATGAAGCATCACCGGATAAACTTATCGCCCTATTTGTCAAGGGATTCAGCAATTTCACTATTCAAATGAAAACTGTCACAGGATTTGCATCGGCAACCATCGGAAATGTCTCCTGCGGTTTTGATGTCCTTGGCTTTGCCATTACGGAGCCTGGTGATGAAGTAATTCTGACACTTCGGGAAGAGCGCTCCGGGGAGCTTCCTGTTTCTATCACTTCAATAGAAGGAGATGGAGGAGCTTTACCGAGAAATCCGAAAAAAAACACCTCCAGTTTTGTCGTCCTCAAGTTTCTTGAGTATATCCGCACCAATAAGGGCATCGACTTCGAAGGTCATATCGAGCTTGAACTGAAAAAGAATCTGCCGCTCAGCAGCGGCATGGGAAGCAGTGCGGCAAGCGCAGCTGCGGCTCTCGTTGCAGCCAACGAACTCATGGGCAGTCCGTGCAACAAGATGGAACTGGTAAATTTCGCCATTGAAGGCGAACGTGTCGCCTGTGGATCCGCTCACGCCGACAATGCCGCTCCGGCCATGCTTGGCAACTTTGTCCTCATACGAAGCTACAACCCCATCGACCTGATCACGATTCCCTCTCCGGACAATCTTTACTGCACACTCGTGCACCCGCACATCGAAGTTCGTACGGCCTATGCACGCTCCGTCCTGCCCCGAATGATCTCATTGAAAACAGCGACCGAACAATGGGGCAATGTCGGCGCGCTCATTTCAGGTCTCCTGACATCCGATTATGCGCTTATAGGACGCTCGCTTGTCGATGTTGTTGCCGAACCGAAAAGGGCTCCGCTCATTCCGGGCTTTTATGCTGTAAAACATGCAGCTCTTGAAGCTGGCGCGCTCGGCTGCAGCATTGCCGGCTCAGGCCCGTCCATCTTTGCGTTCTCGTCATCTCCCGAAACAGCCGCTCGGGCAGGAGAAGCGATGCAGACTGCTTTTAGCACCATCAAGGAAAAACTGCAATCCGATATCTGGATTTCACCAGTCTGCAAACAAGGCGCGAAAGTTATCTAAGCACTACTACCATGATTTTCTACAGCACCAATAAACAGTCCACGCCCGCTTCGCTGAAAAAAGCCACATTAGAAGGGCTGGCAAGCGACGGAGGCCTCTATATCCCCTCTGCGATCCCGACCTTTTCAAAGGAGGAGATTGCTCTCCTTGAAGATGCTCCATTCAACGATATAGCATTTGCAATCGCAAAAAAATTCAACAACGGCGAAATTCCCGACGACCTTCTCTGGGAAATAATTGAAAGCTGCTTTACGTTTAACACTCCGCTTGTCGAACTTGAAAAGAACACCTACGTCGAAGAACTTTTCCATGGCCCCACACTGGCTTTCAAGGATTACGGCGCACGCTTTCTCGCGCATCTCACCGGTTATTTCGCCCAGGAAGACCATACCCTCATCACCATTCTCGTCGCGACATCCGGCGATACAGGCAGCGCCGTCGCTTATGGATTCAAAGGCATTCCGAATACACGCGTAGTACTGCTCTATCCATCCGGCAAGGTCAGCAGACTTCAGGAACAGCAGCTCACGACAGTAGGAGGCAACGTAACAGCACTGGAAATAAATGGAGACTTCGACGACTGCCAGCGCCTCGTCAAACAGGCGTTTATGGACGTGGAACTCAAACAGCGTCTGTCCCTGACATCGGCAAACTCTATCAATATTTCCCGTCTTATCCCGCAAACATTTTACTACGCCTGGGGATCGTTGCAGCTCCAAGCCAGGCATCCGGAAAAAGAAGCTCTTTTTTCAGTCCCGAGCGGCAATTACGGCAACCTCACCGGAGGCATCCTTGCCAAAAAAATGGGCTTTCCCATCGCACATTTCATCGCAGGCTCCAATGCCAATGACAGTGTGACGCGTTATCTCGATGAGGGGCGATATGAGCCTCACCCCACAATTGGCACACTCTCCTCGGCAATGGATGTAGGTAACCCAAGCAATTTCGCACGGTTGAGATATTTTTATGGGGATGACTACCGGGCAATGGCAGCTGACATTACCGGACACGCTGTCTCCGACACCGAAACCCTTGAAACGATCAGAAAAGTCTACGACCGTTTCGGCTATATCATGGACCCGCACACCGCCGTCGGGTTCCGGGCACTTGAGAAGTTCAGACACGCCAACGGCGTGTCAACAGAACCCGCCGCTATCATGTCAACTGCCCACCCGGCGAAGTTCATCGAAGCCATCAAAGAGGCTCTCGACAGGGATATCACTATTCCCGACCGTCTTCAGGCAGTTCTCGACAGAAAAAAAATCGCCATCCCGATCAGCGCCGACTACAGAGAACTCGCAGCGTTCCTGACCGGACTTGATGACAAGTAAAGACACGTGACGAACGCGAACAGAAAGAAGCCGGAGAGTAGCCGGTGCGGCTTTTTTGACTTTTAACCTTTTACTTTTGACTTAAGGATGACCCTACAGACGCTGCTGTTTTTCCTTGTCATACTGCCTGTCATGTTTTTCGGGCTGCTGATCGGCCTTGCCGTTAATTTCATCGATCCTTCGGGTGACGGGTTTCACCGTATGGCGGCATGGTGGGGCCGTTTTTGCAGAAAACTTATGGGTATCACGGTTGAGATAACCGGCGAAAAAAACTATGACCCAAACAGTAATTATCTGATTTTGAGCAATCACGCCGGAATGGCGGATATTCCTCTCATACTCGGCTCCATCCATCTCAACATGCGTTTCGTCGCCAAAGAGGAACTTGGTAAAATCCCTATTTTCGGTTGGGCGATAAAAAAGGGGGGCTATGTCCTGATCAAGCGGGGACAAAACAGAGAAGCTCTGAAAAGCCTTCTGATGGCCTCAGAGGTTCTGAAAACCGGACGGTCGGTCCATATCTTTCCCGAAGGTACCAGATCGGAAACAGGAGAGATCCTCCCGTTCAAGCGAGGAGCGTTCATGATCGCCCAGAAAGCCCACGCTCCGATTCTGCCAATCACCATAATCGGCAGTAATAGAATCACTCC
>Ga0272443_10000968_pt1 | contig 46261 bp, 49 predicted proteins | sample SSMAcet12_FD_193581 | JGI IMG/M metagenome (GOLD analysis project Ga0272443, IMG submission 193581) | Marine sediment archaeal communities from Little Sippewissett salt marsh, Falmouth, MA, United States - SSM-Acet-12 | ecosystem: Environmental > Aquatic > Marine > Wetlands > Sediment ...
AAGAAGACACAGTGGTCTCCCTCGTGGCGAACAAGGTAACTTCGCGAGTCGTGCCACCGGGGGTCACAGAAGCGGCCGACCCATTCATAGAATTCCATCGACATATGGTCCGCGAGCGCACGTGCTTCTTCCGGACTGACACGCACCTGGTACACGCTGCAGCAAACGCCACAAAGCACACAGTTGAATGGCGTTGTCTGAGGCTCCGTCTCACGGCTGGAGAGAGGTCGTTCAGTCATAGGGCAACATAGTATAGTCGCACACACAGGATAAGCGAACACGGGCACACAACGGGAGGTGCAGAGATGGCATACGGAGCAGCGGCCCTCGCCGCCATAGCCCAGGCAACAAAGGCGTCAGGCGCGATAGTGGACATGGAACCCGACGATTTTCTCAAGATTCTCTCCACCTGTGAGAGGCCACTGCTGGTGGTCTCCAAAGGCGGGTTCCTCGACCGGTCGTTCCGCTACCTTTTCGGACACAAGGGACTTGTTTTCCACACGAAATCAAAGAGCGAACTCATGCTGCCAGGCAGAATAGAAATCGTGGCTGCGAGGAGCGTGTGGATACCGGGCTAGGCGACTTGACCACACGCGGCAACGCCTCTTAGAATTTCTGTCCGCAACCGACCATCATCAGAGAACTCACACAGACCATGGAACCGGACGTCAAACTTCGCAGCCTGTCGGACGCAGCAGCTCTCATCAAGGATGGTAGCCGCATCCACTTCGGCGGCATGGCGGTGCACAACCATCCAATGGCGTTCGTTCGTGAACTGATACGCCAGGGCACGAAAGACCTCACTGTCGTCTCCCATGTAAGTGCCAACGATGTAGACATGCTCATTGGCGCCGGCAGAGTCAGACGACTTGAGTTCTCCTATGTGGGGCTGGAGGAATTCGGAACAGCTCCTTGCTTCAGGCGCGCGGTGGAATCCGCCCAGATTGAGCTGTCCGAATACAGCGAACCCGTCGCCTTCGAGCGCTTCGCGTGCAGTGCGCGAGGCATGCCGTTCTTCACAACCAGGGAGATGTTCGGCACTGACCTTCCCCGCGTCAATCCAGACATACGCGAGATATCTGACCCGTTCGGCAGCGGCACGTACCACGCCGTCTCCGCGGCAGAACCCGAATGGGTCGTCATCCATGCACCTATGGCAGACAAGTACGGAAACGTCCTCTTCTTTCCGAATCGCCAGTTGCCCGAGGACCTCGACCTGACCGCGTCGCGTACGACGAAGAACCTCATCGTTACCGTTGAGCAGATAGTCCCCCACGACAGGGTCTGGCAACTGCCCTATCTCAACCTCATTCCGCGCTTCAGGCCGACTGCCGTGGTCGAATTGCCCTTCGGCGCGCATCCATGCTCCTGCCTTCACGTATACAATCAGGACCGCGAGCATCTTGGGCACTACGCGAAGGTTGGACGCGATCCGCACACGTTCGAGGAGTACCTTGAAACCTACGTCTATGGGGCGGGCGACCACGACAGCTACCTCCACCTCATCGGCGAGGCAAGACTGGCGGGACTTCGCCATGCTGGAGGTGAACTCCAGTGACGACTCCGGCAACTGCCTACGAGGTCATGGCCGTCACCATCGCGCGCGAGCTTCACGACCGCGAACTCTGGTTCCTTGGCATGTCGACAGGGCCGCAGACAATCCTTCTGCTGACCCGTCTCCCCATAGTCGCTATGGAGCTGGCCCAGCGCACGCACGCGCCCAATTCCTGGATGCTCGTCGCGGGCTGGATCATGAACCCGGTTGTCGCCAAGGCTCCGAACAGAATGGAGAGCGAGTTCGGCAACGCTCTGGGCGAGTGGCCGTGCGAGGCATACAACAACAGTCTGACCATGTCGTACATCGCCGCCCGACACGAGATTGACGTAGGTTTCGGCTCGGCCGCACAGGTCGACAAGTACGGCAACTGTAATACGGTCGCAATCGGCCCCTACGAGCGGCCGAAGGTGCGCCTCGTCGGCCCCATCAATCAGCCAGGGCACTTCTCTCTCTTTGGCAGAGAGATTGTCATCATGCCTCACGAGAAGAGGAACTTCGTTGACCGCGTGGACTTTGTCTCGGGAGCCGGGTACCTCGGCGGTCCCGATGAGCGAGAGAGCGTAGGCCTACACAGGGGTGGCCCCTGCATGATTCTGACCGACAAGGCCGTCTTCACATTTGACAAGCAGACCAGACTCGCCACCCTGGCTTCGATCCATCCAGGCATCACCCTTGATGATGTGGTGGCGAACACGGGTTTCAGCCACGACTACGTACCACCACGGGTGGGGCAGACGCCGGAGCCGACCGAGGACGAACTGAACCTCATCAGAAATGTCGTCGACCCTGACGGGGTCATGCTGCCACGCTGACGCTCAAGAGGAAAATCCAAACCGCCTGCGCCGCAGTCGCATGTTCAAGCTGCTCTCTCCCTGCATCGTGAGATACAGACCCGTGTCATGCGAAGTGATGAGACCCTCCTCGAACAGTTCCTCCAGTATGCCGTCCACATTCTTGCGGTAGTCGAACCCTGCAGAAGGGCTTCGATGTGTGGAGTAGGGCAGGTCATCTGGAGTGAAAGCCTCATCGTACCTCAGGACGAGGTCACGTCTGCTTGAGGCTTCCTTCAGCGTCATCAGGGTCCACGTCTTGAAGAAGTTCCAGCGATGCCTCTCGAACGTTCCTTCGTACTGGTGTCCATCCGGCCCGTCGCCCTGACGGTCAACCCGCACAGCCGTTCGCAGTTCGATGGCCAGTTCGATGGCTGCCCTCAGCATGAACAACGAGGCGATAAGGGCAACGACACCATCAACCGCAAATACCCCCATCCTGGCAAACAGGAGAGCAGCCAGCACGGCAATGGCCTGGATAGCGTGACCCCGACTGTCACGCGACTGCGACACGAGAGCGAGACTACCACCTCTCTTGCCAACCATCTGCTGGTAGACACCCATGACGTGAGCCACCAGGCCGGATACGGCGGCAGCGGCAAATGCCTCCACCGAGGCCTCAACAATGGAGCCATGGGACAGCCGTTGCAGTGCCTCCACGAGAATGCAGATGCCGGTCAGGCCCATCACCGCAATCAGGAACGCGGCGGATGCGATTTCCCGACCCAGACGTGCTCCGAGAAGGACTACGGAGGACGAGAACACATCGATCAGGCTGTCCAACCCATCGGCAACCAGCGCAAGACTGTGAAATGTGAACCCTGCCGACAGTTTCAGGAGGGCCAGCAGCGCACTCGAAAGCACGGAGAGTTTGGAGGTAACCGACGGGCTGTACACGAAGGTCGTGAACCGATCTTCCCGGCTACGCGCCCGCAGGTATGCTGCCTCGGCTTCGGCAACGCCGCTAGTCGTCAGAGAGTAGCTTCCGCCCTCCTCCACTATGAGCCCGCGCTTGACCAGCGACTCAAGATTGTCCTGCAATTCGCGATGAAAGCGCCAACCCCGTTCGTCTGAAGCGAAGGTCACGGGCAATCCCATGTAGTGCAACAGCCTCTCATACTTCCGTCGAATGCCCTGCTGCGACTTCGGTCCATGCCGTAGCGTCATGAGGATGAACGGCTGATGACCCCTAAGGCGTTGCGAACTCATGTTGATTTCCCGAACTGAGAGGCTGGCAATCTACGCTGTGGCGTCCTGGACACACGACGCCGCAGCCGGCATGCCCGCATGGACGTCTCATGCGAGATGTTCCTACAGGCACCCTCAACTTCAATCGTACAGCATGGTCATCCGCCGGAAAAGCATGGGGTGGGCAGAGCAGACCAACAGCAGAAAGACAGAACGAGAGGATTCATCCCGGGAGTTGCGCGACTCGACATCGGGCCACTGGAATTCAATTGGGAAAGCGCGCTGCCCATCGTCCTCGATTTCTATCGGGGTCAATGGCTGCTCGTTGACCGCCACAACTTCCCTCCTGCCTTCCACTTCGGGCGGGGAGCCCGGAAGGCAATCGTCCTCGGGCGAGGACGACAGGCAGCTTCGCAGACCGCAATGGTAGCACATTGCTGTCTGACTGCAACTCCTTCCCACGAACGAAATTGGTCGCATGGGACAGATTCTCTCGACGACGGCACAGCAACCGTTGAGCAGGCATTTGCGGCCTTCACCCACCCTTGCTATGCTGAAATCAGTCCCGGGCGACCGAGCCAGGTAGCTGACTGACCTGTCAGGTAGATGCTGTGGGGGGAGCTGTGGTCATGAAAACCACGGTGGAAGTCGGGCCGATACCAAGTGGGTCATTCGCATGGGCGAATGGTGAGGCCACCCGGGGCCTTTCGTTCCACTCGCATTCCCGCCCTGCTGTCCATGGGCGCGCATCGCAAAGCCATGTTCCCAGTTCGACAGCTGCTCCGTTCATAGTGTCTATGTGGATCGTCCCCACGAATGTTCCCCTACTCGATGTAGCGTAGTGGGAGGTGCAAATGATTGCGACCATACTGGCACCGGTCGATGGGTGTGAGCAGTCCGAATCAGTCATCCCGCACGTCGCCGAGCTCTGCAACCGGACTGGTGCGCCCGCCGTGCTGTTGCACGTCTTTCCGCCTCAACTGCACGAACAACGCCCCGTCCATGAGCAATACGTTGCCCAGTTGGCAGGACAGCTTCGGGAGCTCGTGACCAGGGAATCGATCAGAATCGACGGCGTGGTCCTTGAGGGCAAGCCGAACAGGGAGATAGCCGACTATGCCGCGCGCGAAGACATAGGACTCATAGCCGCTGTGCCTCATAGTCAGACCAGTAGTGGCCACTGGACAATTGGACGAACGGCTGACAAGGTAATCAGGGAGACCTTCAAGCCTGTCTTGCTGGCGCGGCGGATGGCACCCGGTAGCACCAGGGAAGCACTACTTACCCGCGTTCTTGTGCCTCTGGATGGGTCCCGCGCCAGCCGAGCTGTACTGCCATACGTGGAGGACCTTATGAATCCCGTATGGCGAAGCGAGGGAGGCGTCCTCACACTCACTCATGTAGTGCCTACCTTGCACTACGCCGCCGGTCCCCTGATAGCCAGGCGGGTGCCCTACAGTCATTCCGAGATGGAGGATCGGAAGCAGGAAGCTTCACGCTATCTCGAGGAAATCGCTGCAAGACTGAGAACCGGAGACCGCGAAGTCCGCACGGTTGTGGCGGACGGCGACGCCGCCACCATGATTCTTCAGACGGCAGTCGACATGAACGCCAATCTCATTGCGATGACCACCCACGGGTTCTCCGGCTTCAGCCGCCTGTTTCTCGGCAGTACGACAGACAGGATTCTCCACAACACGGTCGTCTCGCTCCTGCTCGTCAAACCTGTGAACTACTAACCCGCCAGCGTGCTACGCACACAGGTAGTAGATGCGCTCGGCATGGGCGAGTTGGCCCTGCGTGAGCGCACCCTCCTCCAGGCCGTATGTTTCGATGTGACTGAAGCCCGCCGCCTTGAGCCCGGCGCGGACGCGCCTGTCCGAATGGTGCTTCTGCCAGAGTTCAACAGTCTCAACAGGGCTGCCCGCCTCCTCTGCCGACCGTATTTCAGCTCTGAACACCCCGATGCGCCTGCCTGCATCATAGCTTGACCATGTGGACACCGTATACCGATCTCCAGGTATCAGGGTCGAGCCTCCCCAGTGTTGCAGGTAGCCCTCGTGAGTGTTGAGGTCAAACAGGAAGATTCCTCCTGGCCGCAGGCATGAGTGAACGGAGACGAAGACAGAATCCAGTTCGCCCGAACTGAGTATGTGATTCAGGCTGTCGAACGTGCTGACAGCCGCGTCGAACACGGGACGCAGACCGAACAGACGAGCATCTGCATGGATGAGGGGCACTCCGGGAGCGTTCAGAAGGGCATGACCCAGCATCTGACGGGAGCCATCGAGGCCAACCATATCAAGACCACGCTGTGCCAGTCTTCCCGTCAGGTGACCGGCGCCACAACACAGATCAAGGACTCGTGCTCCCCGTTCGAGCCTCGGTAGGAGCATGACGCTGAGTGCTTCAAGGGAGTTCTGGCTGAAGTCGCCCCAATGCTCGTCGTATGCACGAGCAAATGAGTCGTACGCATCGGCTGCGCCAGGTATGTTCATCGGGCGAGACTCCTCCATCGGCTACAGGCAGCCTGCCAGGAGCGGGTAGGTATCATGCGAGAAGTATGGGCTGAGCGGGTATGTAGTGGCAAGACAATGGGTGGAAAAAAGGTCGGGCCCCGGAGGAGGGCTAGGTACCGGGGCCCGTATGGACAAGAGGAGAGAAGACAGCGAAGCAGCATACGGTGTTGTTACCCGAGGACAGAGGAGGGGCAGGTCAAAGGAGGTGTAGACGCCGTCTCTCCTGCTTCTGCAAAAGCTGTATGCTTCTAAGGTTCATCTGTCGCATCCGAGAAACTCAGATTCAGTGTAACCTGTACTGAGAATCATTTCGTATACGACAGAGATAGTATGCAGTACTCTGCTGCGACTTGTCAACCCCCTCTCAGTGGTTTTCCCCGGTATTCTCTACGAACAAATCGCCCCCGAATAGGCGCAAACCACCTGGATTCCCCTTCAGTCAACGCGAGGTAATTCCTCGGATTGAGGCGTGTTTGTATCGTATAGGATACGAACACCTCAAGGCCTCCGCTATCAGACATGACACAATTACATTACTTCGCACACGTGATACAATAGCGCGTACAAACGTGGCATTTTGCCCGGCGGGAGGATACTTCATGACAGACGAATCCGGCCAGGTCATAGACTACAAGCTTGACCCAATCAACAACGACGACGACTACAATCTCATCGCAGTCATCAATCAGACCAGCCATGCGTGGAGTCTGGCTCGAACGCGAGAGCTGGCCAAGTACGGCTATAACCTCAGCATCATGCGGGCGGCCGTGCTTCTCATACTCCAGGTTCTGGACAACAACGCGACTCCCACGCAGATTTCGCAGTGGATGCTTCGCGAGCCCCACACGATATCTGCCCTGCTCGACCGGATGGAGAAGGATGGGCTCATCAGGCGTTTCCGCGACATGCACAAGAAGAACACCGTTCGCGTGTCGATGACGGAAAAGGGCCGGGACGCCTATCAGGTGTCGCTCAAGCGAGAAGCGTTCCACAACCTGATTTCGGTCTTGAACGATGAAGAGCGGGAACAGCTTCGTAACGTCATGACGAAGCTCTGGATGCGAGCGCTACAGGAAGTCAAGCACGAGATCCCGTGGACCAGCGCCGCCCCGACACACATCGAGACTAAGGAACAGTCTCCTAAGCCCTAGTCGCCACCTGGCAATGGTAGAGACACACTTTCGGAGTGCGCAGGAATAGCCTGCCGGACGTTAACTTCTCGAGCACCCGGGACTGCAGACACTCATGCTGCTTTCGACAATCGCGATGGTTGGACAGCATTTCCAGGACGGACGGCCTCCAGCAGGAGCTGACAGGCGCTCTGCTTGTGTTGCGCCTCCGGGCACCCTCTGATAGCATCCCCACAGGAGGCCACAATGGACGTTCACGAACTCATACTTCGCACTCGAACCTGCCGCAGGTTCCACCAGGACCGGCCTGTCTCCATGGAGACGCTGAGAGACCTCGTGGAGATGGCGCGCATCGCGCAGTCCCCATGGAACCAGCAGGCCATCAAGTTCATCCTGTGTAACGACGCCGGTACGAACGCGCAGATATTCGAGCACCTGAACTGGGCGTCGCGCATGCCAGAATGGCCTGGCCCTGCCGAGGGAGAACGTCCTGCAGCCTACATCGTGATTGTCGCGGACAAGGAGCTGGGCAAGCTTTTCAACTACGACCACCCGGTGGCAGGAACGGCCATCCTGCTGGGGGCAACGGAGAAGGGCCTCGCGGGATGCTTAATCGGAGCGTTCCCCCGAAAGAAGGTGTCCGGCGTCCTGGAACTCGGCGAACGCTATGATCCACTGCTGGTCATCGCCCTGGGAGAACGTGCGGAGGACGTGGTGATTGACCCTGTCGGTCCCGACGGAAACACCGCGTACTGGAACGACAGCGATGGCGTACACCACGTGCCGAAACGGTCCCTCGAAGACCTGATTCTGCGCGAGATATAGCAAGGGAAGCCACACGCAAGGCTTCCCATCGCGGTCGAGGGGCTACGGCGCAACGTCCTCCGGGCTATACGTCCCGGATGTCGTAGCCAACTAGTTCGATGTCATCGTCTTCGCCGTATCCCTCCGACACAAGATAGACCCTGACTTCCTCTTCGAGGTTGTCCAGCATCTCCTCCATGTCCCTCCCGGTTGCCATACAGTCATCCAGGCCCGGCACGGTGCCCACGGGGCGACCAAATTCATCATAGTCCACGGTAATCGCGAATGTCTGTGTCATTCCATCCTCATCCAGTCAGGTTCACGGTAGTGCCTCACACGTTCGCCGAAGGTAAGGCCCCACATGGAGCTTGTCAAGGCCTTTCGCACGCATTCCGCAACAAGGCCGGGAGATTGTGACAGATAGCTGTCACGGTCAACCGATAGCCTTGCGTCAGCGACTCATGGTTGAAGGAGGGACTGAAGCATGGACAAGATCGTGTCGGAGTACCTGGAAGGTATACGGCTGGGAGAACCTACGGCAATAGGACGCATCGGGCTGGTGCCCCTGTTCAACGCGACACAAGTGCACACGCCCTACGAGGCACTGAAGACTGCGCTCGAGCACCGAGCACTTCTGATCGAGGAGTCCGATGAATCCGGAACGGTAGGACAGCTCAGGGTCAAGAACACCGGAGATACGCCTGTGCTGCTGTTGGACGGTGAAGAGCTGGCAGGGGCGAAGCAGAACAGAGTCCTCAATACAACCATACTGGTACCACCGCGAGGGGCAATAATCATTCCGGTCAGTTGCACCGAGCAGGGCAGGTGGTCGTACGTGTCGCCGCGCTTTGAGGAGTCGCTGTCCGTGGCCCCACCACGTGTGCGACGCTCCAATCAGGCCGCCGTCACAGGCTCTGTCCGCATGTCAGGCCGCTTCGTGGGAGACCAATCGGAGGTGTGGTCCCGAGTTCAGGAGCTCAGTGACGACGCGGCGGTGCATTCTTCGACATCCGCGATGAGTGACGTGTTCCGCGAACGACTATCGCAACTCGACGACATAGCCAGGAAGTTCCCATCCTCCCCCAATCAAATCGGACTGATGGCAATCATTGACAACTCGGTCCTGGGACTGGACATAGTGACAAGGGCCGAGGTCTATGAACTTCTTCACGTCAAGCTGGTGAGGAGCTACGTACTGGACGCTGCCCTACGGCGCGACGCACCCCCACGCGATAGAGACATGACGGAACTCGCCAGAGACTTCCTGGCCTCAACATCGAAGACCTCGGAATCGAGGCACGAGTCTATTGGCCTCGGGTACGACTACAGGTACACGGGCACGGGGATTGTGGGCTCGGCACTTGTGTACGACAACGACCTCATACACTCAGCTTTCTTCAGGGTGCCTCCCGAGGAGCGTGGGCACCATGCGTCAGACACCCTTATGACGGCCCACGTCCACCGCCGCAGGTTCCGGATGTAGAGCGCGCGTCACAACGTTTGACACATCCGCGAAACACGGATAGCCTGAAAGCAGACGCCCGGCCGGGGAGGCTGAGTGACAGAGCCACTAACGAGAAGTGAGGCGGCTGAGTTGTGTTCCATGGTTCGCGAGCAATCAATGGCAACACTCTTCTCGCCGGACAGGGCACGTTGCCATCAATGTATGCAGGTATCGAGGGGTAACCCGGACTTGATGCTCATGAGCAGACGTCCCGGATACCGGGGTTGCGACCTTGTGAACAGACTGCGGGCGCGTTTTGAGCGCGCCCGCAGTACCCCTTCGGTGTAGTGCGCTACACCTGATACACGTGCGGTCTACGCGACCGGATGATTCGCCAACTGCTCGAGTGCCAGAACCATTGCCGAGTGGTCGAGGTCAATGCCATCACGACCGGCTACGGCATTGAACATCTCCTGTGCCAGCGCCGTACTCGGAATGCTCATCTGAAGGCTCCTTGCCGACTGGAGCGCCAGGTTCAGGTCCTTCTGATGTAGCCTGATGCGGAATCCGGGCTGGAAGGTCCTCTTAATCATCCTGTCGCCAAGCAACTCCATAATGCGACTGCCCGCAAGCCCGCCCATGAGGGCCTCACGTACCTTCGCGGGATCGGCACCAGCCTTGGAGGCGAACGTCAGGGCCTCGGCAGTGGCCGCTATTGTGACGGCAACCGCGATCTGATTGGCGACTTTGCAGGTCTGTCCCGCCCCATTGTCTCCGATGAGAACGACGTTCTTGCCCATGAGGTCGAAGTAGGGCTTGATCTTGTCAAAGACCTCCTGTTTTCCCCCTACCATGATGGAGAGGATGGCCTTTTCCGCGCCAACCTGACCACCGGATACGGGTGCGTCGAGCATCTCAACACCCATTTCCGCGAGCCTGGCTGCGAACTCCTTGGTGGCAATGGGCGAGATTGAACTCATATCGACAACAATCGAGCCCTTCTTGACACCCTCGGCCACACCGTTCTCACCAAACAACACTGCCTCGACATCCGGCGTGTCAGGAACCATAACGATGATGATGTCGGACTTCTCTGCCACTTCGGCGCAACTCAGGCAAGCCACTCCTCCCTTGCCAACGACTTCCTTGACAGAGTCCTCCACGCGGTCGAAGACATAGACCGTGTGCCCCGCCGCGAGCAGGTGACCAGCCATGGGCTTCCCCATGATGCCAAGTCCGATGAATCCCAGTTGTGCCATGTAAACGTGCCTCCTTTGACCTGCTACAGGTACTTCTTGACCCAACCGAGGCTGTCCTCAGTTGCCCCTGTTGGGTTGTATTCGCAACCTATCCATCCCTTATAGCCCATCTCGTCGATGGCCTTGAAGAGATTCTCGTAGTTGATCTCTCCCGTGCCAGGTTCGTGCCGGCCGGGAACATCTGCGAGTTGCATGTGGCCGATGCGCCCCAGGTTCTGGCTGATAGTCTTCGTCAGATTCCCCTCCATGATCTGCATGTGGTAGACGTCGTACTGCAGATACGCATTGGGGTGGTCGGCTGCTTTCAGGACCTCGAGAACCTGAGCGGTAGTAGAGAGACAGAAACCGGGAACGTCCTGGGAGTTCAGCGCCTCCACCATGAGCTTCGCCCCCACTTTCTGCGCTTCCTCCGCCCCGAATTTCACATTGGAGACCAGCGTCTCGAACTTCTTGTCGTTGGATACTGTGACGGTCGGAATGCCCGCCAGCAGGGTGAGGCAGCCGCAACCCAACGCCTTCGCGTAGTCGACAGCCATGCCTACGCCTTCCTGGAACTCTCCAACACGGTCGGGAAGACATGCCAGTCCCCTTTCACCGACCCCCAGTGTCCGGCAGGGAAGTCGAACAGCACCATCTCAAGATTGTTTCCCTTGATGCGCTCCTGCAGTTCCTCCTTGTCCCAGTCATAGGGAAACAGAAACTCGACTCCTTGGAAACCGAATTGCGCCGCCTTCTCAAACCTATCGAGAAAGTCGACCTCCTTGAACAACATGGACAGGTTCGCACTGAACTTGGGCATCTCTCTTCTCCTCCCTGGCGAGTACTATGCCTCCGTTGCCCGATCGAGGCTGTCGACGGGAGCATTCAGACGTTCTGCCTCATGGGCCAAGCGCAGGCCGCGGTATTCTATCACTGACCATCCATGGAAGACATGTCGATTTGCGCGCAAGGGTACTCCAAGGCACCATTGTAGTTTCACGCCATACTTTTCGCTCGCCGGGTATCACATGACTATCGAATCAACGGACGAACCCACACCGGCATCAACCGGCCGGTCGAAGAGGAGCCGGAACATGCTCATCTCAACCATTGTGATGGCCGTCATGGCTGCAGTCATACTGCTTATCGCGTATCAGAGGGGGGATGGCACTCACCTCCGGGGATTGAAGGACGGGGGCCTGATGCTGGTCCAACTGATTCCTCTTCTCATCTTTGCGTTTGTCATTGCCGGTACTCTTCCCCTTGTCATCCCGCGGGAACTGATAGCCGAATGGATCGGGGCAGAGTCGGGCACCAAGGGCATCTTGATCGGCTCCGTTGTTGGCGGGCTCCTGCCGGGAGGTCCGGCAGTCAGCCTCCCCATATTGGCGGGTTTCCTGCACATCGGCGCTAGCATCGGGACTCTTGTAGCCATGATGACCGGGTGGTCCCTTCTGGCGTTCACCCGACTTCCGCTGGAAATCGGTATCATGGGATGGAGGTTCACACTCATCCGCCTTGCCTGCACATGCCTCCTGGCGCCCATTGCGGGGCTACTTGCGCAGCGCATCTTCTCCCATGTACCGCTGTCCTGACCCACATCCGTTGCTCTTCGCGGTATAATCACTGGCCAGTCGCGACCCCACAGGGCCGCCGGCGAGGAAACGACGACTATTGCTTGAACGTTTGTACGGCCTGCGAGACAGAGCCACAGCCGTTGTCCGCCGAGACGGCGGCCTCCTGGTTGTCCGCGACCGCGGATTCCGCCACTATTCGCTCCCTGGGGGAGGTGTGAATCGAGGCGAGTCTCCGGATGACGCCGTGGCACGAGAGTTGGAGGAGGAGACGGGATTGCGTGCGGTGTCCGTGTCGCCTCTACTGCGCTGCAAGACCAGTGACGTCTTCAACACGTATCTTGTCTACCTCGTGGAGGCGAAAGGCGACATCCGCATGAACCGCATGGAACTCAGCGACGCAATGTGGTGGGATGGACAGAAGCGCCTCCCGTTCTTCGGATATGTTAGACACGTCCTCAAACAGCTTGAGTGGCCGAACGTTGATGGTTCTGGCATACTGACTTCCTAGTTGGCAATGGAGGAGTGCCATGAATAGGCACAGGGCTCTGGGCAAACACTCCAGTCTTCTATTTCTGTTCGTCGTCTTCGCACTGACAGCGCTAGCATGCTCGCCGGGGGCAGGCCCCGCAGGGGACACAGAGACGGAGTCGTCAGGGGCCACCTGTCCCGAGATTCCTGCGGCACCCCCGATGTCCTTGTACCTCCCCCAGAATGGAAGCTGGAATCTCCCCAAGGACACTCCAACCGGACGAATGCCGTCATGCGAGGGAGTGCTCGAAATAGACGGCCTCGGATCCTTCACCTTCGACCCGGCTGAGGTTGAAACACTGAGGCCGGACGTCTTCGCACCGGGTCACTTCTCATTGTTCGACGTGCTTGTCCACCTCTCCAACAAGGGCTGGTACACGATGGAGTACCACTATGAAGAGTGCCTTGCCACTCACGTCATTGAGGACCTGAACGGCGAGATGAACTGGTGGTACCGTGCGCACTACGCAGGTGGATGGTACGAGATAAACACGTACCGCATGGACCTGTATCCCTACAAGGATGGCACCCGTATCCGCATGCGGCAGCAAGCGGAGGAATACATGGGCCGTGTGTACAACAGCTTTGCGGAAGAGGTCCTGCGAAAGTCGAACAACCAGGGGCGGACTGTTGTCCCTGAAGTGAGGATAGGCACGGCAATCTACAAGAACGTGCCGGTCAGCGCACACGATGCGCGAACCGACGTACTGCAACCGGGAACGCTCACCGCGCTTGACGTTCTGCTGAGCCTCGCGGACCAGAAGAAGATCAACCAGATCAAGCTGACGTGGTACGGGAGTATTGGCAACGCAGACCCCGTCGACAGCTTCTGGGTAGAACAGATAGACGATGGGGACGGCTTCTCGGATCAGGAGGCTTCTCCAGATACAGGCGGATGGGTCTACGAGACCGGGTCGCGAGACTTCTCCGGTTTCCAGGGTAGCCACATACACGTTCCCGCAGACGTTCGAACCATCGTCTCTCCCGAGTACATGACGTGGTACTGGCTGGGCTAGACTTCCCTGCCCAGGACGTGTAGACCGGCGTTTCGTGTCGAGACGCTCTGGACTGACAACTACTAATATGACTTCACGCCCTGACAACGACAATCCCGTACACGATGATGTTGCGCAGGGAATCCTGTCCCACTACCGTGATGTGCTGCGCCGTTCCAGGGAGCATGAGTCCATCCTGAGATTCGGCCGCAGAACAGTCGCCGTCAGTGCCATCGCCCAGCAGTTCTACTGTGAGATGGCGCTCCACCTCTCAATCCTGCGCCCCATGCGGCCCACTCGCGAGATGCAGAGTGGAACAGCAGGGCACGAAGCAGTTGCCGCACTTGGCGTGCCTATGACCCACGAGCAGTCGGTCCAGCAGGCGCTTGTCAAGAGGGAGCAACCTATGTGCATCTACGAGTTCCGAATAGGATGGGAACACAAAGGCATCCCAGTACTCGGATTCGTCGACGAGGCATGGTTCAAGGGGGGTGCCGTTGAAACGATAGCCGAGCGCAAGTTTAGTCGCAGCCTCGGCATCTACGAGCCGTACCACGTGCAGGCCGGGCTCTACTGCCTGGGACTGGGCGAGATGGGCTTCGACACGGGCCACGCCCAGTATTGCATCACCGTATTCAAACGCGAGTGCCACGATTGTGAGCGGCTTGCCGCGGGAACCTGCCCGGTACAAGCAGGGGAATCATCCTCATACGAGTGCGAACGGGGCGCAGGCATCGTTTCCTGCTTTCCCTTCGACAGAGAGAAGTCCTTCAGCGACCTCGACTGGGCACTCGACTACTGGACGTATGACAGGGAGCCGCTGGCCACGCCTACGCCCCGCAAGTGCACATCCTGCAGGTGGAAGCGCCACTGCGAGTACTCGCTGGCAAAGGACTCCTAGGCCGCGTCGCCCCCGGGCTGCGGGTAGTCGCCCTGAAGGGCACGACGAGCGACCTCCTTGGTTTCTACTGCGAAGTCACTCTTCAGCATCCACTCAAGGTAGCCCCTGTCCACGTCCTTGAGGCTGACGCCCTTATACTTGCCAAATCCGAGAACCGGAACGCCATTGACCCACTGGAACTTGCCCTGCGAGTCTATCCAGTTCTCTTGTTCGCTGTTGCAGAGTCCGTTCAGCCCATCGGTGTCCCTGGGTAGTTCAGGATGCGCATCAAGAATGCCATCCATCACCGCTATCGACGCTTCAACATCCGCTTCCGAGGAGTGCGCGTTGTAGAGTTCCTCACCGCAGTACTTGCGATGGGCTGCCGAAAGGTCCCTCGGTTCGAGCATGTGGAACAGAATCTGAGCATCGAGGATGCGCCGTCCGCGCCGGGAGAAATCCAGTCCAACCCGCCGGAACTCCGCTTCAAGGAGGGGGATGTCGAGACGGCTGATTCCGAACCCTCCGAGGTCAGCGTCGCCAATGAACTCAAGCAACTGCTGCGCGTAGTAGTCGAACTCGGGAAGTCCTGCAACATCTTCGTCGGTGATGCCATGAACGTCTGTCGCGCTCTTCGGTATCGGCCTACCGGGATTCACGCGATTGCTCCAGACCGCGCGCTTCCCGTCGGGTGTCAGCCTGATAGCCGTTATCTCAACGATGCGGTCGACCGGAACACTGATGCCAGTGGTCTCAAGGTCAAAGAAAACAACAGGGTGCTCGAACTTCAGGTTCCTCATCCGGCTCCTCTCCCGCGCAGGGACCACAGAAGGTCCCCGACGCCGCTCCAATCCTAGGCTCCCAGTTGAGGCAAGTCAACGGCACCCGGCCGGAGCCTCCACGAAACACACACAGGAGACAAGACTCCTCCGCGTCCTACATTCCGAACAGGCAGTACAGGCCGGCGCCAATGAAGACCAGGGCCACGACCAGGCGAATGACCCTGTCTGCACGGGTCAGCGCGTCCATGAGAGAAGCCGCTCTCGAGGCGCCATAGGACAACAGAGCACCGAACACAAGCACAGGAACGCCAGTGCCAACTGCGAACACGGCTGGAAGGGCCAGTCCTCCAGCAGTCTGGAGCGCAATCGGAATCAGGACGGCGAAGAACAGTACCGCGCTGTACGGACAGAATGCCAGCGCGAACACAGCGCCAAGCGGAAACCCGCCGACAACGCCCATGTCCCCCAATCGTGCCCCGAGACGTTGAATGCCACCACCTCCAGGCAGGGCCGGCATGCGGTGTATCACGAGCAATACCACGCCGATGACGATGAGAAGCGGGCCAAGTAGCGTGGAGCCTGTCGACTGCAGAAACCGAGAGAGAGCGTTGACCTCCATTCCCAGCAGCACAATCAATATGCCTATCAGCGTGTAGGAGAACATCCGGCCAAATGTGTAGAGAACGGCTGTAGTCACAGCATAGTTGCGATTGGCGGCCTTCCTCCCCACGAACGCCAGGGCAGCCACATTCGTCGCCATCGTGCACGGACTCACGGCGCAGAGCAGTCCCAGTCCGATTGCGGACAGAAGCGGAATACCAGAGGACGACAGTGTTGCGACATCCATGGGCAGGCTCACCCTTTCAGACTGGTCTCTACAGCCGCACGGACAAATTCCTGGATTGCCTCGTTATCACCCATCAGGTTCCATATCTCGTACACCGGCTGGACAGTCCCTCTCCCATCCTCAAAGGTGACAATCATCAGATCGAACGGCTGGGCATCGAAATCCTCGAGCATAGAACTGTTCTGCGGGTCATCTGACACGACATGGAAGAACCGGAGTTCTCCGCTCTGCAGTTCGTCCGCGAAGTTGTTGTCAATTGCCAACTCAACCGCGTCACCCACTTCCGCCATGCAGTCGCATGGCTTGGCAACCTCAAAGTAGACCACGTCGACGCCGTCGCCGGTCCTTGCGACATAGGTCTCATCCTGTTGCTCGCTCGCAACAGCGGGAGGAGGAGATGGTGCATCGGGAGCACAGCCGAGAGCCGCGATTGCCAGGGCAATGATCAAGAGTACAACGCCGATTCGTCTTGCTCTCATGGACATCTACTCCCCTGTCGCCTTCTTCAGAATTTCCCTGACCTCATCCTTCTTGGGCACGCGCCCGTAGAGGACTACTTGCTCGTCAATCACAAGGCCGGGAGTGGTCAATATCGGGTATTCCAGGATGCGCCCCATGTCCTTGACCTCTTCAACCTGTACGTCAAGTTGCATCTCATCGAGAACTTCCTTGACCGTCTTCTCGAGCGCCATGCACTTGGCACAGCCGGTACCAAGAACCTTGATGTTCATTCATAACCTCCAGTGTCTCAGCCGACCAGAATTCCGTATGCGTAACCACTTATCGTGGCCATGACTACAACAAGCGAGACATAGGTGAGCGTCCTACGCGTACCCATAATGCTTCGAATCACAAGCATGTTGGGTATCGACAGGGCCGGTCCGGCAAGAAGCAGCGCCAGAGCGGGACCTCTCCCCATTCCCAGCTCAAGGAATGCCTTCACGATGGGAACTTCCGTCAGGGTCGCGAAGTACATCAGCGCGCCAGCGAAGGACGCAACGAAATTGGCAAGGAGGCTATTACCACCGACGACACCTGCAACGGCCGATTCCGGCAGCAGGACGCGGAGCATGCCTGCGACGAAAACCCCACCAAGCAGCCACGGCGTAATGAGCTTCACGAAGCGCCACGTTTCCAGCATCCACATGCGGATATCTTCCCGCGTGAATCGCTTCCACAGCAGGACTCCCAGGACAGCCAGAAGTGCTCCGGTGATAACCCACCAGGATGACGCCGCAGCAACAAGGATTCCGACCAGGAGCGCAAACAAAGCCACCCGTACCCGCATGGATTGGCCGTCATCTTCCCCCTGCAACATGTCGAACGCACGGGAATCACCCCGTTCGTCGTCGCGAGAGTAGATGGCGGCCATGATGGTCCCGATAATCACCGAGAATGCGACGGCACCAACGGCCCTGCCGACGCCCAGGTCGAAACCGAGCAGTCGTGCCGAGTAAACGATAGCCAGCACGTTGATTGCGGGCCCCGAGTACAGGAAGGCGATGGCCGGCCCCAGTCCCGCTCCCCGCTTGTAGATACCACCAAAAAGCGGCAGGACGGTGCAGGAACATACCGCCAGAATTGTTCCTGAGACCGAGGCCACACCATATGAGAGGACTCTCGGTGCATGAGGGCCAAAGTAGCGGAGCACGGCATTCTGCGACAGGAACACCGCAATGGCTCCGGCAATGAAAAAGGCTGGCACGAGGCATGTCAGCACATGAGCAGAAAGGTACTCAACGAGGCCATCAAGTCCGCCAGCCAGCAGCGTGGTCAGTATGTCCATCTAGAACTCCCTCAAAGGCAAGACACAGAACGAAAGGCTAGGCTGCGGCAACACACGATGGAGCAAGACACCCAAGGGAGCGACGGGTGGCGCTGCCAAGACGTTTGATATCGTCACGCAACAATGGATCTCCGGCAGCCGTCTCGCTCACCGAGTCCAGCATGTCTCTCAAAGCCGGAGAGCATGCCTCATAGTCGACTTTGTAGTGCTTCCACCTGCCTTCACGACGCATGGCCAGGAACCCGGCATCCTTCAACGCAGTGCAGTATCGAGAAGCGTTGACCTGGGAGATGTCCAGTACGTCCATCACCTCACAAACACAGCACTCTCGCTGCATCAGGAGGTTGAGTACACGAACCCTCGCAGGGTCGGTTAGAGTCTTTGCCGCACGTACCAGTTCATCCATTCTTCATCCAGTCCGAATAGTTACATATATACGAAACTATGTATATATTACCGCTCGCTCATCCATGCGTCAAACCCTGCCTTCCACGAACATCTGCTACGATGGATTTGCAGGAGGAAAGCAGGATGCCGTTCCTTCCGATATTGCATGTCGACCCCTACCCCCGCCACGAGGTCTCAGTCCTCGACTCACACATGTCCTACGTCGACGTTGGGGCCGGCCCTCCGATAGTCTTCCTGCACGGCAACCCTACCTCTTCCTATCTGTGGCGCAACGTAATCCCCCATGTTGAGGGGCTGGGACGATGTCTCGCCCCCGACCTTGTCGGCATGGGACATTCCGGCAATAACCCGTCCGGCTCCTATCGCTTCGTGGACCATGTCCCCTACCTGGACGCGTGGTTTGAGGCCGTGGGTGCAACCGACCGGGTTACTATCGTCGGTCACGACTGGGGAGGGGCGCTCGGCTTTCACTGGGCACTCCGACACAAGGAGAGCATCGCGGGCCTTGTTTACATGGAGACGTTTGTACGTCCGCTTCGCTGGGACGAGTGGCCGGAGGCACCAAAGAAGATATTTGAGGCGATGCGCTCAATTGCAGGAGAAGAAATCGTCCTCGAGAAGAACGTGTTCGTCGAGCGCATCCTTCCTGCCAGCGTGCTCAGGAGACTCACGAACGAAGAGATGTCCGTCTACCGCCAGCGTTTCGTCGAGCCCGGCGAGTCGCGCAGGCCGACTCTGTCATGGCCCAGGGAGGTACCACTCGACGGTGAGCCAACCGACGTCGTGGCCATCGTCGAGGAGTACTCCGGATGGCTCAAACAGAGTACCGTGCCCAAGCTCTTCATCAACGCTGACCCGGGGGCGATCCTGACCGGGGCTCAACGAGAGTATTGCCGTTCGTGGCCAAACCAGGCGGAGGTTACGGTCAAGGGAAACCACTTCGTGCAGGAAGACTCGCCACATGAGATAGGTGCAGCTATTGCGGAGTTCCTGACTGGGCTCGACTGAACCAGGCCCGAGTTCAACCTGCCGCGAGCAGTATCATGCCCTCGGCGTAGATAGCGCGCTCCTCATCGTTGGGAACGGAAAGCACCCTCACCCGCGAATCGTCGGCATTGATTGCTTCTATCCTATCGGGCTGCGCATCCTGATTTCTTGCCTCATCGAGGGCGATGCCAAGGAAGTCCATGTTCTTGCAGACGGCTGAGCGTATTTCAGGCACGCGTAGCCCGACATCATCGGTGAAGACCAGCACATCAAGGCCGTTCATGATGGCCGCGTACGCACCGACATACTGACGTATTCTGTACACGTACAGTTCAATCGCCAGTTCCACGTTCCGGTTGGTTTCTTTCTGCTTGAGGAGATCGCGAATATCGCTCGAGACTTCGCCACTCAGGCCGAAGAGCCCGCTCTGCCTGTGCAGGACTCGAGTCAAGTCATCGGCCGAGTACCCGCGTGTCACCAGGTCGAGAATGACTCCGGGGTCGATGTCACCGCATCGCGTGTTCATCACGAGCCCCTGTAGAGGCGAGAATCCCATCGACGTGTCAACAGAATGTCCATCCACAATCGCGCACGCGCTGGAGCCACCGGTGCCGAGATGCAGAAAGACGGCCTTGTAGTGCGACTCTCCGAGATACCAGGTCGCCTTCTCCAGCACATCCGCGTACGACAGTCCATGAAAGCCATGCTTTCGATACTGAAGCGACATGGCAGTTGGCAGAGCATAGGCGCGCGCGACCTCGGGCAGTCCGGCATGGAAGGTTGAGTCAAACACGACATACTGTCGCGCCGCAGGGAAGCGCTCAGCAATCAGGTCGACCATCCGGAGGGCGGCAACATTGTGCATTGGCGCGAGTGGCGCGCAGCGCTCGAGAATCGGCCTCGTGTTCGCGTCGACGACTGCGCCGGTATCGAAATGGCCGCCGCCATCTGCGAAGCGGTGTCCAACTGCATCGAAGTTCACACCGTTCCGTGCCAGAAGCTCAAGAACGTGCTGCAAAGCTGTCAAGTGGTCGGGCAACGGGACCTCAAGACGAGTCGTTGCTCCATCGTACGCAGACTCCAGGTATGACGCCTCACTGCTCTTGACGCCAAGCCTGTGGCACTTGCCTGCCACCAGTACTTCCGCATGGCGATAGACTTTGAACGTGAGTGAAGAACTGCCCACGTTGAACACGAGGACACGCATTTCTTCAACAGGATTACTGGACATAATATCTACTCCCTCAGTAGTATTCTACGACGCCCCGTGTCCTCGAATAGGACGCGACTGTCGGTGCACGTCAATGATGTCCCGTAGAAGGACCCCCAACTCAGAATCGGAAAGCTCCGGGAGCCTGCCAACGACTTCCACCAGCTTGTCGATGTCGGTTTCGGACGCATCAGCCAGTGTCGCTTGCTTCGCCATCCTTGACTCCACCAACGCGGCGCTGACCTGCGAAATGAGGGCGGCCATCGTACCTATACCAACAACCATCAACAACATCCCTATCGCCCGTCCAAGCGGCGTTGCGGGAACGATGTCCCCATAGCCAACAGTCGTCACCGTAGCCAGGCTCCACCACAGCGCATCGGCCACGCCCTTGATGGGACTGGGGTCGTAGCGAAACTCTATGGCCAGTACGGAGAAAGCTGCCGCCAGGACTATTCCTGCGGTAATCACGACCAGGTACAGTAGATGGCTGCGTTCGGCGAACCTGTCAGCGATGGCGAATGTCCGTCTGAGCCTGACAGCCACCAGCACAACGCGCACGAACCTCACAAGCCTCAACGCTCGCAGCCCTGCTGATAGGACTGGCAGTCCGACCAGGAGATCCAGCGCAAGCGCGGGAATCATCGCTATCGACTCATACCAGTGCTTCCGCAGAAACGCTCCTCGAGCTTCGCTGGCTCTCAATCGTTTCGCGAACTCCAACGCGAACACTACACAGATGAAGAGGTCGACTGAGTACACCCCAACCGGCACCCGCCCCCTGTGAAGCATTATGTTCCCCAGAACAACGAGGAAAATCGATAGGAGCGCGAGGAAACCGATGAGCACCTCTGTTCTACTGACATTGCGTGGCATCTGCGCCCTCCCTGAGACCGAATAGACAACATGATACCGCCCGACAATTAAGAACGGCGCGACTACGACGACTGATTCGACAGGTGATGCGGGCCAGTCTGTCTTCTCCCACGTCAACCTGCGATGAGGTCGCCGCCCCGGGCCATCAAAACTCGATGCTCCGGCATAGACCAACTATGGTCATCGTATACGACATGTTTTTCCAATGCGTGGTTTTACTGTAGTAGGATAGCCCCTGCCGGCAGCAACTGGCCGACAATCGCAGGGCGTGGCACCATTCGAGCCATCCCGGCTCCGTACCCGCCAGAAGGTGACGTTGGCATGAACAAGCTCGCCTACCTCTTCGAACCTCGGAGTATCGCAGTCATCGGGGCTTCAGATGACCCTGCCAAGTACGGCAACCGGGTGATGCAGAGCATCATCGATGCCGGATACGAATGGCCCATATACCCCGTCAACCCCACAATGTCCGAGGTGCTCGGCAGAAAGTGCTTCCCAACCATGCAGTCACTACCGGAACCAGTTGAGTTGGCCTTCATCGTGATTCCGGCACGACTCGCGGTTGGCGCGGTCAAGGACTGCGTCGTCGCCGAGGTCAAAGGCATAGTGATTATCACGGCGGGATTCGGAGAGGTCGGTGAAGAAGGACTACGGGCTGAGGCCGAGATTGCGCGGCTCTGCTCGGAGGCCGGCATTCCTGCCGTCGGCCCCAATTGCATGGGTGTTGTCTGCTTCTCCCAACACATGATCGGCACAATGACCATGGACCACCTTGAGGGAGAGCCTGGAGATACTGCATTTATCTCGCAGAGCGGCACGTACGGCATTACGACACTGAACCAGGGATTGGCTGCAGGCGTTGGCTTCAGCAAGTTCGTCAGCAGCGGGAACGAAGCTGTGACAAAGTTCTCTGACTACCTCGAGTACTTCGGAGAAGATGATGCGACCCGAGTGATAATGGGGTATGTCGAGAGCCTCAAGGATGCCGAACGGTTCGTGCCGGTGGCAAAGGAAGTCTCGAAGAAGAAACCAGTCGTAGTGATGAAATTCGGACGCACGGGCGCAGGAACGCGCGCTGCGGCCTCCCACACGGGCGCACTTGCCGGCTCTCACGATGTCTACAGCGCAGCTTTCAAACAGTGCGGAGTCGTCGAAGTAACGCGCACCCAGGACCTGGTCAACACGGCTATGGCCTTCCGCACTCAGCCCCTGCCGAGAGGCAAGCGAATGGCTATTGTCGGCATCAGCGGCGGGTTCGCTGTGGCCGCCGCCGACTACATCGCCGAGTTGGGGCTGGAGTTGCCGGTCTTCAGCCAGGAGTTGCAGGACCTGATGCGCTCATCAACTCAGGTTCCTCCATTCGCCTCCATCAAGAACCCCATCGATCTGAGCGCTGAGGTCCGGCCGTTCCCCCTGCTGAAGTGCATGGAACTCGTGATGAATTCAGGCGAGGTGGACGGAATCATAATGGGCCTGTGGTCATGGCCCTTCCCTCCAGCCGACGAGAGCCTCCGCGCGCTTGAGAAGCTGCAGATGGACAGCGGCCTGCCTCTTCTACTGTGCTACTACGCTGGCAGAACCGGAGCGGAGACGATTCAGCGACTCACATCGCTGCCCGTGTATGGAACTCCCGAGGAAGTCTCACAGGTCATGGCCGGCCTGTCTGAATACGCGGAGTATCGACGGAAGACGGGGACCTTCCCCGCATAGCGACGATTGACTTCGGTTGTCGCGACATACACACTAGTGTGCTGCACGTACTATGAATCGACTACAGTACCTGTTCAAACCTCAGTCAGTGGCAGTGGTCGGGGCTTCCGACGTCGAGGACAAGTACGGACACAAGGTCCTTCGGAACATCGTTGAGGGCGGCTTCCAGGGTCGCATCTATCCGGTCAACCCCAACGCGGACACTGTCCTCAACCTCAAGGCATACCCCCGGCTTGCTGACCTGCCCGAGCAGGTCGACCTGGCGTTCATCATCATCCCTGCACGCTTCGTAGTCGACGCCGTCAAGGAAGCTGTAGATGCAGGCGCCCGCAGCCTCGTCATCATCACTGCCGGCTTCGGAGAGACCGGCGACGAGGGCAGAAGGAACGAGGCAGCGATACGCTCGTATTGTCATGCCGCAGACGTGCCTGCCGTGGGCCCCAACTGCATGGGGATATGCTCCTTCTCCGTTAACCTCGCAGCTACCATGGAGCGTCTCCGCAGCGAACCAGGGCATGTGTCCTTCATCTCGCAGAGCGGCACCTACGGCATCACCACCCTCAACTACGGTCTGCGAACAGGAGTGGCCTTCAACTCGTTCGTCAGCAGCGGCAACGAGGCCGTGACGCGCTTCACCGAATACCTTGAGTACCTGGGCAACGACCCTGGCACGAAGGTCATCATGGGCTACATCGAGAGCCTCCGCGACGGCGACAAGTTCGTTCGGATTGCGAGGGAGGTATCGAAGAAGAAGCCTGTAGTGGTCATGAAGTTCGGGCGCACCAGGAAGGGCTCTGCGGCCGCGTCTTCGCACACAGGTGCGCTCGCTGGTTCGCACGCCGTCTATAGAGCTGCTTTCCGGCAGAGCGGAGTCATCGAGGTGACCCGGACGCACGACCTCCTCAACGTGGCGATGGCACTATCGATGCAGCCGCCGTTGCGCGGGCCGAGAATCGGCATCGCTGGAGCGAGCGGCGGATTCGCAGTGGCCGCCACCGACGTGCTCGAGGAACTTGGCCTCGAAGTGCCCACATTCAGTCACGAACTCCAGAACTACATACGCAAGGAAGCCGGCACCATGCCATACGCTTCGGTCCAGAATCCCATTGACCTGGCTGCCGACCTTCGCCCGGCCCCATTGTTGAAGTGCGCGGAAATTGTGTTGCAGCAGGACAACATCGACGGCGCGGTTGTAGCCCTGCCGGCGCGACCATTTCCTCCGGCAGAGAGCACCGTTGCGACTATAGAGCGCTTGCAGAAGGAAAGCGGCAAGCCGGTCGTCATCTGCTACTACGCGCACCCTGACGGAGTAGGCACCATTCAGGCTATGACGCAGTCGGTACCCGTCTACAAGAGCCCTGAGGAGGTTGGAGAGGTGTTCAGGGCACTGTACAGGTATGGCGATTTCCTGGGTCGCGCGGCATAGTCCGACACGACTGATAGTTGACCGTAACCGCCCCTGTAGCACACAATTCGTTGACTACAGGGAGTGTTGGTGTTGGGCAGAGGAGGGCCTCTGTATCGGGAGGCTAGCTGACAGAGACTTCTAGTATGACCCGCCGTTGCGCCCGTCTGTCCATTCAATATCACGTCCCGCTCAGGAGGACCTCTCCATGAACAACCTGAAGTACATGTTCCGGCCACATTCGGTCGCCGTTGTCGGCGCTTCTGACGATCCCGAGAAGTGGGGACACGGCGTCCTGCTCAACATAATCGAAGGAGGCTTCGAAGGTCGCATCTACGCAGTCAACCCTCGCGCGGACACAGTCCTCGGCATGCCCTGCTATAAGACTCTTTCCGATATCCCGGACGAGATTGACCTCGCGTTTATCGTGATTCCGGCGCCCTTCGTCGTTGGTGCAGTTCGTGAAGCTATCGCCAAGGGAGTCAAGAGCCTCATCATCATCACGGCGGGATTCTCAGAGACAGGCGCAGAGGGCAAGAAGCGCGAGGCTGAAGTCCGTGCCCTGTGCGAGGAGGCAGGGGTGCCCGCAGCCGGGCCCAACTGCATGGGTGTGTGCAGCTTCCGCGTGAAGATGCCCGCCACCATGGTGCGCCTTGAGAGCGAGCCCGGGAATCTGTCCTTCATCTCTCAAAGCGGAACATACGGAGTCACCACCCTGAACTACGGACTCCATCTCAATATTCCCTTCAACATATTCGTCAGCAGCGGAAACGAGGGCGTGACGCGGTTCTCCGACTACCTCGAATACCTGGGAGAGGACGAGGACACACACGTCATCATGGGCTACATCGAGAGTCTCCGTGACCCTCGCAAGTTCATGCGCGTGGCCAGGGAGATAACCAAAAAGAAGCCTATCGTAGTCATGAAGTTCGGACGGACGGACGATGGCAGCAGGGCGGCATCATCGCACACGGGCGCGCTTGCAGGTTCGAGCGCCATCTACAAGTCGTTGTTCAAGCAGTGCGGCGTTATTGAAGTGACGCGGACGCACGACCTACTTAACGTGGCGATGGGCATGAAGATGCAGCCTCCTCTGAAAGGCAATCGCCTTGCAATTGTTGGCCCGAGCGGAGGATTCGCCGTTGCGGCCACTGACTTCCTCGCAGAACATGGAATGAAGGTACCGGAGCTGGACTTCATGCTCCAGCGCAGGCTGCGCGAGGACGCTGATGCCCTGCCTTTTGCGTCGCTGCGAAACCCCATCGACCTGGCAGCCGACATGAGAGTGGACCCTCTGCTCAAATGCACCGAGACTGTCCTCAACCAGGACTACATAGACGGCGCAATCGTGGGACTCCATTCGCGACCCTTCCCGCCCAGCGAGCGCCTGCTCAGGCGTCTTGAGGAGATTCAGCACGAGACGGGCAAGCCCATCAGCATCTGTTTCTTCTCCAGGCCCGAGGGCATGGACGTCGTCCAGGCAATGACGCGCATCATCCCTGTCTACAGGAGTGCTGAGGACGTCGGCCAGGTTATGTCCTGTCTGTGGCAATACGGCAAGCGGAAGCTGGCACTGGAACAGGCCTAGCAGAAGCGCAAGCTACTGCACGGCCCAGAGCAGGATCAGGTTGACGTCGTCGATGGTCACCTGTCCGTCGGCGTTGACGTCCAGAGCGGGGTCCGGAGCTATCTCGCCAAGGGCCATCTTGTAGGCGACAAGCGCGTCGAGTTCGGTAGCTTCATCCGGTCCCAATGCGACCACTGGAACCAGGGGAACCGAACCGATGGTGAATATCACGGTGTCCGACGACTGAACGTCTCCCTCCGCAATTGCACTGACAGTGACCTGCCAGGAGCCGGTAAGGTCTGCTCCCGACTCCCGTGGAACAATCTGATAGGTCTCTTCACCCATCAGTTCAGCGTCCATGAGCGCCGATGGAGGACCATCGACCGGAGCAACCATGATGGAGGCAAAACAGTCCCACGTGGCCTGGAAGTAGACAATCAATTCCTCATCGACAGAAAAGTCACCGCCGTAGGCGCCATTTCCCTCGCCGCCCTTGTTCGTCCAGACATCTACGGAGAACGATATCGGCCGCAACGCGTCACCGCCAGGTGGAATCTCGTTGCCAGCCGGTGAGGCAGCCTCCACCAATTGCGACACCGACGCAACTGCGCATAGCGTGCACGCCAGCGCCACTACGGTGGCCCGAGCCAATGCTATCCCGATGCGGTCACACTTCTGATTCATCCCTCTATGCCCCGAACACAACGACTGGCGCCATGACGTTCCTACTTCCGAAATCAACGCTTCCCGACATGCTACTGGTCGCCAACTCCTGAAGCGTATCGCTATGGTGTGCTACGACGTTGTCCAGCAGGACAGGCGACTGCCCGCTGGCCGGAGAGGACGGCAGTGTGCGAAGGGAGACAACTGCCACAGACCCGTTGCCAGTAATGCCCGAAGGCGACACCAGTCCTATCGTGACTCTGCCAGGCGTGACCGCGTACCTCATGAGAGCATCCGCCGGCAGAGCCCCCTGCTGTACTCCAACGAGCTCCAGGACACCTGTATCAAACACCATCTCCGCATGCAGGCTGCCGACGCCCGGCGCCCCCTGGAGATTGACAGAAATATCGACTATACCGGAGGCTGCGGGCAACACCGTCGTGGTGTCATTCTGTGACGGAGACTGCTCATCCAGGTCATCCCCGGGGACCATCCCCAAAGGCGTCTCGTCTCCGCCACCACCAAATGGGTTCGACAATCCGGGAAGAGCGAACCCTCCCGCAGCGTTCAGTCCCACCTGCGCAAGCAGCAGCACAACGACCAGTGCACCAACGACAACCAGCCCAACGCTCAGGAGACGCAGCCTTGGACCCTCCGTCAGCCAGGCTACGATGCCACCGGAGGCTTCCTGACGTGCCGGACGAGAGGTCGCCCGTCTCGCCGGCCGCGCAGTCGTCGTCGAACGAGCAGGTCTGCCGGGAGTAGGCACGCCTCCCTGCATTGGAGTCGATGCAGCCTCGGCTGCCACGGCCGTGTCAGCCTCATAGAGCTTCCGGAGGTCATCGGACTCCTTCGCCAAATTGCGCGACTTGCGGTTCAAGTCGTCTGCGGCCTTCTGGTATTGGTCCTGGCCGTATTCGCCCACTTTGTAGCGGACTTCAAGCGCAGCTTCCTGCTGGCGGATAGTCTCCAACTCGGCGGAAATCTGGCGACCGCGTGCCGCCACGGCCTCCCTGGCCAATCGCACGCTGTCTTCGGCATTGGCAAGCCTGCCCCGATAGTCTTCACGGGCAGCATCGCGGTGTGCCTCAGTGACGGCACCGCCAATCTCAAGCTGCTCGACAGACGCAAGCAGTCGCCGCGCCTCATCGCGCTCACGCAGTGCCAGGACAAGACTCTCGGCTATCTCAGACATTGTTTCAGGCCGTGACTGCAGAATTGCAGCACCACACTCTCGCCCCTCTGAGAATCCAAGATACTAGGCCGTCTGAGCCAATGCAACCCGCAGAGCCATCTTGACAAGCGGAATTGCTGTCGGCGTATCATGAACTAAGCAATCTAGTCTCGCGTAATGCGGCGGGGAGAGTGCCTTGAACTTGTTGACTCCACTACTACGTCTCGCAGCGATACTCTCAATACCCCTTATCATCTTCTCCGTCTACCTGATGGTGAAGAGCATCGGTCGCGCACGCCGCATCACACAGCGGAGCCTTCTCATACAGCTGTGCATCAGTCCTGCCGTGTTGCTTATCTACGCAGTCTTCCTGGGAGTCACAATCGATCTGAAGTGGGCCATCCCCATCGGCCTTCTTGGTCTTGGCATCGGAGGCATAACCGCCTCCAGCACCAGCCTGGCGCTCAGGGGCAGTAGCGTCTACGGCACCCGTTCGACCTGGTACGTCCTGCTCTGGGGCGCCAGCTTCACCCTGACCCAGATCCTCGTGGTATTCGCATCGAGCGGACTCGTTGCAGGAGGGCTTGCAACCATGTGCTTCTCGACCGGTGTGGCGACTGGCACCAATGTGAGCCTGTTGCTCCGCCGACACCAACTCCTGACTACGGGATTCGGAGAGGAGAGCCCCGCATGACACGCGGTGCTGCGACTCGCCGGTCCGGGCTGCAAACGCGGCGGAGAAGAACGCGAATTCTTCGACTTGCGCTGCTTTGTGTCTTCGTCGTATTGGTCATGATGGCCGTCGGGTGCGACGAGCTCATCCAGGACGTACTAGCGGGCGATGATTGCGGACATCACGGCGTGTGTGAGAGACACGCTGCGGCGGCTGGCGTGGCGGCGGGGGCCGCCGGGGCTGCAGGAGGCCTCCTCCAGAGACGAGAAGACGGCCCGTTCCCGTGGGACGAGGACGAGGATGACTTCGACATTGACTTCGAAGACGCCGATGATGCTGAAGAAGCCCGTGCAACACATCCGGACAAAGGGCCCTCCGAAGGAGAAGACGCCCTCGACCTGGAGGGCGACGAGAGTCTCGACGACATCCTGGGACCCGATACTCAGCCAACCTCAGGCACGGACGATCAGAAGATACCCGACGATGGCACTGCCCCATGGGACCGCGAGGAGTCTCCTCCCGGAACGGGAAAGGACACGGGAGCGGAGGGCGACAAGCAACCCGACACTGCCGGAGAAGACGAAGGCCAAGACGCTGCCGAAGACTCGGGAGACTATGTTGAAGAGGCGACCGAAGGAGGCGAAGAAGACGCCGAGGCTGCTGAAGAAGCGCCTGAGGAAGGCGCGGAGCAGGCAGGTGAAGGCGAAGAGAAGGCCGAACCCGTCTCACCGGCAGAGCGCTACGAGCCCCTCACAACCGTGGGCAATGTGACCATCCTGATGGACCCGGAGACCAACAAGGTAGCCATCCAGGGAGGCAAGTACATAGGCGGCAAGGACCAGAACGGCTACTGGGTCACGGACAACAACAAGATAGTGCAGGTCGACCCTGACACCGGCAAGTACACGGTCTCCGACGGTCAATTCACGGCGACTCACGAGGGATGCACCTACACCGTGACCAGGGACAACAAGGTCCTCATATACGACCATGTGAACGAGGGGATGACCATCAGCGATGGTCATTTCACGGCAACTCGTGAGGGCAACATCTACGGAGTGACCAAAGATAACAAGGTCGTTGCGTATGACAGCGAATCGGGCGAATTCGTTGTGACGGATGGCCACTTCACTGCGACTCACGAAGGCACACAGTACGTCGTTACGAATGACAACAAGATCGCCAGCTATGATGAGGCTACAGGCAACGTCAAGATCTCGGACGGTCACTTCACCGCAACACGAGAAGGAACCACGTATACGGTTACTGAAGACAACAAGGTCATCACGTACGACGATGCCACAGGAGACGTCAAGGTCTCCGATGGGCATTTCACGGCCACGCGGGAGGGGACGACCTACACTGTAACGAGAGACAACAAGATTGTTGCCTACGATGAATCCACGGGCAACATAAAGGTCTCTGACGGGCATTTCACGGCCACGAGAGAAGGGACCGTCTACTCCGTCACGAGGGACAACAAGGTGCTCACCTACGATGAAGCATCGGGGGATTTCAACGTCTCTGACGGACACTACGTGCTGGAGCGCGAAGGCTCTACGACAGTCTTCACGAAAGACAACGTAAAGATAGAGTACGACAAGGACTCTCACGGCGTCATGGTCACAACAACGGGACGCCGGGGCACCCTTGCTGTTGGAGCGGGCGAAGACGGGCAGTTTGGCCTGGATACGACAATCAAGGGTTCCATGGACGGAACCCCTACCACCTTTGGGGTCACAGCTACCCGTTACAACCTTCCCGAGACGGGGCAACAGGGCTTTGCCGGTGGCGTAAGCCTTGAACAGGAAGACTTTGAGTTCCACGCAGCCTTTCTCAGGGAACAGCAGGAATCGGGTTTCAGTGTCGACGTGCGAGTTGACGATTGGTCGGCAGGGTATCAACGGATGGGGGACATCAAGAACTACAACCTCGGCTGGAGAGATGTCCAGTTGAGTCACGAGGAGGGAATGGGCCGTACCCTCACAACGGGGGCCTACTCCGTGAAGTTCTAGATAGCGGCATGAGCACCATGGACAGAGCAGGACAGGATACGCAGGCGCTACTCGGAATAGCGGATTCACTGGAGCGCGATGGCGATCATGAAGGAGCGCTACTGGTCTATAACGACGTTCTCGCAGGCGCCCCCGGGAATGTGGATGCGCTGGTTGGCAGAGGCCGAGCGCTCATTCAGATTGGCAAGTACGAGCAGGCGCTGAGGTTGCTGGTGAAGGCCACTGAAGAGGCGCCGGAACGATTGGAAGCCTGGCAGCACCTGGGCACTGCCGCGTTGGCTTCAGGCCACGGGGACAGGGCGATGGAGGCGTACACGCTTCTCCAACGACACGGTGCCGAACCTGCCGAGAACTACCTCAACCTCGCACGGGCAGCATATTTCTCCCTCGATCTCGAGCGGGCGAAGGACTATGTAGATCTGTCACTTGCTGAGAAGCCTGATTACCAGCCTGCGCAGGAATGGGAGTCCGCCCTCAAGTCAATTCCTGACCATGCGGCATTCCTCATCGACGTGGGCAGGGCCCACGGCCGCAGAGGTCGTTTCGAGCAGGGGCTCTCACTATTCCTGCAGTCACTGGAGGAGAGAGAAACGGCCGATGGTCACCTGTACGCGGGACAGGCGATGCTGGCGCTCGGGAGGTCCTCTGATGCTGTGCCGCACCTGGCTCGCACGCGAGAAATGGGCAACAGCCACGGAGAACTTCTCCTCGACCTCGCGGCTGCGCTGGCCCTCGCGGGACAGACAGTCGAGGCCGCCAGTACGTACGACGAGGTTCTGTCTTCTGACGCTGACAATGCACGAGCCCTCCTGGGCAAGGCTCAGATGCTCATCGACGCCGAGAGCTACAAGGAAGCGGAGCCGCTCGTCGAGAGGCTCACCGCTGTCGAGCCCCAGAATCCAGCAACCTGGTTTCTGCAGGCCAGCATAGACGCGAGCACCGGAGCCACGTTCCGTGCACGCGTCTCAATCGAGAAGGCCATCGTGAGGGATCCCCAGTCGCCTGTTGTATGGTTGGCCGCTTCTTTGCACCTGGAGAGGATCGGACTGAGGGAACTGGCCGGTGTCTGCCATCAGCGTGCCGAGTATGCAGACACGGGAAAGACGCCAACCGCAGCCCGTCAGAAGCACATCGAGCTGCCTCCGTTCGACAAGGAGATGTCGGACTTTGACAACGCTGGTCTTGCTGGGGAGCAACTCCGCGAAGCGCTCCGCAATCGAGCCACGGTGTACGCCAATCTCGGATTCGTGGAACGAGCGCTTGAATACCTTGCTGCCACGGTGCAGCGCTTCCCTGAGGACGAGACGGAGGAGTTGGCACGCCACCTGGGCAGCCTGCAGTTGCGACTTGGAAACCCCTCGGAAGCCCGCAAGTCATTCGAACGGGCTCTCGAACTCGACCCCAACAGCGAGCGGGCGCGACTCGCCATCCAGCGCCTTGATGATCTGGCTGTCTAGCCGCTACTTCTTCTCCGCTCAACTCCAGCACTCCTCTGTTCCCGGCCCTACTTGCGGCGTATAATCGGGGACAGCTCCCTGCAGGGACGGCTGCACCATCATGGATACCGTCAAGTTCGTTCATTGCGCAGACCTTCACCTCGACACCCCGTTTAGGGGACTGGCCAACGTCGCTCCACAGGTGGCCTCTGAGCTGAATGAAGCGACCTTCAAGTCATACGACAACATCATCGCTCTCGCAGTCAGGGAGAAGGTCGATTTCGTGGTCATTGCGGGAGATGTCTTCAACAGCAAGGACCGCAGTCTCAGGGCGCAGTTCAGGTTCCGCGATGGTCTCAAGAGTCTCGCTGACCATGGCATTCAGTCCTTCGTGGCCTTCGGCAATCACGACCCGCTCAGTGGATGGAGTCACACTCTCGAGTGGCCCGAACTTGCACGGCGGTTTGGAGACAAGTCCGTTGACATATGTGAAGTTGTTCGAGACGGAAAGGTTGTTGCCACGGTCCATGGCATCAGCTTTGACAGGGAGAAAGTAACCGAAGACCTTGCGGCTAAGTTCAAAGCCTCGACGAATGGCGTGCCTGCGATAGCCGTCCTTCACTGCAATGTGGGAGGACAGACAGGGCACGACAACTACGCACCCACTACGGTCGACGAGCTATCGTCAAAGGATTTCGACTACTGGGCGTTGGGACACGTGCACACACATAGCGTCCTGAAGGAAGAAGGCCCTGCAATCGTCTACCCCGGGTGCTCCCAGAGCCGCCATCCCAACGAGACCGGCGCCAAGGGGTGTTGCGTCGTGACACTCGGCGATGGGGCCCGTCCGGACGTACGATTCGAGTCAACCGACACAGTCCGCTACTACAAGGGCACCGTGGACATAGACAACTGTAAGTCCATCGATGCGATTCAACGGACGATTGTGGAGGCGTGTCGGCTTGCTTCGGAAGCAGCCGAAGGACGTCATCTCATTGCACGGCTCTCACTACGCGGCCGCTCTGCGCTTCACGGCCAATTGACACACGGTAGCGCCCTGCAGGACTTGTTCGAGGCAGCCAGGGACGACCTGTCCGCCCGGGAACCGTGGATTTGGCTGGAGAGGCTTACCCTGGAAACACGGGGGCTGTACAGCATCGAAGAACTGCGCGAGCAGCAGGACTTCGCCGGTGACATCGTGCGCGCCTATTCGGCCCTCCTTTCCCGTGAAGATGGAGAGGCATCTCAATTGCAGCAGCAGTTAGAGTCAGAGGTGTTGTCCAGTAGCGCCGGCAAGCTGATTTCACCACTCACGGCGGCGGAGTTCAGACAACTCGTCGAACAGGCAATGCACCAGACACTCGATAGGGTCGTGGAAGAGGGCTGACATGCAACTACGCGAGATTCACATTGTCAGCTTTGGCGTGCTCGCCAACACGCGCGTTCGAGGCATCCAACCGGGACTGAACGTCCTCTATGGTCCAAACGAGTTCGGAAAGACAAGCCTGCTTGAGTTTGTGCGCCGCATATTGTTCGGTTTCCCGACCCGGGCCATGAAAGCCAACCAGTACCTCCTCCCCGGGGCGGAGAGCAACGCTGGACGACTGACATGCCAACTGAGTGACGGCCGTACCCTCGAGGTATTCCGGGTCTCTGGCAAATCCGGTGGCCCCCTGACTGTCACCACAACCGAAGGGTCGACCATGAGCGAAGCCGCCTTCGCCGCGGCGATTGGACACGTGTCCTCAGACCTCTATCAGAACGTATTCTCGTTGGGTCTACAGGAACTGTACGAGGTCGATATCGTCAATCTCGATGAGGTGAAGGACCGCATCTACGGTGCGGGTTTGGGGGGCGTGTCCATACCGGGGCTCAAGTCACACTTCGAGAAGCAGGCGAGCGAGCTCTTCACCAAGGGCGGCCACAAGCAACGCATTAAGGAGCTTGCCAAGGAAATCGTCTTCCGGCAGCAGTCCATACGTGATGAGAAGGCAAGGCTCGCCCAGTACGATAGCAAGAAATACGAACATGACAGGCTGGAACAGGCTGCCGAGGATCTCAGCACACGCGTCCGGTCGATGCAGACGGACCTGCGCCATCTTGAGAACCTGGAGCGGTTGTTCCCGACCTACCTCGACATGCAGCGAGCGGAACGGCAGCTCGCGGAGATGGGCGAGGTGTCCGAGGTTCCCGACGAAGCACTCGCCGAGCTGCAGAATCGGCAGACAGCAATCAAGAGTCTCGATGAACGCATCGAGAACGCGACGGAGCAGATACGCCTCAAGCGGTCGACGCTTGAACGTATCAGCTTCGATCCAGCTCTTCTCAGGAATGGGCAAGGAGTACGATTACTCTCACAGAATGTCGCCAGATACAGATCAAACCGAGAGGAGCTTCCACTTGCGCGACAGGGCGCTGCAAAGACACAGGAACTCGCAGCACAGAAGCTGACCGTTCTGGGAAACGGCTGGACCGAAGAAGGTGTGCGCAGCTTCGTGCTCACTCCCGAGCAGAAGGATTCTCTGCGTCATCAAGAGTCAAGGTTGCGCGACTGTGAGCAGTCTCTCGACAACGCGCGCCGCAAGCTCGAAGTCCACACCGACAACGTACGGGCTGCAGGAACCAGACAGGGAGTTCCCAAGACGATACGCCTGGCTGGTCTGGCAGTGCTTGCACTTGGAGGGGCGGGGTGCGTTCTCTCGGCGCTCAACGGCGACATGGTTGTCGCGGCCATTTCGGGAGGTGTCGGACTCCTGGGTCTGCTTGTGGCTCTCGCCCCGGGACTATCATCGACAAAGGCACGAGACCCTGCCACGGAACAGTATGCCGCCGACATACGCGCAGCCGAGGAAGCCCTGGAAATTGCTCGCACGGAGTGGAGCGCGGTTCTAAAGCATCTCGGACTTCCGCCAACCCTGTCGCCGGAAGCCAAGGATGAGATGCTCCAACTGGTTGGAGACATCTCCGAAGCCTTGCAGCGTCTTGACAGGGAGAAGGAACACGCGGCTCATCTCCAGGAGTCTTTGTCCTCCATCGACGAACGTTATGCAGCACTGGTCAAAGACTTGCGAGACCCTTTGCTTGTTGACGATGTCGCCGCAGGCATCGAGACGCTGGACGAGCACCTGGCAAAGGCAAGAGCTGAGGAGGTCAGAGGACAATCACTCTCTGAAGAGGTACTGCAGCGAGAAGAAGAACTCAAAGGACTGAAAGGACAGAGAGAGAAGGAGGGGGCTAAGCTATCCGCCTTGCTGTCAACATACGATGTGCCTTCGGTGGCGGCACTTCAGGAGAAGTACCGGCGCTACGAGGAATCCCGCTCTCTGGAAAAGTCCATCGCTTCGAACCTTCAGACGATTGAAGCCACCTCAGGTACTGGTGATGCGCGCGCATCCTTCATCGAAGCTCTCCGTGCCACCAGTCCCGAGGAAACCCAGACCGCGAAAGAAGCTCTCAGGAAACGCGTCGAAGAAGCCGCGGAAGAGTTAGAACGGATCAACCGGCAGGTTGGAGGGCTCGACAGCGAACTCAAGGCACTGGCTTCCGCCGAGGACCTTGTCTCCCGGGAGGCGGACGTCGAGACCCTGCTGCAGCAACTGAGGGACGCATACAGGGACTGGCTTACTTCGAGAATCGCCCTCTGGGGCATCGGCTCCGCCGTCTCCCGCTACGAACAGGAACGCCAGCCCGACATCATTCGCGCCGCGCAAACAGCTTTCGCCGGAATGACGGATGGCCGGTACGAGAAGCTGCTGAAGCCTATCGACAGCGATGAACTGCACGTGCGAGACCCTCTGGGTTCCGACAGAACGGTAGACAAGCTCAGCCGCGGCACGCGCGAGCAACTGTATCTTGCCATGCGCATGGGGCTCATCGCTCAGTATGAGCAGAACGCGGAGCCCATGCCGGTCATCATGGACGACATCCTGGTGAACTTCGACGATGGGCGCGGGCCACGTGCCGTGCAGGCGCTGGCCGAGTTTGCGAGAGACCACCAGATCATCGTCATGACCTGCCACAAGAACACGCTGGACATGTACCTGGAGGCAGGCGCCGTCGAACTGGCAGTCGAGCGAGACGCCACTCTCCTCTAGTCTGAGCCACCACCCCGAATGAAGAAAGGCCCGCCAGGCGGCGGGCCTTCCACTCCTATGCAGCTTCCAGGCGTCTCTCTCACAAACTCTGGAAAAGGAGCCAAGATTCAAGTGCTCTATCAGAGCATCTTCTGTTGTAGCATATTCCACTTGCCATCCAAAATCGCACTGGTAACATCGCCAGTCTCCGCTGTGACCACTGCTACGTGGTGAGTGATGACCTGCGCAAGCTCCTGGCCCGTCCTGTCGCCATAGCCCGCTGCGGCACTATCGAACTCGAAGGTGAAGACCCAGCAATATGGACATCGAGCCTGAGCTTTGTCGGTCAACTCCAGTGTGTCCGGTATCCCATCGAACAGAAAAGTAGGGGAGTTTGTCACAAACGTGCCTGCAAGCACCTCGCTCGATCGCATCGATACCTCTGCCAGAGGCTCTTCCTCAATGACCTCGCCTTCAATCCCTGTCACACTCCCGGTCCAGCGCCACCCTTTGAGGGGATTCTTCAAGACGATAACGTATTCGAGGTACTGCGGAGCCACAACCGCCCAGTACACCATCGCATCCCACTCATCCGAATAGATATGCATCTTGGCCGCACCGACAAGAGGATCTCCTCCCGGTCCAATCACCGGCATTTCCTCGGAAGTCCAGGCAGTGCCCTCTTCAGGCACGATGGTGCGGTATTCCTCACGCAACCACTTCACCGCAATATCAAACGCATCCTCCGGGCTCAGGACAACTTCCTCAGGCTCCTGGTTCTCAGGCTCGTCCTGCGGGACCGGCGTCTCCGAACAGGCCACAGCCCCGGTTACAAGGGCAAGTGCCAGTGCCAGGTACAGAACACGCTTCCCCATCATGCTTCAATCCTCCTTGTGAGCAGCCCGGCCAGTCGCTGAGCCTCGCTCCAATACCATATACGAACAGGCTCGCTCAGTATCACGTCTGCCGAACAAAGGCCGTGGCTATCCAAAACCGCCTCACGTCATGATAACCTGTTGCGAGAGGTCATATGACCGATTCGCAGGTACGAGCGATAGAGAGCCTTGCGGAAACATGCCAGTTCGGCTCCGGCTCCCGGCATGCCCACAAGGTCGCAACCCTCGCCTCAGCCATCTTCGACCAACTCGCCGCCCGAAACCTCCTGCAGTCACTTCACATTTCCGAACGCCGCACTCTCATTGCCGCAAGCTACATCCACGACATAGGCACGTTCCGGGCAATAGACGAAGGGCCAGCAGTACAATCGAGTGCAGGGCACAGCTCCCGGGAGCCTGAGAGCCAATGCCTCGCATCGTTCCAGACCCTCAAGAGCATTCTGGTGGACCCACCTGCCGCCCTGCGGAGAGAGCCCTTGAACGCTGTAGACCGCTCGGCCCTGCTCTACGCGGTGCTATGGCACGGCCAAAGCCAGCCACATGTAGTGGCTGATGAACCGATCGTCGACGACTTCTCCACACGTGTCATTGCCGGCATTCTGCGCGTAGCTGAGGCACTCGACTCGCCGGCTCGGCCCGTGGTCAGGGACGTGCTCGTAAGGTCAACTTCGAATTACATCCGCTTCCTCGTACGTACTACCCACAGTCCCGAGGGTGAAATCGACCTCGCACAGGAAAGGTCTGACATGCTCTCCGAAGCGCTCGGTCAGCGCATATTCGTGCAGGAAGTCATAGAGGCATAGGCTCCCGCGCAGTTGTCGGCTGCCTGCTTGTGCACGTATGGATATTCACAGTTATTTCGGCTATCCTACACGAGCCAGATGAACGCTGAACAAGCGGCACTTCTTGACCGCTTCGCCCAGGGCTACCAGTATGGGCGGGGAGTTGCCCATGCCCGCAAAGTGGCTGACCTATCCGCCTCTCTTTTCGACCAGTTGAACGAGTATCGACTCCTTGAGTCCATGTCCGGCAACGACCGGCGGATCCTCTACGCTGCCGGCATCACCCATGATGTAGGCGCCGCTCAGCAAGCGCAAGAGGATGCGGGAACGCTGCCGGTGTGGGCGGCCAGCACCGGACGTTCCAACAACGGCGTCGTCTCATTCCTCCTATTGAAGCGATTACTCGACAATCCCCCCGGCCCGCTCGTACGGGCTCCTCTCTCTGCAGAGACGCGGTCCACACTGCTCTATTCGGTCCTGTGGAGCGACCTGGGAAGTCAGCTCGAGGTACCTGAAGAGCCCCTGCCCGCTCCGAAACACACGAGGCAGTTGGCGAGTATCCTCCGTATCGCTCAATGCCTCGACTACAGCCTGAGAGGCCTCGTCTCGGGGATTCAGGTCATCAAGGCCGACTATTGGGTCCGCATACTTGTGCGGTCGATGGGCTCCGTAGAGCAGGAGGTTGCCGAAGCTGCGGTACACGCGAGAGTGCTCGAAGAGAGCCTTCGCACGCGGGTGTTCGTCCAGGAAGTCATCGAGGAAGACGAAGCGTAGTCACTCAGGCGAGTCTAACCGACAGTCGACCACGACCCGTACACGCGCAGGCTATTCCCGATAGCGAGGAACGTCTGCAGGTATTCATCGTAGCGCTCAACCTCCACAGCCGTACACGTCACTTCCCACACGTTCCCGTATGCTTCCGTGAACCACGTCAGTTCTCGTGATAGAGTCCCTTCCTGCCCATCCAAGTAACAGTCGAGCCGCAGAGCGCGTCGTCCGTCGAGTTCAGTTTCGTCGCGTGAAAGCTCTCGATATCCCTCACTCGCGCTTCGTCTATCGGCATACCATTCAACGACATCGTCCACCTGCATCCAGTCACAAGGAGGCCTCCCCCAGGTGAGCCCGACAGTTGCGTCGAACTGCCGCCCCTGATCATCCGATGGCTCCCCCACAAGCAACTTCCACTCGCTCACCTCAGGTGCCCTCTTCCAGTCGTCCGGTATCATCAAGTCGAACCTGCCTTCCGGATCCTCATAGAGCGCCATCTCAGCGAGTATGGCGTCCGCTCCCTCGCTGCAACCCATAAGGCAGAGAAGACCTGCAAGGGTCAGCCACACCCATCTGGCAGCCATAGCGGTGACTATACCTTGCGATTCCCGTATCCGCACGGCGCGAACTTGCAGGGACGGATAGCCATCAAACAGAAGGAAGAAGCAAAGGGGACGGGTTCGGACCGTCCCCTTCGCTGCTTGGGAGGAGGTTGCGGACGGTTGTCTTCGTGTATGGGCAGGTATCATTATGTGCCATTTGGCCATACCGCGGGTTAAGACATCGTTAATTATGTTGCCTCCCTTGTTAAGACGTCCCTAATACGCGGCTGTCACGATTGAGCGCAGCAGTCGGCCTTCTGCTATTCTTGCCCGGACGGATTTCGACTACCCGGGAGGATTCATGCAACTACCAGAACCACACGTTGACAGCACCGTTTCCCTTGAGCAGGCTATCGCCCTCAGGAGGTCGGTCCGCGTGTACTCGAATCAGAGCCTCACACTCGATGAGTTGTCCCAGTTGCTCTGGGCAGCGCAGGGTGCCTCGACAACAGAAGGATTCCGCAACGCACCTTCAGCAGGCGCCACCTATCCGCTGGAAACGTACGTCGTGGCAGGCAAGGTCGAGGGACTGCAACATGGCCTCTATCACTACGAACCTGCGACACACGAACTGACACCGAGGATGGACGGAGAACTGCGTGCAGAGATGTCGGACAACTCACTTGGACAGCCATGCGTCCGCGATGCTGCTGCGTTGCTGGTCTTCGCAGCCGTGTACGAGCGCACCACTGAGCGCTATGGGGACCGGGGCATGATGTACGTCCATATGGATGCGGGCCATGCAGCTCAGAATGTCCTGCTCCAGGCAACGGCACTGGGTCTTGGTTCGGTGCCGGTTGGCGCCTTCAAGACGAGGACCATCCGCGGGCAACTGGGCCTGGAAGAGAACGAGGTCCCGCTCTACTTCGTGTCTGTGGGCAGGATGCGCTAGCCTCCAGAGGCCGGCCCGCTGTTCAGTTGAATCTTGAATTGCGCCCACCTACACTTGTCACGGCCAATACACGTTAGGCCAGGCGCCTCGACACAGATACGTGGCGCGCTACGTTCGGAAAGGAGCGCTAGCATGCAGTTCAAGGACGACAGAGAGCTATTTGACACTATGGAGCAGAAGCTCTACTCCTCGGTCATCTCGGACGTTCTCGACAAGCTGGGGTATCGCAAGCAGGCAATGAGGGCCGACATCAATCCCATGTGGCCCGGCGCGGTCGTCGCAGGCAGAGCTCACACCTGCCTCAGCGTCGATGTGTACGAGACCAAGGAAAACCACTACGCGATGGAGATCGAGGCCGTTGACACACTCAAGCCCAACGACGTGCTCGTCGGCGGCACGAACAAATCCACCGAGACAGCACTGTGGGGCGAGTTGCTCTCCACCGCCTCACGCGCACGCGGTGCTCGTGGAGCAATCGTGGACGGCTACACGCGCGACATTGTCCGAATCCGCGAGATGCAGTTCCCGATGTTCGCAACCGGCACACGCCCTCTCGACTCGATGGGCAGAAGCATTGTTCTCGAGTACGGAAAGCCTGTGATGTGCGGCGACGTACTGGTCAACGAAGGCGATATCGTCCTCGCCGACATCGATGGCGTGGTTGTCATTCCTCAGGCCATCGAGAAGGAAGCCATTGAAGCCGCATTCGAGAAGGCCAGCGCGGAGGACACGGTCCGGGACGAACTCCTGAAGGGGGCCCTCCTCGGCGACGTGTACAAGAAATACGGAGTCCTGTAGCTCTCAGGGGCCCTGAAACGGGCCCCTTCGCATATCTGCATCAGGGAGGGAAAAGGTGAAGATAACCGGCATTGAAGCAATCGAACTGCGGCTGCCCGAAGACCAGATAGAGGACAAGTGTTCGTCCGGCCAGGATGCGCTCATCGTCAAAATCCACACCGATGAGGGGCTGACCGGAATCGGCGAGATTGACTCTTCATCTCGTGTGGTGAAAGCTGCCATCGAGGCGCCGTTCAGCCATTCGGTCACATCCGGCCTGGCACGGCTTCTCATCGGAGAGAATCCCCTCAATACGCGTGTTCTGTGGGAGAAGGTCTACCAGGCCACGTTCTACTACGGACGCCGGGGCCCTGTCATCCACGCGATGGGCGGCATAGACATGGCCCTGTGGGACCTCGCGGGCAAGTACTACAACAAGCCCGTTCACCAGCTCCTGGGTGGCGCCTTCCACTCCAAGGTACGCGCATATGCCAGCATTCTATTCGGCCGCGACGGCGATGAGACAGCCGAGATTGGCCACAAGTGGGTCAGCCGCGGCTACACCGGCGTGAAGTTCGGGTGGCATCCCATGGGTGAGAGCGAGAAGGTCGACCTTGACCTCGTTGAAGGCGCCCGTCGAGGTGTAGGACCCGACAACGACGTGCTCATCGACGCCGGATGCTGCTGGGATACGCTCACGGCAATACGCAGGGCACGGCAGTTCGAGGACTACGGCGTTCTCTGGCTTGAGGAACCGCTGCAGCAGGACAACCTTGAAGGTTACATGAAGCTGAGCAACGCATCACGGATACCCATTGCTGCGGGCGAAGGTGATGCCGGCCGTTTCGCGTGGAAGGACCTCATCGAGAGGGGAGGCATCCATATCGCACAGATAGACCTGGCGCGCAACGGCTTCACCGAAGCGATGCGCGTGGCCGACATCGTTGAAGACAAGGGGTTGAGAGTCGTGAATCACTTCTACACCACAGGCATCAACCTCGCTGCCGGACTGCAGTTCCTGGCGGCGCGCAAGTCAACCTTCATTCTCGAGTACTGCGTCGAGGAAACGCCAATGCGCTGGGACGTCACAAAACAGAAAATGCTCATCGACGAGCAGGGATATGTCCAGGTGCCCACCGGTCCGGGACTCGGCATCGACCTTGACGAAGACACCGTCGACAAGTTCCGCATCTCGTAGAGACTGGATGGAAGTCGAGGCGGGCAACTGGCGTCGTTGACGTATGTCAACCGACTCAGCTTTGCCCTCGTCGGGTTCTCAATACGCAAAGGCGGCGGCACGCAATTTGCCGCCGCCTTGTTGTGCCTCCTATCGCCGCCGGCTAAATCAGTCCCCAGTCGCGGTATCCCTGCTGTATCAGCTTGATGTAGTCGGGCCCGGGCTTCGCCTCGGGCAACTGCCTCATTTTCAGATACATGACTGCCTCAACTGCATCTCCGAAGTCATCAAAGACAATCACGTTGATGCGGTTGTAGTCTCTCGGGTAGTCCTCGTACTTATCGAGAGCGCGCAGACACGCCGCATCTATCTCGTACAACGCACCGGGCACCCTCTCTCCATGCGTCAACTTCACCGTTGCAGTACCGCCGCCTTCGGTCCTCGACGAGAGTGTGAACAGAAGCTTGTAGTTCGGCAGCGTTGCGCTTGTCAGGGACTTCGCAGCGGGGCAAAGTCGGGCCATGTTAGCCTTGGACAGGTTGGCGCCGTAGGCAAAGTACTTCATGTCATCGTGTCCGAAAAAAGAGGGCACGGTGGAGAGCTTCTCTCGACCGTGCCCGTTGGCACTCAGCAGCCGACCTTGTTGGTGAGTTCCGCGAATTCGTCCATCGGTATCACGGACCACGTCTCTGTCTGGATACCCGGGTCAAGGTAGGAGATTGACAGAGGAACGCTTGCGGCCTTCTCCTGGTCAGGGGCGTCGTACACAAAGGCCATGTCATACGGACCGAGAATGCCATACGTTCCTACGAGCTTCACGCCGAGACCCTCGATGCGTTTCGCGCTCTCCTGCCACTCCTTGCAGAAGTTCGAGATGCCTCGCGCCTCCTGGTGAGTGAATCGAACCATGGTCATGTACATTGCCATCGCGATGCCCTCCTCTTCCCGTCATAGTCTCTCTGTAGCACACGGGGATGCGCATTGCAAAGCACAAAATGCCCGCGCAACGATCGCAACCGCTACGGGGGCACCTCGAGGTCCTGTCACGTTTGACTGCCTCACCAAAAAATCAGGAGGATGAGTCCAAAGACAATCAGGTAGATACCAACGAGATAGTTCAGTATCTTGGGGAAGACCATCACGATGATGCCGAACACGAGGCTGGCAATACCGAGGAGCGTCCCTGATGCACCAAACACTTTTCCGTCCTCCTCTGACCTTGCGGGCTTGAGCCTATTCTGCCAGAACGCGCACGAGGCAACAATGACCCGCGTACGGCTAGTTCTCGCCCATTGCCAGTGCAGCCGCCCCCAGTAGCGGCGAGTCATCGCCAAGCAGAGCGGTGCGAATCTCAACGTCACAGGCCCACGTGACGTACGCCCTCTCGCGTGCAATACGCGCGGCGGGCTCCAAAAGCGGAGGCCCTATCTTGGTGACTCCTCCACCAAGGAGGACAATCTCAGGGTTGAAGATGTTAATCAGGTTAGCAAGGCCGACGCCCACGTAATAGGCTGTGGTCTCAATCATTTCCTTCGCCAGGGAATCGCCCTGCGACGCAGCGATGGCAACGAGATGAGCGTCGATCTTTTCCATGTCCCCGCCGCACAGTTCACCGATGGTGCTCGCCTGACCTTCCTCGATTCGCTTCACGGTCCTCTCTGCAAGGGCCCGGCCCGCCGCCAGGGACTCCCAGCAGCCGTTCTTTCCGCACGGGCACGCCGGACCGTTTACATCAATAGTCATATGGCCTACCTCTCCCGCCGCACCACACGCCCCCTCCAGCAGTCTGCCACCACTGATGATGCCCCCTCCAATTCCCGTGCTCACCGTCACATAGACCAGGTCGGAAACCGACCTCTTGAGCCCGAATTCCCACTCTCCGAGGGCGGCCAGTGTGGCATCATTGCCGAGCTTCACAGTCTTGCCGAATCTCTCGCCCAGCATGCTTCTCAAGGGCGTACGCCTCAATGCCGCCACATTCGGAGAGAAGACGACGATTCCCCTGCTCGTATCGATGATTCCCGCGGAGGAGACACCGACAGCCGCGATGTTTTCCAGGGACACACGCGCATCAGCCAGCACTTCCTTTGCGACGCCTTCGACGGCGTTGCATAAGGTGGAATCGTCTTCAGTGTAGGGCGTTTCTACGCGGTTTTTTGCAAGAACGAATCCTTCGTGGTCGATAACAGCTGAAGCTATCTTCGTTCCGCCGATGTCGATGGAGAGAACTGGTGAGCGCGATTCAAGTTGATTCATGGCTCGAGCATACTACGTGCGCTCAACGTTTGTTGTCAACGCTCCAACCCGCACTCTACAATGTCTCCAATGATAGGATTCGATGAGATTCGCAAGCTTGCACAGGTAACTCCCTCCAGGATAGTCCTTCTCGTCATGGACGGCGTGGGTGGACTGCCACATCCCGATACGGGCAAGACAGAACTCGAGACTGCCAACACCCCGAACCTGGACAAACTGGCCGTTGAAAGCATCTGCGGCATGGCCTACACAGTGAGCCCCGGTATCACCCCCGGCAGTGCGCCGGGCCACATGTCCCTGTTCGGATATGACCCTCTCAAGTACCAGTTCGGTCGCGGCATCGTAGAGGCACTGGGTTTGGACATCGAAGTGGCGCCCGGAGACGTCGTGGTTCGCGGCAACTTCTGCTCGGTCGACGACGATGGCGTCATCACAGACCGCAGGGCGGGTCGAATTCCCACTGAGACCTGCCGTGAGCAGTGCGCCATGCTCAATCAGGGCGTCGCCGTAACCGGCGTCCAGGTCGACTTCTTCGCCGGCAAGGACCATCGGTTCGTGATGCGACTGAGAGGAGAAGGGCTGTCACAGAACGTCGGAGACACCGACCCTCAACACGAAGGCATGCAGCCACTTGTCCCTGAGGCCCTGGAACCCTCGGCAACGAAGACGGCAGCAATCGCGGCCGACATCGTCTCCCAGGCGCGCACAATCCTCAAGGACAGGCACCCGGCCAACATGTTCGTCCTGAGAGGTTTCTCGGAGCGGCCCGACTACCCTTCAATCAATGACATCTATGGACTGACGCCGGCCTGCATCGCTCCCTATCCCATGTACCGCGGAGTCTCACGCGTCGTAGGAATGGACATACTCCCTGCGGGAGACACACTCGAAGACGAGATTGCGACGCTGAAGCAGAACTACGACAAGTACGACTACTTCTTCATGCACTACAAGAAGACCGACGCCACGGGCGAGGACGGCAACTTCGAGGGCAAGGTAGCGGCAATCGAGGCATATGACCGGCTTCTGCCATCCATTCTTGACCTGAATCCCGATGTCGTCATCGTCACCGGTGACCACTCTACGCCGGCCGGACTGGCAGGTCATAGCTGGCACACGGTTCCGGTCCTGCTGAGCGCGAAGTACTGTCGTAAGGACGAGGTCACGGCCTACAGTGAGACGGCGTGCTTGCGGGGTGGTCTTGGAGTGTTTCCTGCGATGGAGCTCATGCCGCTCGCCATGGCGAACGCGCTCAAGCTGAACAAGTTCGGAGCCTAGGCTTCGAGCGGGGGGTGGGGGACAGCCTGCCACTCTCGTGCGCTACAAGGCTGAAGACGTGGGCCACGCGCCGAGCCGGTGGGTCAACAGAAAGGCGGACGGAGTAGACGCGGTGGACCGAGTGGACAAAGCGGACACTGCGGACGCGGTGCACGCGGGGGTGGGGTGACATCTGGCCTATCTTGGGCACTGCAACGCCCTCTCAGCGGCGATTGCACGCAACCGTGCAGGGCCGCGTTGAACGTGGCAATTCCAGTCAACCAACTCAACAACGCCGGGCGCATGACAACCCTGTGGCGGGACGGGCATGCGCGTCCCCTACAATGGACCCAACGCCATTTCCGGGCCGTGAACACGGCGATCGATTACTTTGGGACGCGGTAGGTGATAACCGTGTGGAGGGCTGGTCACGACCAAACCCTACAACAGACCACGCGCAATCCAGCAGGGCCGCGTTGAACGTGGCGATTCCAGTCAACCAACTCAACAACGCCGGGCGCATGACAACCCTGTGGCGGGTCGGGCCTTCC